>Ga0310910_10000040_pt1 | contig 49632 bp, 46 predicted proteins | sample GREbulkMGHF172_FD_203448 | JGI IMG/M metagenome (GOLD analysis project Ga0310910, IMG submission 203448) | Lab enrichment of tropical soil microbial communities from Luquillo Experimental Forest, Puerto Rico - GRE.bulkMG.HF172 | ecosystem: Environmental > Terrestrial > Soil > Tropical forest >... | reverse complement strand
TCCGAGACGCCTGCGGGCTTCCGGTCGCGACGGGGGCTGAACTATGACGACTCAGCACCTGTCACCCCTCACAATGCTCCTTTCCCGACATACAAGACGTCGCGAATTCATTTCCCTCGTTGCGAGCTCGGCGGTGTCCTGGCCGATCGGTGCACGCGCGCAGCTCGGCGAGCGCGTGCGGCGCATCGGCATGCTGATGGCATTGGCGCAAACCGATCCGGAGGCACAACTGCGGGTCGGTGCCTTGGAAGCAGGGCTGCGCGAGCTTGGCTGGATCGAGGGTCGCAATATCCACATCGACTACCACTGGGCGCCCGGCGAGGCGAATGCGCTGCGCGCGCAGGCCGCCGAACTCATCCGCAGCACCCCCGAGGTGATCATCGCCCACAGCACGCCGGTCCTGGCCGCCATACGGCAGGAAGGGTCGGCATTGCCGATCGTGTTCGTCCAGGTTACGGATCCGGTCGACGGCGGCTTTGTCCCGAACTTCACTCGTCCCGGCGGCCATGTAACGGGCTTCACCAGTTTCGAGTTCACCATCGGCAGCAAGTGGCTCGAGGCGCTTAAGCTCGTCGCACCGACGGTGCGGCGCGTCGCGCTGATCTTCAATCCGGATACGGCGCCGTTCGCCGCTAAGTTCTGGCAGCCCGTTGAAAACGCGGCCTCGTCCTTCGAAGTTACGCCGATGCAACTTCCGCTCCGCGATGTCGGCGCAATCGAGCGTGCGGTTGCCGGCTTCGCCGCCGAAAAGAACGGCGGGCTCATGGTGCTGCCGGATTCCAGCATGATCTATCACCGCGAGCCGATCATCGCCCTCGCCGCGCGCCATCGCCTGCCGGCGGTCTATCCGTTCCGCGTGTTTGCCACGAGCGGCGGGCTGATGTCCTACGGCAGCGACGTTTCCGACATCTACCGGCGTGCCGCAGGCTATGTCGACCGCATTCTCAAGGGCGCGGCGGTCGGCGACCTGCCGGTGCAGGCGCCGAGCAAGTTCGAACTCGTCATCAACCTGAAGACCGCCACGGCGCTCGGCCTCACCGTGCCGCCATTGCTGCTCGCCCGCGCCGACGAGGTAATCGAGTGAGCACGCGGCGCGAATTCATCGCGCTCATGGGGGCCGCGGCGATGGCCTGCCCGCTCGCCGCGCGCGCGCAGCAGCGGCCGGCGAAGATTGCGCGCATCGGCATCATCGACGATACGCCGAGCTGGGACCACTTCCGGGAGGGGCTGCGCGATCTCGGCTACGTCGCTGGACAGAATATCGCCTTTGAATATCGCTCGGCGGATGGGCAACCCGAGCGGCTGGCCGCCGTCGCTCGCGATCTCGCCGCTCTCCCGGTGGATGTCATCGCGGTGAGCGGCACCGCCGCGGCCCGCGCCGCCCAGCAAGCGACCACGACCATACCAATCGTGATGATCGCGATCGGCGATCCGGTGCGAGCAGGACTCGTACCGAGCTTGGCCCGGCCGGGCGCAAACACCACCGGCAATACCATCCTCGGCACTGAAATGAGCGCCAAGCGGCTGCAGCTCCTCAAAGAGTTGGTCCCCGGACTCCGACGCGTGGCATTCCTCTGGAATCCGAACAACGGCTCGCATCTCGGCTATCTCGAGGAATGGCGGGGGCTAGCGCCGAAATTGGGCCTCGATCTGTTGTTCGTCGATGTGGGCAGCCCCGACCAGTTCGAAAGCAAGTTTGCGGCGATGATGCGTGAGCAACCGGGGGCATTGAGCGTTACTGCCGACCCGTTTCACATGTCGCATGTCGGATGGATGGTCGACTTTGCCGCGAAACGACGGCTGCCCGCGATGTACATTCTCAAGGACAACGTGGCAGCCGGCGGGCTGATGTCGTACGGCCCCAGCATAGCCGACCTCTATCGCCGCGCCGCCGGGTACGCACACAAAATCCTGCAAGGCACGAAGCCCGCAGAGCTGCCGGTGGAACAGCCGGTCAAATTCGAGCTGGCGGTCAATCTCAAGACCGCCAAGGCGCTGGGTCTCGAAGTCCCGGCGAACCTGCTCGCCATCGCCGACGAGGTCGTGGAGTGACGGTGCGGGAGAACGCCGCATCAAGGGGGGCATCGCCGTTGGCACATAAGCGCCGGCTTGTGATAAACCTGCCGGCGACGGGGGCGGGGGTGGACGGCGCCGAAAGCGCCGTAAACCGCGCGCCTCTGGCGGCTGAGGGAACCGAATGAACGAGCGCCCAGGCGACCTCGCCGCGGCCACACCGCTGGTGACGGAAGCGCCGAAGACGCGCGGGCGCTTGTTTCGCAAATATGTCGCGCTGATCTTGGCCGTGGTGTGCCTGGCGCTGATCGCCAACGGCTCGTCGGAAATCTGGTTTTCCTACCAGGAGCACAAGGCTTCGCTGATTCGAATCCAACGCGAGCAGGCGGAAGCGGCAGCCGCCAAGATCGGGCAATTCATCAAGGAAATCGAGAGCCAAGTCGGGTGGACCACACAGCTGCCCTGGTCGGCGGGCACGATCGACCAGCGCCGTTTCGACGGCCTGCGATTGCTGCGCCAGGTGCCCGCGATCACCGAGCTCTCCCAGCTCGATGCAAGCGGAAGCGAACAACTTCGCGTCTCGCGGCTCGCCATGGACGTGGTGGCGAGCAAGGCCGATCTTTCCAAGGAACCGAAATTCGCCGAAGCCGTGGCCCACAAGGTTTACTACGGCCCGGTCTACTTCCGGCGCGAATCGGAGCCGTACATGACGCTTGCGCTGGCGGGTACCCGCCGCGACGCAGGGGTGAGCGTGGCGGAGGTCAACCTCAAACTGATCTGGGACGTAGTCTCGCAGATTAAGGTTGGCAATAAGGGCCACGCCTATGTGGTGGATGCCAAGGGCCGCCTCATTGCACATCCCGACATCAGTTTGGTGCTGCGTAATACCGATCTTTCGCGGCTCGCGCAGGTGCAGGCGGCGCGCGCGGCGGGGGCCGGGCAGACCACGGAGCTGCTGCAGCAGGCCGAAGACGTGCAGGGACGTCAGGTGCTCACGGCCTTTGCGCCGGTTGCCCCGTTGGGGTGGCTCGTGTTCGTGGAGTTGCCGGTCGCCGAGGCTTATGCGCCGCTCTACACCACGATCGAGCGCTCCGGCATATTGCTGCTCGCCGCGCTCGCGCTCGCGCTTCTCTCGGGGCTGTTCCTGGCGCGCCGAATGATCGTCCCGATTCAGGCCCTGCGCGCGGGTGCCGCACGCATCGGTAGCGGCGACCTTGCCCAGCGCATCTCGATCAAAACCGGGGATGAGCTGGAATCGCTCGCCGATCAGTTCAACGACATGGCCGGACGGCTGGAGGAATCCTACGCCGACCTGGAAAAGCGGGTGGAGCTCCGCACTCGCGAGCTCGCGACCCTTGGCGAGGTCAGCCAGACTGTCAATTCGACGCTCGAGCTGGAAACCGTCCTCTCCACGATCGTCGCCAAAGCAGTTCAACTCTCCGACACCGACGCCGGCGCCATCTACGTCTACGACGAGCAGGAACAGGATTTCACGCTGCGCGCCACCTACGGGATGAGCGAGGAATTCAGCGCGGCAATCACCGAGCACCGCATCGACCTGCGCAATACAGCGGTGGGGCGAGCAACCGATAACCGCGAACCGGTGCAGGTGCCCGACCTCAACGACGAGCCGCCCTCGGCGGTGAAGGACATCGTGCTGCGCGAGGGCTACCGCGCGCTGCTGGTGGTGCCGCTGCTGCGGCCCGACCGTGTGGTGGGCGCGCTCGTTGTGCGGCGCCGCCAACCCGGTGAATTCGCCAAACGCACCATCGACCTCCTGCAGACCTTTGCGTCGCAGTCGGTGATCGCGATTCAAAACGCGCGGCTGTTCCAGGAAATCGAGGAGAAGGGCCGTCAGCTCGAGATCGCGAGCCAGCACAAATCGCAGTTCCTCGCCAATATGAGCCACGAATTGCGCACGCCGCTCAACGCGATCATCGGGCTCACCGAAATGATGACGGAACATTCGGCCCGGTTCGGTACCGAAAAGGCGCTCGAGCCGCTGCGCCGCGTGCTGCGCGCCGGCCGTCACTTGTTGATGTTGATCAACGACATCCTCGACCTGTCCAAGATCGAGGCCGGCAAGCTCGAACTGAACATCGAATCCGTGCCCATTGCGCCGATGATCGAAGAGGTGAGCGGCACAAGCCGTCCGCTCGCAGAGCAGAATGGGAACCGCTTGGTCGTCGAATGCCCGGCCGACGTCGGCGCGCTGCAAGCGGATCCGGTACGCCTGCGCCAGACCCTGCTCAATCTGTTGAGCAATGCCTGCAAGTTCACCAAGCAGGGCGACGTCCGGTTGTCGGTGAAACGGATGAAGGATGACGGCAAGCCATGGCTCGAGTTCAGCGTGGCGGATTCCGGGATCGGCATGACTCCGGAGCAGATGGAGAAGCTGTTTCAGGAATTCACCCAGGCCGACTCCACCACCTCGCGGCAGTTCGGCGGCACCGGGCTTGGCCTCGCGATCACGCGGCGCCTGTGCCGAATGATGGGCGGCGACGTCACGGTCACCAGCGAATTGGGCAAGGGCTCGACCTTCACCATCCGGCTACCCGCTGAGGGCGCGCAAGCCGACATGCCCGCGGCGCAGCCCGCCGCGCCTGCGCGGGCGGTGGTCGCTGCCGCGCGTAAAGGCGCTAACGGCAAGACCATCATGGTGGTCGATGACGACGCGACCGCGCGCGAATTGATCTCGCGCTATCTGCTCGACGCCGGCTTCGAGGTGGCGCCCGCTGCAAGCGGGGTCGAAGCGCTCAAGATGGCGCGCGAGCTCAAGCCCGTGGCCATCACGCTCGACGTGATCATGCCGGAACTCGACGGCTGGACCGTGCTCTCCGCGCTCAAAGGTGATCCCGATCTCGCCTCGATACCGGTGGTCATGGTCACCATTACCGATGAAAAGCAGCGCGCATTCGCGCTCGGCGCCACCGGTTATCTGCTCAAGCCGATCGACCGCACCAAGCTTTTGAGCCTGCTCGCGCCGTGGCGAGCGCCTGCCGGCCCGACCCGCGTGCTCGTGGTCGAAGACGATTTGGATCAGCTGCACGCGATCGGAATGGCGCTTTCCCAGCCGAACTGGCAGGTGGTCGAAGCGACGAACGGCCGCATTGCTCTCGACAAGGTCAGAGAGGCGGTGCCCGACGTCATCATTCTCGATCTCATGATGCCGGAGATGGATGGGTTCGAGTTCATGGCCAATCTGCAGGCGAACGGAGATTGGCAGCACATTCCGGTCTTCGTGGTTACTGCGCTCGACTTGAACGAGCGCGACCGCGGCCGCTTGAATATCGGCATGGAGAAGATTCTGCGAAAGGGCAATCTGAGCACCTGCGATCTGGTGTCCCGGGTCAGAGCGGTGCTGCGCCAGTCCGCGGACGCGCGGCCGGCCGAGGCGGCGTCATGACGCGCGTTCTCTACGTCGAGGACAACGAGGACAACGTTTACCTATTAAAGATGCGGCTCGAGCTGATCGAGGGCTACGACATCGCCATAGCGAAGGACGGCGGGGAAGCGATTGCCCAGGTCAATGCCGATCCGCCGGATCTTATCCTCATGGACCTCAACTTGCCTGGCATCGATGGCTGGGAGGCCACGCGACGCCTGAAAGCCGATGACAAGACGAAGGCAATTCCCGTCATCGCGCTCACCGCCCATGCCATGTCCGGCGATCGGGAGCGGGCGCTCGAGGCGGGCTGCGAAGACTTCGATACCAAACCCATCGATTTCGACCGGTTGCTCGGCAAGATGAAAGCGCTGCTGAACAGCTAGCCGATATCGGCTAGCAATTTATCCGATCCAGCTGAGCCCATGAGCGAGAAGCGCGCCCGCATTCGCGTGATCAACCCGAACTCGAACGAGGCGGTGACCCGAAATCTCGACGTCGCGCTCGAGCCGCTGCGGTTCGACGAAGGTCCCGAGATCGTGTGTACCACGCTCGCGGAAGGACCGTTCGGGATCGAGACCCAGGCCGATGTGGAAAGCGTGGTGATGCCGTTGCGCCGGCTGGTCGAGGCGGACAATGCGTCCGATGCCTTCGTTATCGCCTGCTACAGCGATCCGGGGCTGCATGTCTGCCGCGAGGGGACCGCGCGTCCGGTGTTCGGCATCGCCGAATGCGGCGTGCTGAGCGCGCTCGCGCGCGCCGCCCGCTTCGGGGTGATCGCGATCGGGCAAGGCTCGATCGCCCGGCATCAGCGCTATCTGCGGCAAATGGCCTTGCTCGATCGCCTGGCCGGTGAGCGGCCACTGGGAATGTCGGTGGCCGAAAGCGCCAGCGGAGATCAAACGTTGCGACGGATGGTCGAGGTCGGACTTAAGCTCAAGGATGATGACGGCGCCGAAGCGATCGTGATGGGATGCGCCGGCATGGCGCGCCACCGCCGTCCGCTGGAAGAGGCGCTCGGCATTCCAGTCATCGATCCGACCCAAGCCGCGGTCGCAATGGCGCTTGCCGTCGTTCAGGTGGCGCGGCAGTGACCGCAATGCGTCGCCTCACCGCTCCGGCGGCGGGACGACTCCGGTCTGGCTGGTGATGCGGCCGTAATGCTCGATGCGCCGGTGGCGCGCGAAATCGAAGATCGTCTGCTTGCCGAAAATGGTCGCGTCGAGATCGCAGTCGGCGACGATCAGCTCGTCGTCCTCGCTCTTGGATTCGGCGACGACCTCGCCCTCCGGGTGGACGATCACGCTGCCAGCGATCAGCGGATGGCCGTCCTCGACGCCGCCCTTGGCGACCGCGACCACCCAGGTCGAATTCTGATAGGCGCCCGCCTGCAAGGTGAGCCGGTGATGGAACAGCCGCCGTTCCGGCCCCTCCTCCGCTTTCTGCGAATTGACCGACGGCGTGTTGTAGCCGAGCACGATCAGCTCGACGCCCTGCAGCCCCATCACGCGATAGGTTTCCGGCCAGCGGCGATCGTTGCAGATGCACATGCCGAGGATGCCGCCCATCGTCCGCCACACGGGAAAGCCGAGGTCACCCGGCTCGAAATAGCGCTTTTCCAGATGCTGGAACGAGCGCTGCGGATCGTACTCCGCGTGACCCGGCAGATGCACCTTGCGGTATTTGCCGACGATGCGTCCGCCGCGATCCACCAGGATCGACGTGTTGAAGTGGTGCCCCTCCGGTGTGAGCTCGGCATAGCCGAACGAAATTCCAATGCGGTACTCCGCGGCTTTTTCGAACAGCGGGCGGGTCGCCGCGTTCGGCATCTCGCGCTCGAACCAGGCATCGATCTCGGCTTGGTCGGTCATGTACCAGCGGGGAAAGAACGTCGTGAGCGCGAGCTCGGGATAGACCACGAGGTCGCATCGTTCCCCTTTGCCGCGCTCGAGCAGGTCGAGCATGCGGCGCACGACCGCCTGCCGGCTGTCCGCCTTGTGAATCGGCCCCAGTTGGGCGGCACCGACACGCAGCACGCGGCTCAAGCATTCCTCCCGAGATCAGCGGTCATGTGGCGATCCGGCGTTCGAGCCGGCTGACCAGCCGCACCATCGGCCAAAGGATGATGAGGTAGAGCGCAGCGGCCAGCACCAGCGGCGAGTTGTTGAAGGTAACCGATCGCGCCATATCGGCGGAATAGAGAAGTTCGGGTAGCGCTACAACGCTGGCGATCGAGGTGAGCTTGACCACTTCGACGGCATTGGACACGAGATCCGGCAGCACGTTGCGAACCGCCTGCGGCAACACGACGTAGGCAAGCGCCTGATGCGCCCGCAAGCCGGTCGAGCGCGCCGCATCCCATTGCCCCTGGCCGACGCTTTCGATGCCGGCGCGATAGATCTCGCCGTAATAGCTCGACGTGTTGAGAAAGAAGGCGATGGCGACGGCGGTGAGTGGCGAAGGCCGAATCCCGGCAAACGGCAGGCCGGAATAGATGAAGATCAACAGCACCAGCGGGGGAATGGCGCGAAAGAAATCGATGCCCACCACCGCGGCCCAACGCACCAGGCGCAAAGGCGAGCGCGACAGGAGCGCAACGCCTAAGCCCCCGGCGAGACCGAGCGGAATGACCACAAGGCAGAGGATGGCGGTCTGCCGCAGCCCCATGAGCAGGAGCGGCAGCGCCCGTTCCATGATCGCGAGGTTGAGGAATTGCTGGGCAATCGCCTCCATCACAGCCTCCGCCAGGCAAAGCGCGTCTCCAGGAAACGTCCCAGCACGACAACCGGGATAAACAGAATGACGTAGGTAATCGCCCCCATCATCAAAGGCGTGGCATTGCCGGAAAACGATTGCGCGGTCGTCGCCTGGTTAAGGATTTCGCCCACCCCGATCACGGTGCCGAGTGCGGTGTTCTTCGTGATCACAACCGTCCGGTTGGTGATCGGCGGGACCGTCAGCCGCAGCGCCTGCGGCAGCACGACATAGACAAGCGTTTCGAGGAAGCCCAGGCCCGTGGAACGCGCCGCTTCCCATTGCCCTTTCGGCACCGACAACAGTCCCGCCCAGAAGACCTCTTCGGAAAACGCGGCCAGTACCAGCGAGAGCACCAGCCACAGAACGGCAAAGGACGGCAGGCTTACGCCGAGATTGGGCAGGCCGAAATAGACGAGCAGGATGAGAACCAGCGGCGGCAACGCGCGGAACGCGTCGGCGAATACGACAATGAGCGCGCTCACCGGCAGGAAACGGAACGCGCGGACGATCGCGAGGATGAGCCCGAGCGCAAGGCCGGTGACCACCACGGCGGCGGCGATCTCGATCGTTACCGCAACACCTTTCATGATGGCGGGGAAGTAGCGCTCGATCAGCACCCAGTTAAAGAACACATCGACGAAGCGCGGCGAGCCTTGCATTGTCTCACCGGGCAAGCTCGGCGATGAAGGCCCGCGTGCGCGCCTCGCGCGGCCTGGAGAAAATTTCGTCCGGCCGCCCCTCTTCCACAATCGCGCCATGGTCCATGAAGATCACGCGATCGGCGGCATCGCGGGCAAACCGCATCTCGTGGCTCACCACCAGCATCGTCATGCCGCCGCGCTTGAGCTCGCGCATGACGTTGAGCACGCTGCCGACGAGCTCCGGATCGAGCGCCGAGGTCGGCTCATCGAACAGCATCAGCTTCGGTTCGAGCGCGAGCGCCCGCGCGATCGCCACCCGCTGCTGCTGCCCGCCGGAAAGCTCAGCCGGATAGGCGCGCGCCTTGTCCGCCAGCCCGACCCGGTCGAGCGCGCCGAGCGCAATGCGATGCGCCTCCTTGCGCGGCTTGCGCAACACCTTGACCAAGGCCAGCGCGACATTCCCCAGCGCGGTCATGTGCGGGTAGAGATTGAACGACTGGAACACCATGCCGATCCGCCGCCGCATGGCGTTGATGTCGGTCGAACGCGCCATGATGTCGACCCAGTCGACATGGATCGAGCCGCCGGTCGGCTCTTCCAGCCGGTTGCAGCAGCGCAGCAAGGTGCTTTTGCCCGATCCAGAGGGGCCGATGATGAACACCAGCTCCTGCGGCAGCACGGCGAGATCGATCCCGCGCAGCACCTCGACGTGATTGAAGCTCTTGCGCAACCCGCGGATTTCCAGGATCGGCTGTGCGCCGCTCATCGGCAGCTCGTGCCCGCGCGCGCTTTTGGTTGGCGATTGTGCGCAGTCAGCCCGCTACATGCGCTCAGCCGCACGCCGGCGTATGTGCAGTTGGATCGTAGCCCGGCATGTCGGGAACGCCGTATCCGGGAAAAACGGCGACCGCAGCCGAGCCCGCGGGTGCCGCCACGCCGAACCATTTCTCGTGCATCTTGGCGATGGTGCGGTCGAGCTTCATGCATTCGATGGCGTTCTCGATGGTCTTGCGCAACTCGCCGGAATCCTTGCGCAGCGGAGCGCCCCACACGAGCCCGGTGGAATAGAGGTACGACAGTTCGAGCTGCGGATTGTTCTTCGCCGCCCAGGCAATCACAGTGTTGCCGGCGACGTTGGCGTCGGCGCGGCCTACGAGCACCGCTTGCACGGCATCGGTCTGGGTGCCGAACGATTCGACCTTCCAGCCGATTTTGCTCTCGAGATCGCGCGCCCACGAGTCATACGCCGAACCCTTGTTCACGGTGATGGTCTTGCCCTTGAGATCTTCGAGCTTGGCCACTTTCGGCGCGCCTTTCTTGATCAGAAATTGAAAATCCGTGTTGAGATAGCCTTCCGTGAACAGCATGTTCTCAGCGCGCTCCTTGGTCACCGTCGTGGGAGCGGCAAGGAAGTCATACGTGCCCGCCTGCAGAGCCGGGATCAGCCCCGAGTATTGCGCAGCGTCGATGATGATCTTGCGCTTGAGGCGCTTGGCGATCTCGTTGGCGAGATCGACATTGAATCCTTCGTAGCCGCCGGAGAGGCTGGGGAACGCGTGCGGCGCGAACGTGCCGTCGACCGCCGTGCGCAGCGGCGGAAGCTCCTGCGCGAACGCGCCTGACGTCGCGAGCATCAGCGCGGTGCCAATCGAAAGCGCGTATCCTCTCATGCAATCCCCCTCGAACCTGCGTGGATGCGACGAGCTATGGGCAACCCCGGCAGCGTCAGCTATACTTTATTTTCTCCTTCTGGACCAGCGGAACTCAGGATCATGAGCCACTTGCTCGATGCGACCGCAAAGGCCGTGTTCACCATCTCGGCGACACCTTTCACCGATGGCGGCGAGATCGATTGGACCAGCGTCGACAGCCTCATCGAATTCTATCTGCAATGCGGCGTAACCGGACTCACCATTCTCGGGATGATGGGCGAGGCGCAAAAATTGAGCGACGGGGAATCCGCCGAATTCACGCGCCGTTATTTGCAGCGCGTTAATGGCCGCGTCCCCGTCATTGTTGGCGTATCGAATCCGGGTACCGCGAATCTCGTAACGCTCAGCAAGATCGCGATGGATGCCGGTGCCTGCGGCGTGATGATCGCACCACCCGCCGGACTCAAGACCGAAACGCAGATTATCGGCTACTTCAACGGTGTGATCGCGGCACTCGGCGCAAAGATCCCGGTGGTCTATCAGGATTACCCGCAATCGACGCAAGCCGACATCTCGGTGCCGAGCGTACTCAAGATCATCGATGCATATCCAAGCCTGGTGATGTTCAAGCACGAGGACTGTCCGGGCCTGAAGAAGCTCTCGCAATTGCGCAAGGCCTGCGACGGGACTGTGCGACGCTACATCAGCATCATGGTCGGCAACGGCGGGCTCTACGTGCCGCAGGAACTCCAGCGCGGCGCCGACGGCATCATGACCGGCTTTGCCTATCCGGAGATGCTGGTTTCGGTGTGTTCGCTGTTCCAGGCCGGGCGCGGCGACGAAGCGGAAGACCTGTTCGACATTTACTTGCCGCTGGTGCGGCACGAGCAGCAGCCCGGGTTCGGGCTTGCTGTGCGCAAGGAAATCTTGCGGCGCCGCGGAGCGATCCGGTCGGCCGCGGTGCGCGCCCCCGGTCCCAAGCTTGACGCGGACGACCTCGCCGAACTCGACCGACTGCTTGCGCGTCTCGAGCGGCGGCTGCGCGAACGCGGCAATCCGCGCCGGCGCGCGGTGGCGTAGCATCGGTCCGCGCTCGCCGGGAGCAGGCAATCTCATGCCCGATTTCGACCTCGTCGTGCGCAACGGCACGGTGGCAACCGCCGCCGACGTGTTTCGCGCCGATATCGGCGTCGTCGATCGGCGCATCGCGGCGATCGGCGCAAAGCTTAACCGCGGCCGCCGCGAGATCGAGGCTGAAGGCCGCATCGTCACGCCCGGCGGGGTCGACAGCCACTGCCACATCGAGCAGCGATCTTCGATGGGCGTGATGACAGCGGACGACTTCTTCACGGCAACGCGCTCGGCAGCCTGCGGCGGCACCACCACGGTCATTCCGTTCGCCGCGCAATACCGCGGCATGTCGCTGCGTCAGGTGGTGAAGGATTATCATGCCTGCGCCGAGCCCAAGGCCGCCGTGGACTATGCCTTCCACCTGATTATTTCCGATCCCACCGAGCACGTGTGCGGCCAGGAGCTGCCTGCGCTGATCAAGGACGGCTACACCTCGTTCAAGATCTACACCACGTACGACGCCCTCAAGCTCGACGACCGGCAAATTCTCGAAGTTTTGTCGGTGGCGCGGCGCGAACGCGCGCTGGTCATGGTCCATGCTGAAAATCACGACGTCATCGCCTGGCTGAGCGAGCGACTGCTGGCAGCGGGCCATTCCGCACCGCGCTTTCACGCCGTCGCCCACGCACCGCTTGCCGAGCGCGAAGCGACCTCGCGCGCGATCTCGCTCGCCGAGCTCGTCGACGTGCCGATTCTCATCGTTCATGTCTCCGTGCGCGAGGCGATGGAGCAGATCCGCTCGGCAAAGGCGCGCGGGCTCAAAGTCTATGGCGAGACCTGCCCGCAATACCTGTTCCTCGCCGAAGACGATCTCGACCGTCCCGGCTTCGAAGGCGCCAAATACATGTGCAGCCCGCCGCCGCGCGACAAAGCCAACCAGGAGGTGATTTGGCGTGGCATCGAGACCGGCGTGTTCGAAGTGTTTTCATCGGATCACGCCGGCTACCGCTTCGACGATCCGGAAGGAAAGATGAAGCACGGCCGCAACGCGCCGTTCAAGAAAGTGGCGAACGGCGTGCCCGGTCTCGAGCTGCGAATGGCGCTTTTGTTTTCGGAAGGCGTGGGCAAGGGACGCATCGACCTTCCGCGCTTCGTGGCGCTGACCGCGACCAACGCCGCCAAGCTCTACGGCCTTTATCCGCGCAAGGGCACGATCGCGGTCGGCGCTGACGCTGATCTCGCGATCTGGGATGCGGAGAAAGAGGTGACCATCAGCCAAACGATGATCCATGACGCCATGGATTACACGCCGTACGAGGGAAAGAAGATCAAAGGCTGGCCGATCACCACGCTCGTGCGCGGGGAACCGGTCGCTGAAGCGGGCGAGTTCGTCGGCGCCCGCGGCAAGGGCCGGTTTCTCAAATGCGAGATTTCGCCTGCTACCGCGCCGCTGGGGCGGCGCAGCATAGCGTTCGATCCCGCGACCGGATCATTGGTACCGAAAACGCCGGATAGCTCGCACTGAACGCGTGCGGCACGATCATCGAGTCACTTCAATCTCGCCGTGCGCTTCGAGCAGCGCCAACAGGCGCTTGCGCATCAGAATGCCGGGCCGATCCGACGGCATATGCATTTCGATCTTGCGGTTCACGTCGACGATGGCATCGGGATCGGTCGACTCCAGAATATCGCGGTCCTCCTCGATCACCGCCGCATCCCAGTCGATCAATTCCTGGGTCGAGCAATCCTCCTCGCGATCGTTGCGAAACAGGATTTGCACGAGCTGGATGCTGCCGTCGTCGATCGGCGACGCCGAATTGAAGATGATGTGCCGTAATCCCGACGGGTACTCGATGTCGAGGGTGCGGCAGAATGGCATGAACCAAGCGTTGCGCATGTGGCGCTTGGTGGTCGGCTCGGTGGTGCCGGTGACGCGGAATGCGGCCGGCGGATTGTTGATCGGCACGATGGTCTCGGCCTGAAACCCGTAGTCCGTCTCGATCAGCTCGTATTTCTCGGGCTTGGGCTGATTGAGCTGCCCGAACGTGGACTTGTGGACGAACGAGAAATGCGCGTTGTCGAAAGAGTTTTCCATCATGCGCAAGGCAGCGGTGTTCCAGCGGTCGTAGAATTGATGGATGCGCCGGTACTTCGGATCGCGGTCCTGCGGCAAATCAGGTATGCCGAGCAGCGGCTCGTCGAGCGCAACCCAGGCATAGCCGTAGCGCTCATCGCAGTGGAACGCCTTGACCCGCGCATCGGGAATTGGCTGCTCCAGCGGAAATTGCGGAATCTTCACGAGCTTGCCGGTGCGATCGTAAGTCCACCCATGGTAACCGCAGGTAATGTGGCCGTCGTTGCACCAGCCGCGCGAAAGCCTGGCGGTGCGATGGCAGCAACGGTCGGCGAGCGCGGCAGGCTTGCCCGCCTCATCGAGGAACAGCACGATCTTCTCGCCGAGCAGCGTGAACGGTTTGGGCCCATCCTCGAGCATGTCCATCGGGACGGTGGCGTACCAGAAGCGGCGGAGAACTTTTTGTCGCGTGCAGAGCATGGTCGCTTCCTCTCGTGGAATTGTTTAAGCCGCCAAACGAGCCACGACGTCGGTCGCATCGCGGCGGAGCTTTGCGAGGTCGAGGCCGGGAATTTCGCCATCTTCCACCACCGTGCGCCCGCCGATGATGAGGTGGCGCAGATGGGCTGAGCCGGCGCTGGCGACCGGACCGATCAGCGGATCGTGCAGCCCGAAATAGCGCGGGTGCGAGAGGTCGAAGATCGCGAGATCGGCAAGCTTGCCGGGGGCGATCACCCCCGCATCGTCGAAGCCGAGAACGCGCGCGCCATTCGCGCTCGCCCAGCGCACGACATCCTCAATGCTCACCGCCGCCGCGCCCTTGGTCGCGCGATGCGTGTGCCAGGCGCTGTTCATTTCGCTGATCATGTCAGCCGATTCGTTCGACGCGGCGCCGTCGACCGCCAGCGATACCGTGCCGCCCAATGCGGCGAGCCGCTCGGCCGGCGCGATACCTGAGCCGAGCCGGCAATTCGATTGCGGGCAGTGCGACATGCCGGTGCCGGTTTCCGCGAGGATGCGAATTTCCTCACCGTCTACATGCACGAGGTGCGCGAGCCAGACATCCGGGCCGAGATAATCGTGGTCGGCCATCCATTGCACCGGCCGCTTTCCGTAGGCGGCCAGGCAGAAATCCACGTCCGCCATGGTCTCGGACAGGTGACCGTGGATGCGCACGCCCATTCGCCGCGCACTGTCCGCCACAACTTTTAGTTCGTCGACCTCGAGCGACCAGGGCGCGGTCGTCGGCGCGATTGCCACGCGGCGCATGCTGGCGGGCGATGGGTCATGATAACGTTGCGCGCAGGCCTCGACCGACTTGATCATGCGGTCGAGCGGTTCGCTGGGCGTCGGGATCAAGTCGGGAGTATCGAATTTGCGCGCCTTGGTCGCGCCGCCGCGGCAGAACACCAGGCGGATTCCGAGCTCGGCGGCCACCTCGAAAATCACGTCGGCGGGATCGAAGCGATAGCTTTCTGCGAAAAGGTAGTGGTGATCGGCCGCGGTCGTGGTCCCGGACAAGAGAAGTTCGACCAAGCCGATGCGCGCGGCGGTACGCAGCGCCTGCTCGTCGATCTTGTGCCAATACGAGAAAGGCACCGCCTGCAACCAAGCCAGCAGCGGGGCATCAATGCCGGTGCGCACGCCCTTGAGCACGCATTGGAACAGATGATGATGCGTCGAGACGAGGCCGGGATAGATCACGCAGCCGGTTGCATCGATCACCCGTTCGCCCGGCTCGCGCTCGAGTGCGCCAATCGCGGCAATTCGCCCGTCCACAATACGAATGGAACCCGCGGCTCGCATCGAACAGCCGGGAAGGCCGGTGAAGATTCCAAGCGCGCCGCGAATGAGCGTCACGTTTCTACTCCGATCTCGCTCTCGTGCCATTGCCCCAGCGCGAGCCTGGACAGCCCCATCATGGCCGCGAACAGCGCGACGCCGGCAAGCGTGATGAGAAGGAGCGCGGCAAACATACGGGGAATATCGAGCTGGAAGCCCGATTGAAGGATTTCATAGGCGAGCCCAGCGCTGCGTCCGCCGGTGCCGGCGACGAATTCCGCGACCACCGAGCCGATCAGCGCTAGCCCGCTCGAGATGCGCAGGCCGCCGAAGAAATAGGGAAGCGCGCTGGGAATGCGCAGGCGCCAGAGGGTCTGCCAGCGACTCGCCCGATTCATCCGGAACAAATTGATCAGACCTGGATCGACGCTGCGCAGCCCGAGCGTCGTGTTGGAGATGATCGGGAAAATTGCCACTACTGTGGCACACACGGTGAGCGCGACCTGGGTATTCTTGACGAGGATGATGATGAGCGGTGCGATCGCCACGATCGGCGTGACCTGCAGCAGCACCGCGTAAGGAAACAGGCTCATCTCGACCGCCCGGCTCTGTACGAACAAAAACGCGATCACGGTGCCGATCACCACCGCGGCCACGAAAGCCTGCAGCGCAACCCGCAAGGTCATGCCGAGCGCGGAAAGCAAGTCCGGCCAGTCATTGGCGAGCTTGCCGGCGATGTCGCTCGGCTTGGGCAAGAGAAACACCGGGATATTCGCGATGCGGCAAGCGAGCTCCCAGATCAACACCACCGCGACCCCGACCGCCAACGGCGCCACGATCGACAAGGCGGTCTCCGACTGGGCGAGCGGACGCATCCCGGATCACCTCGTCGGCGTGACAGCCTGCGACACTTCGGCCAGCGTCGCCGAGAGCGCGCGGCAATATTCCGCGAAGCGCGGCGAATTGCGGAAGGCTTCGCCGCGCGGATGGGGCTCGTCTATCGGCATCACCTTGCAGATGCGGCCCGGTTGCGCCCCCATCACCACGACGCGAGTCGAGAGAAACACCGCCTCATAGATCGAGTGGGTAACGAACACGATCGTGAGCCGGCGCTCCCACCACAAGCGGACGAGATCCCCGTCGAGGCGATTGCGCGTAAACTCGTCCAGTGCTCCGAACGGCTCGTCCATCAGCAGAAGATCGGGCTCGGTGACGAGGCTGCGCGCAATCGAGACACGCATTTTCATGCCGCCCGACAATTGTCGCGGATAGTCCCGTGCAAAACCTTCCAATCCGACGCGCGCGAGCGCTTGCAGTACGCGCCCGCGGCTGTCCGCCTTCGCAACGCCGGCAAGATCAAGCGGCAACCGCACATTGGCCTCCACCCGCGCCCATGGCATCAGCGTCGGATCCTGGAACACGAATGCCAGCGAGCGGCCGCTCGCCGCGACCTTCCTGAACTCTCCGGACCACCAAAAGATGCGGCCGTCGCTCGGCTCGATCAGATTGGCGATCAACTTGAGCAGCGTGCTCTTGCCGCAGCCGGACGGACCGATCAGCGTGAGAAATTCGCCGCCCGCGACCGTGAGCTCGATTGGTGCGAGGGCGCGCGTGCCATTGGGGAAGATCTTTTCCGCGGAGAGAATTTCGACCACGGGCGCGTCCGTACGGATCCGCGCTCCGACTTCCGCCGGCGACGTCTTATTTGGTGCCAACACGACCCGGCCGGTTTCGCGTTACATCGAGAGCTTGAGAGATTTGACGAACCTGTCGGTAAAGCCCCGCTTCCAGTCCACCTCCGGCTTGAGCAGGCCCGACGCGACCATGTAGTCGTAAGTCGCTTTCCAGCGTGCTTCGGTGATGATGCCAATGCCCATGGTCTGCGCGTCACCCGCGTCGAGAACCTTCAGGGCGCGCAGTTGCTCAACGCCGAACGCGATCTGCTCGTCGCTCATCTTCGGATTGTCGGCCTTGATCAGCGCATTGCCAGCGCTCGGATCGGTGAGATAGCCCTTCCAGCCCTCCAGCGAGGCCTTGACGAAGCGCGCCGCCACATCCGGTCGGTTGTCCGCGAAGGCGCGCGTGGCAACCATTGTCGTGCCATAGGGCGGATAACCGTCGTGCGCAAACAGGAAGAATTTGACCGGCACGCCTTGCTGCTTGGCCTGGAACGGCTCCGACGAAGGATAGGATTGCTGCACCACGTTCTTGTCGGCAAAGAACGGCTGCAGATTGAAGGTGTACGGCTTGGTCTGCTCGTCGCTATATTTGTACTTTGCCTTCAGCCACGGCCACCAGCTCGTGCGACCGGGCGTCGCCACGAGGATAGTCTTGTCCTTGAGATCGGCCAGGCTTGCGACGTTGTCATGGGTCATCATGCCTTGCAGGTCGAACTGAAACGAGGTCGCGATGGTAATGACGGGCAGCCCTTGCTCCAGCATTTTGAGGACCTGGAAGTCGTAACCCATCATGACGTCGGTCTCGCCGGCGAGCAGCAGCTGCATGCCGTTCACCTGCGGTCCACCCATCTTCAGCGTGACGTCAAGGCCGGCCTTTTCGTAAAGCCCGGTGGCCTTCGCCTGGTAGAAACCGCCATGCTCGGCCTGGGCAAACCAGCTGGTGAGAAACGTCACCTTGTCGGCCGCGAGCGCGCTGGTCGACCACAGCAGCAGCGCCATCAGCGACACTGCCCGCGCCAAGTGCGCACTGCCGGTGTTCAAGGTCTGTGACCCCATGGCAAACCTCATAAATGATCGTGTTTGCGCGCATAGGAGCAAGCCGAATGCCAGCGTGGCATTTGGCCGGTGCGATCCGGGACTGGCGCTGGGCGTCAATTCGCCAAGCATGGCAATTGTGAAAACGCGTGCAAATCTCGCGGGATACGAGCGCAGGCAGCGCCTTTCCGCACGCGGGCAGGTCCTTCAGTCTAGCCATTGAGAGACGAATTGCCTGGATGTTGGGCAAAGTGCCGTTTTTAGCAGCAGAGCAAGGGCGTACGCGGCCGCCTATTTGACACTTGTCAGCGCTGAGCGAGTTCGCGTACCGCGCGAGCGGCCTGATCGATCGCGAGATGCGCGTAGGCATCCCCGCCAGCATCGCTGTTGGCGATTGCGATCCGCCCGAACGGCTGCCGCGCGCGTACGATCGTGTCCTCGTAATCGTCGGCGTCGAACAGCGAGTTTGCCACGTAACCGTAGCCGTGCGCCCAGCGGTTGACGGTGATCGCGGCAATGTCGCGTGCGCTGGAAAAGCCACCGGCCCCGAGCATGCGGTCGAGCTCGTCGCGGATTCGCGCCTCGAAATCGGCAAACGTCATTTCGAGCAGCTTGGTGCGGCCGGTCCGGAATTGGGCGCGCGCGTCGAGCCCGGAGTTCGGCGCGCCGGGCACGTGTTCCAGATGCAACAGGATCGGCTCCGCCGGATCGCGCGCGTGCCGGTAGCCGCCAAGGCTTACCGGAAAGTCGAGGGCTACGCGGCTGTGGAACGACATCGGCGCGACGATGTCATGGACCTTGAGCTCGATCCATGGACGCCAGTGGCGCACCAGCACATTCGTATATACAAGCGGCGCCTTCACGTTCTGCGCCAAGGCGGCGCGCTGTGGCTGCGGCAGATCCGGCACGATGTGCGGAATCATCATGTGAAAGCAGGCGAGCACGACGTGCTTTGCCGCGATCCGGTGTGCTGCGCCGGCGCGCACATAGCCGACGAGCACCTTGTCGCCGGCCTCGCGAACGTCGACGCAGGTCGAATCGAGGCGAATGCGGACATTTTGCTCGGGGCGGTCGAGCGCGTCGTAATCGAAGCGGGCGAGCACGATGTCATCCATGTCATGACCGGGCGCAATGCTCGGCACGAGTGAGCGCACCAGCAGGCGGGCAAGCGACGCGTTCCCGTCGGGGAAGTGGTAGATGTAGGGCTCCTTCCATTCCGCGGCGCTGTCCGCCGGCAGGCCGAGGCCGGCAAATCCGGGATAGCCGAATTCGCGGACATCGGCGGCGGGAACCGCGTCGCAGCCGAGAGCGAAAAAGCCGAGGGTGCGGCCCTGGAAGCAGTTCGCCACTTCCTCGCTGCAGCCGCAAATCTTGGTCAGGTAATCCCGGTAGCTCGTGGTTTTGAGAAGATTGCGCTTCTCATCCACTGAGCGGCCCGCCAAGGGATCGCGCGTTGGGTCGTAGAGCGCTACCAGTTGCGCTTTGCTCGCCTCGGAAATCGGAAATGCCGTGAACGACTCGGCGAGCGCCTGCGGACTGGCCGCGGTCGTGACCTCGGACATTCGCGTCATATCGCCAGGCACGAGCACGTCGCGCCCGAACGCCTCGCTCGCGAAAAAAATGCCGCGCGTCAGACCGAGCGACGCATAGAGGTTGCGATCGAAGGCGGTCTCGAAGCAGGCGATATCGACGCCGAGTTCGCGGAGCAGGCCTTTCGCAACATCGCTGTAGAGCGTGCGCGGGGATTGCATCGACTGACTGCCGCCATAACCGATGATGCCGCGGCCATCGAGCGCGAACTCGTTGCGCTTGGCGTGGCCGCCGAAGTCGTCGAGGTTGTCGAGGATGAGAATGCGCGAACTAGGCCCGGCGGCGCGCCGGAAGAACCAGGCGGCGGCAAGTCCGCTGATCCCGCCGCCCACGACCACGAGATCGTAGCTCTCTTCGATGTCGCCGAAGCGATAATGTTCGCCGGCCCGACCAACCCGGTGCGCGACCTCGAACGAGCCGGGATGCTGACCGCGTAGTCCGGTCAAGGCGGGTGGATAGCGCGCGGGATTGGCGGCGATCTGCTCGGCCGGCGTCAGTCCAGAGGCAATGGTCAGGGCGATGCCGTTGAGGAAGTCGCGGCGTGAAATCCGGCGCATGGGGTGGTTATAGCACGCGGTCGGTTCGAGTTGCTGGCGCCGACCGAGATTCTCACCGGCCGCCGATCAACGACCGTGCCAGCGACTCAATCCGGCTTGATGTTTGCTTTCTGCACGATGCGGCCGAACTGCGCCGCGTCGCGTTTAATGCGCGCATCCAGTCGCGCGGCGGTCGACGCAATGGTCTCGACGCCGAGCGCGGCGAAGCGCGCCTTGGTCTCGGCGAGCTCGAGGACGCGCGCCACCTCGACGTTGAGTTTATTGATGATCGGCTCCGGCGTCGCCTTGGGCGCGAACAGCGCGGTCCAGATCGAGGCATCCACGTCGGGCACGCCTTGCTGCTGCAGAGTGGGCCAGTCCGGATTGAATTTCGACGGATGGCCCGCGGCAACCGCCAGCACCCGCACGCGGCCGCTCTTGAGGTGCGCCGCGACCGAGGAGCTTGAGCTCACGGCAAGCGGGACTTCGCCCGCGGCGAGCGCGTTCGCGGCCGGTGCGCCGCCCTTGTATGGGATGTGCTGGAACTGAGTGCCGGTGTTGAGCGCCATCCACTCGAGCACGATCTGATTGATCGTGCCGTTGCCGGGCGAGCCGACCGAGAGGCGGCCGGGCTGCGCCTTGGCGGCCGCGATCACGTCGGCGACCAATTTGAACGGCGAGTCACCGTGTGCCGCGAGTACGACGTCGGCGTCGCTGATCAGCGAGATCGGCGCGAAGTCGCGCGCCATATCGTAAGGGGCATCCCTGAACAAGACCGGTGTGATCGCCGCCTCGCCTATCGTCGCCATCACCAGCGTGTAGCCATCGGGCGCCGCCTTCGCCGCCGCGCTCATCGCAATGAAACCGTTGCCGCCGGGCTTGTTCTCGACCACCACCTGCTGACCCCAGGCTTCGGTGAGCTTGGCGCCGACCAGGCGCGCGGCGATGTCGGCCGGACCGCCCGGCGCGTAAGGAACGAGGAGATGAATCGGCTTCGTTGGATAATCTTGCGCGACGGCTGACTGTGCGCACAGTGCAAGATTCGCAAGGACGATTGCCAAGGAACGCATTCGCTTTGCGCGATCCGCGCCGAGGCTGCGCGATCAATCCGGCTTGATGTTGGCTTTTTGCACGATCAAGCCGAACTGCGCCGAATCCTGCTTGATGCGAGCCGCCAATTCCGCCGCGCTCGACGGAATCGTCTCCACCCCGCCGGCGGCGAAGCGCTCCTTGATGTCCGGCAATTCGAGAGCCTTCACCACCTCGGCGTTGAGCTTATCGAGGATCGGCTGCGGCGTGCCGTGCGGCGCGAGCAGCGCGGTCCAGGTGGAGGCGTTCACATCGGCGACGCCCGCCTGCTGCAGCGTGGGCCAGTCGGGGCCGAATTTCGACCGCTTGGCGGAAGCGACCGCCAGCACCCGCACGCGCCCGGTCTTGAGATGCGGCGCGACCGAGGAGCTCGCCAGCATGCCAAGCGGAATCTCGCCAGCGGCGATCGCAGTCGCTGCCGGCGCGCTGCCCTTGTACGGAATGTGCTGGAGCTGGGTGCCGGTGTTGAGCGCCATCCACTCGATGACGATCTGATTGACGGTGCCATTGCCCGGCGAGCCGACGGAAATTCGGCCGGGCTGCGCTTTTGCGGCGGTGATCACGTCGGCCACCGACTTGAGCGGCGAATCACCGTGCACCGCGAGCACGATGGTGGCGTCGCTGACGAGCGAGATCGGCGCGAAGTCGCGCTCGATGCTGTAAGGCGCGTCTTTGAACAACACCGGAGCGATCGCCGCTTCGCCAATCGTCGCCATCACCAGCGTGTAGCCGTCGGGCGCCGCCTTTGCTGCCGCACTCATCGCGATGAAGCCGTTGCCGCCCGGCTTGTTCTCCACCACCACCTGCTGGCCCCAGGCTTCGGTGAGCTTGCCGCCGACGAGACGCGCCGCGATGTCGGCGGGGCCGCCCGGCGCGTAAGGCACCAGAAAGTGAATTGGCTTTGTCGGATAATCCTGCGCGGCGGCGCCTTGCGCCAACAGCATCAGACCGAGAAGCGCCAACATCGTACGCATCGCATCCTCCAGGAAACCGCGCTGCCGCCCTCGCCCGCAGCCCGCTCAGCGACAGCGGCGCGCATGGTTTCGGGATACAAACAAACGCGCGCACAGGCAAGGCGACGCGACGCCTCGCTTGATTGAAGTTGATCCGACCTGCGTGCTATATCGTCGCAGAGAAAATGTCGTGCTGCTCCGGCGCCCCATCGGGGCGTGGCCGAAGAAGATATCGGGAGTTCCACATGATCAGTGCAGCCGAGAACGAACTTCTCACGCGGGTCGGACGCGGTACGCCGATGGGACAGTTCATCCGGCAATTCTGGGCTCCGGCCTGCCTCTCCTCCGAGCTCGTCGCCGACGGTCCGCAGATGCGGCTGATGCTGCTGGGCGAGAAACTGATCGCGTTTCGCGATACCGGCGGGCGGGTCGGCATTTTCCATCATCTGTGTCCGCACCGCCTGGCGTCGCTGTTCCTCGGCCGCAACGAGGATCACGGGATTCGCTGCGCCTACCATGGCTGGAAATTCGACGTGGACGGCAATTGCCTCGACCAGCCGAACCTGCCGGACAAGAACAAGTACCCGGCCGGCGTCAAGGCAACCGCCTATAAGACCATCGAGCGTGGCGGGCTGGTGTTCGTCTACATGGGCGAGCGCGCGGTGGCGCCGCCGCTGCCCGAGATCGACGCGATCACCTGCGAGCAGCCGGACGACCGCAACATCGCGCTCACGCAGCGCGACTGCAATTGGCTGCAGGCGCTGGAGGGCGACGTCGACACGTCGCATCTAGGTTTTCTGCACGCCGGCCACATCGATGCTTCGAAGATGGACCCGAATGACGCGGCGACCTATACGGTGCTGAACAAGGCGCCGCGCATCAACGTCAGCGAGATGCCGTTCGGCACGATGTACTCCGCGCAACGCGATGCGATGGCCGGACACGAGCACCACCGCTTCGCCAGTTTCATTTTCCCGTTCTGGGTGCTCTATCCGAGCGACCGAATGGAGCGAAACTTGTCGGCGAACGCATGGGTGCCGATCGACGACGAGCACACCATGATCTTCAACATCGACCTGCAGCGCGCCAGCGGCAACTTCAAGTCACTCAAATATGCTGACGGCACGGTCATTCCCGGGATGGCGCGACCACTGGAATATCTGCCGCGCACCAACGACTGGATGGGGCGCTGGCGCCCGGTGAAGAACAGGTCGAACGATCACGGGCTCGACCGTGAGATGCAGCGGCGCGGCGAGAGCTATACCGGCATCGTCGGCATTCCGCTGCAGGATCAGGCGATCCAGGAAACCATGGACCCGATCATCGACCGCACCCAGGAGCATCTCGCCTCCAGCGACCGCATGGTCATGCTCACGCGGCGCGTGCTGCTCAAGGCGGCACGCGACTATCGCGACAGCGGCAAGCTTCCGGCGGTGCTGGACGATCCCTCGCTCTGCCGCCAGGCGCGCGGCGGTGACATCATCTCGGAGAAGGGCACCGATTGGCTCGACGCGTATGAGCAGACCATGACGGCGCTGCACGGGCCCGCGCGCGGCGTCGCTGCGGAGTAGCGTTTAGCTCTGCACAAGCTCCCGATGTCATGCCCGCGAAAACGGGCATCCAGCAATCACCGGCCGTGCGATCCGCGCCTCGCGCATCAACAAGATGCAGTGTTTACTGGATTCCGGATCTCCCGCCGCTTCACGGCGGTCGGCCGGAATGACAACGAGAAATTATCCCGCGAGCGCGTGCTTCACGCGCTCCGGAGTAAACGGCATCACGCGTAGCCGCACGCCGACCGCGTCGAAGATCGCATTGGCCACGGCGCCGGGAATGATCGGCGTCTGCGTCTCGCCGGCTCCGCCCGGCTCCTCCTCGGGACGATCCAATAGCGCCACATCGATCTCCGGGACTTCGGAAAAGTCCAGGATCGGGTAGCGCTGCCAGTCCACCGAGGTCACGCCCGAATTGTCGAACGTTACCTGCTCCTTGAGCGTACGGCTCAGCGCCTGAATGATTCCCCCTTCCATCTGGTTGCGCGCGCCGTCGGGATTGATCACCCGGCCGATGTCGAATGCGGCGGTCACGCGCTCGATCTTGATAGCCCCGCTCGCGCGATCGACGGCAATATCGACGATCGCAGCAGCTCGGGACAACGGCTTGTCGTAGAAGAAATGACTGAAGCCGCGCCCGCGTCCGTCGGCCGAACCGGATGGCTTGCCACGCCATCGCGCCTTCGCCGCTACCGCCGCGATCACGTCGCGCATGCGCGCATCCGCAACGAACCGGAGGCGAAACGCGATCGGGTCGACGCCGCATTTGGCGGCAAGCTCGTCCAGCACGGTCTCGATCGCGAACGAGTGCTGAAATCCTGCCACGCCGCGCAGCTCGCCCGAGCGCAGCGGCGCGAACTGCGTCACCCCGTGCTGTACGACGCGCTTGTTGGGAAACTTGTAAAAGGCATCGTCGCCGGCGACCACGCGGGCAAACACATCGCCGGCGGCTCCCGGCACGAAGAACGGGGTAGCCGCGCGCTCAAGATGCCAGCCGCCGATCGCCACCGTGCTCCCATTCTTGCCGTAGCGGGAGACATGCGGCGGCGTCCAATACTCATAGTCCCAGGCAACGATGTTGCCGTCGGCGTCCGCGCCGGCTTTGACGCTGACGACCATCGGCGGACCTTTCGGCTCCCAGGCAAACTCGTCTTCGCGCATCCACTGCACGCGAACCGGGCGCCCGGGCAGCTCGAGCGCCAGCAATGCCGCGTCCAAGGCGGCGTCGTCGGCGCCGTTCTGGCCGTAACACGCCGCGCCTTCCATGTGGATGAGACGGATCTGCGCTTCCGGCCTGCCGATCACGCCGGCGATATCGCGACGCAACTCGAAGATGCCCTGGCTGTGCGTCCAGATCGTAAGCTGGTCGCCGGAAAGCTGCGCGACCGCGCAAGACGGCGCTATCGACGCGTGTGCGTGATACGGAACGAAGAACTTGGCGTCGACGACGTGCTGCGCCTTCGCCAGCGCGGCGGCGACATCGCCGTCCTCGCGCAGGACGCGGTCTTTTGCCGGCGCCTTGAGCAGATAATCTTTGAGGTCTTCCGGCTTGGGTAGCACCGGCACGCGCCAGCGCGTGTCCTTTTTCAGCGCCGCCAGCGCGTTGATCGCCTGCTCCTCGCGCTCGGCGACGACCGCGACGAAATTGCCGTTGCGAACGATCTTACGCATGCCCGGCATCGCCGACGTCCGCGTTGCGTCGATCGCGTCGATTGCGATATCGGCGCGATCGAGCGGCGGCCGCAAAACGCGGGCATGCAGCATCCCATCGAGTCTGAGATCCTGCACGTAGCTCGGCTTTCCCGTGACCTTGCCCGGCAGGTCGACGCGCGGCACCGAGTGGCCCACGTATTTATAATCCTTGGGCTGCTTGGGCTTCGCCGTGCCGGTCAGCTGATGTTTGAATTCTTTGCCGCCGATGAGTTCCCAATAGCTCGTTTTCTTTTGACCCGCGGCGATCGCGCCATCAGTCACGCCCAAGCGCTCGACCGGTACCGACAATTTCGCCGCAGCTTTGGCGAGCAGCAGGCTGCGCGCTTCCGCCGCGGCAAGCCGCAACGCCGAGCCGCTTTCGATGACGGAGAAACTGCGCGAGGTGACCCCTTCCTCGGGCGTTCGCGCCGTGTCGGCGCCGACGATCGCAATGCGCTCGATGGAGACGTCCAATTCGTCGGCGGCAATCTGTGCGAGCGCAGTTTTGATTCCCTGCCCGATCTCGGCTTTACCGGTGAATATCGTCACCTCGCCGTCGGCACCGATCTTCAACCACGAATCCAGACGCGCGTTGTTGGCGAGGCTGCCGGGAAGTTTTACCGCCTGAGCTTGCGCAAGCGCGACATCGCTGCGAGCAAGCGCGGCCGCTGTGAAGCTGACCGTCAGGCTGCCGGCGACGAATTGGCGACGCGAGAGCAAAGGTGTCATGGTGCGCGCTCCCTAGCCGGCCGCCCGCTGGACTGCCTTGACGACGCGCAAATGGCTGCCACACCGGCACAGGTTGTTCATCAGGGCCTGCTTGATGTCGGCTTCTTGCGGATGCGGATTGCGGTCCAGCAGCGCCTTCGCGGTCATGATCATGCCGTTGGTGCAGTAGCCGCATTGCGCCGCCTGCTCGTCGAGGAAAGCCTGCTGCAGCTTGTGAAGGGATGCAGCCGTGGCCAGCCCCTCGAGCGTCGTTATCTTCGCACCTTCGACGCTGGCGACGGCAGTAATGCAGGAGCGCGCGGCGGCACCATCAAGGATCACGGTGCAAGCGCCGCACTGGCCCAACCCGCAGCCGAACTTCGGTCCGCTTAAGCCGCCATCGTTTCGCAACACGTAAAGCAGCGGCGTGTCGGCTTCCGTCTCAACCGCAAGCCGGCCGCCGTTGACCTCAAGCACAAATTGCCTCGCCATCGGACTGACCCCTAGAAAGCGGCAGCGGCTTGCTTTGCCCCCTCGCGCGCAGACTCCCGCTGCAATTCAGGCTCGACGACGACCCCCGCCTCAATCAAATTGCGCAGCGCCGTCTCCGCCAAAGCCTTGGTCTGGGCAGCGTCCGTCATCGGCGCGTTCAGGAATGCATTGGCGGGATAGGCCGTCATCCGTTCGAAGAACGGGCGGTACATGTCCCAACGGCCGCGCAGCAACGTGTTGGCCATGCTCATTTCCCGTCGGGCGCGCCGCAATGCTTCGATATCGATCACCGCGGAGACGCGCGTGCTTTCCTCGCTGCTCGCGTCGAATGCCAGCTGTTTGCCTCGGTAGTCGATGATCTGGGAGCGCCCGCCCAGCACCGACCCATCGGCGGAGAAGCCGATGCCGCCCGCGACATTGGCGCTCACGAGATACACCATATTCTCAGCGGCGCGCGCCACTTTGGCAGCCTCCTGCGCGGCGGATTCCTGCTCGTTGGTGGGATGCAGAAGCACTTCGGCGCCGCGCATCATGAACACGCGGGCGATCTCCGGCACGGCAATCTCGCCGCAGGCGAGCATCGCCAGCCGGCCCAGCTCGGTATCGACCACAGGGAAGGTGCCCTCGATACCATAACAGGCGAAATAAGCCTCCATGAAATCATGCGGCGAGGGCCACGACGCCGTGTTGATGCGGCGAAACCGAAGGATGACCTCGCCCTTCGGATTAATGAGGAAGCAGCAGTTGAAGAAACGCCCGGGCCACGTCGCGTCGACCTCGAACTGATTGCCGGCGATGTAAATGCCGTAGCGGATCGCGAGCTTTGCAAGCGGCGCGGTGATTGGACCGGGAATCGGGTAGCACGCTTTGTCGATCCATTCGCGCACGGTGCCGCCGTGCGGCGGGCCCTGTAGTGCGAATTCGGGAAGAACTACCACCTTCGGCGGATCGGCATGGCTGCAAGCCGCTTCGATCAGCGCGTCGGCACAGTCCACGTTCTCCTTGATGATCGACCAGGCAGCCGTACGGTCGACAGCCTTGGTCGCGAGCCTGCTGTTCATCTGGATGCAGGTCGCCCGCCAGCCTTCGATCGGCATATCCATGTTCCTCACTGCGACGGAAGAAAATCGTTGGTGTAGAGCCCGGCCGGATCGACCGATGCGGTCATGCCGAAATATTTCTTGAGGATATCCACCGTCTGCTCCCAGTCCTCGCGCGCGGTCCAACCGAAACCATGGCCCTTGCTGCGCTCGGTCTGTAGGAACGGGCCAATGAGCTTGAGCTGTTTGAGCCACAGCTCGTTGCTGCCGCTCGGGCGCGCCTGGGTCATGGCGGCGACCGCCGCCTCCGGATCCTTCAGGCCTTCCCGATATCCCTGCGCGGTCGCGGTCATGAAACGGCGAATGGTATCGCCTTTCGTGGCGGCGGTTGCTTTTTGCACGACGAATCCCGCGGCGAGCACGTTGACGCCGTAGTCGGCAAACAGCATCGGCGGATCGATCGGCTTCTGCGTTTCCACCTTGAGCGCATCGGTGAACACCCAGCCCGTGGTGAAATCGACCTGGCCCTGCAGCAAGCCGGTCAAGACCGCGTTGGAATCCGTCTGCACCTGCTTGATCTTGTTGATGTCGATTCCGGTTGCCGTCACGAACGCGGCAAACAGTTTGAACACGGCGCTCGCCGGCGGAATGGTCATGGAGCGGCCTTCCAGATCCTTCGGCGTCTTGATCCCGGAGCCCTTGAGCGAAATCACCGCGTCCGGCAGCCGCTGGATCAGGCCGCCGACCCCGATCACCGGCATCCCCTTGGTGATGCCCTCGGTCATCGTGCCGTAGTTGGCGAGCACGATCAGGTCGTTGCCCGCCGCGACCGACTGCAGCGAGGGATTTGAGCCCCGCCCATCGGAGATCTGCAGATCAATGCCGTGCTCGCGATAATACCCGCGTTGCACGGCGAGAAAGAGCGGCGCGTGATAGCCGGCGGGCAGAAAGTCGAGCCGCAGCGAGACGCTGGTCAACGGCGTCTGCGATGACGCTGGCACCACAAATACCACCGCCCCCACCGCGAACAGCAGTGACAGGGCCCCTGCCCATCGCCTCAGCATAGATTTTCCAATCATCGCCTCACCCTCGCGGCCCCATCGCTAGCCATAACTACCATGGTACTTCCTTTCCGTCGTAACCAATAAAGCGTCCGCTGTCTGCAAGCGTAGCGCCTGCGATCACGCGCCGCATGCCTGCAACCGATTCCTCTGGAGCAAGGTCGCCGCTAAAGCCGGTCATACGTGTGCGCACCTTGCCCGGCCGCAACAGGATGCACGAGATGCCGAGCGACCGCCATTCGATGGCAAGCGAGCGCCACAACGAATTCAGCGCCGCTTTCGATGCCCGATAGCTGTACTGGCCAGGAACATCGTATTTGCTCAGCGATGCCGCCAAGCTGGAAATCGCGGCTGCCTTCTTCTGTTCACCCTTTTGCAAATTCGCGCACAATCCGGTCGCAAGCCGCAGCGGGGCGAGCGCATTCACCGCGATAGCCGGCGCCCACGCGTCGCGCGTGACGGCTGCTGCGATTTGCGGCGGAGCGCTGACGCCGGCATTCAAGATGACCACGTCGATTGGGATGTCGGAAACAGCACGCAGGAACCTCGCGATCGATGGCTCGTCGGCAACGTCGAGCGGGAGGATCGAGACAACTTTGCCCAGCGCCTTGAGCTCAGTTGCGACGTGCGGGTTGCGGCAAGCGGCAACGACGTCCCAGCCAGCGGCCGCGTATTGCCGCGAAAACTCCAGGCCGAGTCCTCTGTTCGCCCCGGTGACGAGAACGCGCGGCATACGTCACCACCAGGATGCGGGCACGACGGTGTTCACCACGGCACGTCCTTGCCATCGTAACCAATGAAGCGGCCAGTGTCGGCAAGCGAAAGTCCCGCGATTACACGCCGCATGCCGGCGACACTTTCGCGCGCTTCGAGGTCGCCGTCGAAATTGTTCATGCGCGTGCGCACCAGGCCGGGGCGCAGCAGCACGCAGGCGATCGCGTCGCTGCGCCATTCCAGCGCCAGCGTGGTCCACAGCGCGTTCAACGCGGTCTTGGACGCGCGATAGACGTATTGCGTGCCGAAATCGTTCATCGCGAGCGAAGCCATGAGGCTCGATATCGCGATCGCGATCTTGCGCGAGCCCGCGCGAATGTTTGGATGCAGCGCAGCCGCGAGCGCAAGCGCACCGAACGCATTGACCGCCATCACATCGATGATCTCCTTTTGATCGATCTGCTCAGGCGAGCGCGCGAGATCGCCGGAGATGCCGGCATTGGCGATCAAAACGTCGATCGCAGTTCCGGCCAACGCACGCACTAGCTCCGCGATCGAGCGCTCATTCGCGACATCGAGCTGATGAATCGAAACGCGCCCGCCCAGCGCCCTGAGGTCGGCGGCGTCGGCGGGATTGCGCGCGGTCGCGTAAACTTGCCAACCCTCGCCGGCATACTGGCGGGCGAACTCCAGGCCGATGCCGCGATTGGCGCCGGAGATCAAGACGGTGGGCATGCGCCGGCTTCCGATCCGCTCATCAAGTCGACGCTAGCGACCGGCTTCGTCGGCCCGCATCGAAACGTGCCATGGCAGCAGCAGGCGCTCCACCAGATCGGCCAGCCAGAAGAACAACATCCCGATCAGCGAGAGCACCAGAATGGCCGAGAACTGCTGCTCGATCTTGAAGTCGCTGCCAGCGACCATAATGAGATAGCCAAGCCCGGAATCGGCGCCCACGAATTCCGCGACCACAGCGCCGATGACTGCAAGCACGGTTGCCACCTTCATTCCGGCAAACACACTCGGCAGCGCGTTCGGCAAGCGGAAGCGCCAAAAAATCTGGCCTGGCGAGGCGCCCATCGAGTGTGCCAAATAGAGCATTTGCGGCGTCGCGGAGCGCAGCCCTACGACCGAGCTCACGACGATGGGGAAGAATGCAACCAGCACCACGATTGCGATCTTCGGCAGCAACCCGAACCCGAACCAGGCCAGCAGCAGCGGCGCGATGGCAACCTTTGGTATCGTCTGCGAGCCGACGATCAGCGGGTACAGCGCGCGGTCGAGCGCGCGCGAATACGTTATGCAGATCGCGAGCGGAATGCCGATCAGCACGCTGATGACGAACCCGACCACGATCTCGAAAATCGTGACCCACGAATTTGCCAGCAGGGCCGGCCAGCGCCGGAACAGGTCGGTGACGATGGCTGCCGGCGACGGCAGCAGGTAGCCGGGAATCTCAAGAAGGGTGGTGGCCAATTGCCACACGAGAACGATGCCCACGAAGGTGAGTGCCGCGTACGGTCGTGTGTCGCGCAGGCGTACAGGCGAGGCCGGCCGCGTTTCCACGATATCGACGCTCATTGCCTATCCCTCATGCTTCTTCGTCGCGCAGGACGCCGAGAGATTTGAACACCTCGGTCACCATCTCGTTGTAGCGAACGAACTCGAGCGTCTGGCGCACCGACAAGCGGCGCGGCCGTGGCAGGTCGATGGGGATGATTTTTTCGATGCGGCCGGGCCGTGGCGACATCACCATGACGCGATCGCTGAGGAACACCGCCTCGGGGATCGAGTGGGTCACGAACAAAACCGTCATTCGCCGCTCGGACCAGATGCGCAACAAGTCGCTGTTGAGCTGATCGCGGGTGAGCGCGTCGAGGGCGCCGAACGGCTCATCCATGACAAGGAGCGGCGGATCGTGCAGCAGCGCCCGGCAGATGGCAACGCGCTGGCGCATCCCGCCGGAAAGCTCGTGCGGATAAGCCGCGGCAAACGATTCGAGCCCGACCATTGCGAGGAGCGCCCGCGCGCGCTTGCGCGCTTCGGCCAGGTCTTGTTTTCGGATCTGCGCCTGCAAGACCACGTTTTCCAGCGCGGTGCGCCATTCCAGCAGTACGTCTTGCTGAAAGACGATGCCGAGGTCCGAGGTCGGACCATCGATGCGTTTGCCGCCGATATGGATCGTGCCAGTGGTCGCCGGCATCAGACCGCTGACCAGCATCAACAGCGTGCTCTTGCCGCAGCCGCTCGGGCCGATGACCGAGACGAATTCGCCGTCCCCGATGGTGAGTTCGACACGGTCGAGCGCTTGCACCGTGGCGTTGCGGCCGACGAACGCCTTCGACACGGCGTTGATCACGATGAAGTCACCGGCGGTAGCGGACGGCCGCGTAGACACGAGGCGTTGGCCGTCGTCCAAGGCGGCTTCTGCGCGCTTGCGCCAGGAAAGCCAGCTCGCGCGTTCTCGGTTGCCGAGCATCACGGTTGCGTGAACTGCGGTTAGCGTGGCGGTCTCAGGCGTTTCAACGCGCGGGGCGGAACCGATTCCCCTGTATTTTCCGGTGCATCCGCACGTTTCGACGCTGTCGTAGACTATCCGAGCGAATGAACGGGCAGCAACGAGGGATTCCACTGCACGTTCCCACTGGCTCAATGAGCAGCCAACACAAGCGGCAGTCTGCTGCCGAAATAAGCACGCTCGCACGACATGTCTCCCGCGGGGCGCCATTCGGCGCGATGCGCCGCGCAGGCGGCCTATTTCGGCAGGCCGAGAGCTCCAAAGGAATGAGTGCGGGGACATCCGTATTGACCGGCGGTTGGCATGGGTGCTGCATGAATGGCCTGAGACGTGAGAACGCCGCCGGCGGGTCGGCTCCGCGTCTCTCGATCCACGGATTGGGAGGGACCAACCATGTGCACAGGTCATGATCGCGATTGCCCCGAATTCGAATTGCACCATCAAAAGCTTCTCGACGATCTCGACGCCGAACGGCGCAACTTCTTGAAAAGCGCGTTTGTTGCGACCGGCGGCGCGGCGGCCCTGACGGCCGGAGGTGTGTCGCTGGTGTCGCCCGCCGCCGCCCAGACCGCGACGGCGCGGCAGGGCAAGCCGAACCATCATTATGTGCCGGCGACCGCCGAGACAGTGCATTGGGGCTATTTCAGCAAGCTGCTCAAGCCGATCGTCGAGATCGATTCTGGCGATTACGTCACGATCGAGACGTTGACCCATCACGCCAACGACGACGCCGAGCGCATGGTCAAGGGCGATCCCGGCGCCGAGAGCGTTTACCTGTGGACCAAGGACAAAAAGGGCGTGAACCGACGCGGCGCCGGTCCGTTGGACGGCAAGCTGTTGGGCCGCGGCGCCGGCGAAGGTTTCGGGGTGCACATCTGCACTGGCCCGGTCTACGTGCGCAACGCCGAGCCGGGCGACGTCATCGAATTGCGGATCATGGACGTGAAGCCGCGCCCATGCGCCAATCCCGCCCATGCCGGGAAATCATTCGGCAGCAACGCGGCGGCCTGGTGGGGCTTCCATTACAAGGAGCTGCTCACCGAGCCGAAGCCACGCGAGGTGATCACCATCTATGAGATTGACGCAACCGGGCAGCGCAATTGGGCCCAGGCCGTCTACAATTTTCAATGGACGCCGCAGACCGATCCGTTCGGCGTGGTGCACAAGACCATCGATTATCCCGGCGTTCCGGTCGACCATACGACCCTCAAGGAGAACCACGGCATCCTGAAGAACGTGCGGATCCCGATCCGCCCGCATTTCGGCGTCATCGGGCTTGCTCCGAAGGAAGCCGACATCGTCGACTCGATTCCGCCCGGCTATTTCGGTGGCAACATCGACAACTGGCGCATCGGCAAGGGTGCGACCATGTACTACCCGGTGGCAGTGCCCGGCGCGCTCTTGTCCGCCGGCGACCCGCATGCTTCGCAAGGCGATTCGGAATTGTGCGGCACGGCGATCGAATGCTCGCTGACCGGAACGTTCCAGGTCATCCTTCACAAGAAGGCGACGCTCGCGGGAACCTCGCTCGCCGATCTCAATTATCCCTTGCTTGAGACTCAGGACGAATGGCTGATGCATGGATTCAGCTACGCCAATTACCTCCAGGAGCTCGGCGAAAAGGCGCAGTCGACGATCTACGAGAAATCCTCGGTCGACCTCGCGCTCAAGGATGCGTTTCGCAAGATGCGTGCGTTCCTGATGAACACCAAGGGCCTCTCCGAGGACGAGGCGATCTCGCTGATGTCGATTGCAGTCGATTTCGGCATTACCCAGGTGGTCGACGGAAACTGGGGCGTTCACGCAATCATAAAGAAGAGCCTGTTCGCGGGCGCGGTGGCATAAGAGCGTCGTGACCCGCCGAAGACAGCAAGAGGCCAGAAAAAACGCCCGGCAACCCGATCGTGACGCTGCTGCCGGGCATCAATGATCGAAATCAACTCCGCAATACGCAACCCGAGGCACGCGAGCCTCAACTCGCATCCGTTTGCTTCTCGCCCGCGTGCCGGCGATGCCGCGCTAAATCGCCGCGCGATAGCGATCAGCCGGCGTAAGCGACCCGCTTCTGGGCCTGCGTCTCGACCTCGTTCGCGGGCTTGGCCGGCAATTGCAGTACGGTCGCCTGCTGGCCTTCGCACAGGAATGTCAGCAGAAGCCTGTGGCCGTCCGGCAGCTCGAGCGCATCGTGATGCATATGGGGCTGCGCCCGATTGACCTGACGGAAGATCGCGGTCTTGTGTTTGGTTGGCGCGGCGGCCCCATAAACGCTGATCTCCGCATCGAAGGCCAGCTCCGTGCCGGGAAGCACGCAAACCGCGGTCGTCGGGTCCTGCGGCGCCATGAAGCCGCGCGTGCCGGTGCCGAAGTTGGTTGTCTTGAGCTTGTCACCGACCTGCGCGGGACGCGATTTGACGTGCATCAGACTATAGTCGCACATCGTATAACTCCTCTGTTCAACCTCCGGGGTGGCAACGCCGAGGGTCGAGCAAAGTTCATTTCAGCCATGACTTTTATGTCAGATGCGCGACTCATGACCAGATTCGAGGTAAGACAGCGAAATGAGCCGGACTGGCCAAGGCCGTCCCCTGCAGTGCCGGACTGGGCGATCAGGCTTCAGGCCGGCCGGCTGGGGCGCTCCAGGATCGGCATAATTGCCTGTCTGGATGAAGCGGAGGGAACGTCATGCCTGTCATTTCCGGGTTCGGTTCGCTTGCGCGGCTGCCTTGGGAGCGCATCAGCGACAAGATCGAGCGCCGCGTGCTCGCGGGAAAACATGGGATGATCGTGTGGTGGAAAATGAAAGCGGGGGCCCATGCCGGCGCACATCAGCATCCGCACGAGCAGATTGTTTGGATGCTCAAGGGCAAGATGGATTTCCGCATCGGCGCCGAGCGCCGCTCCATGGTTGCCGGCGACGTTGCCGTCATTCCCGGCAACGTCGAGCACGAAGGCTTCTTCGCCGAAGATACCGAGGTCATCGACGTGTTTGCGCCGCCGCGCGAAGATTTCCTCGCTGGCGGCACGCCGTCTTATATGCGCGCGTCGTAGGATGCGCACGCGCTTCTGAAACGAGTCTCGCTAGTGCTACCTTGGCACGCGAAAGCGGACCCAAGCACGACATGAAGATTTATCCCAGCGGCAATGTGTTGGGCGCCAAGATCGAAGGAATCGACCTGGCGCAACCACTCGCGGATGCGGAATTCAGGCAGCTCCTGCGCGCGCTCGGCGAGCACGGCGTGCTGTGTTTCCCCAAACAACGGCTCGCGACCGATGCGTTCGCGCGCTTCGGGCGCCGGTTCGGCGAGCTCGGGATCAACGTGGCCAATCAATTCCACGAGCCCGACTTTCCCGAAGTGATGGTCCTGTCCAACGTGATCAAGGATGGCAAGCCCATCGGTTTAGCCGATGCCGGGCAGGGCTGGCACACCGACATGTCCTACAGCAAGGAAATTGCGCTCGCGAACGTGCTCTACGCGGTGAAAGTGCCCATGCGTGACGGGCGTCCGCTGGGCGATACGCAGTTTCGCAACATGCATGCGGCGTACGAAGATCTGCCCGCGGAGATCAAGGCGCGGCTCAACGGGCGCACGGCCACCCACGACTTTGCCAAGTTCTGGGACATGATGCGCGCGCGGCCCGGTTCGAAGCGCGCCGCGTTGACCGCAGAGCAGCGAACCAAGATGCCTCCGGTCTCCCAGCCGATCTTCCGCGCCCATCCGATCACCGGCCGCACCGTCCTTTATTGCAACCCGGGCTATGCCACCCGCATCGACGAAATCCCCGAGAATGAAGGCGCCGAGCTGCTGCGGTTTCTGTTTGAGCATCAGGCGCAAGAGAAATACTTCTTCGCGCACCAATGGACCGAGGGCGACGTTCTGATGTGGGACAATATCGGCACCGTGCACAACGCGATCGCCGACTACCGGCCGGACGAGCCGCGCACCATGCGCCGTCTACAGATCATGGCGACGAAGGATTACGCCCGCCTCGCGGCGTGAGCATCTCTGGATGGCATGCCCGGTTGCCGTCATTCATCTTTGCGCACGCCAGAGGGGGCTGCGATGATCCCGGGCGTTTCCCAATTGTCCGTCAGGTCGTTAGAATGAACATAGCCGCGCAATAAGCGGTCAATGAGGAGGTTGCCATGATCACCGCAATCGTTCGCTTCCGGCTTGCGCAGGGCACGACCTGCGAGGATGCGAAGGCGATGTTCGAGAAATCGGCGCCGAATTATCGTGGCGTGCCGGGGCTCGTCCGCAAGTACTATCTTTACGGCGATGATAAAACCGGCGGCGGCGTTTATCTCTGGAGTAACCGCGAGGCCGCCGAGCGGTTCTACTCCGATTCCTGGAAAAGCATGATCGCGCAACGCTACGGCGCGCAGCCGGAGATTACGTTCTACGATACGCCGGTGATCGTCGACAATGCCAACGAGAAAGCCGTTACGGCTGCCGCTTGAGGCGCATGACCAGGGCGGCTGGAACAGTTGATCGAGTCTGCCGACGAGGTGACGTTGTCGCGCAAGGGGGCGAAAAGCCGAAGCCGCGGCGCGTTTCGACACCGAGAAGGCGCAGGAGCCGCTCACCCGCACGGGGCTTGGGCCTTGCCATCACCCGCAAGCCTGCCCGCCTCATAGGCGGGGACGTGACCGTCGCCCGCGAGCACGGCAAAGGCTCGGAATTTACGGTGCGCCTACCCGGGGCGAAGGCGCCAAAGGTGGCGCTTTTCCGCCCAAATCTTGATGCAATGGCATCGGTAAATCGCGCGTGCGGGAACCTCGCCGGGGGGCGGGGCCGGGCGACGCGATACGCGGGGTTTTGGGGATCAGCAAATGACACGACGATACGGCTCAGCACTTGTTGCTGCGCTCGCCGGGGCGAGCCTGTTCGCAGCGACCCTTTGCTTCACATCGGAGGCCGAGGCAGCTCGCGGCCGCAGCAAGAGCTCTCACGTCGCGACCGCAAAGGCGACGGGCAAGAGCGCGCGATCCAGCCGAAGCAAGGCGGCTGCCGACCGATCGAAGGACAAGAGCTCAAAGTCGTCGAAAACCACGGCGGTTCCCCTGCCATCCGCTCGTCCAGATTCGCCGCCAGCCATGGCGATAGGATTGACGCCGGCCGACGGCGCCAAGGGACCGGCCGAACCGCCGCAAACGCCTCTTGTGCAGGCCCCCACGCCGGAAACCTCGGATGGCGACATCGCGCTGGTCAAAAGCGCGATCGAAAACGTGCGCCGCGGCGCCACCAGCAAAGCGAGCGAGATCGAGGCCAGCATCTTCGATCCGGTCGCGCGCAAGCTGGTCGAATGGCTCATCTTGCGCGACGATCACAACGGCGTCGGAAGCAGGCGCTACCTCGCCTTCATTGCCGCCAATCCGAGCTGGCCGAGCCTCGCCGCCTTCCGACGCCGTGCCGAGGCGATGCTGTGGAACGAGAAGCCCAAACCGACGCAGGTGCTGCGCTTCTTTGAGGAGACACCGCCGCAAACCGGCGCGGGCCGCCTGGTGTTGGCGCGCGCGCTGCTTGCCCAGGGCGACAGCGAAGGCGCCAAGGCGCAGATCCGCGAAGCCTGGCGCTATGGCGCGATGTCGGCGGATTTCGAGAAGCAGGTGCTCGAGAACTATTCCGAGTTTCTGACCCGCGTCGATCACAAGGCGCGCATGGAGAAGCGCCTGTTCGCCGGCGACCACGAAGCGGCGCTGCGCATGGCGCGCCGCCTCGGCGCCGCCGATCTCGCGATCGCGCAGGCGCGCATCGCCTTCAACCGCAAGGCCGGCAACGCCAAGAAATTGCTCGACGCGGTGCCCGCCGAAGCCCGTAACGATCCCGGCTATCTGTTCGTGCGCGTGTATGCTCTGCGCCATGACAACAAGTTCGCAGAAGCGGCGCAGGTACTGCTCTCCGCGCCCAACGACCTTGCCCAGATCCACGATCCCGAGGATTGGTGGGTCGAGCGGCGCATCCTCGCGCGCAAGCTGCTCGATCTCGGCGATGCCCGCTCCGCGTATCTCGTGATACGCGACGCTTGCGATCCGACCAAGGAAAACTCCCGGGTCGAGCGCCATTTCATGGCGGGCTGGATCGCGCTGCGCTTCCTCGACGACCCGGTAGCCGCTGCAGAACACTTCGCCCGCATCCAGGACGTGAGTCGTCATCCGACGTCGCTCGCGCGTTCCCATTACTGGCTCGGCCGCGTCGCGGAAGCCATGCAACAGCCGGATCAGGCGCGCGCCGAGTATGAGGCCGCGGCCCGCTCCTCAGCCGCCTATTACGGGCAGCTCGCCCGTGCGCGGCTAGGGCTGAGCGCGCTCGCGCTGTCACCGCCCCCGTCAACCGTGGACCAGCGCGAGAGCGTGGAACGGCTCGAGCTCGTCCGCGCGCTGGAAATTCTGTACGCGCTGAACGAGCGTTCCCTCGTCATCCCGCTGATGACCGATCTCGGCGCCAAGCTCGACGATGTCGGCGCGCTTGCCGCGCTCGGCGAATTGGCGGAGCAGCATCAGGATGCGCGCGGCATGCTGCACATGGGCAAGGCGGCGCTGGCACGCGGCCTGCCGCTCGAATACTACGCGTTTCCCACCGTGGGCGTGCCGCGCTATTCGCCGATTGCGCCGGAGATCGGCAACGCCATGCTGTTCGCCATCATTCGCCAGGAGAGCGCGTTCGACCCGGCGGACTTCTCGGCCGCCCAGGCAATGGGCCTCATGCAGGTGACGCCGGAGGCCGCGCGCGATACCTGCAGGCGCTTCAGCTGCAAGTACGATGTCAAGCGGCTCAAGAACGACTCGCCCTACAACTTGCAAGTTGGCGCCGCCGAGCTCGCCGGCGTCATGGCGGATTATCGCGGCAACCTGATCATGTCGTTCGCCGCCTACAATGCCGGCCGCGGACGCGTGCAGGAGTGGGTCGCAACGTTCGGCGATCCGCGCGACCCGAAGGTCGACCCGGTCGACTGGGTCGAGCGTATCCCGTTCATGGAGACCCGCAACTACGTGCAGCGCGTGATGGAGAATTTCCAGGTCTATCGCACGCGCTTCGGCACCAACGCGCCGCTCACCATCGAGAGCGACCTGCGCCGCGGCGCGCGCACGAACTGATAACCCCTTCGGGCTACCCACGTCATGCCCGGCCTTGTGCCGGGCATCCACGTCTTTCTTTCTGGCAAACAAGACGTGGATGGCCGGGACAAGCCCGGCCATGACGAACGCCCTATCGCTCCATGCGGCGGGCGTTCAACTTGATTAGCCGGCGATCGCTTCCAAATCTTGCGCCGGATCGTGCGCGGTTTCGCCTTTCCGGCCCAGTTCCGCGAGCTGTTCGCGCAGGCGGTCGGTGGCTTGGCGAATGAGCGCGTCGATCTGCACATCGAGAGCCACTCGCTCTGCTTCGAGTTCCATGACTTCGGCTTCCAGTGCGTCGAGATCCACCATCTCTGTGCCGTCCATGCCTCACCTGTGATTTGTCGATGATGCTTTGTTGGTCGCGATTGTTGCTGATCGCGACCGGGCCCGCAACGTTTTCATTTTGTCAGAAAGGTTTGAATTTACCTGCTTCGGTTCCGTTTTACCGGCTGCCAACGTTTTTGTGATGTCATTGGCTCCGTGCGGCGCAATAGCCGGCCTGCTGCTGGCGCCTCACCACAACGCAAACTTGGCGCTTTCGTTCACGAGATTCACTCTCGATGGCGTGCTAAGCTGGGAAGTCTGCGGCACTCGCAAGGCGAGCGCTGTCCAATCGGGCGTACCGTTGGGAGGATAGCCGTGATCACGATCCGCGCAGCATTCACGCTAATCGCGCTGGCAGCAATCGCGCCAATCGGTGCTTCCCCGGCCGGCGCCGAAACTTACCGGCCCTGGTGCGTCCTATACCAAAGCGGCAGCGGCAACGGCGCGGGCCCCACCTGCGCCTTCACCTCGTTCGAGCAATGCATGATGACGGCTGGCCCCGGCACCGGCGGATCCTGCGTGCAAAACCCGTGGTATCTGGCCTACGGAGAAGGTCGAAAAGCCGCAGGGGTTCGAGCTGAGCGCAGCAAACGGTGACAGCGTAGCCCGGATGGAGCGTAGCGACATCCGGGGAAATCGCGCATTTCGCTGCGCTCAATGCGAGCTGCGGATTCCGATGCTGGATCGCCATCCCGGGCGAGTTCTCAGGCAGGTTCTTTCAGCCTGACCGCGAGATACTTCTTCATCAGCTCGGCGGTGAGCACCACGTTGGGATCGTATTCGGGCGCGTTCTCGATCTGCTCTAAATCGTTCAAGCCGGAATTCTTGTAGATACGGTTGGTGCACGAGATCAGCCGTGCCGGCCGGCTCGAATCCGCATTGAAGTGCTGGTGAATGGTGCACGGAGGAACGTAGATGACGTCGCCCGCCTCCCATTCATAGCGCTTGATCTCGGGCTGCGGCTCCCACTGGTAGGAGTCGGTGATCTCCACGTCGCAATCCTGGTGCAAGTCGTAACCGTGGCCTTCGAGCACGTATAGGCATTCCTCCGCCAAATGCCGATGTTTCCCCGAGCGGCTGCCCGGCGGGATCAACTGCATGTAGGCGTCGACCGTCTCCATGCGGGTGTTCATCTGCTCATTCAAGAGGTGCTTCAACAGTCCCTGCCGGGCCATCTCCCAAGGCATGTCTTCCGGATGAATGATCTTTTTGCGCGCCGCATTGCGCGCCGGCCGCGCCACCGCGTCATTCAGCAGATTCTGATAAAGGCTTTCATTGAGCGAGCCGCTCAGCCAGGCCTTTGCTTCTTCCCACGCCATTCTTAAACCTCGTCCCTGTCCAGCACCCGTCCGCAACCGGCTCGCCGTCATTCGTGCCGATGGTCGTGATCGTCGTGCGGGTGGTTGTAATCCTCTTCCTCGTGCCGCGGCACGAAATTGCCTTGCGTGGCCGAAGGCGTTTTCGGCCGCTTCTCCACCGTGTGCTGGAACAGCATATTCATGAACAGGTACATCGGCTTGGTTTTGATCACCAAGGCGCGGGCCGGCTCCTTGGCATTGGCATTGAAGTGCTGGTGCACGCAGTTGTTGTGCACGATCGCCACGTCGCCGGCCTTCCAGTCGTAGCGAGTGCCGTCGTGGATCTCGTAGCCGGCACCATCGAGAATATAGAACGCGGCCTCGTTCACATGCCCATGCTTTTGGGTCTTGGCACCGGGCGCATACTCTTCGAGGTGAATGTGCAAGGTCTGCGTGCGTCCGTCCTCCGGCTCAACGTAGTGGCGGCTGAAATGCTGCGGGCCGCCGTCAAGTTTTAGGTCTTTGCCCTTGATGACCCGCGGCATCGCCCGCAGCCGACCGAGCTCCTCCTTGAGGCTGTAGGCGCCCTGCAACGCGCGCACGAAGACGCGCTCTTTGTCCGGATCATGCTGCTTGTCGCCCATCTGCTCTCCTCAATCGGCCTGCGCTGTCAGCGCGCCGAATGCGTAACGATATCGCGGAAATATTTACTCCACTTTTGATTTTCTTCCAAACCTTTCGCCGGATCGATAAACGTCACGGAAACACCGTTGGGGAGCGGTGCTGTCTTCCGGCTTGCCGGGAAGAAATCGCGGTTGCGCAACACGTCCTGCCCGTCCGTGAGCAGGAACTCGAAAAACAGGATTGCGCCGTACGGGTGGGGCGCGCCGCGCGCGACGCCCGCACCTTCAAAGCGCGCCACCCCGGGCGGGATGACAAACCAGGCGATCGGTGCCCCGTTTTTCTTGAGCTGCTCGACTTTGTAGGCATAGGCGTCAAGCGCAAACGGCACTTCTCCGGAGACGACGAGATTAGCCAGCAAGGTGTGCCCTTTGCGGACCGAGATGCCGTTCGTGGCGACGATAGCGCGGAACAGTTTTAGTCCGCTCTCCTCTCCGAGCTCGCTGACAACCGCGCCGAACCAATCGCTGTCCTCGGCTTCTACGCCGAGTTTTCCCTTCCACTTGGGATCGAGGAGATCCTGGTAGCTTTTCGGAAGCTCTCCCTGCTTGACCAGCCTAGTATTGTAGGACGCAACGAAGACGTTGAATCGCGTTCCGATCCACTCCCGGTGCGGCAGGATGGCGGCGGGCACGAGGTCCGACAATGCCGACGTCTTCACTTCTTGGAAAAGCTTTTCCCGCTGCATCGATTCCATCGCCAGCGCCCCGGTCTCGATGACATCCACGTCGAAACGCCCGCCACGGGCTTCCGCCACCGCGCGTTGAACGATGTTCTCCGAGCTTCCGCGCCACACGCGCACCTTCACGCCGTACTTGTTGGTAAACGCGGCGGTCAGTGCCGCCAGGTCCTCCACGGTTGCGGAACTATAAAGCGTGAGCGTCCCTTCCTTCTTGGCGCCGTCGATCAGTTTGGCGGTCCGGTCCGATCCGGTATTGGCCGCAAGCGCTCCAAGCACTGGACTGCCGGTCTGGGCGACTGCTGTCCCGCCGCTGCAGATCGCCAATACTACGAGCAACACAAGCAGGTGGACCGCTACTGCAAGATTTGTCGAAGTAAATCGGCATTGCATGACGCGAACCGGGATCATTCGTCGAACACGTCCCACGTAAACTTTGCCCCGTCCGGAGTAACGGCATTGCCGTGAAGCGGCCGGGTCAGAGTGATCATACCGGTTGCGCGACCGCTCTTCCATCGCATGCAAGAGAGCGGATAAGGTCTGGCGGACCTCAGAGACTGCCATGCGCAACAGCACCATCCGCGTCGCCACCTTCGCCGGTCCCGGCGCTGAGCCGGTGATCCGATCGGTAGAATGGCCGAAAATTCCCAAGAATGCCGCGCTCATCCAGATCGGCGCCTGCGGGGTGTGCGGCACCGACCTGCACATCCTGAAAGGTCATTGGCCGAAGCCGTTGCCCTGGCCGTTTACGCTCGGTCACGAGCTCGGCGGCGTGATCGTCGAAGCGGGAGCGGAGTTCACCGAAGATTTTATGGGCAAGCCGCTCGGCGTCGGGGCGAAAGTGATGATCCCGCCGCTGATGCCGTGCGGGCGCTGTTACTACTGCCTCCATTATCCCGAGCGCGCCAACAAATGTCTGACCCCGGTCTATTACGGGCGCTATCTCGGGTTCGATAAGCCGCCGCATTTGTGGGGCGGCTTCGCGGAATACGTCTATGTCGATCTCGACCTATTGCCGGGCACCAAGGTCTACAAGCTGCCCGACGACATGCCGCTGCGGCTCGGCTCACTGTCGGAGCCTCTGACCTCCTGCGTCCGCGCGTTCAACCGCGCGATACGCGCCGGCGGATTCACCTGGGGCGACACGGTCGTGATCCAGGGTTCGGGACCGATCGGCATTCTCGCCGTCGCCGCTGCACAAGAGATGGGCGCCGGTCGGGTGATCGGCGTCGGCGCTCCGGAGGAGCCGCGGCTAAAACTCGCGCGCAAATTCGGTGCCGAAGCGACCGTTGACATCGAGGAGGTCACCGAGCCGCAGCAGCGGATCACGCGCGTGCGCGACATCGTCGGCGGGTTTGGCGCGGATGTTGTCATGGATTGCTCCGGCCATCCCAGCGCCGGTCCGGAAGGGGTCGAGATGCTGCGCGACGGCGGCACTTATATCGAGATGGGCCAGTTCACCGATGCCGGCTCGATCGCCACGTCCTGGCATCGCATCTGCACCAAGGACATCAACGTGCTGGGCTCCTGGGCGTTCACCGCAAATGACCTGCCGCTCGGCGTCGACATGCTCCACCGGACGCGGGACAAATATCCCTGGCTGGAAATGCAGACGCTCTATCCCTTCGATGAGGACGGCGTTTCCCGGGCGGTCAGGGATGCGATGGCAATGAAGACGGTCAAGTCCACGATCGTTCCTTGGCCGGAATTGGTGTAAACGCCGCCACATCGTCGCGCGACCCGGCATGTTTCGTCTTGCACCGATGATGATCTCACAGCGGCGAGGTGCTACCGTGCGCATGGAATCTGGGAGGGTTTCATGAGCCAGCATCATCTAATGCCCGGCTCCGGTGCCGCAGTGTGCGTTAAAACGTTGGCCCTCGTCGCCCTGTTTGGGGTCGGTGCGGCCCGCGCAAATGCTGACGAGGCCTATCCATCGCGGCCGGTCCGCATCGTCGTTTCATTCTCCGCCGGCGGCCCGACCGACACTGTGGCGCGCGTCATGGGCGCGAAGATGGCCGATCTCTTGGGCCAGCAATTCCTGGTGGAGAACAAGGCGGGCGCCGGTGGCAACATCGGGGCCGATCTCGTCGCCAAGTCCCCGCCCGACGGCTACACCTTGCTGATGGCAACGGTATCCACCCACGCCATCAATCCCGGGCTCTACAAGAAGATGCCCTACGATCCGATCCGCGATTTTGCGCCGGTCGCGCAGATCGGCGTCACGCCGACGCTCCTTGGCGTGAACCCGTCCGTCCCGGCGCACGACGCGAAGAGCTTGATCGCACTGGTCAAGCAGAATCCGGGAAAGTTCACCTACGGCTCCTCCGGACTCGGCTCGATCCTGCATCTGTGCGGCGAGCAATTTAAAACGCTGGCCGGCGGGCTCAACATCGTGCACGTGCCTTATCGCGGCTCGGCGCCGATGATGTCGGATCTGGTGGCCGGCCAGATTTCCATGGCGTTCGACGCAACGCCGACCGCGCTGCCGCAGGCGCAGGCCGGCGCGATTCGCGCGATCGGCGCCGGCATGGCGCAGCGCATGCGCGCGATGCCGGACCTGGCGACCTTGCAGGAGCAGGGGCTCAAAGGGTTTGAATGCTACACCTGGAACGCAATCCTGGCGCCGGCCGGCACCCCGCAGTCGGTCGTCGATCGGCTCAACGAATCGATCAACGAGGCTCTTGCCGATCCCGCAGTGTTCAAGCGCCTCGAGGAGGCCGGCATCGATCCGACGCCTGGCAGCACGCCTGCGAGTGCCGCCGCGTTCGTCAAAACGGAGCTGGCGAAATGGGCGCCGATCATCAAGGCGACCGGCGCGCAGATTGATTGAAACAGTCTCGGCTGTCGTCCCCCGCGCCGGGCGCCCACGAAAATCGCCGACGCGAGACTATCCTTGCGCCGCTCGGCGAGCGGCGATTTTCGTGGGGACCCGGATAGCGGGGACCCGGTAATCATGGCGCCGTCAGTAGTTACTGGGTCCCGGCTCTCGCTCCGCCATAGGGCGTCGAAGACGCGCGTAAACGCGCTTTTAGGCTTCGCTGGGCCGGGACGACACACGTTCGCATTGGCGGGCCGTTGCCTCGCCTTTGACAGCGGTGCATCATTCTCCGCGCGCGGCGCAGAGGAGCGGCTTCCATGCACGACATCGTCATTCGCGGCGGCACCATCGTCGATGGGACAGGCAAGCCGGCGTTCAGCGGAGACGTCGCGATCGAGGGCGATCGCATTGTTGCCGTGGGCGGCAAGCAGGGACCGGCGCGGCGCGACATCGATGCCGACGGCCTGCTCGTCACGCCGGGCTGGGTCGACGTGCATACCCATTACGACGGCCAGGCGATGTGGGATCCGCTGCTCGCGCCGTCCTGCTGGCATGGCGTTACCACGGTGCTGTTCGGCAATTGCGGCGTCGGCTTTGCGCCGGTGCGCGCGCAGCATCGCGGCGCGCTGATGGACCTGATGGAAGGCGTCGAGGAAATTCCCAACGCGGTGCTCGCCGATGGCTTGACTTGGGAGTGGGAGAGCTTTTCCGATTTCCTCGATGCGCTCGAGCGCCGGCCGCGCGCGATCGATGTCGCCGCCCAGATCGCGCATTTGCCGCTGCGCGTCTATGTCATGGGCGACCGCGCGGTCCGACTGGAGCCCGCGACCGCGGAAGACAATGCCGAGATGCGCCGCCTGACCATCGAAGCGCTGCGCGCTGGCGCCTTCGGCTTCACGACCTCGCGCACGGATTCTCACAAGACCCCGGCGGGCGACATGGTTCCCTCGCGCAATGCCGAGGCTGAGGAGCTTCTCACGATCGGTTCGGCCTTGGGCGCGGTGGGCGCCGGCGCCTTCGGCATGAACAGCGATTTCGACGACGAAGACTACGAGCTCGCCTGGCTGACTCGGCTTGCCAGGGAAACGAGACGTCCGGTCTGGTTCCTGCTCACCGATCGCTACGAGGATCCGGCGCGCTGGCGCCGCCTGCTCAAGGCCGTGCACGCGGCGCGCGCCGACGGATTGTCCCTGACCGCGCAGATTGCCGGACGGCCGATCGGCGTGATGATGGGCGTGGGCACCGCGCTCAATCCATTCACGGTGCGGCCGAGCTATCGTGAAATCGAGCGGCTCACTCTCGCCGAGCAGCGCGCGCGCCTGCGCGATCCGGAAGTGCGGCGGAGAATCTTGGCGGAGAAGCCTGCTGAAGCCGAGGTGGCGAAGCTCGCCCAGTTCCGCCAGCTCATCACCACGCGCTGGGACAAGTTCTTCGTGATGGGCGATCCGCCGGATTATGAGCCGGCGCCGGAGCAAAGCGTGACGGCTATAGCCGCGCGCGAGGGCCGCACGCCCGACGAGGTCGCCTACGATTACATCACCGAAGCCGACGGCCATTATTTGTATTTCCCGGTGGTGAACTACGTGGCCGGCGACCACGAACCGGTGCGCGAAATGCTCACGGATTCCGGAACGCTATTGGGACTGAGCGACGGCGGCGCGCACTGCACATCAATTGTCGATGCGGGGCTGCCGAGCTTCATGCTGACCCACTGGGTGCGCGACCGGCAGCGCGGGCCGCGCCTGCCGTTGGAGTTCATGGTCAAGCGGCAGACCAGCGAGACCGCCGATTTCTTCGGGTTTGCCGACCGCGGCCGCCTGGCGCCCGGGCTGCGCGCGGATGTGAATGTCATCGATTACAGCAAGCTGCGGCTGCACAAGCCCGAGCTCGTGCACGACATGCCGGCAAGCGGCCGCCGGTTCGTGCAGCGCGTCAACGGCTATGAGATGACGCTGGTCGCGGGTGAGCCGATTTTCGAGCGCGGCGAAGCAACCGGCGCGCTGCCCGGCCAGCTCGTGCGCGCCGGCCGCAACGGCGTGGCACGCGCGGCGGCGTGACCTGCAGTCACGCGGCGACCAAGCGAAAATTCTCCCATCTGGTCGGCGCGTGCCGTAGCACGGACGGCCAACCGCCGGCGGCTTCATGCTGGCCCGGCTCGATGAGACGTCCGGCAAAGGCGAACTCGGCGCCGTCGGCGGCAAATGGAAACGGGGACAGCGCATAGACGCCGGGCTCGCGCGGTCGGATGGTGACGCTCGAGTCGCGTTCGGCGTCGAGCGGCACATGTCCGAATGTCTGCTCGCCGCGTTGGTTCGGGTGGATGCGGTTGAAATAGAGCGCCAGCAGATCAAAGAATTGAAACTGCTTGTAATTCTGAAACAGATGTTTTTCCGCGATCCATGCCGCCGTCTCGAGATTTTTGGCGAGCTCGGCCTTGAGCCTGTCCTGACGCGCGAGCTCCCCGTCGAGCATACGCTGAACAAGCGGTCGATGCTGCTCGGAAAATCGGTCGATCAGCACTTGGTTCGATAAGCCGTAGCGGCCGTTGTAGAGGCCCCAGCTGTGCATGCTGGAGAGAAGCCCGCAGTAAGGATGATGGCGCTGGTTGAAATCGGGTGAGCCACGGCTGGTGATCGTGATGTATTTCGCCGGCGTATCGACGAGATTGTAGGGCAGCCCGGTGGCTGTGTCGGTCACGGGATCGCGGTCGAACTCGGCCCAACCCGCGTCGTGATGGGAAACGGCGTAGACCATCAACTCGCTGGGCCGGACTGGCTCGAATTGGTCGTTGCCGAAGGTGCGCGCGAACTGCCCGGAGACCGCGGTGTGCTCGTGCATCATGATGGCGAGGCGCGCTTTTCCGGCCGGCGCGGTCTGGATGATCATGGGTCAGCACCTCCGATCGGCTCGCACGGACATGCGATGCATGATGGGCCCGGGAGATATCGCACCCGCAGTAACATCAATGGCTTGCGTGTCAAACATCGCTCACGGCCGTTTTGAACCGCAAAGGCTTTTCCGTGCGCTGTCAAAACCCTGATTGCTGCATTCTCCCTGATCAGTCAGCGAGAGGATCCTTTGGCTTGTAGCACCCTGTAGCATTCGCAAGAGATGAAGCAATCATTTCCAAAAGCAACCCCGGCTTTAGCCAAAGCTGTGTGGGAACAACAACAAAGACCGAGCACGCGAAGCGTTGCAAGAGCAATGACCGCCGCAGGCTACCATGTCCATTTCATGACTATTTGGAGATGGAAACAAAAGGGGTGGGAGGACGGAAGTGCCGCCCTCCCGGCCGTCCCGGCGGACAGCAACGAAACAAGACGACCTCTCCCCCACGCCACTCCCGTACTGGCAAAGTCTGTTTGGGAACATCAAAAACGGCCGAGCGCTCGCAGTGTTGCTAGAGCAATGACTGCGGCTGGATACCCTATCCACTTCACGACGGTGGCACGCTGGAGGGCTCAGGGATGGCCAGCCGACTACGATTTTCACCCGCTCGATAAAGCACGCGCCATGTTCGACAGCATTTGTCCTTTGCTGACCGATGATCCCATGACGACGATGGAGAGCTTCCTTGGAGATAGTCTAGGTAAGCAGGAGCCTGAAGCGCTGTCCGAGGCAGAACGTCTCCGGCGCGCGGAACGAGAATTTTCCGCCCTGATTATCCTGATGCGTCACCTGTTGGTGCCACGGCTGGGATGGTTGATGGCCGAAAGGTTCAGTGAGCTTCCCTTCTTGATGCGAACCATCATCGTGTGTGGCGAGGCTGCCCGCCTTGCCGCCTTCCAAGCAGAACGTATGGAGAGAGCACAAGCCGCTGCCGGGCAGATAGGCGCAAGGTGACCAACTGGCGCCGATCCATTCGCGAGACGAGCCACAGCGGCGCTCCTTGGTGTCCGCGCAATCTGTGCCGAGACCCGGGTGCCGCCGCGGGCTGGAAACGGCGCCGCATGACGGCGAGGCCCAGACCACCCCGGCCCCCATGCTGACAAAGACGGTACTTGATGCGTTGGACTAGCTTTGAGTGGAGAGGCTTGTCAGCAATTGGCGATCGCTACTTGCGACGGATCTTAGTGGTCGGTGCGCATGCGGTCTTGAAGCGTGCCCGCCTGCATCCGCAAAAATATCCGTGGCTCACCCAGCTCTTGGCGCGGCGCCCGTTCAGGATCGTCGCGATCGCGCTGGCCAATAAAATGGCGCGTATCGCTTGGGCTGTGCTGGCCAAGGGCGGGACCTCGGGTGCCGCGGCTCGCGGCAGCCTGACAAGGCTGGGCGATGGGAGGCTGAGGGTTGCGTCCGTGTGTTGATGAACTGCAGGGGTGATGACGACGTTGATGCGAAACGGTCGAAACCGTCAATCGGGAAAAACCGTTAAGTGCCAGGCGAGGAAAGAACGCGTGCTTCTGGTTGGGACTCGATCAGCGGATCACATCAGGGCCAGCAGCCATAGCGGCTGCACTCAAAGGCCGGATACATTGCTGCACCCGAACGCTTCGTGGAAACGTCAGATTCCTCTTGCATCGCGGGCGCCGTCCATACATGGCATTAAGCGGCGGATCGACTGCACGGGGCGCTATGAACATACCATTGCGCTCTGCTTTGCCAGTTATCAGCGCCACCTGTCGTTGCCCCGCGGCTAGACGAGCAGTGCTTCCGCTCGCTTGGCAAGCTGGT
>Ga0310910_10000039_pt1 | contig 50027 bp, 39 predicted proteins | sample GREbulkMGHF172_FD_203448 | JGI IMG/M metagenome (GOLD analysis project Ga0310910, IMG submission 203448) | Lab enrichment of tropical soil microbial communities from Luquillo Experimental Forest, Puerto Rico - GRE.bulkMG.HF172 | ecosystem: Environmental > Terrestrial > Soil > Tropical forest >... | reverse complement strand
CGCCGCGCCGAGACCGACGACCAGCGCCGCCGGCGAGCGGCCGGCGCCAACCGCGGCATGCAAATCGGAGAAAAAGGCGAGCGAAAGCGCAAGGCAGCCGACGATCCAGACGCCAGAAAAAACCGCGGCGAAAAAGTAGGATGAACGGGCTGGCCGACGCTGCAAAGCCCGCAGGATATTCCCGATCGATTGCTGATCGTCATTGGCGGCGCGTCCCGCGACGCCGGGAAGGTCGCGAGTGGGTGAATTTAGGCCAGGTTGCTCTGCGTCGACAGGCGCCTCGACAACTTGTTGAGGCTCTTCGCCCGGAGCCGAAAACAGGTCTGGCGCCGCCCCATGACTCGTGGCCTGTTCGTCCTCCTCGTGGACATTAAGCGCTTCCTGGATCGCCGACAGCGCTGCTTCGGTCGGGTCCGTCATCTTTTTCGGAGAATTGGCCATTTCGGTCGTCGCCTCGCCTGTTACGCCTGATTAGGACGGCCCGTTACCAATCACAGGGAGCGCTCAGATATGATGCTCGCGCCACGCGAGCGCGTGCTCCAACCCTTAGTTCGCTCGTTAAGGGACCCCCCAAAAGCCCCGTGCCGCACCACCAGAGTTTATCCTATCGCCCTGGCAGATCGAATAAAACCCGGTCGGCAACGACCCTTTAATCATCGTTAACGGGTTGCCCAGCCTACCCTCGCTTTTCCCCGGCTGTGGCTGAAGCCGCCATTGTGCTGACAACAATAAGGCCAGGTTGGGGCCGCGCGAAGGCATACACACAGCTTTAATGCGGTCAGCACGGCCGACTGGCGCGTCTACGCGCGAGCCGTTAGAACCAAGCCGCCGCAATTGGCTCCTGCCGGCATTGCTCCAAGCCAAAATCGTCGACCGGTCGTTTCATCATGGTCAAAATTACCTATATCGATTCCGCAGGCACCGCGCGGACCGTCGATGGCGAGGTCGGTTCCACCGTCATGGAGACGGCCATCAATCACGGCGTTCCGGAAATTGAGGCAGAATGTGGCGGCGCCTGTGCCTGCTCAACCTGCCATGTCTATATCGACGAGGCTTGGCGCGAGAAAGTCGGTGAACCATCGCCCATGGAAGAAGATATGCTCGACTTTGCCTTTGAGGTTCGGCCGAATTCACGGTTGTCGTGCCAAATCAAGGTGCGCGAGGATCTTGACGGCCTGGTTGTAACCACTCCGTCCCGGCAGGCTTGACGTCACTTTGCAAACGGCCGCCTGTCCCCTTTCCCTGCCACGCCAGCCACGCTAGAGAGGCAGCTTCCCCGACATCGCCGGTGCGCCGTGCCAGCTTGACTATCACTTGAACAGACTTGTTGAACAGAGTTGTTGTACAGACTTGTTGAACAGACTTGTTGAACAGACTTGGATAAAACATGACCGAACCTATCAAAACCGACGTTCTCATTGTGGGCGCTGGCCCGATCGGCCTGTTCGCAGTTTTCGAGCTCGGTTTGCTCGACATGAAGTGCCACCTCGTCGACATCCTCGACAAGATTGGCGGACAATGTGCTGAGCTCTATCCGGAAAAGCCCATCTACGACATTCCCGGCATTCCCTATACCAGCGCCCAGGGATTGGTCGATTCACTGCTGCAGCAGATCAAACCGTTCAACGCGCAGTATCATCTCGGCGAAATGGTCGAGCGGGTGGAGAAGATTGGCGATCCGCTGTTTCGCGTCACGACCGACCAGGGCAAGCAATTTGAGAGCAAAATATTGGTGATCGCCGCCGGCGGCGGATCGTTTCAACCCAAGCGTCCGCCGATTCCGGGCATCGAGCCGTATGAAGGCAAATCTGTCTTTTACGCCGTGCGCAAAATGGATGCGTTCCGCGACAAACGGGTCCTGATCGTAGGTGGCGGCGACAGTGCGCTGGACTGGACGCTCAATCTCGCCCCGCTCGCCAGCCATCTTACGCTGTTGCATCGGCGGAGCGAATTTCGCGCCGCGCCGGACAGTGTTAACAAGATGATGTCGCTGGTCGGCGAAGGCAAAATCGATTTAGTGCTAGGGCAGGTCACTTCGCTCAATGGCAGCGATGGTCAGGTCAGCAAGGCGATCGTCAAGAGAAACGACGGTTCGACATTCGAAATCGCGTGCGATGCGCTATTGCCGTTCTTTGGCCTGACGATGAAACTCGGCCCGGTGGCGAATTGGGGGTTTGCCCTGCACAACAATGAGCTTATCCCGGTCGAGACTGCGAGCTTCGAAACCAATGTTCCGGGCATTTTCGCAATCGGCGACATCAATTGGTATCCGGGCAAGCTCAAGCTCATTCTTTCGGGCTTCCACGAAGCGGCGCTGATGGCGCAGAAGGCGCATCGTTACGTTTATCCCGATAAGCGGCTGGTGTTTCAGTACACGACGTCTTCAACGAGCCTGCAAAAGAAACTTGGCGTGGCGCCAGAGCGTCCTGCGGCGCCGCAACGCGTTGGCACGCCTGAGCGTGTGGAACCCTAATCAGGGTGTTTTCGGCGGCGAGGCTGAGGCAGGTACGGGCGCTGGTGCCAGTGCCGGCACCGAGGCGCCGGGCGGCGGCAACGGCTCGCTAAGGATCGCTGGGGGCGGCCTGAGGCCGAGTACCGCCCGCGCGGCGGGGAGTGCCGCGTCGGCCATTGCCGCATAGCCTTCAGCGGTCGGGTGTACGGCTCCGCCATAGACGGCGCTGAGCACGCCCCAGAGCGCGTCGTGAATGTCGCTCGGCTTGAGAATCGCCGGCATACCTTCGGGATAGGTCATGGCGGTGAAGTAACTGTCGTTCGCTGTTCTGATCCAGCGTCCGCGTGAGGCGTAAGGACGGTAGTTCCCGGCCGGCTCGCTGCAGGCCATCGGATCGTCCGCGGCAATCGTCGGATCGGACTGGAAACTCTCGCCCTTGGTCGAAAAGCAGTTGCGATCGAATTCTGGATCGTTGGCGGCGCGCACGCACATGCCGTGCCGGGCAAATGCCGCCTGGTGGCCATCGACGAAGATCATCCGGTCAGTGATTGGATCGCGGCAAGATTTGGCGCCGTCGCAGGTCGCGAGCGATCTTATTTTCGGCAGGAACTTGGTTTCGACAAATTCCGCGGCCGCGCGGAGCCGCTCGCTGTCGGCGCCGAATGCCGGGTGCACATCCAAACCGTCGCGTCCGCCTTGGCAGGGTTTGTTTTCGGCTTGCATGGCCGGATTGCCATAAGAGACAAACACAACCCGATTGAGATTGCCGCCGAGGAAAGGTTTGAGCGCAGTTCGCAATTGCCCAAATTCATCCGGCAAATCGCCATCGAGTGCTTTTTGCGAATCGGCGGCGGAGGCGATGGCACCGCCCTGACGCAGCAACAGCCGCTCAGTCGCGGCCTCGACAACGACGTTGGCGACAAGCCCGGCAAAGTTCACGTCATTGGCGCCGACGGTCAGGAATACAAGATCGAGGGTGCGGTTCGGCTGTTGCCGGTGTACCGCATTCATCAGATCGCGTAACTCGCTGAACTGCGCCGGCGCCGTCCCCGAGCAACTCTCGATGCCGACCACCCACGGGCAATCATCGGCGCGCTGGCCGGCAAATAAGCCGGCGCCGATGGTTGCCCCAGTGCACGCGAGCGGCAGCAGCGTCACGGCGAGGTGCGGCTGCTCGATGGCGAGAGCCAAGGCGGTGCGCACCTGATAGCTGTAAAGCGAACGGTGACAGGCCGGGTTCATCCACCGAGCGCCGTGTTTCGCCCAGTTCATTCCAGCCAGCGGACTGGAGGGCCCGTTTTCACAGGATCGATCGTCGGTATATCCGGCGCGGCTCGGTCGATAGTATTGGCTGCCGCCGCCGCCGAGGAAACGCTTGAAGCAGAAGCCGCCCTCGAGTTTCGTCGCCTGGTCGGGATTGCCCTCACCGGCGGCGATAGAGTCGCCGAGACCCGCAATAAGGACATCACGTACCGCGATGTCGGCGGTCACCCTTTGGGCGGTGCCGTCGCCGAGCGGAATGTCGACCGTGGTGACAGTTGTGCGGCCGGAGCGCACGCGCAGTCTGACCTCGTGATCGCAGGGCGCGGTGTTCTGTCGCGGCGAACCTTGGCCATCGTCGAACGTCCACAGACAGTCCACCCCCTCGGGCGCGGTTCCGGAAATCGTCACGCCGACCGGGTAATCACGCGGGGACAGGTAACTTTCGCGTTCGCCGTCGCGCTCGCACGTCTCCAGCAAATTTCCCGAATCATCGAGACAAAGATTGGCGACGACGTCCTTGGCCCAACCGAAGCCGTCGGTGTCGACTGCCAAGCGTCGTTCCGCAGTCAATATGCCGTCGGCGCGAGTGGCCGCGGCCATGCGCAGAAAATCAGCCTCGTGGCGAAACAGCCGAAATCGGTTCTTCACTTCCCAGACAATGTGAAAGTTGCCGGTGCCGGCGAGCTGCGCGAAAGCGCTGTCTAGGGGCGCCAGGGCCAACAGAAAAACCAGGCAAAAAGCGGGGATTTTGGGGCTGCGCATGTTACTGGGCGGGGGCAGGCGATGATCCTTTTAGCACCTAGGTTGCGGCGGAAATGTGAGGCTACCGCAACCAATTATGTTGGGCGACCGCCGTCTTTCCGCCGATCTCGTAGGCCTGACTTCATGACCGCGGTCGATGCGGCGGCGATTGAATGACGAGGTCCGCTGCCTCAGGCTCAAGCATTCGTCCCTAACCCGTGAACTCGATCATGGCTGACGGATCGTTGACCACGCAATGTTGCATCGCCGGTGGCGGACCGGCCGGGATGATGCTTGGCTTTCTTCTGGCGCGCGCCGGGGTGCGTGTCGCCGTGCTGGAAAAACATTCAGATTTTCTCCGCGACTTTCGCGGCGATACCGTGCATCCGTCCACCCTTGAGCTCATTGGCGAGCTCGGCCTGCTCGACGAGTTTCTTAAGCTGCCGCATCGCAAAGTTGATCGGCTGTCGCTGCAGATCGGCGATCAACGCGTGCGCATGATCGATCTCCGGCATCTACCGACGCAGTGCAAGTATATTGCGCTGATGCCGCAATGGGACTTTCTCAACTTTCTCGCCGACCGCGGCCGGCACTACAAGCAATTCGACCTGCGCATGCGCGCCGAAGTGACCGGCCTGATCGAGGAAGCCGGTCGCGTTGTCGGCGTTCGCGCCAACACGCCTGAGGGAGAATTGGCGGTGCGCGCCGACCTCACGGTCGGGTGCGACGGCCGCCACTCGACGGTACGGGAGCAAGCGGGTCTGCAGACCGACGAGTATGGCGTGCCGATGGATGTGCTGTGGTTCCGCGTCGTGCGAAGAGACAGCGATGATGCCGAAGTATTTGGCCATATCGAGGCGGGCACGCTGCTCGTCATGCTCGATCGCGGCGACTATTGGCAGTGCGCCTATGTGATTCCGAAGGGTGACGTCGACCGGGTGAAGGCAAACGGGATCGAAGCGTTCCGCGAGCGCCTGGTCGAGCTTTCGCCGTTTCTGGCGGATCGTATCGGCGAACTGAAAAGCTTCGATGACGTCAAGCTGCTAAGCGTCAAGGTCAACCGGTTGCGGCAATGGTGGCGACCGGGGCTCATCTGTATTGGCGACGCGGCGCACGCCATGTCGCCGATCGGAGGGGTCGGCATCAATATTGCTGTGCAGGACGCAGTTGCCGCCGCCAATCGTTTGGCTGCGCCGCTGCGAGCCGGCACGATATCAACTGACGATCTGCAGGCGATCCAAGCGCGCCGCACTTTCCCGGCGCGGCTGACGCAGCAAATTCAGCTCACCATGCAGAACCGCATCATCGGCCCGGCTTTGCAAGGAACGCAGCAACCGAAGCCGCCGCTCTTGTTCAAACTGTTCGACGCGTTTCCGCTTCTGCGGCGCATTCCCGGGCGCTTATTGGCGCTGGGCGTGCGGCCTGAGCACGTGCAAACGCCTGATGTTGGCGCCGGATAAGAGCTCGCTAAAGCGAAATGATTTCGCTTTAGTTTTTGTTTGATCATGATGATCTTTCCGGACTTGGCTTCGCCCGCCGAAGCGTGACGCGAGGGACGTTAGCGGCCAGCACGGTTCGCATAGGCGGGAAACGCGTATCCACTTTTTGGATCATACTCTAATTGCGCCGCTGCAATTCTGCTGCCGCGCGCGCAAGAATTTCGACCAGATGCGCTTCCGCCTCGGCGTCGCCTTCCAATCGCTTGCCGACGGTTTCGCGCAAGTGATCGAAGGCCGCCTCGACAAGCGGCGGCAATGTGCGGCGCCCTTCGCGTTCGCCGCGCGCCGCACGCCGCCAGCGATTGACGCGTTCGCCGATCGCAGCGAGCCGGTCGAGCACCACGTCCGCGAGATCGCGATTAGCGTCGAGGTAGGACCGGCCTTCGGTGGTGATGGTGTAGAGTTTCTTTGCGCCTTCGGTGGAGACGGTCACGTAACCGGCTTCCTCCAGAAATGTCAGCGTCGGATAGACGATGCCTGGACTGGGGCTGTACCAGTCGGCGGTCTTCTCCTCGACGAGCTTGATGATTTCATAGCCGTGCCGGGGCGCCTCGGCGATCAGCGCCAGCGCGACCAGCCGCAGGTCACCCTGAGCCAGCATCCGCCCCGCGCGCATGTCGTCCGGGTTCATCCCGCCGCCATGGCGACCGCCAAAGCCGAATCCGCCAAAACGCCCACGCCGGTGGCGTCCGGCCGCCCATCTGTATGATCCACAATGTCCGTGCATTTTGAACACTCCTGGGTTAAGATATATCTTTAGATATCTCATCTTTCGTTATAGCGCAAGATATATCTTTGGGTGCCAATTAGGCGAGCAGAGCGCGCGCGGACTACAATGCGGCAATGTTCGCCACCTTTTTTCATGAGCTAAAGCAGGCCGGCCTCCCGGTGACACTGCGTGAGTACCTGACGCTGATGGAAGCGATGGAGCGGGACCTCGCCGGCCGGCGGGTGGAAGACTTTTATTACCTGTCGCGCGCCGCGCTGGTGAAGGACGAACGCAATTTCGATAAATTCGATCGCGTATTCGGCCATGTCTTTAAGGGTCTCGATCTTGTCGAACCGGCGCCGGCGGCGGAAATTCCGGCTGACTGGCTTAAAAAGCTCGCGGAAAAATATCTTACCGAAGAAGAGAAAAAACGGATCGAGGCGCTCGGCGGGCTCGACAAGCTTCTCGAAACGTTACGCCAGCGGCTTGCCGAGCAGCGCGGCCGTCATCAAGGCGGCAAGAAATGGATCGGCACCGCCGGCACCTCGCCGTTCGGCGCCTACGGCTATAATCCCGAAGGTGTGCGCATCGGCCAGGAGGGGAACCGCAATTTCCGCGCGGTAAAGGTGTGGGACAAGCGCGAGTTCAAGGACCTCGCCGGCGACGTCGAACTCGGCACGCGCAACATCAAAATCGCGCTCCGGCGCTTGCGCAAATTCGCGCGCACTGGCGCGCCGGATGAACTCGATCTCGACGGCACGATTAAAGGCACGGCGCACAAGGGCTATCTAGATATCTTGATGCGGCCGGAACGGCACAACACCGTCAAGGTGCTGCTGTTTCTCGATGTCGGCGGTTCGATGGATTGGCACATCAAAGTCACCGAGGAACTGTTCTCTGCGGCCAAAAGCGAGTTCAAGCATCTGGTGCATCTCTACTTTCACAATTGTTTGTACGAAAAGGTTTGGAAGCAAAACGCCCGCCGCTGGACCGAGACGACGCCGACTTGGGACGTGCTGCACACCTATCCGCACGACTACAAGGTGATCTTTGTCGGCGACGCGATGATGTCGCCCTATGAGATCGTGGCGCCCGGCGGCTCGGTCGAGCACTTCAACGAGGAAGCGGGACGGGTCTGGATGGAGCGCGTCGCCACCACTTATCCATCCTGCGTATGGCTCAATCCCGTGCCAGAGCGGGAATGGGAAACGACCGCTTCGATCCGGTTGTTGCGCCAGCTCCTCGGTGGGCGAATGTATCCGCTGACGATCGAAGGCCTGGACGCGGCAATGCGCGAGCTCGGCCGGTAAATTCGCCGCAAATCAGCTGGGGCGCGACGCCGCCGGCCGCCATCATCAAAAGGAGCTAATCATCATGCCGGCCGAGCGCTTCGATTTCGTCAATGCTCAAGGTGAAAAGCTTGCCGCACTGCTCGACCGGCCGGACGGGCCAATCCGCGCGGTCGCGTTGTTCGCGCATTGCTTCACCTGCGGCAAGGACAACAAGGCGGCGCGGCTCATCGCACATGGCCTGACATCACACGGGATCGCGGTGCTGCGCTTCGATTTTACGGGGCTCGGCGGCAGCGAAGGCGAATTCGCCAACACGAGTTTCTCCTCCAATGTCGACGATCTGGTTGCTGCGGCCGATCATTTGCGAACCTCAATCGCCGCCCCCGCCGTCTTGATCGGCCATAGCCTCGGCGGCGCGGCGGTCCTCGCCGCGGCGCATCGGATCGCCGAGGCGCGCGCCGTCGTCATCATCGCCGCGCCATTCGACCCGGCGCATGTGGCCGGCTTGTTCGGCGACCGCGTCGAAGAAATAAAAAGCAAGGGAAAGGTTGAGGTGACGCTTGCCGGCCGGTCGTTTGGTGTCGGCCGCACTCTGCTTGACGACATTGCCGGGCAAAATCTCGCCGCCCGCATTGCCGACCTGCACAAAGCGCTCTTGGTGTTCCATTCGCCGACTGACGAAACGGTGGGTATCGACAATGCCAGCCGCATTTTCACGACAGCAAAACACCCGAAAAGCTTCATTTCGCTTGCCGGCGCCGATCATCTGCTGCGCCGACCGAGCGACGCTGCCTATGTCGCGCATGTAATCGCCGCCTGGGCCGAGCGTTATCTCGACATGTCCCCGCCGATTGCGGCCGCTGCGGGCGAGCCTGGCGAGGTCGTCGTGCGCGAAACGCGGCGCGGCGCCTTCCAGCAGGAAATCACTGTCGGCACGCACCGCTTCCTGGCGGACGAGCCGGTTGCCGCCGGCGGTCTCGATAGCGGGCCCGGTCCTTACGATTTGCTGCTCGCGGCGCTCGGCGCCTGCACTTCAATGACGCTGCGGCTTTACGCCGACCGCAAAAAGCTTCCGCTCGCCCGGACGCGGGTGTGGCTCCGCCACAGCCGGATCTACGCGACCGACTGTGTCGAATGCGAAACCAAAGAGGGAATGCTCGACCGCATCGATCGCGTCATCAGCTTCGAAGGCGAGCTTGATGGGCAGACGCGCAAGCGGCTTCTGGAAATAGCCGAAAAATGTCCGGTGCACCGCACGCTGACGTCGGAAATCGATATCCGCACCAGCGAGGATCAGCGCGCCGCACGTTGAACGCGCGCCCGCGCCGCCGCGATCGCCTCGGGGATCGCCGCATCGTTGCCCGGCGCCATGATGTGGACGCCGGCGACGCCGCGAATGGTTGCAAGCTCCTCGATCAATTCGACGCAGATGCGCAAACCCTCGCGCGCCGGATCGGCGGCCGCTTCGAGCCGTGCGATAAACGCATCGGGTATAATCGTGCCGTAGAGGTGGTGTTGCATCCAGCGCGCCGATTTGGCGGAGCGCAGCGGATTGACGCCGACAAGAAGCGCAAGCTTTTGGGTAATGCCGGCCGCTTCCAAGGCGCCGACATAGCGGCGCACGATCGCCGCATCCATGCAGAATTGGGTCTGCGCGAATTGCGCGCCGGCATTGATCTTGGCGGCAAGCCCATTCGGCTGCCAGCCCTTCGGCGGGTCGATCGGCATGTCAGCTGCGCCGATGAAGAAGTTGGCTTTGCCCGCGACTTTACGGCCGTTCGGCAGCGTGCCGTCGTCGCGCATCCGGCGCGCAGTGTCGATCAGGGCTCTCGAGTCGAGGTCGAAGACCGCCTTGGTGTCCGGCTGGTCGCCGGATTTCGGATCGTCGCCGGACAGGATGAGAAGGTTACGGATGCCGAGCGCGGCCGCTCCCATCATCTCGCTTTGCAGCGCCAGGCGGTTTTTGTCGCGGCAGGTCATCTGCAGAATCGGTTCAACACCGGCCTGGATGAGCAGGCCTGAAGCCGCCAGCGCGCTCATATGGGCGCGGGCACCAGCCCCGTCGGTGACGTTCACAGCGTCTGCGAGGCCTTTGAGCACGGCGGCCTTGCGCAAGAGTTCCTGCGCATCGCAGGAGACCGGCGGCACCAGCTCGGCGGTCATGACGAATCGCCTCTGCCGCAGCCGTTCTTCGAGTGTGCCGGGGAGGGGGGCTCTGCGGATGTTCTCGTTCATAGTTTCCCGCGCCGGGTTCTAGCGCCGGAAACAGCGCTTATATGCTTTGTCGGCCTATATCAAATTCGCGCGCGGACTCGTGTTTCCTGCCCGGCTTTCCTGGACAGAAAAGCGGCGCCTCGTTAGACAGTTGCCCCGAAATGACCGGCGTCAATGACATCCGATCGGCCTTCCTCGCCTATTTCGCGCGCGAGGGACATGAGGTCGTGCCCTCATCGCCGCTGGTGCCGCGCAACGACCCGACGCTGATGTTCACCAATGCCGGCATGGTGCAGTTCAAGAACGTTTTCACCGGCTTGGAGAAGCGGCCCTATCCGCGCGCGGTGACGGCGCAAAAGTGCGTGCGCGCGGGCGGCAAGCACAACGATCTCGACAATGTCGGCTACACTGCCCGCCATCACACCTTCTTTGAGATGCTCGGCAATTTCTCCTTCGGCGACTACTTCAAGGAGCGCGCCATCGAGCTTGCCTGGCGGCTGGTGACCAAGGAATTCGGCGTTCCGGCCGATCGTCTGCTCATCACAGTTTATATCGACGACGACGATGCCTTCGCGCTGTGGCGAAGAATCTCAACGCTGCCTGAGAAAAAGATTCTGCGCATTGCCGGCGACGACAACTTCTGGGCCATGGGCGAAACCGGACCATGCGGACCATGTTCGGAGATTTTCTACGATCACGGCCAGCATATCTGGGGCGGCCCGCCGGGGACGCCCGAAGCGGAGGGCGATCGCTTCGTCGAAATCTGGAATCTCGTGTTCATGCAGTACGAGCAGCTTGCCGACGGCAAGCGTATCGATCTGCCGCGGCCGTCGATCGATACCGGACTGGGCCTCGAGCGTATGGCCGCGGTGTTGCAGGGCACCCATGACGATTACAAGATTGACCTGTTCGGCGCGTTGATTGAAGCGGTCGCCGAGCTTACTGACGTCGACCCGGAAGGCGAACGCAAGGCATCGCACCGCGTCATTGCTGATCATTTGCGGGCGACTGCCTTTCTGATCGCGGACGGCGTGCTGCCTTCGAACGAAGGCCGCGGCTATGTGCTCCGCCGCATCATGCGCCGCGCGATGCGGCACGCCGAACTCCTGGGCGTGAAAGAGCCTCTGATGTGGCGGCTAGTGCCGGTCCTGGTGCGCGAGATGGGCCAAGCCTATCCGGAGCTGCACCGTGCTCAGGCGCTCGTGACCGAGACTTTGAAGCTTGAGGAAGTTCGGTTCCGCCGCACGCTTGAACGCGGGCTGACACTGCTTGAAGAAGCAAGCAAGTCACTCAAGAAGGGCGCCATGTTCGATGGCGAGACCGCGTTTACGCTCTATGACACTTACGGCTTCCCGCTCGATCTAACCCAGGACGCGCTCAAGCCGCGCGGCATCGGTGTCGATATTACGTCCTTCACTGATGCGATGGAGCGCCAGCGCGCCAAAGCGCGCGCCTCATGGGCAGGCTCCGGCGAAGCGGCAGCGGGCGCGGTCTGGTTTGCCTTGCGCGAAAAGGTCGGCGCCACCGAATTTCTCGGCTACGAGACCGAAAGCGCCGAGGGCGTGGTTGCCGCCGTCCTGCGTGACGGCAAAGAAGTCGCCGCTTTGAAAAACGGCGAAACCGGCATCGTTGTTCTCAATCAGACGCCGTTCTACGGCGAATCCGGCGGGCAAGTCGGCGACACCGGCGTCATGATCGCGGACGGTATTCGCTTTAGAGTCACCGACACGCAAAAGTATGCCGGCGACGTCTATGCGCATATCGGCGTGGTCGAAGAAGGCACGATCAAACCGGGGGCCGCGCTGGCGCTTGAAGTCGATCACGCGCGCCGGGGCGCGATTCGCAAAAATCATTCGGCGACGCATCTTCTGCATGAAGCGCTGCGGCAGGTGCTCGGGGATCATGTCGCGCAGAAAGGCTCGCTGGTCGCGCCCGACCGGCTGCGCTTCGATTTCTCCCATCCGAAAGCGATCAGTGGCGAGGAAATCGAGCGCGTCGAAGACATCGCCAACGATTTCGTGCTGCAAAACACGCCGGTGATCACGCGGCTGATGAGCCGCGACGACGCGATCGCCTCCGCCGCGCGTGCGCTGTTCGGCGAAAAATATGGCGACGAAGTGCGCGTAGTCGCGATGGGCGAGGGTGGTGGCAACACGCTCGGCTGGTCAGTGGAGTTGTGCGGCGGCACGCATGTCAATCGCACTGGCGATATCGGCATTATCTCGATTGTTGCCGAAAGCGGCGTTTCCGCCGGCGTGCGCCGGATCGAGGCGCTCACCGCGACGGCGGCGCGTCATAACGCCAACAATCTCGCCCGAATTGCCAAGGCCGCCGCGTCGGAATTGCGGACGCCGATTGAGGACGTGCCGGCACGCCTTGGCGCGCTGCTTGACGAACGCAAGCGGCTCGAGCGCGATCTTTCGGAGGCGAAGAAGAAGCTCGCATTAGGCGGCGGTGCCGCCGCGCGCGGCGAAGCCGGCGATGGCGCGGATGGCGTGCGTAAAGTGGGCGACGTGAAATTGATGGCGCGCGCGGTCGAGGGAATTGAGCTTAAAGACCTGCGCAGTCTTGCCGACGACGGCAAGAAAAAACTCGGCTCCGGCGTCGTTGCAATCGTCGGCGTCAGTGCCGACGGCAAGGCCGGCATCGTCGTTGGCGTCACCGATGATCTGGTGACGCGTTTCAACGCTATCGAGCTCGCGCGCAAAGGCGCGGAGGCGCTCGGCGGCAAGGGCGGCGGCGGCCGGCCCGATATGGCGCAGGCCGGCGGCCCCGATGGGTCAAAAGCCGAAGCTGCGCTTGCGGCGATCGCAACCGCGCTTGGCAGTTAAACGCGTGGCAGTTAAACGTCGGCGGTTGAATGTCGCAATTCTTCCCAGTTGACGGGTCACTCTGTTGGATCCTTCACGCCTGTTTAGATCATGGCCGAGATCCATTTCACCAGCCATTTGCGCAATATCGTTCCCGATGGACCGCTATCGGCGGCGGGCACGACAGTCGGCGAGGCGCTGGTGAACGTATTGGCTGCTCAGCCGCATGCGCGCAGCTATGTGCTCGACGATCGAGGCGCGCTGCGTAAGCATGTCTGTATATTCGCCGACGGTGAGCGCTTGCCACATGAAGCGGCGCTGACACGTCGCATCAGTCCTAATAGCAAGCTTTACGTGATGCAGGCCCTGTCGGGCGGTTAACTTCGTCATGCCTGCGCATAGCCGTTCGATAAAACGGCGTCGCTTCGCTCGCCTAAGGCGGGCATCCACGTCTTAAATTGAACTCAAAACAAAGACATGGATGGCCGGAACAAGTCCGGCCATGACGCTGGCTATCTGTTTGGCCTTCAACGTATCCCGTTCTATAGGAAAGTCATGAGCGATCACTTGCTGATAGCGACTCGCAAGGGCTTGTTCGCGCTCGAACGCAAGCGTTCGGGCTGGGTCTCGACACTCATTGGGTTCGAGGGCGTCGCAGTGACCAATGCTTTGGCGGCCGATGGCGTGATTTACGCCGCGCTCAAGCACGGTCATTTCGGCGCCAAACTGCATCGCTCGGACGACGACGGAGCGACATGGCGTGAACTCGCCGCGCCGGCATTTCCCGCCGATGCCGTGGATGCGCCATCGCTGTTTCAAATCTGGACAATAGAGACCGGCGGGCGCGACCATGCCGACCGCCTGTGGATCGGCGCCATTCCGGCGGGCTTGTTCCGCTCCAACGATCGCGGCGAAAGCTGGCAGCTTGTCCCGTCGCTCTGGAACGCGCCTGAGCGCAAGCGCTGGTTCGGCGGCGGCTACGACGCTGCCGGCATCCACAGCATTTCGCCCGATCCGCGCGATGGTGATCGCGTCTTCCTGGCGATTTCCTGCGGCGGCGTTTGGGAAACCAACGATGCCGGCGATACTTGGTCGGTGCTCGGTAAAGGCCTGTTCGCGCCCTACGTGCCGCCGGAGCAGGCCGAGGACAGCGCCATTCAAGATCCGCATCGCGTGGTGCGCTGCGCGTCCGCTCCTCACGTGATGTGGATGCAGCACCATGCCGGCATTTATCGCTCGGCCGATGCGGGCGCGCACTGGACACGGCTGTCGCCGCCCACCGACGATTTCGGTTTTGCCGTAGCGACGCATCCGACAGCCCCGCAAACCGCGTGGTTCGTTCCAGCGATCAAGGACGAGATCCGCATGCCGCGCGACGGCGCGCTGTGCGTCACCCGTACGGATGACGGCGGTGAAAGCTGGGAGATTATGCGCCACGGCCTGCCGCAGCGCGACGCTTACGATCTCATCTATCGCCACGGCCTCGACGTGGACGCAAGCGGCGAACGGCTGGCGATGGGTTCAACGACCGGCGCGCTGTGGACGAGTGACGACGGCGGGCGAAGCTGGCAGCTCGTCAATGCGCATCTGCCGCCGATCTATGCGGTGAGGTTTGTTTGACCGGTAGGCTAGATCTCGACCACCATGCCGTCTTCGGCGGTCTCGTATTTAAGCTCGCCGCGGCGCGCGAGCATGTCATTGCTCATATGCGTGAGGATGAGCCGTTTCGGCCGGATCTGATCGAGGTGACGCTCCAATAGACTGAGCGCCATGTGTGTGGCGATCGGTTTGTCGCGGGTATAGGCCTCGCAGATGAAAAGGTCTGCTTCCCGCCCAACGTCGATCAGCGACTCCGTCCACTGCGAGTCGCCGGAATAGGCGATGGTCTTGCCTTCGGCCTCGATCCGCAAACCAAGGCAAGGGCCCGCGCGGTCGTCGTGCATCACGTGAAAGGGCGCGATCCGCATCGGGCCGACTTCATTGCGCTTGCCGATCTCGAATTCGCGCAGCGTCACTGGAAACGACCAGTCCGCCGTTTGCGTGCCGGGGAAAGCATTTTCCATTATTGCCGCGTAGCGCGACTTAAGCCCGGGCGGTCCGGCGATGGTCAGGGGGCGCTGGCGCTTGAGGACATAGTTGGCCTCGAGGATGAAGAACGGCAAACCGCCGATGTGGTCAGCATGAAAGTGCGTGATCAAGATCGTATCGATCTCGTTGCGGCTGATCGCGAGCTTGTTCATGGAAACAAGCGACGTCGCGCCGCAATCAATCAGCGTGTTGATATTCCGTCCAACGAGATGAAAGCAGGTATTGAATCGTCCGCCCGAGCCGAACGCGTCGCCGCAACCGACGAACTGCAGCCGCATGAGAACCCCTCAACACTTGCCGCGGGACGGCGCCATCGCCGGCGAAGGCAGCAAAGGGTTGATCGCCGGTTGTGGTGACAAATTCCCACCGCAAGTTTCGTGTTGGACGGTGATGAGGTCTGTGATGGGCATCACAATGGCATCCGCCGTCTTTATGATGTCAATCATAAAATACTGTTTTCATAAGTGTTTTCATTGCGATTACTTGACGGTTGATGACTTACGATAAATATCGCCGAACTCGCCGGTTCTCGCTAAAATAGGTAAGCCGCCATGCTGACAACACAAACTGGCGCATTCTGCGCGGTTGTTGTGGGCTTCAGGGGGGATCGTGGTGGAGTTTCGAGCCAACGATGTCCGCATTGTCGGAGCGCTAGGCATAGCCCTTGCGCTTGGCGGCTGCGCCAATGTCGATTTGGAAAACAAGGATGCTTGGTTTTCCAAGCCGTTCCAAATCGTCAGCCGCAGCGGCGGTTACACATTCTCGGACCTTCAAGATGCCAAGGAGCGCGCGCGGCCGATTAGCGCCAATGACCTTGTCGCGTCGAACGGCTCGTGTCCGGCATCGGCGGCGCAGCCGGTGCCACAACAGGCACCTGTGGCCGAGGCGGCGAACCAACCTGGCGGCGCCGCACCGACGACCGATACGAGCGTACCTCTGAGCGACGGCGTTGCGCTCGGCATGAGCGAATGCGACGTGGTGCTTCGCGCCGGCGCACCAAGCGCGGTTCAGATCGATAAGGCCCCAAACGGTGATCGGATTTCGGTGTTGACATTCAATACCGGCCCGCGCCCGGGCATCTATCACTTCCAAGCGGGCACGCTCATGGAGGTCGAGCGGGTGCAAGTGCCGCCAGCGCCGACACAGACCGCCAAGAAGAAACCGGCCTCTCCACCGAAAGCCAACAAACAAGCCGCTAAAGATTAAGGCCTGATGAGTTTTGCACGAACCGTCATGCCCGCGCATAGCCGTTCGATAAAACGGCATCGCTTCGCTCGCCTATGGCGGGCATCCACGTCTTAATGCGACGCCAAAAACAAAGGCATCATGGCCGGGACAAGCCCGACCATGGCGAAGCGTGGGCCTAGCGCTCACGCGAGCTCGAAGCGATCGAGATTCATCACTTTGGTCCACGCCGCCACGAAGTCTTTTACGAACTTCTCCTTCGAGTCAGAGCAAGCGTAGACTTCCGCGAGCGCTCGCAACTGCGAGTGTGAACCGAAGATCAGGTCGACACGGGTGCCCGTCCACTTGACCTCTTTGGTCTTGCGGTCGCGCCCCTCGTACGCGCCGTCGGAGCCAGCAGGTTGCCACTGCGTGCGCATATCGAGCAGATTGACGAAGAAGTCATTGGTCAGCGTTTCGGGCCGCTTGGTGAAGGCGCCGTGCTTGGACTGCGCGGCATTGGCGCCCAGCACGCGCAGGCCGCCGACGAGAACCGTCATCTCGGGCGCGGTCAGCGTGAGCAATTGTGCCCGATCCACCAATGCTTCCTCAGGCGACATGAACTGCTCGGCGCCGGAATAATTCCGGAAACCGTCAGCGGTCGGTTCGAGCGGCGCGAAAGACTCGACATCCGTTTGCTGCTGAGACGCGTCCATGCGCCCCGGCGTGAACGGAACTTTCACGTCGTGCCCGGCCGCCTTTGCCGCTTTCTCGATCGCCGCGCCGCCGCCGAGAACGATCAAGTCGGCAAGCGAGACCTTCTTGCCGCCGCTGGCCGAAGCATTGAACTCCTTCTGGATCGCTTCGAGCTTTGCAAGCACTGTCGCTAGCTGCTTCGGCTGATTGACGGCCCAATCCTTCTGCGGCGCCAGCCGAATGCGCGCACCGTTCGCTCCGCCGCGCTTATCAGAGCCGCGGAACGTCGATGCCGATGCCCAGGCCGTCGAGACCAGTTGGGCCACGGACAGTCCGGATGCCAGGATTTTTGCCTTCAGCGCGGCAATGTCCTGCGCCCCGATCAGCGGATGGTTCACCGCGGGGATCGGGTCCTGCCAAATCAAAATCTCCTTTGGAACGAGCGGGCCGAGGTAACGCGCGATCGGCCCCATGTCACGGTGCGTCAGCTTGAACCATGCGCGGGCAAATGCGTCCGCGAGCTGGTCCGGATGCTCGTAGAAGCGACGCGATATTTTTTCGTAGACCGGGTCCATCCGTAGCGAGAGGTCCGTGGTCAGCATGGTCGGCGCATGCTTCTTCGACTTGTCGTAGGCGTCCGGAATTGTTGCGGCGCCGTTTTTCGCCGTCCACTGATAGGCGCCGGCCGGGCTCTTCGTCAGCTCCCATTCGTTCTTGAACAGGTTCTCGAAGAAGTGGTTGCTCCATTTGGTCGGCGCCTGCGACCAGGTGACTTCCGGGCCGCCGGTGATGGCGTCGGCGCCGAAGCCCGTGCCAAATTTGCTCTTCCAACCGAGGCCCTGTTCCTCGATCAAGGCACCTTCCGGCTCCGGGCCGATCAGTGACGGATCGCCGGCGCCGTGTGTTTTGCCGAAAGTATGGCCACCGGCAATGAGCGCGACGGTCTCCTCGTCGTTCATTGCCATGCGGAAGAATGTTTCGCGGATGTCCTTGGCCGCCGCGATGGGATCCGGCTTGCCGTTCGGGCCCTCCGGATTCACGTAGATCAGACCCATCTGCACCGCACCGAACGGCTTATGAAGCTGGCGTTCGCCGCTATAGCGTTCGTCGCCCAGCCACGTCCCTTCGGGGCCCCAGTAAAGCTCTTCGGCTTCCCAAACATCGGCGCGCCCGCCGCCAAAACCGAACGTCTTGAAGTCCATCGATTCCAGCGCGACGTTACCGGCCAGAATCATCAGGTCAGCCCAAGAGATTTTGCGGCCGTATTTCTGCTTGATCGGCCAGAGCAACCGGCGCGCCTTGTCGAGGTTCGCATTGTCCGGCCAAGAGTTAAGCGGTGCGAAGCGCTGCTGGCCAGCGCCGGCGCCACCGCGGCCGTCGGCGATGCGATACGTGCCTGCGGCGTGCCATGCCATACGGATCAACAACGGTCCGTAATGGCCAAAGTCAGCCGGCCACCACTCCTGCGATTCCGTCATCAAAGCATGGAGGTCCTTGATCACGGCATTTAAATCGAGGCTCTTGAACTCCTTGGCGTAGTCGAAATCCTTGCCCATAGGATCGGACAAGCTGGAGTTCCGGTGAAGCACATCAATGTTGAGTTGGTTCGGCCACCAATCTCGGTTGGTGCGGGCGTGGGTTCGGTCTGTGAACGGGCACTTGCCCGCGCCCTCTTCGGTTTTTGCGTCCATGTTACTCTCCGGGCGTGCTCTGCTTTGTTTCCATGACGTGCCCTATACTAGGATCATCAGTCATTGGAAAGTGATCCAGCCATCGTAATGACAGAGGGCTGCTCACGGATAATGTCTGATCACCGGGAATTGACGACGCCAAAGCATGATCCGGAAAAGTGGACGCCGGTTTCCCGCCTGCGCGAAGCCTTGGCTACAGCTTATCCTTCCAGTTGATCCTTCGGCGGCGAAGGCAGGTTGAAAAGATCACGCTCAAACAACCCAAGATCATTTCGCTTAAGGTGCGAAACGCGCCGGGCAGTTGGCGGCAATCAACTCAACGCGAACGCCCCGACCTCTTGCCCAGGCCGGGGCGTTCATTTTTCGGAGCGCGCAGCGATTTCGCGCGCCAATTGCGCAAGTCGATTGTACAAGTCAATTGTACAAGTCAATTGCACGCACAATTGCGCGTCTCAATAGCAGACGTTGACCCATCGCACTGCTGGGCCATAGGGCGTCCACACCAAGCGGCGGTGAATACAGCCGTCGTAAATCGGACCGGCGTAAACGCGAACAGCCGGCCGGTAAAACCAGCCATGATGCCAACCATACCAGCCTGGATGTCCGGCCCAGGCCGATGCGCTGTTGGGCGCGAGCGCGGCGGCGCCGAGTGTCAGCGCGGCGGCTGCGGCCGTAATCGTCTTGCGCAGCATTTGCGATCTCCTTGATTAGCGTTGTTCATTGTCCGTGCGGCGAAGCTTGCAGCTCGCCGCTTCGTGGCCAATTTATTCGCCGGCGCCTGAACCGCTGCTGAGGACCAAATTAAGTGCCGATTTATCAAACTGAATGGGCGCTAGCGCCGACGTTCACCCCAAATTCACGCTGCACCGCGCTTGCCCCCCGCGCGAGCGACGGTCTATAAGCCGCGCAGTCGCGCACCTATCTGCAATCCCAAAGGAATGATTTGATGGCGATCGAGCGCACCTTCTCGATCATCAAGCCAGATGCCACCGCCCGTAACTTGACGGGGGCTATCAATGCGATGATCGAACAGGCGGGTTTGCGCATCGTGGCGCAAAAGCGCATCAAGATGACCCACGAGCAAGCGGAAACCTTTTATGCCATTCACCGCCAGCGGCCGTTTTTCCGCGAGCTGGTCGACTTTATGACCTCGGGGCCGGTAGTCGTGCAGGTGCTCGAGGGCGACAACGCGGTGGCCGCCTATCGCGATATCATGGGTGCGACCGATCCGGCCAAAGCTGCTCCGGGGACCATTCGCAAACAGCACGCTAAATCGATTGGCGAGAATTCGGTTCACGGCTCCGACGCCCCGGAGACTGCTGTGACGGAAATTGCGCAGTTTTTTGCCGGCAACGAGATCGTCGGCTGAGGGCTCAAGCGGTGGCTTCGATCATCGAATATTTTAATCCAGCGCTGTGGGGCGCATGGTTTAGATCTGGCGTCGATCAGCTTGGTTACACGGCATTCTGGCTCGCCGTCGGTCAGATCATCTTCATCAATGTCTTGCTCTCCGGTGACAACGCCATTGTCATCGCCATGGCGTGCCGCGGCCTGCCGGACCAGCAACGGCGCTGGGGGATCATCATTGGCGCGGGCACGGCGGCGCTCCTGCGCATCGTTTTTACCGTCATCCTCGCTTCGCTGATGATGTTGCCATACCTCAAGCTGATCGGCGGCGCCGGGCTTTTATATATTGCGGCCAAACTTGTCGTCCCCGAGGAACACGATAACAGCGAACTCGCGGCGGCCGCGCATCTTTGGCGTGCGGTGTTGATTGTCGCTGTCGCCGATGTCATCATGAGCTTCGATAACGTCGTGGCCATCGCCGCCGCCGCCCGCGGCGATTACCTGTTGCTCGCGATTGGACTTGCCATATCGATCCCGCTGCTCGTCATCGGGGCGGCGCTCATGGCGGCGCTGCTCGAACGCTTCCCAGTTTTAATATGGCTCGGCGCAGCGTTGCTTGGCTGGATCGCGGGTGAGACGATGGCAACGGATCCGGCTGTGGCTTCGCGCTTGGCGGCGTTTGGTGATGCGGCCATCGGGCAAGTTGACTTCGCCGCGGCTGCCGCCGGCGCCGCGCTGGCGGTCACCGCCGGCGGATTGTGGCAACGCTTGCGCGAATCGCGCGCGCGCGGCCCAAGAAAGAGTGGCCCTAAGGCGGCGCTGATCACCAAATTTTTTCAGATCGGCGCAACGCCGCGATAACGCGCAGCCATGCTTGCGCCGTATTTCTCCTGCTTGCTGGTAATGCAATCGGATTTTGGCCTTCCGGCCGGTGCTGCCTTGCCGACAAGATCGCCTCGGACTTCTCCGCTTCGGACCCTCCCCCAAAATCTGGCTTGTGGCGCGTACTTTAGAAATGCACGCGATGTGCAGCTTCTGGGTCCGCGTCTTCGCTGACATCTGGAATGACTTAGGAGACAGACGATGCAAAAGGGCACCGTCAAGTGGTTCAATCCGACCAAGGGCTACGGGTTCATCAAGCCCGCGACCGGCGACAAGGATGTGTTTGTTCACATCTCTGCCGTCGAGCGCGCCGGCTTGCGCACGCTCAACGAGGGCCAAACGGTCGAGTACGAACTGGTCACGAACCGCGGCCGAACCTCGGCGGAAAATCTAAAAGTTGCATGAACCAAAAAAGCCGGCTTGACCCGGCTTCTCGTAGCCCCCGGTCTCACACCGGGGGTTTTTTATTTCGGACTATTTATTTTCAGATTCGGCGCTGGAAACTTTGCCCGGCCTTCGGCCACCAAGCGCAGGGCTTCTGGATAGATTCGGTGTTCGATTTCTAGGACGCGGGCGGCCAGCGTTTGTTCGGTGTCGCCTTGCAGCACTGGAATCCATTGCTGGCTGATAATCGGTCCGGCATCGGTTTCCTCGACGACAAAATGAACTGTTGCGCCGTGCTGTTTCACGCCCGCCTCAAGCGCGCGGCGGTGGGTGTTAAGCCCCTTGAAGTCTGGCAGCAGCGCTGGATGGATGTTGAGAATCCGGCCGCTCCAGCGCTTGATGAACCACGCCGTCAACAGCCGCATGAAGCCGGCAAGGCAGACAAGCTCGATTCGGTTTTTCCGAAGTTCCTCGTCCAGGAGATGTTCGAACGCTTCGCGATCCTCGCCGAACCGGCGGTGATCGACCACCGCTGTGGCAATTGCGGCTTCACGCGCGCGCGCAAGTCCGGCTGCATCCGGCAGGTTGGAAAGGACGAGCGCAATTTCCGCCGGATAATCTTTGGCCTTCGCGGCCTCGATTAACGCCATCATGTTCGAGCCGCGCCCCGAGATCAGCACGGCAACGCGCTTTTTGCTCATCGCTGCGGCCAAGACAAATCAAGCCGTCCGCTGAAACTGATGGCGCCGCCGCGTTCTGATGGCACGACTTCTCCAAGCCGAACAACTTTCTCGCCGTGTTTCGCCAAAGAAGTGCTGCCGATGTCCGCTTTACCGGCGTCGAGCACGACCACCATGCCGATGCCGCAATTGAACGTGCGTAGCATTTCATGTTCCGTGATTTTGCCGGCGGCCGCGAGCCATCTGAACACCGGTAAGACCGGCACCCGATCAAGCCGCAGGCGAACCCCCAACCCGGACGGCAGCACGCGCGGGATGTTGTCGATGAAGCCTCCGCCAGTAATGTGCGCCAGCGCCTTGACAGCTCCGCTCTCGCGGATCGCGGCGAGGCAGGAGCGCACGTAAAGCCGTGTCGGCGTCAACAGCGCCTCGCCGAGTTTTTGCGCTGGCGCAAATGGCGCGGGACTCTCCCACGTCAACCCGGCGTCGCCGACGATCTTTCTGATCAGCGAAAAACCGTTGGAGTGCACGCCGCTCGCGGCGAGCCCTACCACGACATCGCCGGGGGCAATGTCGGCCCGCGGCAAGACCTGGCTTCGTCCGACGGCGCCCACTGCAAATCCGGCGAGATCGTAATCGTTGCCCTGATAAACTCCGGGCATTTCCGCGGTTTCGCCGCCGATCAGCGCGCATCCGGCCTGGCTGCAGGCAGCAGCAATACCTTTCACGACCGCCGCGCCAGTTGCTGGATCGAGTTTTCCGCACGCGAAATAGTCGAGGAAGAACAGCGGTTCGGCGCCTTGTACCACGAGGTCGTTGACCGACATGGCAACAAGATCAATGCCGATCGCCTCGTGACGGGACGTTTCAATCGCGATCTTGACCTTAGTGCCGACGCCATCAGTTGCCGCGACCAGGATCGGATCGGCGAAGCCGGCGGCTTTGAGATCGAAAAGTCCGCCGAAGCCGCCGATTTCCGCTCCGGCGCCCGGCCGCGCGGTTGCGCGCACCAGTGGCTTGATCAATTCCACCATGCGGTTGCCGGCATCGATGTCGACACCAGCGGCCGCGTAGCGAGCGTCTTTCACGAAATCACCGATGCGGATAGCCGAGAATAGCCCAGTGCTGCAGGCTCTTACTTGGGCCTCCTACGTCGGAATCGCCGGGTGTGCAAGCATGCTGGTGCGGCTATATAGTGGGCCCATAACGATGAAGCGCTGGGAATCGGATAAGGGCGATCCCGGCGCGGGCTTGGCGATGGGGGCGGCGCGGGACGTGTCCGCGCAAGCGTAGCTGCAAGCTGGGGGCGGTTTGAGTATCCCAAATCTCATCACCTTGGGGCGGATCTTACTGGTGCCGATCGTGGTCTGGGCGATCACGCTCGGCGAAATGCGCATCGCGTTCGTGTTGTTTCTGGCGGCAGGCATCAGCGACGCCGTCGACGGCTTTCTCGCCAAGCGCTTCCATATGAAGAGCGAGCTCGGCGCTTATCTCGATCCGCTCGCCGACAAGGCGTTGATCGTCTCCATCTATGTCTCATTAGGAATTGTCGGCGTGCTGCCGATTTTTCTGGTCATTCTCGTCGTGTCGCGCGATATCATGATCATCAGCGCCTTCCTGCTGGCCTGGCTAGTCGGCCGGCCGATGCCGGTGCGGCCCCTGTTGGTGTCCAAAGCCAACACCGTGATGCAGATTCTTTTGGCCGTTCTGGTCCTGGCACAACAAGCCTTCGGTTTCGAGTTCGGTCTCGTAACGAGCCTGACTATGGCTGCGGTCGCGCTCTTGACGCTACTTTCGATCGCCTTCTATCTCGCGGAATGGGTCCGGCACATGAACTCGTTTGGCGCCGGGCATTAACTACGTTCGGCTCATCGCCATGCTATTCGAGCGCAACATCGTATTTTGGATCGCCGCGCTCGCGGTCTTCGTGGGCCTGTTGTGGCTGCTCAGTCCCATCCTGTTGCCCTTCGTGCTGGGTATGGCCATTGCCTATGTACTCGATCCGCTGGCCAATCAATTGAGCAAGCGCGGCGTCGGCCGGCTACTCGCTGCGCTTATTATTCTCAGCGGCTTTGCTGTGGCGCTTATACTTCTTGTGCTGCTTATCGCGCCGGTCATAGCTAGCCAGTTGTCCGGGTTTATCGACAATGTTCCGGTTTATGCGCTGCGTCTGCAGGCATTCGTCAGCGATCCCACTCACCCATGGATCAAGCGCATAATCGGCGACAATCTCAATGGCGCCGACAAATCGGTCGGCGATCTGATGCGTGAGACGGTCGGTTATCTCACCGGTATGCTCGCTACGCTTTGGACCAAGGGCCAAGCGCTGATTTCGATCTTTTCACTTCTGATCATCACGCCGGTCGTGGCGTTTTATCTGATCTGCGATTGGGATCGCATGGTCCGCGCGGTCGATCAACTAGTGCCGCTGTCGCAGCGCGAAACCGTGCGCAATCTCGGCCGCGAAATCGATGCCACGATCTCCGCCTATGTTCGCGGTCAAACCGGCCTCTGTCTCATTCTCGGCTCGTACTACGCGGTCGCGCTGACGCTGGCTGGCTTGAGCTTCGGCCTGTTGATCGGAGTGGTATCGGGACTGATCAGTTTCATTCATTACGTCGGCTCATTGACCGCGCTCGTGCTCTCGCTCAGCGTAGCTTTGGCGCAATTTGCTCCAGACTGGGCCCGGATCGTGATCGTTGCCGGCATCGTTCTTTTCGGCCAGTTTCTCGAAGGCAATGTGCTGGCGCCAAAGCTTGTCGGCAAGAGCGTTGGCTTACACCCGGTCTGGCTGATGTTCGCGCTGTTCGCGTTCGGCTATTTGTTCGGGTTCGTCGGACTGTTGCTCGCGGTGCCTTTGGCGGCGGCATCCGGCGTGGTCGTGCGGTTCGCGCTGCAGCAGTATCTGGCCAGTCCGCTTTATACCGGCAATCGTCCGCCATAGGCGCTAAAGCGAAATGGTTTTAGGTTAAATCGGGATTTCGCTTTAGCTTGTTGTTTGTTTGAGCATGATCTTTTCGGAAAACCGGTATCCACTTTTCCGGATCATGCTTTAGTCCGTGGGAATGGCGGGGCAATGTCTTCGCAGGCACCGGTTTCAGGCAAGACGTGGTGGCGCCCTCGCCAGCTCGCGCTGGCCCTCGATCATCCAGAAAGCTTCGCGCGCGAAGACTTCTTTTCCGGACCCGGCAACGCGGCGGCGCTGGCATTGATCGATTCCTGGCCGGATTGGCCGTCGCACGCCGTGGTGCTCATTGGACCGGAAGGATCGGGCAAGACCCACTTGGCCATGATCTGGGCGTCGGCTGCTGGCGCGCGCATTGTTTCGGGGAAGAACATCGGCGCATCCGATGTTCCGGGCATGCTCGCTACCGGCGCGCTGGTGATTGAGGACGCAGGCGCAGGCACGGACGAGCACGCCCTGTTTCATCTGATCAATCTCGCGCGCGAGGAACGATCGTTTCTGTTGTTCACCGCGCGAACCGCGCCCTCGGCCTGGCCAATCGCCACGCCCGACGTCGTTTCCCGGTTGCGGGCGATGCCGACGGTGCTTGTACAAGCGCCCGACGACGCCATGTTGCGCGGCGTCATGGCGAAACTTGCCGCCGACCGCCAGCTTGTCCTGGATGACGGCGTCGTCACCTATATCGCAAGCCGAATTGAGCGGTCGTTCGCAGCTGCGCGCGCCGCAGTCATTGCCTTGGACCAGGAGGCGCTGCGGCAGGGACGGCCGGCAAGCCGGGCCTTGGCCGCGGAACTGTTCCGCGGCCGCTGAACGAAGATCACGCACGGTGCGCGGTGCGATTTTGCGTCTGCCTCGGTTTTGATCGGATTTGATGAAGAAAATCCGGCGGGCTTGACGGAACGGCTCGCCGAGCCGCCTTATATTTGTTGGTGACATTCATCGGATTGTAACGAAAGTGGCCAATCTAGCTCTGGACGAACACGGGTCATCCACAATGGAAAGCGGCCAAGTCGCTGTGTCTCCTCGGGAATCGGTCGCGGCGCGGCGGCTCGAAATGCCGCGCCCGCAGGAGAAGGAGCCGCGGGTCCCCGCATCCGATCTCGCCGCGAGCCCGGACCGTTTCATCAACCGGGAGTTGTCTTGGCTCGATTTCAACCGCCGCGTTCTCGAGGAATCGGAGAACCGTCGCAATCCCCTGCTCGAACGGCTCAGGTTTCTGGCGATTTCGGCCAATAACCTCGACGAATTTTTCATGGTGCGTGTCGCCGGCCTTGGCGCGCAAGTGCGCGAAGGCATCAGCAGCAAGAGCCCGGAAGGACTTACCCCCGCCGAACAGCTCGTGCGCATCGCCGAAGCCGTTGCCGTGCTGGTCGAAGACCAGCAGGCGCAATGGCGCGAGCTGCGCGCCGAGCTCGCGGCGGCCGGTATTGTGCTAGTCGACGGTCCCGACATCACCCGCGCCGAAAAAGCCTGGCTCGAAGATTACTTTCTCGCGCACGTCTTTCCGCTGTTGACGCCACTCGCCATCGATCCGGCGCATCCGTTTCCGTTTATTCCCAATCTCGGCTTCACCATCGCGCTGCAGCTTGCCCGCGGCAAAGACGGCAAAGCGATGAACGCGCTGATCCGTATGCCGAACCGGATCGAGCGTTTCGTGCGGCTGCCTCAGGCGGGCGAGGGCGGCGAAACGCGACTCATTTCAATCGAAGGCGTCACCAGTCTGTTCATCGCCAAGCTGTTCCCCGGCTACGCGGTTAAAGGTCTCGGCGCGTTCCGCGTCATTCGCGACTCAGAAGTGGAAATACTCGAAGAGGCGGAAGATCTGGTGCGGCTGTTTGAGACCGCACTCAAGCGGCGCCGCCGAGGGTCGGTCATTCGCCTCGACATCGAGGCGACCATGCCGGACGAATTGCGGCGCTTCGTGCAGCGCGCGCTCGATGTGTCCGACGACAGCGTGTTCGCCGTTGACGGGGTGCTTGCGCTCGACGAGATGGGGCAGATCGCTAATCTCAACAGGCCCGACCTCGAATTCGAGCCTTACGCGCCACGCTATCCCGGACGTGTCCGCGATCACGGCGGCGACTGTCTGGCGGCGATCCGACAGAAGGATTTCATCATTCATCATCCGTTCGAATCCTTCGACGTGGTGGTGAATTTCCTGCAGCAGGCGGCGCGCGATCCCGACGTTGTCGCTATCAAGCAGACGCTCTACCGCACCTCGGCGGATTCGCCGATCATCAAGGCGCTGGCGGAAGCGGCCGAAGCTGGCAAGTCGGTCACCGCGCTGGTCGAATTGAAGGCGCGTTTCGACGAGGAGGCCAATATCCGCTGGGCGCGCGACCTGGAGCGCGCCGGCGTGCAGGTCGTGTTCGGCTTTATCGAGCTCAAGACGCACGCCAAGCTGTCGCTGGTGGTCCGGCGCGAAGGGACGTCGCTTGCGTCCTATGTGCATGTCGGCACCGGGAACTATCATCCTGTCACCGCTCGTATCTACACCGACTTGTCGTTCTTCACCTGCGATCCGATCATCGCGCGCGACGTCAGCCGCGTTTTCAACTTCGTCACCGGCTACGCCGAGCCGGCCGAGCTTGACCGCATGGCGGTGTCGCCACTGTCGCTACGCAAACGCATTCATCAACACATCGATGAGGAAATCGCGCATGCCAAGGCCGGCCGCCCCGCGGCGATCTGGATGAAGATGAATTCGCTAGTCGACCCGGACATCATCGATGCGCTCTATGAGGCTTCGAGTGCCGGCGTGCCGATCGATCTCGTGGTGCGCGGCATTTGCTGCCTGCGGCCGGGCGTTCCCGGCCTGTCCGACAATATCCGGGTCAAATCGATCATCGGCCGCTTCCTGGAGCACGGCCGCATCTATTGCTTCGGCGCCGGGCACGGCCTGCCGCATGCGAAAGCCGCGGTCTACATTTCTTCCGCCGACATGATGCCGCGCAATCTCGACCGCCGCGTCGAAGTGTTGTGCCCGATCCTCAATCCGACCGTGCACGAACAAGTGCTCGACCAGATCATGGTCGCGAATCTCAAGGACAACCAGCAAAGCTGGCAACTGCACGCCGATGGCTCTTCGGCGCGCATCGGGCCGGGCCCTGGCGAGGAAGACTTCAATTGCACGACCTATTTCATGACCAATCCCAGCCTCTCAGGCCGCGGCAAGTCGCCCAAGGACTCGATTCCGCGGCTGCGGCACCGGCCGGACCGCATGTGAAGGCTTGGCGAATCGTGTAGGTAGCGGCTGCCGCGCCGGGAAATCGGCAAGTGGGAACATGCAATTGTAAGCCGCGCCTCTGTTCTTTGAGGCCGCAACGGCAGATAAGCTTCGATTATTGAATTCCATGCCGCGCGACAATTCCGACGCAAGTTCAACTGCGCAGGGGCGCCTCGACCACGGCCCGCCGATCGCGGTCGTCGACATCGGTTCGAATTCGGTGCGCCTTGTCGTTTACGAGGGTCTCACCCGCAGCCCAACCGAACTGTTCAACGAAAAAGCGCTGTGCGGGCTGGGCCGCGAAGTGCAATCAACGAGGTTGCTTGCCGCCGATGCGGTGCAGCACGCGCTCGCCACGCTCAAGCGTTTTCGCGCGCTCGGTGACACGATGAAGGTCAAGAAAATTTTGGCCATCGCCACGGCGGCGGTGCGCGACGCCAAGAATGGCCCGGCCTTCATCAAGCTCGCCGAGCGGACTATCGATGCCGAGATTGAAATATTATCCGGCGGGCGGGAGGCGGAGCTCACCGCGCTCGGCGTCATTTCCGGCGTGCATCGCGCCGATGGCGTAGTCGGTGATCTCGGCGGCGGCTCGCTTGAACTCGTCGACGTGCGCGGCACGCGCGCGCGCCACGGCTTAACCCGCCCCTTGGGCGGTTTGGCGCTCGCCGACATTTCGGCGAAGTCGCTCAAGAAAGCCGAGAAATTCGTCAAGAAGTCACTGAGCGGATTGCCGGTGCTCAAGGTATGCGAAGATCGCAGTTTCTATGCGGTCGGCGGCACTTGGCGTTCGCTCGCGCGATTGCATATGTGGCAGACCGGTTATCCGCTGCACGTCATGCATGGTTATGCGATCCGCGCCGACGAGGCGCGGGAATTCGCCCGGCTGGTGCACCGTGTCGATGTCGACACGCTCGCCAATATCGAAGTGGTCAACAGCGCTCGCCGCCCGCTCTTGCCTTACGCGGCGCTGGTGCTCGATCACATTCTGCGCGTCGGCAAACCTCGGCAGGTGGTGTTTTCCGCGCTCGGCATTCGCGAGGGCCTGCTCTATTCGCTGCTCAAGAAAAAAGAGCAGGAGAAGGACGCGCTGCTTGAAGCCGCGCGGCATCTCAATCAGTTGCGCTCGCGCTCGCCGCGGCACGGCGAAGAGCTGATCGGATGGACCGACCGCTTCATGGCGACATCGGGCCTTGACGAAACCGCCGAGGAGCGCCGGTTACGGCATGCCGCGTGTCTTTTGGCCGATATCGGCTGGCGGGCCCATCCCGATTACCGCGGCGAGCAATCGCTCAACATTATCGCTCACGGCGGTTTTTCCGGCATCGATCATCAGGGCCGCGCCTATCTGGCGCTCGCAGTATTTTTCCGCCATGTCGGACTGGTGACGGATGACGATCTGTCGCCGCGGCTGCGCGAGCTGGTCTCGACGCGGCTCCTTGACCGCGCGCGCGTCCTCGGCGCCGCGTTGCGGCTCGCTTATGTGGCGTCGGCGGCGATGCCCGGCGTGCTGGAGGAGACACCGCTGGCAATTGAGCGGCATCGACTCGCGCTGAGGCTGCCGGGCGAATTTTCCGCTTTGGCCGGTGAGCGCGTGCTTAACCGGCTGCGCTCGCTCGCTCGCCTGATCGGTCGCGAACCGGTGCTGCTGATGGGGTGAGTAAGAGTTCAAGAAATAACCGGAAAGAATACTCAGAGTTTACGCGTGAAATTCCGCCGCGCTCGCCGGTTCTGTTCATTAGCTGGGGAGAACGGATTCTTTTTGCTGCCATTCAATCGCGTTGCTGGCATCGTGTGAATAGCGTTGTTGGGGGAGCAATAACGATGAAGAAGGCTGCTTTGCTAACATGTGTGTTTGTAGTTGCATCGTATCCTGCTGTCGCGAAGCACCATTTTCACCACGGACAGCGAGCAACCTCCTCGCATTCCCGCATAAGCTGCGAAATGGTGCGTGCCTATGTTGCGCAAGTAGGCTTGGCGCAGGCTAAAGCGATGGCTCAAGCCGCCGGCATGACTGAATCGGAGGAACGAGCGGCCGTACAGTGTCTGGAGAAAACGTAGCCTCTAAAGCGCCATTCTCGCCGCTACGCCAGAGCAACGCGGCCCTTCTCTATCGCCAGCGCCAGTTTACCCTGCTCAATCGGCTGCTGTCGTTTGCGCGGCTGATCGGCCGCAAGCCGATGCCGTTGATGAAGTGAGAATCACTCGAGCTTTTGTCGAGACACCGCGCGTAATAATAAGCCTCAATATCCGAATTGCCGTTCCGGGCCGGCCTTACGCAATGCATAGGATGTGGACGCATTTCGATCGACAGATGCAAACTTGCAAATCCCGCCGATCGAGCTGGTCGCAACGGGCCGGGGCCGCGTTACTGGCTCTAAATGGCCCGAGCGGATGATGAAATCGGTGGCGATATGGTCGACACCGAAGTGTGAAGGGAAATTGGGAGCGCTCTCTTATCGGGGTGGATCAACATGCTGGAAACACCGATCCTTTTTGCAATCGGTTTGCTAGTGCTCGTCGGCATTGTGTGGTGGCTGTACCGCTCTAATTAGAGACGCGTGGGCTTTCTATATTGCGTCGATGATCGGGCGGCCCTGCAAACCGGACGCAGACGTGAAATGGCTGTGGCAAACGCTGCTGCCGGATACTCCATTGCCGGGCTGTAGTATGGCCGCTGAGGAGTCTGCAGCGAAGATCGAGGAACAACCCGATCACTGCGCGCCTGCGCGCGACCAGACACGACGATCCTGGCTACCCAGATTTTGGCTCCGCAGATTTTGGCTCCTCGATAGCAGGGCCTAATCGCGCTCGACCGCCGCGACGCGGCCCTTTTCCATCGTAAGCACAAGCTTGCCGTGCTTGAGCGCCAGCGCTTTTTCGCCGAACAATTCGCGCCGCCAGCCTCGCAGTGCCGGCACGTTGGCATCGTCGTCGGCGGCGATGCGCTCGAGATCATCGACCGTCGCGATCACCTTGGCGGCGACGTGATGACGCTCCGAAACCATCCGCAACAGCACTTTGAGGAGTTCGACCACCGCCGCGCCATTGGCGGCGGAATGCGTGCGCATCGGACGCGGCAAAGTCTTGGGATCGCGTGCCAAGCCGCGCGCCACCGCCGTGACGATCGCCTCGCCCCAGCGCGAGCGCTCGAAGCCCTTTGGCAGCGAGCGCAGATGCGTGAGCCTCTCGGCGCTGATCGGCGCGTGCACAGCAATATCGGCGATGACTTCGTCCTTGAGCACCCGCGAGCGCGGCACGTCGCGCGCCTGCGCCTCGCGCTCGCGCCAGGCCGCGATTTCGATCAGCACCGCGAGCTCCCTGGGCTTGCGCACCCGGGTCTTGAGCCGCTGCCACGCATTCTCCGGCTCGAGGCGGTAGGTGTCGGGCGAGGTCAAAACCCGCATCTCGTCCTCGACCCATTCCGCGCGGCCGCGCTGACGCAGATCGTCCACCAGCTTGAGGTAGACGTCGCGCAGATGGGTGACGTCCGAGATCGCGTAACGCAGTTGTGCTTCCGAGAGCGGCCGCCGCGTCCAATCGGTGAAGCGATGCGACTTGTCGAGCGCATCGCCGGTGATTCGCTGCACCAGCTGGTCATAGGAAATCGAATCGCCATAGCCGAGCACCATAGCGGCGACTTGACTGTCGAAGATCGGACGCGGAATGAGCTGGGCCGCATGCCAGACGATTTCGATGTCCTGACGCGCGGCGTGAAACACTTTCATCACTTTTTCGTTCGCCATCAGCGCGTAGAACGGCGATAGATCGATGCCCGGCGCCAGCGCATCGATCACAACAGCCTCGTCGGTAGACGCCATCTGCGCCACGCAGAGCAATGGGTAATAGGTGCTCTCGCGCAGGAACTCGGTGTCGATGGTGACGAAGGGATGTTTGGCCATGCGCCGGCAGGCGTCGGCCAGTTCGGATGTGGCCGTGATCGGCTGGAGCGAGGCGGTAGAAACGGAATGCATTGGCGATTCTTAATGTCGTTCAGGCGGGACGCCGGGGCAAGCCCGTCACTGTGTGTAAATATCGGGCTTATCTGCCGCGAATCTTGTCCATGAAAATGAATTCCCATGGGCTGGGCATGGCGCCGACCGGAACTTCGATGACGGTCGGGACATCGGGCCGCGCGAAAGCGTGCCGTAGCGCCGTGCGTAAGTCCGCCGGCGTTGTCGCGCGCGCGGCGTCGGCATCGAAGCTTTTGGCGAAGGCGACAAAATCCGGGTTGGTGAGATCGCTGCCGATCAGCCGATTGCCATAACGTTCCTCTTGAATGCGGCGGACATTGCCGTAGGCGCCATCGTTGAACACGATCGTTGTGAGCGGAATCTTATGGCGCATCGCGGTGGCAAGCTCGGTGGCGGTGAACAAAAAACCGCCGTCGCCCGAAATCGCCACCACCGGCACGTCGGGTCGCGCATGTTGCGCGCCGAGTGCGGTGGCGAAGCCCCAGCCGAGCGGATCTTGATAGCCGGGCGAGAGGAACGTGCGCGGCTTGTAAACGGGAAGCAACAGCCGTGCGGCAAAGCCGATCTGCGTCACCTCATCGACCAAAATACCGTCCTCAGGAAGTTCGGCGCGGATCGCGTCGAGAAACGCGATTTGTGGCGCAAGCTTCGCCATCCGTTTGCGCCAGAACGCCTGCCGCGCGCTCATTTCCGCGCGCCGCGATGCACGCTTGAGATTGTGGGCCGACAGTTCGGCGAGAAGCGCTTTCAGCATCGGCTTGGCGTCCCCGGTCAGCGCCACCGCCGGTCTGTGCAGGCGATTGTGCTCCTTGGGATCGGCGTCGACGCGGATGATGGCCAGATCGCGGTCGATGCCCCAGTGCTGGATCGGCCAGAGGAGCCGCGTACCGACGGCGAGAACGACATCGGCTTCGCCCCACAGATCGCGCCCGAGCGGTAGTACGACGCTCAAAGGATCGCGGCTGTCGAGCACGCCGCGGCCGCGGCGAAAGCCGAGTACCGGCGCCTGCAGCATCGCCGAGAGCGCGGTCACTTCCACGGCCGCATCTTGCGCGCCGCCGCCGCAGATGATCATCGGGCGCTTGGCGACGCCGAGCCGTTTGGCGGCACGCCGGATCGCCGCCGTGTCGATTTTCGCCGTCGGGATCGGCAACGGCTTAGCAATAGTCGCTGGCGCCGATCGGCCCCAGACATCGATCGCGCATTCGAGTGCAGCTGGGCCAGGCCGGCCCGTTTGCATCGCGCGGAGCGCCGCGGCGGTGGCGCGCGAAGCGTCCTGCGGCCGGGCGATGCGCGCGGTGTGATCGACCAGCCGCTTGATGATGCCGGTCTGATCGCGGATCTCGTGCAGATGGCCGAGGCCGCGTCCGATATCGTCGTGCGGAATTTGCCCGATCAGCGCCAACACCGGCGCGTTCATCGAATAAGCCGTGAGGAGCGCGGCCGCGGAATTGAGGAAGCCTGGACCCGGCACCACCGCGTAGGCGGCGGGTTTGCCAGTCGCGAGCGCGGCGCCCAGCGCCATATAGGCCGCGCCCTGCTCGTGACGGGTGTGAATGGTGCGGAGCCGATCGGAAAAGCGGAACAGCGCGTCAAATAATGGATCGTTCTGCAGACCGGGCAGGGCGTAGAGCGTGTCAATGCCGTGGCCGACGAGCGTTGCGACCACTGCATCTGCCGCGGTCATCTCCGGTGCCGCGGCCACGGCTTTGGGCGGCTTTCGATTCGGCGATTTTCGCTTCATTGTCACAACCGGTCACAAAAACAGACCGGGCGGAGTGTGCAGATCGACGCGACCCTGTCGAGGCGGCCAGTGACCCAGGCGCTTGCGGTCAGTGACCCACGAGTGGCCCAACGGCTGCGGCTGTGTGGTTTTTCCCGCACTGGTGCCGCGAACCCGAAGTTCGCACAAATTTGCAGAGCCCGCCGATGCGAACTTCGGGTTCAAAAGCGGCGCTACGCGGATGGGCTTGCTAGTGTCCTTATCGATTCCGAAGTTCGTAAGGCTCGTAGCAAATGGTGGCGAACTTCGGAATCGGGACACTAGCTGCTTGACAAAGCAAGCACGGCCATGCGCTTGTGCGCGGCCTTTCATCCACTTACGGAATGAGCATGCATCGCTACCGCACCCATACCTGCGGCGCGCTCCGCGAGGCCGATATCGGCGCCGAGGTCCGGCTGTCCGGCTGGTGCCATCGCATCCGCGACCATGGCGGCGTGCTGTTCATCGATCTGCGCGATCATTACGGCATCACGCAAGTGGTGGCCGATCCGGACAGCCCGGCGTTCAAGGTCGCGGAGACGTTGCGCTCGGAATGGGTGGTGCGGGTCGACGGTAAGGTGCGGCGGCGGCCGGAAGGTACGCTAAATCCTGACCTGCCGACCGGCGCGGTCGAGGTCTATATCCGCGAGATCGAGGTTCTGGGACCGGCGGCCGAACTGCCGATGCCGGTGTTCGGCGACCAGGAATATCCTGAAGATATAAGGCTCAAGTACCGCTTCCTTGATCTACGTCGCGAGCACTTGCACCGAAACATTATGAAACGCGGCGAAGTCATCGATTCCATTCGCCGCCGCATGAAGGCGCAAGGCTTCTTCGAATTCCAGACGCCCATTCTCACTGCTTCGTCGCCCGAGGGCGCGCGCGATTATCTGGTGCCGTCGCGGCTGCATCCCGGAAAGTTCTACGCGTTGCCGCAGGCGCCGCAGCAGTTCAAGCAGCTCGTCATGGTGGCGGGCTTCGACCGCTACTTTCAGATCGCGCCGTGCTTTCGCGACGAGGATGCGCGCGCCGACCGCTCGCCCGGGGAGTTTTATCAGCTCGATATCGAGATGAGCTTCGTCACCCAAGACGATGTTTTCGCCGCCGTCGAGCCGGTGTTGCGCGGGGTGTTCGAAGAGTTTGCCGACGGCAAGCCGGTGACGACGAAGTTCCCGCGCATTCCTTACAGCAAGGCGATCGCCAAATACGGTTCTGACAAGCCGGACTTGCGCAATCCGATCGTGATGGCCGACGTGTCGGATATTTTCCGCGGCTCGGGATTTAAGATCTTCGCCCGTATCCTGGAGACCAATCCGAAGGGCGCGGTCTGGGCCATTCCAGCGCCCGGCGGCGGCTCGCGTGCGTTTTGCGACCGCATGAATTCCTGGGCGCAAGGCGAAGGCCAACCCGGGCTTGGTTATATTTTCTATGCGCTCGACGGCGGCGCAGTGGTCGGCCGCGGGCCGATCGCCAACAATCTCGGCGCCGAAAAGACCGAGGCGTTGCGCCAGCAGCTTTTGCTGAAGGACGGCGACGCGGTGTTCTTCGTCGCCGGCGATCCGGCGAGCTTCGTCAAATTCGCCGGTCCGGCGCGCAACAAGATCGGCGACGAGCTTGGGCTTATCCAAAAGGATCGTTTCGACTTTTGCTGGATCGTCGATTTTCCGATGTACGAATGGAGTGAGGAGGAGAAGCGCATCGACTTCTCGCACAATCCGTTCTCGATGCCGAATATGCCGGTCGACGAATTCTTGAAGCTCGATCCGGCCGATCGCGAGAAGATTCTCTCGATCAAGGCGATCCAGTATGATGTCGTCTGCAACGGCGTGGAATTGTCCTCGGGCGCGATCCGCAATCATCGCCCCGAAGTGATGAAAAAGGCCTTCGCCATTGCCGGCTATGAGGAATCGACGCTCGAGCAGCGCTTCGGCGGCATGCTGCACGCGCTCTCGCTCGGCGCGCCGCCGCACGGCGGTATCGCGCCCGGCATCGACCGCATTGTCATGTTGTTGTGCGGCGAGGAAAACCTGCGCGAAGTGGTGCTGTTCCCGATGAATCAACGCGCCGAGGATCTGATGATGGGCGCGCCGTCGGAAGTCTCGCCGAAGCAGCTACGCGAGCTGCACATCCGGGTGGTGAAGCCGGAATAGTCATGGCCGGACTTGTTCCGGCCATCCACGTTTTGTTTCGGTGAGCCAGCAAGACGTGGATGCCCGCGACAAGCGCGCGGACATGACGAACTTCGGGTTGTCGTGAATATCACTCCGCCGCCAGCGCGATTTCGTGCTCGCACACCGCCGCGGCGATGGCGCCAAATTCCGTCGCAATGCGCTTTCTTCGCATCAGCCGCAAGATCAGCCGCAGCTCGCGCAACGTCTCCACCGGAAGCCGGCTGCCATAGCCAAGCGCGCTCGCGAGCGCGAAAGCTTTACGCTCCTCGCGCCACCAGTACTCGACCTGCCGGATCGCGGCGGCAAGCGTGCAATCGGTGAGCAGCGCGGCGCGGGCACGAAAGCGAGCATGCACCGCCGGATGTTGCGGACCAAGACGCAGCCAGCGCGCGACCCGGAGCTTGAAGGAATTGATTTCAGCCGTTGCGTCGAAGGCGGCTGCGATCTTCGCCACTGCCGCGTCAATCGGTCCGCCGGACACGCCCTTTCCTCTTCCCGCTGCGCGGGGAGAGTAAGGCCTCGTCACCACCGGGCCTGACCCGGTGGTCCATGCTGATTCGCCGCGGCGCTGCTTTGCCGCATGGATTGCCGGGTCAAGCCCGGCAATGACGAGTTCTGCTGGCCGGTTTTTCCCATCGCGCGCGCCAGGTGGCCAGTCAGGCATTCTCGTCCCATTCTCATATTCGGTTACGCGCGCCGTGTAACCGAAAAAGAGACAAAAGTCAAGGAGTCGTCAAACGTCGTAACTCAAATGGAGACGACCTTGGCGCAACGAGCGACGAATCAGCCGGCAGCTAAAGCGCTGAAATGACGGACGGGAAGGCGAGGGAGAAAAGCGAAAGCCGGCTAGACCATTTTCAGGCAGCACAGCACCTTGCCGACAATCTCCAGCTCGTTCAGCGGGACCTCTTCGTTCGCATGATTCGGATTGTCGGAGATGATCTTGATGCGGACCGGCTTTGACGAACGAATGAGTTGCAGGCGTTTGATGACAATCCCCTCGAACGTGTCGCGGATCGCATAAAGCCCGTCCGGCGTCGGCGTTTTGTGCGCGGTATCGATGATGACGCGGTCGCCCGACATGATGGTCGGCGCCATGCTGTCGCCGTTGGTCTCCAGCACCAGGAGCCGGCCAGCCGAAGTGTGCAGCTGCTCGCGGATGAAACTCGGCGGAAATACCCATCCTTCGGGCTTTAATGCATCGGCATGACGGCCCTCTTTGCGCACTTCGCGTGCCGGCACGCCGCCGCCGCCGAGCCCGGCGCGGGTGTCGAGCTCCGGCACCTGGCCCTTTGCCGGGCCGACCGACTCCTCGCGGCCACCGCGCTCCGGCAGCACGTCACTTGATTCGATATGGTCGCCGGTGCCGGGATAGCGGCCCCAAAGCAGAATTTGGTCAGGCGAATAGCCGAGCGCATTGGCAAACGGCTTTAAGTGATCGAGGCGGAGCCGAATGAGGCCGTTCTCCAGCCGTGACAATTGTTGTTTCGACACTCCCGAGCGCCGCACCAATTCGCTGCGGCTCATGCCGCGCGCCTCGCGGGCGTGAAACAATCCGGTCTTCTGCAGCTTGGGAGCTTTCGCTCGTCGCGCCATTTCAGGCCTCCATGCCGGTCATTGTCACGGATTCGGTGCAGAACGGCTAGCTTCAAAAACGGTGACTTGACGGCGTCTGTGTCACTGTTTATGTGACCAAAGGTCCGTCATCCTGAGCTGCGAGTGAAGCGAGCCTCGAAGGATACGGGCCGTCGCCCTTCGAGGGCCGCTCCGCGGCCACCTCAGGGTGACGGGATACGGGACGGGGAGAAGGGTTATGGCGAGAGGGTTCTGGACGGATACGCGCATCGCGCAGCTCAGGCGGTTGTGGAGCGCGGGCAACACCGCGGGCGCGATCGGCGCCAAACTCGGCGGCATTTCGCGCGCGGCGGTGCTCGGCAAGCTCTTTCGCTTGCGGCTTGCCGCGGCCGATGACGAGCGTGACGCCGATGCAGATGCGCCCGCGCGCCAGCGTGCGCGCAAGGTGATGCCGGTCAATGATTCGCGGCCGGCGCGACCGCGGCGCAGGACTCTCTTCGAATTGACCAACGCGTGCTGCCGCTGGCCTTATGGCGAACTTGGCCGCCGGCGGTTTTTCTTCTGCGGCGAAGCGGGTGCCGATCTCGCGCGCGGCATTCCCTATTGTCCGCGCCACATGCAGCGCGCCTATATCGTGCCGCCGACGCTCGTCAAACCGCTGCACAAGATCATCGCGCGGGCAGCAATAACGTCGCGCCCCCTCAAATTGCGATCAAGCGAACGGGCACTGCCCGATGACAGTCAGCAACGAATCCGAATCGGTTAATCGAGCCGGCAATGCGGCGCACGCGGATTTGAACGAGCGCGCGGCGGCGGCGGCGCGCGCCGAATTGCGTGGCGAGCGCGAGAATATGCTCGGCGCAATCGGAACCGCTGGCCCGGCGCCGCTCGCCCGCGCTCGCGACGTGCCGGAGCGCTGGACGTTTCTGTTCGTCATGGAGCGGATGGAGGAGAGCTTTCGCATTCTCTCGCGCCTGCCGCTGCCGACGCGGCCGAAGGGTTACATCAATTCCATGCCGATCTATCTCTACGATCAGGCCGACTTGAATTCGCAGCTTGAAACCTATGAGCTCGAGCGCATGGCGCGCACGCGCAACAGAGTTCGAATTCTGCCGAATCCGGCGGAGATCGGACGAATGGAAGAGGCCCTGTATTGGCCCTCCGCATTTCTCTCCACCGCGGAATTTCATCACCTCGCACGCGCGGTCAATCTCGGCGCGCTGCGGGCGGCGTTCGATGTCGACATCGACAAGGCGCTTAAGCGAATCAAGTTGACGCGGCGGACGTTCAATGTGCGCAAGCTGCATCTGGGGTTGGTATATCCAGGCCAACCTTTGACATTGGAACTCAGCCGCGAAATGTCCGCTTTGTGCCATAAGCGGACATCTATCATGGCGCGAGCTCTTTAAGGCGGCGAGTATCTTCAGCCGTTTCCGCGAAGACCCAATTTCGGAATGTTGCGATCTTCGGCACGGTCAATGCTGATTTGGGGCAGACAATCCAGTAGGTATTGGCCATCCGCAACGAAACGTCGATTGGCCGCACAAGACGGCCGTTAATCAAGTCCCAGGCCGCGAGCGCTGTACGCGCCAAGGCGATACCTTGGCCGTCGATCGCCGCGTCGATCAACATGCTGGCACGGTTTAGAACTGGGCCAGGGCCGACGGGGGCCTTCACGCCGGCGGCTTCAAATAAGCGCGCCCAGTTCTTCGCGTCCTCAAGACGCAGCAGTGGAAACTTCAAAAGGTCCGCCGCTTTCGTGATGCGCTTACGTCCGGCGACGAGCCTGGGGCTGCAAACCGGAAACAGACGCTCCGAATAAAGCCGCTGCACATCGAGGCCCGGCCAGTTCCCGTCGCCATGTCGGATCGCGATATCGACGTCGTCCCGCGCAAAATCGGCATAGGGCGCCGTGGCCGAAACGCGCAAATCTACATCGGGATGCCTCTCGGCAAAGCGACTCAGTCGGTTAACTAGCCATTTCGCTGCAAAGTCGGCCGAAGTGCTGATGGTGAGAACGCCACTCTCCTGACGCTGCAACAGCCGTTGGGTGCCGACCGCGATTTGGTCCAGTGCATCGCGGATGACGACCAAATAATTGCGTCCAGCTTCGGTGAGGATGAGCCGTTGTCGTTCGCGGCGGAAGAGCTTGAGCCCCAGCGTGGCCTCGAGCCTTTTTACTTGTTGGCTGACGGCGCCCTGCGTGACGTTCAACTCCTGGGCGGCGCGCGTGAAGCTTTCGCTCCTGGCGGCGGTCTCGAAAGCTTTTAGGCCATTCAATGGTGGGAGACGCCGCGTCATCGGCCCAATCGCTCATAAGTAAATCTAATCAAGAATGTAGCGTACTGGCGATTGCATCGTACAATCAACCCGTCCGAGTTAATAAGATTTTCTTATGCATGCCCGAGAAATCATGCTTTGCGGCCGCGCCCGCGATTACCATATTTTGCCTATGGTCGGGCTCGGTTTGCAGCCGCCCGGCTTCTCAAAAAGACGCTCCGTCCAAGCGCTGCTCCACTCCCCGTAAGGGGAAGGAGTGCCACGTGAGCGACCAAGCCGCGACCCTCTCCTCGCCGATCCCCGTCCCCGCGAAGCCCGCGCCGGCGCCCGCCGCGGCGCGCACCAAGAAGATACTCGAGGGGCCCGTCTTCACGACGCTGATGAAGCTATCGGCGCCGAACGTGCTCAACCTGCTGGCGTTCACCGGCATGGTGACGTTCGACGGATTCTTTCTCGGAAAACTCGGGTCCGACGCGCTCGCCGGCGCCTCGCTGGTCTTTCCCTGGGTGATGCTTGTCCTGCAGTCGACCAACAACGGGATGGGCACCGGCGTCTCGTCCGCGGTCGCGCGCGCGATCGGCGCCGGCGACGGCGAGCGCGCGAACGCGCTCGTCTTCCACGCTTTCCTTCTCGCGCTGGCCCTCGGGGCGATCTTCGCCGCCCTGATGCTGTTTGGCGGACCGACGCTGTTTCGGTTGATGGGCGGGCAGGACGACATGCTCGGCGCCGCGCTCGCCTATGCCTACGTGGCGCTAGGCGGCGCCGCTGCCATCTGCGCGCTCAACTTCATGGGCAATGCGGTGCGCGGCACCGGCAACATGGCGTTGCCGGCCGGCGTGCTAGTCGCCTGCGTGCTGGCGCACATCGCGATCTCGCCGATCCTGATCTTCGGCTTGGGGCCGTTGCCGCCGCTGGGTGCCGCCGGCGCCGCCTGGGGCCTGGTGCTGCCGTTCGTGGCCGGCAGCGTGTGGTTCGTCTGGTACCTGCACTCGGGACGCGCGCTGGTGCAACTCCGCTTCCGCGGCGTGGCGCCGCGCCGAGAGCTGTTCGCCGACATCCTCAAGGTCGGCGTGCCGGGCCTGGTTGACATCGCCATCACCAACCTCTCGGTCGTCGTGCTGACCGGAATCGCCGCTCGCATGGGGCGCGACATCGCCATCGGCTACGCGATGGGCGCGCGGCTCGAATACATCATGCAGCCGATCGCGTTCGGCTTCGGCACCGCGATGGTCGCCATGGTCGGCACCAACTGGGGCGCCCGCCAGTACGCGCGCGCCCGCGCGATCGCCCTGACGGGTGTCAGCACGATTGCGGCCGTGTGCGGTACGATCGGGATCACCGTCGCGATCTTCCCGGCCCTGTGGCTCGGCTTGTTCAGCGACGATCCCGACGTGTTCCGCGTCGGTGGCCTCTACCTGCACATCGTCGCGCCGCTGTACCTCTGCTTCGGCGTGGGCCGCGGGCTGTTCTTCGTTTCGCTGGGGCTCGGCCGCGCCGCCGCCGCCGCCGGCGCCAACGCGGTGCGTCTCGCCGTGAACGTCGCGTGCGGGCTCATCTCCGTCTACTGGCTCGACCTCGGCATGGTCGGATTCTTCGCCTCGGTCGCCCTCGGCTTCGCGGTCTACGCGCTACTGCTCGTTTGGGCCGTGCTAAGGGTGAAGGAACCCGTCGCAGGTAACAGCAAAGGTTAGCGCCTGATGGTCCGCTTTGGGTCAAAAGCGGACATTCACCCACCTTCGGCCGATGTCTGCTTTACCCCCGAATGCGGACATCAGTTGAGTGCTCTGCGATGTCCGCTTTGTGCCAATAGCGGACATCAGCCGTTTTATTCGATCACCTCGTCGGCAATGGAGAGAATGCCAGGCGGAATGGTGAGGCCGAGTGTCTTTGCGGTTTTTAGATTGAGCACCAACTCGAACTTGATCGGCTGCGCCACGGGAAGATCAGCGGGACGCGCTCCTTTGAGAATTTTGTCCACATAAATCGCAGCGCTCCGGCACAGATCATCAATGTTTGGTCCGTACGACATCAGACCCCCAGCTTTGGGAAGCTCGCTGGCATTTGAAATTGTCGGTTGTCCGTTCGTTCGCGCCAATTGCGCGATTTGGCCAGCGTAAACAGTCATGATCGGTGCCGACAGAACGACAAGCGCTCCTACGTGAATGTTTATTGCAGACGCAAATGACGTCTCGAAATCTTCCAGGCGTCGGGCCTCTATGGGCGCAACCTCGATGCCCAGCTGGCGCGCTGCGGCCTCAGTTTCTTTCAGCGACAGCACAGCAGGTGGGTCGTCTGGGTTCCATAGAGCCGCCACACGCGAAAGACCATCAATGATTTCCTTGAGTAATTGGAGCCGCTTTCCGCTCAACTCGGGGGATAGAAGGCTGTTGCCCGTGATGTTTCCGCCTGGCCGCGCCAAGCTCGCCACGAACCCGCTCCCAACAGGATCGCTGCTGGCGGTCATCACGATGGGAATGCTTTGGGTTGCTTGCCGGACCGCACGAACCGCTTGCGAGCCTCCCGCGACAATCACATCGACTTTCAGACTGACGAGTTCGGCCGCATCGCGAGCAAGTGTATCTGTTCGATCAGCAACGCGGTACTCAATGAGGGTATTCCTTCCCTCGACATACCCTAATTCACGCAATCCCTGCCGGATCGGGCCTTCACGATTCGCTGGAGCCAGTACGCCGATGCGCCGCATCCGCTCAGATTGCTGAGCGTGGGCGGCGAGCGTCCACCCAGCCGCTGACACAGCAATCGCGTTGATGAAATCGCGGCGTCGCATCCCCTTCCTCAAGGCTTAGAACCACGCCAACCACATCAATGATTACAGCAGGGATTTACAACTGACGAAATGGGTTTAGGGGTCGGTTTGCACGGCACCAATCCCGAGCCGCTCATGTCCGCTTTGGGTCAAAAGCGGACGTGACGGTGTGAATTTGCGATGTCTGCTTTACCCCCAAAAGCGGACATTGGTTGAGTGAGTTCCGATGTCCGCTTTGTGCCAAAAGCAGGCATTCTGCGCTGCGGTAGAGAACGCGTTATTTGATCGCCTCTTGGGTCGACACAGGCGGCCGATCGAAGCGAATCGTAATTCTCAGCGCTTCACGATTATCTGCCTGCCCCGCGGCCCACTACCTGACATCGAACGCAGTATCGAGCGAACCTTGGCGCGTACCTTTTATACACTTAACGCGAACGCCTCGAATGCCGACAGGCTTTTGGCCACTGCGAATGGGCCAAGACCATTGTACTCGTCCATCCGACCCGGCCGTCGACGTCGTCAGTGAGATTTCTTGGCCGAAATGCCCTTGCCGTCGGCCACTACAGACGGCGGCTGGCTCCGACGCTATGACCAAAGTAACTTGTCCACCCGGCGGCACTGGCGAGGTGATCGAGATAAGCTTAAGCGTTAGCCCAGACGCGTTCACAGATATGCTTGGGCCTAGCAGCAAACCAAGAGTGATGCAGAAATAGCGAAACATAAAGCCCACCATTTCGTTCTGGCTGGCGTCCTGCCGATCGGCATCGGTGCCAGCCATTTTGTCCTGCGCCCAGGCCGGATCGCCGAGGAGCGCCGCCCCGAGCAAGAGGGCTAGCGTGAGCACACGGCTCAAGGGGAGCCGGGTTTGCGCTCCCTCCTCCACGTACCCTTTTTCGCAAAGGAAAGTCCTGAAACGCCAGGGTGTTGGCCAGGAGTGCATACTTCCGCTCCGCCTATTGGGCCAGGGGTGTGGGCGCAGCATTGAGATCGACACTCCGAACATCGGCTTCGTCATGGTAATGGGCCGAATCGGCAAACTGGAAGCCCCATATGGAAGCTGGCCAATGTCTGCTGTGGGTCAAAAGCAGACATGAAGGGGCGAATTTGCGATGTCCGCTTTACCCCAAAAAGCGGACATTCCTAAGCGCGACTAGGATGTCCGCTTTGTGCCAATAGCGGACATCAGTTCGGTTTGGAAGATAAGGCCTCTAGGACGTTGTACGTCATCAATGGGCGGCGAATCCCCTTGAGCGCAAACTCACCGACTGGTTCGACCGTTACGGCCTTTTCAACCGCCTGCCGAACGCGCGGGCTGATCAGGATTTGACCGGGCTTGGCTTCATCGCAAAGACGGGATGCAACATTGGATACTGTTCCAATTGCGGCATAGTCGCGCCTCCCTTCAAAACCGATCGTTCCCAGCGTGGCAAAGCCATGTGCGATGCCGATCCCGAAGCCAAGGTCGTGACCAAGGTCGCGCCACTTTTCGATTAGATCGCCGATTGCCGCCCGCATATCGAGCGCCATTAGGACGGCTTGCTGGCCGGATTCTCGACCGGGACAGGATCATTGAAGATCACCATGACGCCGTCACCAGCGTAGCGTTCGAGCGTACCGCTGTACTTATTGATGATCGTGCCAATGGCCGCGTGGTACTCGGCCAGCAGTGCCATAACATCTTCCGGGTCTGAGCTTTCTGAGAAGCCAGTAAAGCCACGCAGATCGCAGAAAAGCGCTGTAATTTCCCGCCGGTGGCTTTCAAGCTGCTTTTCTGATCCAGATGCGACGATCAGATCGGCGACCTGCGGCGGGAGGAAGCGTCGCAGCCTGCTCATGCGCTCGATCTCGCCAACTTGATCGGAAACCCTCTGTTCGAGTTGCTGGTTCAAATTATTGAGATCATCGAGTAGCCGCGCATTCTCGATGGCGATTACCGCCTGGGCCGCAAAGTTCACCAGCAAGTCGATCTGTTTGTCGGTAAAGGGGCGTACTTCTTGACGGAAAATAGCGATGGCGCCGATCAACACATCGTCCTTCAGCATGGGGACAGCCACGATGGACCTTGCGCCGGCAAGCCTGGTTGGAGGGCTCGGCACATCTTCAGCGGCGTCATCGACAATGTGAATCACTTGTTTCGTGCCGACCATACGTTCCAAACGACTGCCGAGTTCTGGTCGGAATGACCCCCGCAGTCGTTCAAATTCAGCAAGTGCCGGCGGCGTACCGACACCTGCGGCCACTTGAAAGGTATTGCCGTCGTAGAGGAACAGCGTGCCAAACTTTGCCTCACAGATGCGAGTCGCACTCCCCAGCATCTCACCGAATACCGGTTCCAAATTGCCAGGCGAGCCAGCGATGATCTTCAGCACTTCCGAGGTTGCTGTCTGCTGGTCCAGCGATTGATGCAATTCATTGAGCAGCCGCGCGTTCTCGATGGCGATGACGGCTTGAGCGGCGAAGTTCTTCAACAGCTCGATCTGTTTATCAGTAAAGGGATGAACTTCCTGCCGATACACGACGAGCGCGCCGATCAGTTCATTGTCTTTGAGCATAGGAACGGCGACGAAGGTTCGGACGCCGCCTACTTCAACGCCAAGAACGATACTCGGATCGCGCTGGTCGGTGTATCGTTTATCCCGAGCCAAGTCATGAACGTGAAGGACGGTTTTTGCCCGTAGCATGTCAGCGATCGGATGGTTCTGATTCAGGTCCAATGGTGACCGGCTACGAATTTCTACAAAAGCGACCGGGGTGTTGTAAGTGCCGACGAGAAGTAGGTCGTCGCCATCACATTGATAGAAGTTTCCAAAACTTGCGTCACATAACCGAGCGGCACTCTCTAGTATTGCAGAAAATACTGGGTGAAGATCGCCCGGCGACGAACTGATGACTTTCAATACGTCTGAGGTTGCCGTCTGTTGCTCCAAAGACTCGCTGAGATCGGCTGTCCGCTGGCGCAGCTCGTTGAGCAGCCGAGCGTTCTCGATGGCAATGACGGCCTGAGCGGCGAAGTTCTGCACAAGCTCGATCTGCTTATCTGTGAACGGCCGGACCTCCTGGCGGTAAATGCTAATCGTGCCGATCAGCTCATTATGATTGAGCATGGGAACGTTGAGCAGAGTGCGAGCATCGGCAAGAAGCCCCAGGTTCGAGTCCGCCTGGGCATCGACCGTATGAACAGTTTCTTTTGTTTTTAGGACGCGATCCAAGGGGTTGTTCGGAAGTGGAACAAAAACTGGATTTCTCTCAAACTCATCGATCAGCTCCTGGGGCGCGTTACACTGGGCAGCCCGCCGAAATGCACCGTTCTCCCGCAACAATAAGTTGCCGTAAGTAGCCTCGCAGATGCGCGTTGCGTTAGACAAGATGGCTTCAAAGACTGCATTAAGCTCGCCGCGCGCGCTGCTAATGACCTTTAGAACTTCTGAGGTAGCGGTCTGCTGCTCTAACGACACGCTGAGATCAGTTGTTCGTTGGCGCAGCTCGTTAAGCAGCCGCGCGTTTTCGATGGCGATGACTGCTTGGGCGGCAAAATTACTGACTAGCTCTATTTGTTTGTCGGCAAACGGGCGGACTTCCTGCCGATAGATCGAGAGGGTGCCGATTAACACATCATCCTTGAGCATTGGCACGCAAACCAGGGATCGCGCGCCGCCGAGCCTGGCTGACGCGCCGGGAACAAAGTCAGCGCCGTCGAAGTCGGCTGTGTGGCTCACTTCCTTTGTCCTCATGACGCGATCGAGTAGGCTACCCGCTGGAGGTTGATACGGTCCGCGCCCTCTTTGATGTTCGGCAAGTTCCGACGGAATACCGAACTGCGCTGCCAAGTGGAAAAACCTGCCGTCGAAGCGAAACATCGTTCCGAACTTAGCCTCGCACAGGCGCGTTGCGTTCTCCAACATGGCGTGGAATACCGGCTCCAGGTCGCCGGGCGACGAGCTGATGACTTTCAGTACTTCTGATGTTGCGGTTTGCTGCTCAAGTGCTCCGCTCAAATCTGCCGTGCGCTGGCGCAATTCGCTGAGCAGCCGCGCGTTCTCGATGGCGATGACGGCCTGCGCGGCAAAGTTTTCGACCAGAGCGATGTGCTTGTCAGTAAACGGGCGGACTTCCTGCCGGTAGATTGTGATGGCCCCCACCAGCACCCGGTTCTTGAGCATTGGCACGCAGACGAGGGATCGCGCGCCGCCGAGCTTTTGTGCCAACCCAGCCACAGGTTCAGCGGCTGAGTCAGCGCTGTGCGCCAACTGTTTAGTCCGCATGACATGATCAAGTAGGATGCCGGGTGTCGGCTTAAATGGCCCGCGTCGCGTAAACGCTTCGAGCAATGCCGCAGGCGTATTGAATTGTGCCACCGGGTGAAAGTTTTCACCGTCGAAGCGGAATAAGGTTCCGAAGTTGGCATTACAGATGCGAGTGGCGTTCTCCAGGATTGTTTTAAATACTAATTCCAGATCGCCGGGCGACTTCGAAATAAGACTTAATATCTCGGAGTTTGCAGCTTCCCGCAGCAGCGCCTCGTCGCGCTCTTGGGTAAGCCGGGCGACGACCGTTTCGTGACCGGCAATAGAAGCGCCGCGATTGCGTGTCGCATTTGACGCACTGCTGCGCTTTAGCGTTGCCGACTTGCGGCGTCGCGATTTTACGTTTGGACCCCCTGCACCGGAACGGCGTTTCATTGCCTTGCCCGAGACTCAAGATGCCGCATCGTACCGGGTCAAAATAACACTTGGAATGGGGCGACCATGTCTGCTTCGGGTCAAAAGCGGACATTGGATTGACGCCCGTTGATGTCCGCTATTCACCCAAAAGCGGACATTCCTCAGAGCCGTCTCGATGTCCGCTTTGTGCCAATAGTGGACTCGTGCAGCGCAGCAAAAGGGATTGTTATTCGATCACTTCGTCGGCAATAGCCATCACCCCTGGCGGGATGGTGAGGCCGAGAGCCTTTGCGGTTGAGAGGTTGATGACGAGATCAAATTTGTTCGATTGCAGCACTGGTAGCTCGGCGGGCTTGGCGCCCTTGAGGATACGGCCGGTGTAGACGCCGACCTGACGAAACATGTCTGTGAAATCGGGTCCGTAGCTCATCAGCCCGCCGACTTCCACATAATCGCGGATTGGGTAAGTCGCGGGAATCCTGTCGCGCGCCGTTAATGTGGCAAGTTGCACGCGGCGGGAAGTAAGGAACGCGTCGGGAGGAACGAAGAGGGCATCAGGGCGCTCACGCTCAAATGCGGCGAACACCTCGTTGATCTGGCCGACCGTCGTTGCGTTGATTATCTGGGTTTGCAGCCCCATGGTGGGAGCGGCTTTCTGCACCTCCTGAACGGTGGTCTTGGTAACTGAAGCGTTGCCCGGATCGACCAACACGGCAATACGAACCGCTTGGTCACAACCTCAGACGTTTGGATATTGACGCCGGTCAAATTCCCCCCGGGCTTAGCCATGCTGTCGACAAGACCAAGCCCGACCGGGTCTTCGCCGGCAAGGAAGACGATCGGGATCGTCACCGTTGCAGCTTTGGCTGCTTGCGCGGGCGGCGTGCCGAGCGCGGCAATCACAGCGACTTGTCGGCGGACGAGGTCAGCCACCAGTGCCGGCAAGCGATCGTATTTGCCTTCCAGCCAGTTGTACTCGACCGCCACGTTTTGGCCCTCGACATAGCCAGTTTCGCTGAGGCCCTTTTGGAAACCGGCAAGCCAACGTGCGTTGCTTTCGGCCGACCCGTCTCGGATAAACGCGACCACCGGCATCGTTAACTGCTGTGCACGCGCAACGAGCGGCCACGCGGCTGCTCCGCCACCAATAACTTTGATGAAATCACGCCGTCTCATGGCCACCCCGCGGCTTAGGACAGGCTCTGTCCAAACTAGCACATCAAAAGCAGACATTCGGTCCGCCAGTTGCCATGTCCGCTTTGCCATGTCCGCTTTACCCCCGAAAGCGGACATCGACTGAGCTCATTGGGATGTCCGCTAAGTGCCAAAAGCGGACATGTGCAATGCAGCAAATAACCGGCTGTCTAGGACAAATGCTGACGGATTTTTGCCAAGAGTTCGCGCGGGCTAAATGGCTTAGGCACGTAGTCATCACAGCCGGCCGCCCTCGCGGTCTTCTCCTCACCGTCGAGCGCATACGAGGTGACCGCGATGATCCTGATCGATTGCAGCGCTGGATCAGCCTTGATCCGGCGCGTGGCGGTGTAACCGTCCATAATCGGCAATTGGACATCCATTAGGATGAGGTCGGGCCGCTGCTTCGCGATTGCCGCTAGTGCTTCCTCACCGTTCTCGGCTTCGGTGACCTCATAATCGGTGGGGGCCAGCATATCGCGGATAATCCGGCGACTATCCGGTTGGTCCTCGACCACCAGAATGCGCTTGCTCATGTCGGCTCCAGTTGCTGCTCAACGGCGACCGGCAGTGTGAACGTGAACGTCGAGCCTTGGCCGGGCTGCGACTCGAGCCAGATTCTGCCGCCGTGCATCTCAATGATCCGCTTGGAGATGGCCAGTCCCAGGCCGGTGCCGCCCTTCTTGCGGGTGATGGCATTATCGGCCTGCTGAAACTCCTGGAACAGCTTGGCCTGATCGGCGGCGGAAATACCAGGCCCCGTGTCACGCACTGATACATGGAACGAGCCATTGTTAGCTTCGGCCTTAATGGCGACTTCGCCGGCATCAGTGAACTTAATGGCGTTGCCGACGAGATTGATGAGCACTTGCGTTAAGCGGCGGCCATCGCCGTGGCCAGAAGGCAGTTCGGGGGCAAGCTCAAGCTTGAACCCGAGCTTCTTATCGGCTGCCAGCGGTTCAAGGGTGCTGCGGACAGTTTGGGCAATATCCTGGATGCAGTAATCGGAGAGTTCGAGGACCAGTTGGCCGGCCTCGATCTTAGAGAGGTCGAGTACGTCATTGATCAGCCCGAGCAGATGCTTGCCGTTGGCCTCAAGACGCTGGAGGATGCCCACCATCTTTTCAGATGGCTCGCCGTAAGCGCCGTCTGCCATCAATTCGGTATAGCCCAGGATGGCGTTGAGCGGCGTGCGCAGCTCGTGACTCATGTTGGCGAGAAATTGTGATTTGTGCTGGCTCGCTTCTTCGAGCTGTCGGCTCTTGTCCTGGATCTCGTCGAACAACCGCACATTTTCAATGGCAATCGCCGCCTGGTCGGCAAAGGTCGTGGCCAACTCGATCTGCTTGTCGGTGAACGGCCGCACCTCGGAACGGGTCAAGCCAAAAACACCAATCGGCACGCCCTCGCGCAGCATCGGAACACCAAGGGCAGTGCGGAAGTCGCCCAGCCTCTGCGCTTCGGCCCAGGTATACTCCGGATCATTTTTCACATCGGGGATATGAACGACTTTGCCTTCAAGCAAAGCGCGTCCCAGTAC
>Ga0310910_10000038_pt1 | contig 50182 bp, 48 predicted proteins | sample GREbulkMGHF172_FD_203448 | JGI IMG/M metagenome (GOLD analysis project Ga0310910, IMG submission 203448) | Lab enrichment of tropical soil microbial communities from Luquillo Experimental Forest, Puerto Rico - GRE.bulkMG.HF172 | ecosystem: Environmental > Terrestrial > Soil > Tropical forest >... | reverse complement strand
GGAAACGTCGTGCTAGTGGTCAGATTCTAACGGATGATACCCGCATGCCCGCGAAAGCGGGCACCCAGGGCGGGCCGGCACTGCGTTTGCGGCCCTGGGCCCCCGCTTCCGCGGGGCGACGGAAAAAGAGGAGGTGGGAACCATCTGTTTGGTTCATACCACTAGCTACGCATTATTGTAATATGGGGGTGTTTCTAACATCCTTGGCTAACAAGACTGATAATGAAGTATATCACAGTACCAGCCAACGGGTACGAGCAATAATGTAAACAATTCACCCATTCAAGAAACCCATTTTCGATCTTCCATCATCGCGCACAAAAAACCGACCAGAAAGCCCACTTGTAAACAGAGTGATATAAATTGGAACATGTCGCTTCTCTTCTCCGAATAAATGTAGCATATCTACTTACTAAATGCAAGACCTCATCGTAGTTAACGTAAGGGTCAGAGGGATTAATTTTCTTCATCTTTCTTACGATCCGTTAATTTCTCGGCTTTTACCTTAACCGTTGGCAGGTTGGGCGCTACATAAGGCTCACTGCGCGAATACCGCCACCAATCTCACCCTGCAAACTAAAGAACAAATGAAAATGCGATATCGGGAAGTAGGCACATCGGCGGGGATTATCCGATAAACGTCAGTCGTGCCGCCACAAGTATGCTCATCGACCTCAAACATCATCGAGGGAGCGGCATCGCCCACCTAATGAGCACGTTTCTTAGCTAGCTAGTCGGCTCCGGAGCAAACGCGTTGAGGACAATTGCGCTGCCAGATGGTTCGATCATGGCTGTAGTTGATGTCAAGGCTGTGCGTGTTCACCAAGATTTATCTCGGTCCAATCGATTCTACAGCCGTACTCTCCATGCGGGCTGGCATTCGGCCGCTCCTTCGCGAATTGCCAGCGTGCTGCGGAACTCATAGCTCGCGCGTGCGGCGCGCCATCGCTTCCTCCCACAAATTGCCGCGATCGTCGTCAAAGACGAGCTTTGGCTCCTCGGGGGTCGTGAACCAATCATGGCGCGCCAGCTCGCCCTCGAGCTGACCGGGTCCCCAGCCGGCATAGCCGAGAGCGAAGAGGCTCTTTTCAGGTCCCTGGTGCTGGCTGATGTCGCGCAGAATCTCGCGGCTCGCAGTCATTGCCACACGGCCGTCGACGCCGATGGTCCCGTCGCGCCGGTATTCGGCGCTGTGCACGACAAAGCCGAGCTCCGGTTGCACCGGGCCGCCGGCAAATACGCGCACGGTCCCGGATATGTCCTTGGCGTCATCCCCGGTCGCCTCCAATAGTTCGACGATCGAGCGCTCGCCGACCGGCCGATTGATGGTGATGCCAAAGGCGCCTGCATTATCGTGTTTGATCATCAGGATGACCGTATGCGCAAAACGCGGATCGCCGATATTCGGTGATGCAATCAGCAGTTGACCGGTAAGAGACGTCGTGTCGGCGTGCTCGGGTGGCGCAGCACCGAGCACTATCATCGCCACGAAAATCGCGGCGATGACGGAAGGCGTGCTGCGGATCGAAAAGCGGGGAACAGACATGACATTGTTTTACCCGCCCGCCGTCTGGCCGCAAAGAGGATCACAGGAAAGCCGATTTCCCGCGCTTGAGCGCGGGTTTGCAGTGTTAAGATTGGCGATTGCGAGCAGCGGGGGTCTTCGGCAATGGCAGACCAGTCCTGGATCATCACGACGGCAGTGGGAACCGGCGAACGGGGCTATGCCGGGGATGGCGGACCGGCGGCGCGAGCCCTGTTGAACGGGCCGTTCGATGTCGGCTTTGATGACCTCGGCAATCTCTTTTTCGCGGACACCTTCAATCACTGCATCCGTCGAGTCGACGCGCGCACCGATATCATCACGACCGTCGCCGGCTGCGGCGAGGCCGGCTATTCGGGCGATGGCGGCCCCGCTGCCCGCGCCCGCTTCAATGAGCCGTATGGCATCGCCGTCGACAAGACCAGGAGCATCTATGTCGCCGACCGCCACAACCATTGTGTCCGCCGGATCGACGGCGCCTCGGACATCGTGACGACTTTCGTCGGCAACGGTACGTCGGGTTTTAGCGGCGATGATGGACCGGCCTCGCGCGCGGCAATGGTCGAGCCGAATGGCCTGGCGCTCGACCCCGCACAGAGCCGGCTCTACATCGCCGATGTCGCCGATCACCGCGTCCGCGTCGTCGATCTCGCCTTGGGGATCATCTGGACTTTCGCCGGTACCGGTGAAGCCGAACATACAGGCGACGGCGGACCGGCGACCGCCGCCGGAATTCATGGCGCGCGCGCCGTCAAGGTCGCCGCCGACGGCACGGTCTATGTCCTTGAGCGGCAAGGCAGCACGCTGCGCGCGGTTGATCCGCGCACCGGCATCATCACGACCATCGCCGGTACCGGCGCCAGGGCCTACAGCGGCGACGGCGGACCGGCTACGGCTGCTGCCTTCAACGCCCCGAAGGAGCTGGCGATCGACCGCGACGGCAATCTTTTGGTCGTCGATACCGAGAATCATGCGATCCGCCGGGTCGACCTGCGCACGCGAACGGTCGTGGCGATCGCCGGCAGCGGCCGGCAGGGAGGCGACGGTGACGGTGGCCCCGCGCTCGCCGCCGCGCTCGACCGCCCGCACGGCGCGGCAGTTGCCGCCGACGGCTCGATCTATATCGGCGACACCAACAACCACCGGATTCGCAAGGTCACCGGGGCCTGAGAGCCTCAAATGGCGGACCGTAATCCACGAACGATCGAAGAGGCGCGAGCCTTCGTCGCACACGTCGAATCGTTGTTTATGCCGTGGGACATCCCCGGGCTGCTCGCTGGCTTTACCGACGATTGCATCGTCCGTTTCGGTGACCTGCCGGAGTTCCGCGGCAAGGCGGCTCTCGAAAAACTGCTCCGCGGCCGCAGCGAGCGGCAAAAGGATTATCGTCTGCGCAAAGAATTCCGCGCCTTGATGGGCGATGTGATCGCCAATTATTGGGAAGGCGAATGGGAAGACCGGATGACCGGCGCCAGGATGACTGGCCGCGGCGTTGAGATCTGGGTCATGCGCGACGGCAAGATCGCCGCATGGGAAGCGGCCTTCAATACGAACGAGGCTGGCAAACCCAGTGCCATGGGGCTGGTTTAGTCAGACGCTGCTTTAGCGGCATCTGACCATGCGCAATGGCGTGTAGGTCAGTGCGACGGTCCCGTCCTGCTTCTTGACGCGGATGCGGGTGCGCACGAGGCCGCGGTCAGGGCGGCTCCTGCTGCGCCGCGCTTCGACAACCTCGCATTCGGCGTGGATCGTGTCACCGGCAAAGGCCGGGTTCTCGACACTCAATTCCATCTGCAGAAACGCGAAGCCGGTGTGCTGCATTGTCGATTGTACGAGGAGCCCTTCGGCGAAGGCATAGACGAGGGCCGCCGACGCCAGCCGCTGTTTGATGTCCGATTCATGCGCGAGAAATTCGAGGTTCGTGAACAACACCTCGACCATGCCGGTGCAGTTGACGAAATTGGTGATGTCGGCCTCGGTGACGGTGCGGCCGATCGTCTTGAATTGCCGGCCAACCGGCAGATCCTCGAAGCAAAACCCGAGCCCCACCGTTTCCATCCCGCCCCTCTTCAGGTGAGTGCATTTGCGATCGGTCTCCCTCGCCCCGCTTGCGGGGACAGGGTTGGGGTGAGGGGCCTATTCGCGACCGCGCAACGCTATAGGCGGGGCGTCTGCCCCTCACCCGGAACCCGCGCGCCACGCGGCTTCCGAGCTCTCCCCGCACCGCGGGGAGAGGTGAAAGACGCCCCCGTGGGCATTCACCCGCCGAGGAATTCCTTGGTCCACCCCTTGTAGTCCGCGTCACGCGTCGCTTTCGCCATGAACTCGGCCGACGGCACACCCTTCAGATCGCGCGGCCTCATCCCGTCGCGCAACGCCTTCAATGTGTCGTGTACGGCCTGCGCCGCCGCCATGATTGGCTGATGGCCCTGCAGCGCCACGCGCACCCGACGGGTCGCCAGATAGTCGCGATCGGAAAGTTCGGGGGCACCGCCGCCCATAATTATCGGAATGTCGATCGCCGCCGCGGCGGCTTCGAGCTGCGCGCGTTCGGTGATGCCGACGAAGAAAAATGCATCCACACCGGCCGCGGCATAGGCCTTGGCGCGGGCGAGCGCATCCTCGGTGCGGGTCGTCCCCATCGCGATAGTGCGGCCGACGATGACCAGATCCGGATCCTGCCTTGCGGCGAGCGCCGCGCGCATCCTGCCGACCCCCTCCTCGATCGAGGTCAGGCCGCGGCCGCCCGGACCGTAGGGCCGCGGCAATACGGTATCCTCGATCGTCAGCGCCGCGACCCCCGCGCTCTCCAGCTCCTGCACCGTGCGCATCACGTTGAGCGCGTTGCCGTAGCCGTGGTCGGCATCGACCAGCAGCGGCAGGTCAAAGGCGCGGTTGATGCGGTAAGCCTGCCCGGCGAATTCGCTCAACGTGATGAGGATCAGATCCGGCGCGCCGAGGACGGTCAGCGACGCCGTAGAGCCTGCGAACATGCCGACCTCGAAACCGAGATCCTGCGCGATGCGCGCCGACAACGGGTCAAATACCGAGGCGGGGTGATAGCAGCGATCGCCTTTGAGCATCGCCCGAAAACGGCGCCGCCGATCGGTCCAGTGCATGTTAGTCCCCTCCTTCGATTTGTTGTCTGATCAGCCTCGCCACCGCGGAGAGGCTGGCCCTCAGCATGCCGCAATACCGGAAATTGGCAAGCCGCGCCAAAACAACAGCATCGCTCTCGCTGCGGCGGCCGGGGTTCTCTATAGTCGTTGTCGCGATCCTTATTGATTGTGTCGAGCGTCCGCACATGGTTCGCTCCCCTCAACTTCCCGAATGCGAATTGCCCTCCGCCTACGATCGTGCGGCGATTTTGGAGCAGCTCGGGCGAGTGCTCGACCCGGAGCTGGACGAGCCGCTCCTGCGGTTGGGCTTCATCCGCGCGCTGCAAATCCATGACGGCCATGCCTTCGTCACCCTGCAGCTGCCGACGAGCTGGTGCGCGGTCAACTTCGCCTACATGATGGCGGATGATATTCGCCGCGCCCTCCTCGGCGTGGAGGGCATCGCCGAGGTCAGCGTGCGGCTCGGCGATCATTGTGCCGCCGCGGAGATCGAGGCCGCGGTGAATGCCGGGAAGCCGTTCGCACAAGCCTTCGCCGGCGAAGGCGGCGATGGCCTTGCGGCGCTGCGGAGGATTTTTCCGCGCAAGGGGTTTCTCAGCCGGCAGGAACGGCTGTTGCGGGAGCTGCGGAAGGCCGGCTGTTCGGCTGCCGTGATTTGTTCGCTGCGCATCGGCGAAGTGACGCCGGAGGCGGAGACCTTTGTGATCCAACGCCCGGGAGCGCCGCAGGTGAAGGGCGGATCGGCCGAGACGCTGAGGCGATATCTCGAGCGTCGCGCCGAACTCGGCCACGACCTCGGCTCTACCGCTCGATTGATTGTCGATCCCGACGGCCAGCCGCTGCCGGTCGAGCGGATCGAAGCTTATTACCGCGACGCCCGTACCGTTCGCGTCTCGCTTGAGGCCAACGGTGCGTTCTGCCGCGCCGTGCTCGCCAAGCGCCACGCAACCGGAGGAGGGTAGATGTACAGTCATGATGGACAGAACATCTTCGTAATCGATGGCCACACCCACCTGTGGGACGCCAGCCCCGAAAACTGGAAAACCAAATATGGGGAGAGCTGGATCAAATGTTTTTACGCCTTCCATACTGCCCTCAGCCCGGCAGAGGAGGTATGGCAGTTCGAGAAATTCTGTCGCTACGGCGATGCGACGCTGGTCGATGATCTGTTTCGTAGCGGTTATGTCGATATGGCGATCCTCAACTCGACTTATCTTTATGAATTCTACAAGAACGGGTTCAATTCGCACGTCCAGAACAATGTCGCCAAAGCTAAACACCCCGATCGTTTGATCCTCTGCGGGTCATTCGATCCGCGCGACGAGGAATCGGGTATCGAACCCTTCCGCCGCATGGTGGCCGACTACCCGATCCAGGGTCTAAAACTCTACACCGCCGAGTGGCGAGATAGCTCGCGCGGCTGGCGGCTCAACGATCCCTGGGCGTACAAGTATCTGGCGCTGTGCCAGGACCTCGGGATCAAAAACATCCATGTACACAAAGGGCCGACGGTTTATCCTTTGAGTGCCGATGCCTTCGATGTCCGTGACGTCGATTATGCCGCTACCGACTTTCCCAACTTGAACTTCATTGTCGAGCACGTCGGCCTGCCGAGATTGGACGATTTCTGCTGGATTGCAACGCAGGAATCGAATGTCTATGCCGGGCTCTCGGTAGCGATGGCGTTTATCCATCTACGCCCGAAATATTTCGCCGAGATCATCGCCAATTTGTTGTTCTGGCTCGGTCCGGACAAACTGTGCTTCGGCAGTGATTACGCGATCTGGTCTCCCAAATGGTTGATCGACAAGTTCATGGCCTTTGAGCTGCCGGACGATATCAAACAGGAATATCACGTCGATTTGACGCTCGAGACCAAGCGCAAGATTTTGGGCGAAAACGCCGCCCGTCTCTACGGCATCGACATCCCGGCTCAGACCGCCAAGCTCGGGAGCGATGCGATCGCCGCCAAACGTGCCGGCTAGCCCATTCCGGAGGCGGACAGCGGCTCGATTTCGTATGTCAGACGAACTTCGCCCGGTTGCCGGAACGGATATTTGTCCTTGCCGAGGTACTTCTTTGCCAGCGAGTCGATATGCGCGTCGGCGCCTTGTTCGAGAACGCGCCGCACCCGGCCCCGGACCTGGATGTAGCGGTAGGGATTGTCCGGATCCATGATCGCGAGAGCAACCGGCGATCCCGGTTTCAGAATGCGCGCCTTGACCCGGCCCTTGGCTGTGTTGAAGCGGATGAGCCCGCCGCTGTAGTCGACCCAGACCGGGGTCACCTGTGGTGATCCGTCAGCCCTGACTGTCGCCAGGTTGGCGAACGCCTTCTTCTCCTGGAGCAGGTCCAGGTAATTGTCGGGGATGCTCGCCATTTCATGACCCCTTGTCGTGCCCAACGCTTCGCGCACTTAACGCTGCCGCCGCCAACTCGATCCATGCGATCTAATCGTAAGCCTGGCTTATAATGTGATTGCTTACTAATTTGCAACCCTGCAATACCAAACGCTTGGTTGCCAACTCAGGCACGCCGGCGCTACCTAGCCGGGTGATTTCAGCTCTTTAGAGGATGACGTGACCCGAACGGTGGAACAATCGACGATGCGCAAGGTGTATCTGCGCATCCTGCCTTTTGCCGTGCTCACTTATTTTTTCTGCTACCTCGATCGCATCAATGTCGGCTTTGCCTCATTGACGATGAACAAGGATCTCGGCCTCGACGCGGCGTGGTACGGCATGGCGGCCGGAGCTTTCTTTTGGGGCTATGTCCTCTTTGAGGTGCCGAGCAACATCATCCTCGAAAAACTCGGCGCGCGGATCTGGATCGCGCGCATCATGATCACCTGGGGGATCATTTCGGGCGCCACCGCCTTTGCCACCGGCCCGTACAGCTTCATGACGATCCGCTTCCTGTTGGGGCTTGCCGAGGCCGGGCTCTTCCCCGGCTTCGTGCTCTATTTCACCTATTGGTTCCCCGACCGGCACCGCGCCCGCATCAATTCCGGTTTCACCCTGGCGTTGCCGATCGCAGTGGCAAGCGGCGCGCCGGTCTCGACCGCGCTGTTGGGGCTCAACGGGCTGTGGGGCCTCAGAGGATGGCAGGCTATGTATATCCTGGAGGCGATTCCGACCGTGTTGATCGGAATTGCCGTGTTCTTCTATCTGACCGACCGCCCGAGCGAGGCGCGGTGGCTCGATGCCGAGGAGCGCGGGTGGCTCGATTCCCGGATGGCGCATGAACGCCGCCTGATCGAGGCCCAGCATGGATCGGGCGTGCTGCGGGCGTTCCTCGACCCCAAGGTGATGATGCTGTCGCTCAACTATATCGGTATCGTCACCGCCAGCCTCGGGATGCTCTTGTTCCTGCCGCAAATCATCAAGGAGCTCGGGGTCAGCAACATGCAGGTCGGTTGGCTGACGATGATCCCCTACATCTGCGGCGCAATCAGCATGGTGTTCTGTGGCTGGCTGTCGGACCGCACCGGGGAGCGGCGCTGGAGCCTGTTCACGACCTGCGTCATCTCGACCGTCGGGCTGGTTATCGCCGGGCTGACGATCGGGACATGGTGGTCGCTCGCCGGCATCACGATCGCCGCGATCGGCTTCTATGGGACCAAGGGACCGTTCTGGTCGATGCCGACGATGTTCCTGACCGGCAGCGCCGCCGCCGCCGGCATCGCATGGATCAACTCGCTGGGCAATCTCGGCGGCTTCTTCGGCCCGACACTCGTCGGCTGGGCCAAGGATTTGAGCGGCAGCTTTGCCGGCGGGCTTTATGCCCTGGGTCTGTGCGCGCTGGCATCGGCGGTGATCTCACTGTTTTGGCTGCACATCCCGCAGACCGTCGCTGCCGGCGAGGAGGCTGCCGCCCTCGCAGACTAGCAGGCAGCTTCACGGCGAGCTCGATCACGCAACGCGAATTCTCGGCCGCGCCGGCGGTCAGTTGGCGCGGCCAACGCCAGCATCGGCCCCCGACGCGCTTGATCTGGCTTGATCCGGTCATCCGCCTACCCGACACTGGCCCAACGATTGTGGAACAGGCGGATGAGCCCGGCGACCGAGCCGCAGGTTAGGGACGCGGAGATGCATCATGCCCCGGCCGAGGGCGGAAGGGAGGAGGGGCGTCGGCCGCTCGAGAGCCCGGAGGGCGCGTTCTGGTCATGGTTCGGCTTCTGGGTGCAGATCCTGGTTCTGGCGGTGCTCGCCGTGATCGGCGCCTTCGCCGCCAGCGGCGCCGAGCGGCCGGGCGATTACGCCTGCGGGATGATCGTCATCCTCGGGGCGATTGCGCTCGCCTTCCTGCGTCTGAAGTATCGCCTCGACGGCGGCAGCTCCGGATTGGTGGATTTTCTGCTCGTCGAGGATATGTGGAACCTCGCGCTCGTCGTGCCGCTTTTTGCCGTCATCGGGCTCGCCGGCCTGTTCCTCGCGCATGCCTGGGAGAGCGGCGCGATGCACGCGGCCGGATTGGCGCTGTTCATCGTCAGCGGCGTGATCATCTTTCTCGATTTGAAGCATGTGTTCGACCGCCTCGAAGCACGAAGCCACTGCTGACATGCCGACCGTGCTCTCGATCCAGTCTTGGGTCGCCTGCGGCAATGTCGGCAACACGGCGGCGCTGTTCCCGCTGCAACTTCTCGGCTGCGAGACCTGGTCGCTCAATACCGTCGCGTTCTCGAACCACACCGGCTACGGCAAATGGCGCGGGACCGCGGTCCCGGCACGCGAGATCGCGACCCTGTTCGAGGGCATTGCCGAATTGGGCATCCTGCCGCGCTGCGATGCGGTGCTTTCCGGCTATCTCGGCGAGGCCGAGGCGGGCCCGGTGCTGCTCGACATCGTCGCTCGGATCAAACAGGCGAACCCGCAGGCGCTGTTCGCCTGCGACCCGGTCATGGGCGATGTCGGTCCGGGCTGGTATGTCCGCGCCGGCATCCCGGAATTCTACCGCGACCGGGCGATCGCAGAGGCCGACATCATTACGCCGAACATATTTGAGCTCGAATGGCTCACCGGTCGTCCCGTCCGCACCCTCACGGAGGCGGGGGAAGCCGCCGCGGAGCTGCGGGAGAGGGGCCCCAGCATCGTGCTCGTTACGAGCTTCGAGCTCGCGCCCGACCGCGTCGCGGCGCTCGCGGCGGGACCCGACGGCGTCTGGTCGGCGGAAACCCCGCTGCTGCCGATCGAAGCCACCGGCTGCGGCGATGCGGTTGCCGCGCTGTTTCTCGGCTGGCTGCTCAGAGGCGCAACGCTGCCGGAAGCCTTCTCCAGGACGATCGCCGCGATTTACGGCGTGATCGAAGCGACGATGCGGAGCGGGCGCCGCGAATTGGCGCTGATCGCGGCGCAACACGAACTCGTCTCACCGAGCCGTTCGGTATCGCTTCAACAATTATAGAGGGGTCCGAAACATGGAAACGCCAGAGAAGATCGCGGTCGTCACTGGCGCCGGCAGCGGCATCGGCCGCGCCTCGGCGCTCGCGCTCATCGAGGCGGGGTTCTCGGTGGTGCTGGCCGGGCGCCGCCGCGAGATGCTGGAGGAGACCGCCTCACTCGCGAACGCTCAGCCGCCCCGGACGCTGATCGTTCAAACCGATGTGCGCGATCCGGCGTCGGTCGCCGCGCTGTTTGATAAGGTCAAACAGACCTATGGCCGCATCGACCTGCTGTTCAACAATGCCGGCACCAGCACCCGCGGCATCCCGTTCGAGGATCTGACCTTCGAGCAATGGTCGAACGTCGTCGCGACCAACCTGACTGGCTCGTTCCTGTGCGCGCAGCAGGCCTTCCGCATGATGAAGGACCAGCGGCCGCAAGGCGGGCGCATCATCAACAACGGCTCGGTGTCGGCGCAGGTGCCGCGGCGCCACTCCGCGCCTTACGCGTCGACCAAGCACGCGCTGACCGGGCTGACCCGCTCGCTGTCGCTCGACGGACGCGATTACGACATCGCCTGCGGCCAGATCGACATCGGCAACGCCGCGACGAGCCGCAATGAGGACACCGCGCGCGGCCGCCTGCAGGCCACCGGCCGGGTCGAGGGCGAGCCGCGCATGGATGTCGAGCACGTCGCGCGCGCGGTCGTCTACATGGCCACCCTGCCGCTCGACGCCAATGTCCAGTTCATGACCGTGATGGCGACCAAGATGCCCTATATCGGCCGCGGTTGACCTCGCGCGGATCGACGGCAGCCCACATCAGTCAGCAATCGCATCCGCGGCTCGGGTAGGGCTGTCCGTACCAGAGGCAGTGGCAGTTGTCCTCGCAATAAGGGTCTGGGAGCGCATTCCGCCAGGCGCGCCCGGTAATAGCTCACTCCTCGTCTGGGAAGCTGCGCCGAGATCTGACCAAGGCTGCCGTTTACTTTCGACTTCTCGCGAGCCATCTGCGGGTGCATTTTATGCTCTATTTGCAAATCGATTTCATGCGACCAGAAGCAGGCCGACGACGTCATCAGGATGCGGCGGCTAATCACCACATTGTGAGGAGCGGCGAGATCGACCCCTTTTTTATCCCGTGCGTGACTGCTCTTATCCCGTGCGTGACTGCTCTTATCCCGTACGTGACTGCAAGTTTACATGAGTCCTTAAGGACCGGATCGATGACTGCGTGTAGTGTATGTATTTACGTGGGTGGAGGACATCACGAAAGCACTGTGGGTCACGCGCGTGAGCCCTTCGACGGTCTCCAACCTTAATCGCAGTGAGCCACGATACAGCCACGGGAAGCCGGGTCCCGGCCCTACGCAGCAGGGGCAGCCGATCGGAAAGACACACACACAGGTCGGATTACACTTCCCAAAGCAAACCCAGTGGCGTCTCCCACCTCGCGGAGCGTCGTTTGAACGTCGGCGAGATAATCAAAGGCAGATCAAAGGCTGCAGAGAAATTTGCAGCGCGCCGGGGTGGTACACAGCGGAGGACTTATGCAATCGCAACAAACCCGGCCCGGCGGGCAGCCGGTCGTAGTGCAATCCGGCGCAGTCGGACATGACCATCTGCAATTCGGCGATGTGCAAACACAACTGTCCGCAGCCGGCCTTAGGAACGCTTCTATGTGAGTCGTCTCCGCGGCAGGGCCACCGAAGTATGTCAAAATCGAGCTGTAAAGGCTCGTTTCTGCGTTGAACCCTGGCAAGGTCATGGTTGTCCTCCCTCTGCTAGCGTGACCAAGAGCGAAAGATCGGCGGTTACCTCAAATGAACCGGCGTTCGATGCCTTGGACGATTAGTTTCCGAACAGTATCATAGAGGCGTCACGCAGTGCCGAATAAAACAGGGTGCGCCAAAACCCGGGCGTGGACAGCAGACCTGACGACCGTGGATGCATGGCAAACAATGGTAGATGCCCGGCACGCAGATGCCGCGCCCGCCGAGCGGCGCCGTGCACCGCAAGCCCGGACAGCAGAAGAGATCGATGCCGCCGCACGACTGTCCCAAATGTCTGCACAGTTGTTGCGCAACGACAGAATCGAACCTCCCGACGGCGCTGAAGGCTGCAGAGCGGTATTGATGGCTCGTGGCGTAGAGCGCAGCCTCCGCAGTAAAGCTTGGTGTGGTCATTGGGCTCCTCCAGATCTCTACTCTCCTCCACCTTGTCGGCGCGTATCAGCGGTGGGCGTCCTCGATCTAGCGCCAGACAAGTCACAGCTGGCAGAGTTGGTTGCAGCGCGCTTGCGTGGTGCACGGCGCTGGACTGACGCACTCGCAGCACACGAATCCCGGCCGGCAGCCGGTCGTCGTGCAGTCGGGTGGTGGTGGCCCGCCCCCGCCTCTTAGAGTGGAATCGACCGCTTCCGTTATAAATGAAGGAAGACAATCGTGGCAGCCAAGGTAAACCTCGAGCGGTCCAAGACCGAACACGCAACTAGCGGCAACCGCACAGACCACCGGATCAAAACCACTACCGATGCACGCACCGCAAAGTCCACCACATATAACGCCGTTGGCGATTTCGAAGCCGAGACAATCAAAAAACTCACCAAAACCACAGTCTTGAGGGGTCACAGTTGTGGACAAATTATTTGAGAAATCTCTCCCAGACGTGTAGTGGTTGTTCGTCTTGTAAACCGAAGCCTCCGCGGCCATTCCAGGCATATTCATTTGTCTCCTCCTCGCAATCTAAACCGGAGTCAACGATCGTAATACGGCGAGAGCTTGGTGACGAGAAATGGAAATTCCTCGGTGACGTCGACCCTCAGAAATTGTTTCTCGACGACGTCGGCTGCGCGATCGGTGAACGAGAAGATCACCTCGACGATATTGCGCACCCCGCTCAACGTTGACGGACGCACATCGACTGCAGTCAGCGAGGAATTGCGGCCCTGCGCTTGCGCCACTGCCGCATAGATCGCCGGATAGCGCACTGTCAGATAGTTGAGCGCCCGATGCTCGTCGGTTGCGCCCGCATTGTCGGTCATTTGCATGATGCGGTCGAACACCTCCCCCGCTGCCTCCCTGAATCTCTCGGCTGCAACTCGTTCCGGTCGTGGTATCGATGCGATCAGCGAAGCGCGGTCGAACGTATAGAGCTGATCGAACGCGACGATCGGCACCAGCAAACCGTTGCACATCTCGGGCGGGGCCAAGGGGCCCCGCATGCCGACGACGAGATCGACATCGCCCGGCTGGGGGTTCGGACGCAGCGTCTCGACGAGCAAATTCGCGTCACCGGGATCGCGAGGGACAACGATATAGGTTTCGAGCCCGCCAATGGTCATCACCCAGCAGAGCTGCTTCACCAGATAGCGGTTCTGCTCGAGGACCTGTCGCAGCGCTTGGCGGTCGGTCAAGTTGACGGTTTCGGCCCGGCCGGTTGCCTGAGCAAATTCCTTCTCTATCGACAACCTCGGAAAGCGCGGATCGATCCGGCCGAGCGCATAGACATAAGACGCAGGCATGGCAGCTCCGTTTGATCCGCATGTGGGACATGGCTGCTGAGGCAGCGGCGAGGGAGGCGGAGGCGAAGTCAGCGTGTCCGCAACCGGCGTGATAGGCGCCGTCGCGGCGGTCGCCACTGATTCTTGAGCCGATCCTTCCTGCACTTCGGCGTCTGGTTCTGCCATCTGCGTCTCCTCGTTTGAGTGGCCCCCGGTTGGCGTCATCGCGTAAAGACCATCCAGCGGTTCATCGCCGCGGCGCGCCGCTCACATCCGCCGCAGGGTTTGATCCCCATCGCATAAGTCGCGCGCTGCACGACATCGCCCAAACCGACCGCTTCGTCGGTGATGAACCCCGGAAGTCTCACCTTGTGAGGCCTCGATTGCGCCTCGTCTCTCGCAGTGGGATGTTCGTCTTGCATACAGCACCTCCCGGTATCTCGCTCAGCTTCGAGCCTTGGACATTGCCTGGTAACTTGCCCAGGCGTTCAACAAGGGTGGCACGATCGTAGTCCGCCGCGGTGCTGCAGCCTGCGTCACTGCAGACCTCACTTCCGCAGCGCTCGCACCCGGAAACTCCGACCATGTCAGTGCGACGGCGCCAGAGACGAACGGCGTCGCAGCGCTGGTGCCCCCCAGCGTCAGAGGAGCTGCCGTCGCGCCCAGGCTGGTGACCGCTTCTCCCGGTGCGCCGAGCCCGCACCGTCCAATGGACGCGCCGAGATTAGAGATACCCATCGGGCGTCCGCGGAGATCATAAGCGACCACCGGTATGACCCACGGATAGCGGGTGATGACGGAGCCCCCGACCGTGCCCTGATTGCCGGCCGCCGCCACGACGATGACCCCGCGACGCAGAGCGAAATCGAGGGCTTCCTGAAGATTGCCCCCGCCTCCAGGTGACGGGCCTTGCAACGCCACGCTCAAATTGATCACCCGCGCCCCGGCATTGATGACGTCGATGATGGCGTCTGCGAGTTCCTCGGCGGAGGCGCTCGGCATCTGCTCGCCGTTGGCGGGCGCCTGGGAGAAGATCGGCCGAACCAGGAGATTGCAGCCTGGGCAGATCGCGGGGGCCATGGAGGTGCGCCTCGCCACCAGGATCCCGGCGATGAACGTACCGTGCACGCACGCCGCATCGCTCGCATCGGCGCACGCAGCCGCTATTTTGCCCGGAACTTCGCGGATGTTTTCGGCGGCGAGATCGGGATGATCGAGCGCAACCGGACCGTCGATCAGGCCAATCGAAATTTCCGGCCTGCCGCTCGTACGCGTCATCAACGGCGACAGCCCCACCAGATCCAAGCAATTGGGGCTCGTGCTGCTCTGGCCTGCAAGCGCGGGTGAGCCGACCACCTCCAGCTCCCTCCCTCCGGAAGTCAGATTTTGATAGCGCAGCAGGCTTTTTGTTTAACCCTAACGCGCTGGCACCGCCTGGTCAACGCGGAACCTTTCCATTTGGTAATGTTTTGCAGTGTCGCGGCTCGGTGTTTGATGTCATGTGACTTTTTCAGGGCAATCCGACGAAGGTGGCACCCGACACGTGCACGTGCTCTCTGTGAGCTGACCGTAATTTTGCCACATTCATATTTTATTATTTGATAAGCAATGCAACTGATGGGCCGCAAGATCACGGAGGAAAAGTTAATGCCTGTAGATTCCCTGCAAAAGCAGGTGAGCCGGACGGGCTAGCCCGCGATGTCGAGGCCCAGATCGAGGATCGGGGCGCTGTGCGTGATCCAGCCCGACGAGACGAGATCGACGCCGGTGGCGGCGATCTCCGCGGCGGTCTCAACGGTGATGCGGCCGGAGGCTTCGGTGACAGCGCGGCCGTCGACCATTTCGACCGCGCGGCGCATCGTCTGCGGCGTCATGTTGTCGAGCAGCACCGCGTCGACGCCGACCTCCAGCGCCTCGGCGAGCTGATCGAGGGTGTCGACCTCGAGCTCGATTTTGACGAGATGGCCGGCATGACGACGCGCCCGCTCGAGTGCCGGGCGCACCCCGCCGGCGATCGCGATGTGGTTGTCCTTGATCAGCATCGCGTCGTCGAGGCCGAAACGGTGATTGGCGCCGCCGCCCAACCTCACCGCCTCCTTTTCGAGCGCCCGCAGACCCGGGGTCGTCTTGCGCGTGCAGATGATCTTTGCCTTGGTGCCGGCGATCGCGTCGGCCAGCCTTCGCGTTGCCGTCGCAATGCCGGACATGCGGCAGAGGAAATTGAGCGCGGTGCGCTCGGCGGCGAGCACGCCCCGGGCGCTGCCGGTGATGTGGGCGACAACCTCACCACGCGCGATCCCGGCACCGTCGGCGCGCCGCCGCTCGATGCGCAACCCGGGATCGGCCAGCTCGAAGGCGAGCAGCGCGGCATCGAGCCCGGCCAGCACACCCGGCTGGCGAGCCACGATCTCGGCCTCAGCCACGGCGCCACGCGGCACGATCGCCTCGGTCGTGATGTCCCCTGCTCGGCCTAGGTCCTCGATCAGCGCCGCGCGCACGATCGGCTCTATGAGCAGGCGCAGCACCGTCCGCCGCTCCTCAGCCCAGCGCCATCATGCGCTCGACGGTGCGGCGCGCCGGCTCGGCGATCGCCGGGTCGACGGTGACCTCGTGCGTCATGGTTTGGAGCGCGCGCCGGATCTTCGGCAGCGTGATGCGCTTCATGTGCGGGCAGAGATTGCACGGCCGCACGAATTCGAGCTCGGGATACTGCAGCGCGACATTGTCGCTCATCGAGCATTCGGTCAGCAGCACGACGCGCGCCGGCCGCTCCCTGCCGACATAGTCGGCCATCGCCGCGGTCGAGCCGGAAAAGTCGCATTCGGCGATGACCTCGGGCGGGCATTCCGGATGAGCGAGGACGGTGATGCCGGGATGGCTCTCGCGCAGGCTCCGGATGTCCTCGGCGGTAAAGCGCTCGTGCACCTCGCAATGACCCATCCAGGCAATGATCTCGACCTTCGTCTGCGCCGCGATGTTGCGAGCCAGATACTCATCAGGCAGCATGATCACGCGCGGTACGCCGAGCGCCTCGACGATCTTTTTGGCGTTGCTCGATGTGCAGCAGATATCGGAGGCGGCCTTCACCGCCGCCGAGGTATTGACATAGGTCACGATCGGTACGCCCGGGTGCCGTTCGCGCAACAGCCCGATATCAGCCGCGGTGATCGAAGCGGCGAGCGAGCAGCCGGCCGCGAGGTCGGGGATCAAGACCGTCTTTTCGGGGTTCAGCAGCTTGGCGGTCTCGGCCATGAAATGAACGCCGGCAAGCACGATCACATCGGCATCGGTGCGCGAGGCTTCGCGCGCCAGCGCCAGGCTGTCGCCGACGATATCGGCGACAGTGTGGAAAATGTCGGGCGTCTGGTAGTTGTGCGCCAGAATGACGGCGTTGCGCTCGCGCTTGAGCTTCAGGATCGCGGCGATGTCATCGGCCATGATCGGCCATTCGAAGGGCGGGATGTGACGCTCGACCCGGCGATACAGTTCGGGCAGCGGCAGTTTGGCGGCAGGGGTGGGGGAAGTGGTCTGCAGCACTGTCATCTCCACGTAATATACTCAATCTGAGCATTACGGCGGTCCAGAAAAGCCGGGCGAGATGCGCCCGGCGATTCCTTATGCTGGAGATGAGAATAAGTCCGATAACCGAACTGTCAAGATGCGATCGAACGGCGCATCGCACGCAACCGCAGGCCAGGTGCCGGCCGTTCGAGCAACACCTCGCGGCGATAACGTACGAGCCGCGCCGGCCGGCCGCCGGTCTCGGCGCTGATCTCCCCGGTTTCTTCAACGAGGCCCTGCTGCTCGACGAGGCGCCGGAAATTCTGCTTGTGCAGCCGCACCCCGGCCAGTGCCTCGACCGTGCGCTGCAGCTGCAGAAAGGTAAAAGCCGGCGGCATCAGTTCAAAGACGACGGGGCGGTATTTGATTTTGCCGCGCAGCCGGCCGAGCGCCGTCGCCAGTATCCGGCGATGATCCGCCGCCATCGGCACCCCGGAGGCGAGAAAGTCCGCGGGTGGTATCGGGCGGCCGATATCACGCCATCGTTCCTGGATGAGGTCCGCTTCGTAGAGCAGCTCATAGCGTTCGAGTACCAGTTCGTCGTTCCAGGAAGCCGGAAACGCGAGGCCGACCCGCTCCTCGCGCAGGCGCCGCCGGGTCTGGCTCGCGGCGCCGCGCGCCCACCGCCGTAGCCTGTCTTCCAGCGGGGAGAGCGCTGCCGGCTTTCCCGCTCGCCAATCCTCCCATGGAAAATAGCGGTACCAGTTGTGCAAAACCGCCTCGACCGCTCCGGCGGGCCGCGCCTCGCGCACGAGCGCCAGATACGCGACGGTCAGCGCCCGGCTGGGTCCGTCATCGCCGGTCTCCACCCGGTCGCGGTCGCCAAAGGTGTAAAGCTGCTCGACATAGCCGAGTTTCTGGCCGGTCTGCCGCCCGACCCAGGCCCGCAGACCAATTTCGAGCGTGCGATGCTCGACCTCCAGCGGGCCGGAAGGAAGCGCCTCGACCGCTTCGCGCCCGATTCGCAGCGTCAACACGCGCGGCTCGTCAACGGTCGCCGCGGCGATCACTGCGCTCAATCGGATCGACAGCGAGGCTCCGTGGTCGCTCTCACGTGGAATTGCGTCGGCAATCGGCGTGCCCGCACCTGGCGCGATACTTTCCATGCGTCGGGTCGCCTCCGGGTCGTACCCGACGCATCCTACCACATCTGATGTCTCAGCCGCCCGCTGCGATCGTTTGTTCGAGCTCGATCTCGGCGGCGAGGCTGTCGTGATCGCGCCCGATTGTCAGCACCGCCAGTTTGCGGCCGCCCCGCCGGTAGGTCACGGTGCAGTCTTTCGCGTCGAGCCGGCCATCGATGTCGAGCCGGTCCCATTGCCGGGCATGGCCGACATAATTGAGCAGCAGATCGTGCTGCTGGGTCCAGAAGAACGGCACCGCATCGAAGCGCTCGCGCGCGCCGAGCATGTTCCGTGCCGCAGTCTGACCCTGGCGCTCGGCGACAACCCAGTGCTCGATGCGGATCGGTTCGCCGGTGAGCCGGTCGGGCCAGCGGGCGATGTCGCCTGCGGCATAAATACCCGGAGCGCGGGTTTCGAGATATTCGTTGACGACGACGCCGCGGTCGACCGCGATCCCGGCCTGCTCGGCAAGTGCCGTCCGCGGCCTCACCCCGACGCCGACGACGACAAGATCAGCGTCGAGCCGCTGCCGATTGTTGAGGACGACTCCGTTGGCATCGAAGGCGGCGGCGGTCGTGCCGAGGTGGAAGACGATCCCGTGTTCCTCATGCACGCGTCGCACAAGGTCTCCGACCTCGGCGCCGAGCACGGCTTCCATCGGGCGCGCCTCGGGCGCCACGACGTGAACTTCGAGGCCGCGGGCCCGCAATGAGGATGCGACCTCAAGGCCGATAAAGCTGGCGCCTATCACGACGGCGCGGCGCGCGGATGTTGCCTTCGCGATGATCGCGCGGCTGTCGGCGAGCGTGCGCAGATAATGGATTTGCGGCAGATCGCTGCCGGGAATATTGAGCCGGACCGGCTCCGCGCCCGTGGCCAGCAGCAGGGCGCCGTAACGGCAGCTGCTGCCGTTGGCCAGCCGCACCTCGCGGGCCGCAGTGTCGATCGCCGCCACTCGCGTGCTGAGCCGCAAGTTGATGCCCTGCTCGCGGTAAAATTCGGGAGGGCGCAGCGGCACCCATTCCTCAGGCGCGTTCCCGGCAAGATAATCTTTCGACAGGTTGGGGCGGTCGCAGGGCGGCGCGTCATCGTCGCTGAGCATCGTAATCGCGCCGGAATAACCTTCACAACGCAGCGTCTCGGCGGCGGCCTCTCCCGCCGCGCCGCCGCCGATGATGACGATCGGCCCCGCCGCCGCACTCGCCCGCCGCGGTGCGGCCGCAAGTTTCTCGCGGACGAACACTGAGCCATCGCGCTGCTCGACACGCCAGCACGAAACGGGGTTGAGGGCCGGCGCCCGCAACGCTTCGCCGGTACGCAAGCTGAAACAGGCATGATGCCAGGGACAGCGGACGGTTTCCCCGACGAGGACGCCCTCGGCCAGGGGTCCGTGGTAATGCGTGCATTCGCCGCCGATCGCAGACAGCTCCTGCCCGCGGCGCGCCAGCAGTACCGCCTCGCCTGCGACCTGCCCAAGAAGCATGCCCCCGTCGGCAATCTCGCTTACGGGTACCCCTTGGGAAAAATCGCGCCTGTCCACGTTTTTTTCGTCGCTCATGAGGCCTCCTGCCGCCGTATCCTGGCGCCCCGATAGATTACTCGTTGCCGCAATTGCGATCGAGCACCGTGGTCAGCGAAAACAGCGAAATCGGCCTCCACGGTTCGCCCGAGTAGCGAACTGGTGTCGGGTCTGCTGAGATGCGAACCTCGCGGGCATCTGCATTAGAAGCGCAGTCGGGGTGACGAATGTCGTTGTTGGCGGGATTGCGCGTCGTTCAGCTCGGCGGCGGGACGGCCGCAGCGGTTTGCGGGCGGTTGCTTGCGGATGTCGGCGCCGATGTGGTTTCCATCGGCCTAGATGTGTTGACGCCTCTGGCGGTCCATCTCAATTACCGGAAGAGACTTGTCTCCAACAATGCGGCGGCACGCGATGCCATCACGGCCGGCGAGCTGATCGTCGCGTCGGGCCAGCCGCGGCAGCTTCGAGCACAGCAATACGATGTCGGCAGTCTCCGCCAAGTAAATCCGACAGCTGTCCTCGTGTTCATCTCGCCGTTCGGCCAGATCGGGCCAAAAGCGGACGATCCAGCCACCGACCTGACATTGTTTTTCGCCAGCGGCATTGCCCGCTTGTTGACAGGGCAGGTGGACGACCTTGCGGAAGCGCCGATCCGTCCGGTCGGCGAGCAATCCGAGTTTATCGGCGGGCTCGCCGCCGCCTGCGCCGGCATGCACGCCGTGCTGGCTGTCAAACCTGGTGCGGTCATCGACGTCTCGATCCACGAAGCGTTGGCGACGATGGCGATCGGCGACCTAGCGCGCGTCGGGCTCGGCGGCAAGACCGCTCCGCGCAAAAGGGTGGCCGACGGCAATGGCGCCACGGTGACGATCTTGCCAGCGCGTGACGGCTACGTTGCGATCTCGCCGCGCGAAGAACGTCAATGGGCGGCGTGGCTGACCGTAATGGGCTCACCCGATTGGAGCCGAGACCCGCGCTTTGCGACCAAACCTGACCGGGTAGCCAACTGGGATACGCTGCACGCATTGATGTCGGCGTGGAGCCGCGAACACAGCAAGCAATGGATCGCCGATGCCGCGCAGGCCGCGCACGTGCCGAGCTTCCCCCTGCGCGAGCCGGCGGAACAGCTTGTTTCTCCCCAGCTCCAGCATCGAAACTTCTGGCGAGCGATCGAAGTGAGCGGTCGAAAGGTCAGGGCTCCCGAATCGCCTTTCGGCGTGCAGATCGCGAACACTGTCGCGGACCAGAAAACCTCGGAGGCGTGCGGGCATCTGCCGCTATCCGGCGTGCGTGTCCTCGACTTCAGCTGGGTCATCGCTGGGCCGACGACGACGCGCTATCTCGCCGCGATGGGCGCTGAAGTCATCAAGGTCGAGGCGCCTGGTCGCGGCGACCCCGGCAGGGCATCGCACTTGCACACGGTTCTCGGCCAGGCGAAACGGGGGATTGTCCTCGATCTCAAGCACCCACAGGCGGTTGCCGTCGCACGCGCGCTCGCCGCGCAGTCGGACGTGGTGATCGAAAATTTTGCGACGGGCGTCATGGAGAGACTGGGCCTGGGTGCAGACGCGCTTGCGGCGCTCAATCCCGCTCTTCTCTATGTCTCGGCATCCGGCCTGGGGCGCACCGGACCGGAGGCGCACGCCGTCGCCTACGGGACATTGCTGCAATGCTATGCCGGGTTCGCCGGGCTCAACCGCCATCCCGCGATTCCGCCGCGAGTGGGCTTCGCCTGGCTCGACCCGATGTGCGGTTTGATGCTCGCCTTTATTGTCGCCGCCGCTCTCTGGCATCGACGGCGGACACGAGGTGCCGCACGCATCGATTTTTCGATGATCGAGGCGCTGCTGTGGACGATGGCCGAACTGTTGTTAGCGACGCAACTCGATAACCCGCCGCAGCCGCGAGGAAACGATAACCCGCACTACGTCCCGCATGGCGCCTATCGCTGCGCCGGGGAGGACGAGTGGATCAGCATCGTCACGGCCAGCGACGAGGAATGGCGGAGGCTCTGCACCATCGTGCCGGCCATGCGGGAAATGGCAGGCTTCGGGTTCGGCAAGCGCCTCGAACGGCGCGGCGCGATCGACGACGCGCTTGCCGTGTGGCTAAGCCGCCAGCCGGCCAAGACTGCCGAGGCCGAGTTGCTGCGCGCCGGCATCCCGGCAGCGGTACTCGCCAGCTCCCTCGACCTCGTCAATAGCAACCACCTGAAGCAGCGCGGATTCTGGGAAACCCACGATACCGACGTTCTGCCGGGCCTGCCGTGGCGCGCCAGTTTCGGACGGAAATCCGGCGACGCACCCGAACTCGGTACGGATACCGAAGCCGTTCTGAAGGAAGTGCTCTGTCTCTCGCCCGACGAGATCGCCGCGCTGCGCAGATCGGGCGCATTCGGATAGGCGCTCGCTGGCGGTGACTCTCAGGGAGGGGACTGACTGGCCGCGGCCGGGTTGAGGGAATGGCGCCAGCGGGCGAGGGCGTCGCGGATGATCGCCGCGAGCTCGCGGCGGATCGCGGGCGCGACGAAATCACCGATCGCCAGGGTGCGGCCATGCGAGGCAATGAGCAGGCGGTTCTGCTGATCGGTCCGCTCTTCGAGGATCACCCTCATCCAGAACGGCTGAAACCGCCAGAGGCGGCGCTCGCCGCGCACACTCACCCGCTCGACCGAGAAGACATCGCCGGCGAGCCGGATCGTCTCGCTCTGCCGCGCGCTGCGGTAATTGAGGCGGAAGGCGAGATAGACGAGGGCGATGTCGAGCCCGAAAAACCCCACCACCGGCCAGGCGCCGATCGAAGCGAAACCGATGCCGACGGCAAGGCTGATCAGACCGAGAAGCCCCATCAACACATGAAAGTTGCGGGAGGGCAGACTGCGGTGCGGCAGCAATACGCGCTCGAAACACGTCTCCAACTGTTCGGGGATAGCAGACATGCTCGAAAACATAAGGCGGGGGCGAGCGATCCGTAAAGCGGCTGCGATCGCCTCTCGCCGTTTGTCCTCGGGCGCGGCGGCCTCTACACTCTCGGGCGATGCGCGCCTTCACCAAACGTGAGGTCGGGGAGTTCTATCGCCGTCTGGCTAAGACCCGCCCGATCCCCAAGACCGAGCTCGAATTCATCAATCCGTTTACTTTGCTGGTCGCCGTCGTGCTGTCGGCGCAGGCGACCGATGTCGGCGTCAACCGGGCGACGCCGGCGCTGTTCGCGCTCGCCGATGCGCCCGCGAAGATGCTGGCGCTCGGCGAAGAGCATCTCACCGAGCTGATCCGCACGATCGGTCTGTTCCGCACCAAGGCGAAAAACCTGATGGCGCTGAGCCGCATCCTCATCGAGCAGCATCGGGGCGAAGTGCCGCGCGACCGCGCCGCGCTGGAGGCGCTCCCCGGGGTCGGACGCAAGACCGCGAACGTCGTCCTCAACGTCGCCTTCGGCGAGCCGACGATCGCCGTCGACACGCATATTTTCCGCGTCGCGAATCGGACGGGTCTAGCACCGGGCAAGAACCCGCTTGAAGTCGAGCAGGGGCTGGAGGCAGTCACCCCCGCCCGGTACAAGCGCTACGCGCATCACTGGCTGATCCTGCACGGCCGCTATGTGTGCAAGGCGCGCAAGCCGGAGTGCCCCGAATGCGTCATCGCCGATCTCTGCCGTTACCCCGCAAAGACCGGGCCGGCTGAGCTAATCGCGGCTCGGGCCGGCTGAGCTAATCGCGGCTCGGGCCGGGCACCGCCAATCCGCAACGCTAGCGGCGGCCGCGCTCCCATCCAGGCAGCCGAGCCGCCGCCGCGCGCAGCGGCAGGCGGCAGAGCCCCGGGTCAGTCCGCGGCGTGCGCGCTCGTCACGGCCGTCGTGAGCTCGGCGGGGTCCGACGCGGGCTGTGCCTGGATGTCGCCGGAAATCTGGCCGCCGCATTCGATCTCGATCTGGCCATAGCGAATCGTTCCGGAGACGCGCCCGCTGGCCTTGATCAGGAGCCGCTTGCGCACCACCAGATTGCCCTCGAAGCGGCCCTGGATCTCCGCGTCCTCGATCGACGCAGAGCCCTTAAAGAGCCCGGTTTCGGCAATCTCGACGTCGCGGCAGTTGTTGAGATTGGCCTCGACACTGCCCTCGATGATCAGCTTGTCGCAGGAAGTGATCTCGCCCGAGAGAGTGATCTCACGGCCGACGGTCAGCTTGCGGACCTCGCCATCGATCCGTCTGGATTGGGTTGCCATATCGCCGGGACGGCGGAACGGCTCGGGTGGGCGAATCGCATCGCCGCCGCGCGCCACCTCGGGGCCGCGCGGCGCTAGTGTCGGCACTTTGGTGGGGCCGTTGGGACCCGGCACGGCCGGGTGGACCGGCTTCATAGGGATACCCAGATCGTCTGACGCATTTGCCATTTTGCAGTCCTCTGTCTCGATTCGCTTTCTACTGAACATGGATGGGACACCCGATCGACATTGTTGGAAGGATGGCTACACCGCAGACCGGGTCAGGGGCGCGACTCGACGCGCGGCAGCGCCTCGAAGATGTGCAACATAAAAGCCGTGGCAATCACCGGCGCGACGAGGTTGACGAGCGGCAGAGCGAAGAGCCCTGCGATGACGACGCCGCCCAGGAAGATGCGGCCGGCGAACCGGCTGCGCACGCTCCTGGCTTCCCCCACGTCGAGCCGTCTGAGCGCGATCACTTCGAAATACCCCCGCCCGAAAAGATACCCGTTCAGGGCAAGGAAGAGAAAGAGATTTATTCCGGGAACCAACAGGTAGATAGGAAGCGCCAATAGGTTGAGGACGAGTGTCAAGGCGGCGAGCCGCAGGGTCACGCCGATCAGCTCGGCGACGGGCTGGCGGCGCGGCGGAGCTCGCTCGGGATAGTCGAGCGCCTCGACCGCGGCGGCCACGCGCTCGAGGTAGAAGCTCATGATCAAAGTGACGATGGCCGGAAACAGCAGCCAGCTCAGCACCAGGACGCCGAGGCCGCCCAAAACGTCGACGAGCCAATTGAGCGGCCGCCATGCGAAGAAGGCGGTATCGTAGAGCATCGCCGCGACCGCCCACCACAGCACGGCGAAGGTGACGACGGCGAGCCCGAGGCTGAGCGCGACCACCCGCCGCATCGGCGGGGCCGCGAGCGCGCCGACGGCACGAAACAGCGTGATGACCATCAGGGGTGTTTCTACCCCGTCTCCTTCGGAAGGAGGATTCCGTTGTAGAATCGGGTTCAGCCCCGGCCGGGCGAATCGCCGTAAGGGGAGGGATGACGACATCGCCAAAAATTCGGCGAAACCATTCGCCGGCGGACCCCGCTGAAGGGGGCCGCGGGGCTCGCCATTGGCGGCCCTGTTGTTGTCGGCGCAGCCCGTTCCGATGCACAGCCGCGCACGAGCGCGCCGGAGGTCAGGACGCTGTTCGCTTATGTCGTCGTCACAGCGAATTACGGCGCTGGCTCGGTCGTGGTCGTGCCGTCGCACCGTGACACCCGTCGGCTGGTAGACAACCCAAGGACAGACACCTCGGTTCTTCGAGCTCGATCCTGCCGCGTATTTTCTCTACGCCGCCAATCAGGACTCCGACACGATCGTCAGCTTCCGGGTCAACAAGACCACGGCAGACTCGCGCCGATCGGTCAGATCATCAAAGTCGCGAGACCGGTCTGAATCGTTTTCACCGCCGCGTAGGGCTATCCGCAACGGTTGCTGGCGAGGGAAGCAGCCCCATATTGAGCGCCTCATCGCTTATCGCCAGATCACCTGCCGTCAATGACACAAACCAACCTCGATGTTGTCGGCATCGGCAATGCCATTGTCGATGTCATCGCCCATACCGAAGAGGAGTTTCTCGCGCGCGAGGGCCTCGTCAAAGGAACGATGACCTTGATCGATGCGGCGCGAGCCGACGCGCTCTACCGGATCATGGGGCCGGCGATCGAGGCCTCCGGCGGGTCGGCGGGTAACACGATGGCAGGCCTGGCCTCGCTCGGCGGCAGCGGCGCCTATATCGGCAAAGTGCGCGACGATTTCCTGGGACAGGTCTACCGGCACGACATCACCGCGACCGGCATACGATTCGAGACCCCGGCAGCGACCAGCGGCCCCGGTACGGCACGCTGCCTGATCCTCGTCACCCCCGATGGGCAGCGCACGATGAACACCTATCTCGGCGCATGCGTCGAACTCGGGCCTGCCGACATCGACCCCGACATTGTCGCCGCCGCGCAGATCACCTACCTCGAGGGGTATCTCTTCGATCCGTCGCAGGCACAGGAGGCGTTCCGCAAATCCTCGGCGATCGCCCATACCGCGGGGCGCAGGGTGGCTTTGAGCCTTTCCGACCCGTTTTGCGTCGGGCGGCATCGCGCGGCATTTCGCGAGCTTGTCCACGGCCATGTCGACATCCTTTTCGCCAACGAAGCTGAGATCTGCTCGCTTTACGAGACTGCCGACTTCGCTGCCGCCGCCGCCGCGGTGCGGGGCCATGTCGCTATCGCTGCCTTGACCCGCAGCGCGGCCGGCAGCCTGATCCTTGCGGACGGCGCTGAGCATCGCATCGCAGCGGTGCCGGTGGCCCGTGTCGTCGATACCACTGGAGCCGGCGACCTCTACGCCAGCGGTTTCCTTTACGGCTTGACCCGCAATCTGCCGCTTCCCATTTGCGGCGAAGTCGGCAGCCTGTGCGCTGCCGAGATCATCAGCCATTTCGGCGCCCGCCCAGAGGTCGGCCTGGCGCAGCTCGTCGTGCATGCGGGCCTCGCCTGAAAGCGTGCGTCTTCGGGCGCGGGTTTGTTGGAACAATGGATATTCGCAACATCGCGATCATCGCTCATGTCGACCACGGCAAGACCACGCTGGTCGATGCGATGCTGCGTCAGAGCGGCGCGTTCCGCGCGAACCAGCAGGTCGCGGAACGGGCACTCGATTCGAACGAGCTCGAGCGCGAGCGCGGCATCACGATCCTCGCCAAATGCACTTCGGTGGTCTGGCGCGGGGTGCGGATCAATATCGTCGATACCCCTGGACACGCCGATTTCGGCGGCGAGGTGGAACGTATCCTGGGCATGGTGGACGGGGTTCTCGTGCTGGTCGACGCTGCCGAGGGCCCGATGCCACAAACTAAATTCGTCCTCGGCAAGGCGCTGCGCCAGGGTCTCGAGCCGATCGTCGTGATCAACAAGGTCGATCGGCCGGATGCCCGTCCCAGCGAGGTCCACAACGAGATTTTCGACATTTTTGCAGCGCTAGACGCAACCGAGGCGCAACTCGACTTCCCGACCGTCTTTGCTTCCGGCCGTCACGGCTGGGCGACCGCCGAGCTCGATGCACCGCGCGAGGATTTGTCCGCCCTCTTCGACTTGATCCTGGAGCATGTTCCGCCGCCGTCTGCAGATCACGACTCGGCGTTTTCGATGCTGGCGACGACGCTGGAATACGACCCCTATCTCGGCCGCGTCTTGACCGGGCGCATTCACTCGGGCGTGGCGCGCATCAACATGCCCGTGAAATCGCTGAGCCGCGACGGACGGATCATCGAACAGGCGCGACTGACCAAGCTGCAGGCTTTCCGCGGGCTCGAGCGCCGGCCGATCGAGGAAGCCTGCGCGGGCGATATCATCGCCGTTGCCGGGCTCGCATTGACGACTGTCGCCGACACGATCTGCGCGCCCGAGGTAACCACACCCCTCGCCGCGGACCCGATCGACCCGCCGACATTGGCGATCACCTTCTCGGTCAATGATGGCCCACTCGCCGGACGCGAGGGCGGCCGGGTGACATCCCGCGTGATCGGCGAGCGCCTGTTCCGCGAAGCCGAGGGCAATGTCGCGATCCGCGTTCGCGAAAGCACCGAGAAGGACGCGTTCGAAGTGGCCGGCCGCGGCGAATTGCAGCTCGGCGTGTTGATCGAGACGATGCGGCGGGAGGGCTTCGAGCTGTCGATATCGCGCCCGCGGGTGTTGTTCAAGACCGAGCCGCGAACGGATCGGCGGCTGGAGCCGATCGAGGAGGTCGTTGTCGACGTCGACGAGGAATTCGCCGGCATCGTCGTCGACAAGATGGGCCGCCGCAAGGCAGAGATGCAGGAGATGCGGCCCTCGGGCGGCAGTAAGCTGCGGCTGTCGTTTCTGGGGCCGACGCGGGGTCTCATCGGCTACCAGGGCGAATTTCTCGCCGATACGCGCGGGACCGGCGTAATGAGCCGTCTGTTCCACGGTTATGCCCCGTACAAGGGACCGATCGAGGGGCGCCGCAACGGCGTGCTGGTGTCGAAGGCCGACGGTTTCGCGGTGGCCTACGCGCTTTGGAACCTCGAAGAGCGTGGCCCGATGTTTATCGAGCCCGGCACCCGGATCTATCAGGGGATGATCATCGGCGCCCACAATCGCGGCAACGATCTCGACGTCAACCCGCTCAAAGGCAAGCACCTGACCAACATTCGCACGACGGCCAAGGACGAAGCGGTGCGGCTTACCCCGCCGCAGATTATGACCCTGGAGCAGGCGATCGCTTATATCGCCGATGACGAGCTGGTCGAGGTCACCCCGAAATCGATCCGCCTTCGCAAGCGCCTGCTCGATCCCAACGAGCGCAAGCGCGCCGCCCGCGTCGCTGCGGAATAACGGCGCGCAAATTGACTTTGACCGTGCTCGGATTATAGTTGCGTCGAGCGAACCGGAATTTTGAGTTTATGAGCAGCAAGCGTCAGGAACCGAAATACAAGATCAACCGCCGCCTGCAGGTGAATTTGTGGGGTCGCCCGAAAAGCCCGCTGAACCGTCGCGAATACGGCCCCGGTCAGCATGGCCAGCGGCGCAAGAAGCCCTCGGACTTTGGCACACAGCTGGCAGCAAAGCAGAAGCTGAAGGGCTACTACGCGAATATCGGCGAGCGTCAGTTCCGCCGACTCTACGAGGAGGCGGTGCGCCGCCGCGGCGACACCGGCGACAACCTGATCGAGCTGCTCGAACGGCGCCTTGACGCGGTGGTCTACCGCATGAAGTTGGTGCCGACTCCGTTCGCCGCGCGCCAGCTCGTCAACCACCGGCACGTCCTCGTCAACGGGCGGCCGGTCAATATTCCGTCCTACACAGTTCGCGACGGCGATACGATCGAGCTGAGAGCAAAGGCGAAAGATATGGTGCTGGTGCTCGAAGCAGCGCGATCCGGCGAGCGGGATGTCCCCGATTATCTCGAAATCGACCATGACCGCATGCGCGGCCGCTTTATCCGTGCACCCAAGCCGACTGACGTGCCCTATCCGGTCACGATGGAACCGAACCTCGTCATCGAGTACTATTCACGCTGACCCGTTCCTGCACCTAAAGCCTAAAAGCCGCGCTCGACGCGGCTTTTTCCATTGCCTGATCGTCCCCCTCGGCGACATTGATGGAGCCGCGCCCGTTGCCAGCGGTTGCCTTCCCGACAGGCGATTGCGATGCTGATCCTGCACCTCTCGATCGTCCTCTTGCTAATCCTGGTGAATGGTGTCTTCGCGATGGCCGAGATCGCGCTGATCTCGGCGCGAAAGGCGCGCCTCCTGCCGCTCGCCCAGCGGGATAGCACGGGCGCAGCCGCGGCGCTCGAGCTGAAAGCGGATCCTTCCCGCCTGCTTGCTACGGTCCAGATCGGCGTCACGCTGATCGCTGTGCTCTTGGGTACTTTCGGCCAAGCGACCTTGGGTGATCGCTTCGAGCGCGAGATCGGGACCTATCCAGGATTTCTGGGGAATTACGCCCACCCGCTCAGCATGGCGATTGTTGTGATCGGCATTTCGTATTTTTCGCTGATCCTCGGAGAACTCGTGCCCAAGCGTATCGCGCTGCTTTTCCCGGAGCGCATTGCCGCAGCACTCGCGCGGGTCATGCGCTTGATCGCGAGGGCAGCGACGCCGATCGAGTGGTTCCTCAGCGCATCGAGCGATTTGATACTTCGGCTGTTGCCGCTGCGCAGCCAAGCGAGCGCGCCGGTTACCGACGAGGAGATCGGCTTCATGCTGCGCGAGGGCGTCGCGACTGGCCACATCCCGCAAGCGGAGACGGCGATCGTCGAGATGGCGCTGCGGCTCGGTGATCGACGGATCAGCACCGTAATGACACCGCGCACCCAGATCGAGTGGCTCGACCTCGAAGATCTCGAAGAAGAGAACCGGCGCAGGGTCCGCGAAAGCGCCCATTCGCGCTTCCCGGTTGTCCAGGGCGGCTCACACCAAGTAATCGGGATCGTCCAGGCCAAGGATCTGCTGGCGTCTTGCCTGGCGGGACGGTCGTTCGACTTGCGTGCTGCGATCAGACCGCCGCTCTACCTGCCTAACACGGTGACGGTGCTGCGTGCGCTCGAAGTATTCAAGACATCGGGTGAGCCGCTGGCGCTCGTCGTCGACGAATACGGCGATCTGGAGGGCCTTGTGGCTCTCAACGACATGCTCGAGGCGCTGGTCGGCGACATCGACGCCGACCGTCGGATCGTGCGGCGCGACGACGGCACTTGGTTGATCGACGGCATGGTAGGTCTCGACGAGTTGAAGCAGGTGCTCGGCGTTTCGCGGCTGCCTGACGAGGACCCGGACTTCCACACACTCGGCGGTTATGTGATGGCTCGCCTCAATCGCGTGCCGATGGAGGCTGACCGCATCACCACCGGCGATTATTGGTTCGAGGTCGTCAAGATGGACGGCCGTCGCGTCGACCGGGTCCTGGTGTCGCCGGTAAGGGGGCGAGGCCGACGGTGATTAGGCACGGTTATATGATGGTTACCTCGGGGCTCTGGGACAGCGTCCGCTTTTGGCGCAGTGCGAGCGCAGTCGTCGCGACCTTGTCGCTGGCGCTTCTCGTCGCCGTGATCATCGCCCGCGACCCGCCCGGTTTTTCGAGCGAGCCGATCATCGCCGTGGTCCGCGATCGCGAGCAGCGCCCGATCTGGGCAATCCGGCTCGCCCGCGCCGCCCACCAGATCGCCGCCGACAGCTTGCGGGTGGAACCGCCGCCGGCGGATCATGTCTATCAACTCTGGCTTTTAGGCCAGGATTCGGCTAAGCCGCACCAATTGGGCTTATTGCCGCAGTCGGGGCGCAAGCGGATCGCGGTCTCACCGGAGAATGCTCGTCTGTTGAACGGGGCGGGAGAACTTGTCGTCTCGCTGGAGCCGACCGGCGGTTCTCCGCAGCCCGCAGCTAGCGGTCCGACGGTCTTCCGCGCTACGCTGGAGGGGTCCGACTGAGCGTTTGGACCGGGCCCGCTTTGCCTAGGGCTCGCAATACTACACGTAACAGTTTAGGTCTCTCGGCGGGGAGCAGAGCACGTTGCAGAGGCAGCCATAGGCTGTCGAGCGAGATCATCGACCGCATCCTTACTTCGTCGGAAGGGATTTGATCATGATGCTCAGCGGATCGATCGACGAACTCTGTGTCAACACCATACGGACCTTGTGCATCGATGCCGTCCAGCAGGCAAAATCCGGTCATCCCGGGACGCCGATGGGCATGGCCCCGGTCGTCTACACGCTGTGGCAGGAGTTCCTGCGTTTCGATCCCGCGGATCCGATCTGGCCGAACCGCGACCGGTTTGTGCTGTCGGCCGGTCATGCCTCGACCCTGCTCTATTCGATGCTTCACCTGACCGGCGTCACTGCCGTCGACGAGACATATGAGAGGCTCGGCACCCCGACGGTCACGCTCGACGATCTGAAGCACTTCCGCCAACTCGGCAGCAAGTGTCCCGGTCACCCGGAATACCACCTGACCTCCGGGGTTGAGACGACGACCGGCCCGCTCGGCCAAGGGATCGCGACCAGCGTCGGCATGGCGATCGCCGCGGACCTGCTGGCTCGACGTTTCAACAAACCCGGTTTCACGCTGTTCGACTACGACGTCTTCGCGCTGTGCGGCGACGGCTGCATGATGGAGGGGGTGGGAGGCGAGGCCGCTTCGCTCGCCGGCCATTTGCAACTCGGGAATCTGTGCTGGATCTACGACAGCAACCACATCACGATCGAAGGCAATACCGCCCTCGCTTTTACCGAGGACGTCGCCGGACGGTTTCTTGCCTATCGTTGGCACGTGCAGCGGGTCAGCGATGCCAACGATCGGGAGCGGATCGCCGACGCGATCGCAATCGCCAAGCGGATCGACGATCGGCCAAGCCTGATCATTGTCGAGAGTCACATCGGCTATGGTGCGCCGCACAAGCAAGATACCTCCGGTGCCCACGGCGAACCCCTAGGTGAGGAAGAGGTCAAATTGGCGAAACGCTCCTATGGCTGGCCCGAGGATGCGCAATTTCTCGTGCCCGACGGCGTGTACCAACATTTCGCGGCAAAATTCGGTGCCCGGGGCAACCAGCTGCGTGCGGAATGGATGGCGCTGTTCGAGCGCTACCGGGCCGCCTACCCCGACTTCGCGGAAGCCTGCGAGCGAATGCAGCGGCGTGAGCTGCCCGAGGGCTGGGACAAGGACATACCGGTCTTCCCCGCCGATCCGAACGGGATCGCCAGCCGCGACTCGTCGGCCCACGTATTGAATGCGATCGCCCCCCGCTTGCCCTGGCTTGTCGGCGGTGCCGCTGATCTCGCGCCGTCGACCAAGACTAGGCTCACCTTCGAGGGCGCCGGCGATTTCGAGCCCGAGGATCACGGCGGAAAAAATTTTCATTTCGGCGTCCGCGAGCACGCGATGGGTTCGATCTGCAACGGTCTCGCGTTGTCGAAATTGCGGCCGTTCGGCTCGGGCTTCCTGATCTTTTCCGACTACATGAAGCCGCCGATCCGGCTCAGCGCGATCATGGAGCTGCCGGTCGTTTATCTATTCACACATGATTCGATCGGAGTCGGCGAGGACGGGCCGACACATCAGCCAGTGGAACAGCTGGCGGCGCTGCGCAGCATCCCCGGGCTCATTGTATTGCGCCCCGCCGATGGCAATGAAGTCGCTGAAGCCTGGCGGGTGGCGCTGGGCCTGAAACACGAACCGGCCTGCCTCATCCTGAGCCGGCAGAACCTGCCGACCTTCGACCGCACCCGCTATGCCCCAGCGAGCGGTCTCCGGCGGGGCGCGTATGTGCTTGCCGATTCTGCGAACGGTAAGCCGGACATTATCCTGATGGGAACCGGAAGCGAGGTGAGACTCTGCGTCGAGGTCTATGAGAGACTAACCGCCGAAGGGATCGCGGCCAGGGTGGTCAGCATGCCCTCATGGGAACTTTTCGAGCTTCAGGACGATGCTTATCGAACAGCCGTGCTGCCGCCCGCGGTCACCTGCCGGGTGGCGGTCGAGCAGGCCTCGACCCTCGGCTGGGAGCGATATACCGGGTTGCGCGGCACGATTCTTGGAATGAAGACATTCGGCGCCTCGGCGCCGCTCAAGCAGCTGTTGGTCAAATTCGGCTTCACCGGCGACAACCTCTACGCCGCTGCCAAAGAGCAGCTGGCGCGCAAGGAGTAATGGTCATGACCAATCCTTTGAGGACGCTTCAGGAATACGGGCAATCGGTGTGGCTCGATTTTGTGAGCCGGGATTTGTTGAAGAGCGGCGGGCTCGCGAAACTGGTCGAAGAGGATGGACTGCGCGGCGTCACTTCGAACCCGTCGATATTCGAGAAAGCGATCGGCCACGGCGATGATTACGACGCGCAGATCGCCGCGTTGCAGGCTTCTGGCGATCTCGATCCGGGTGCCCTGTTCGAGCGCCTGGCGGTCACCGACATCCAGAATGGCGCCGACGCCCTGCGCCCGGTCTATCACCAGACGCAGGGGCGCGACGGCTATATCAGCATCGAGGTCTCGCCCTATCTCGCGATGGATACCGGCGGGACGATCGAGGAAGCGCGACGGCTTTGGCACGAGGTCGCGCGCGAAAACCTGATGGTCAAGATCCCGGGGACAAAACCGGGGCTGCCAGCAATTCGTGCGATGATCGCCGAGGGTATCAACATCAACGTCACCTTGCTGTTCTCGCAGCGGGTCTACGCCGACGTCGCCGAGGCCTACATCTCTGGACTCGAAGCATTCGCAAAGAAGGGTGGCGACCCGCATAGAATCGCCAGCGTCGCGAGCTTCTTCGTCAGCCGCATCGACACGCTTGTTGATGACGAGCTCGACAAGAGGATCGCGGGAACTACCGACCACGCTGCAAGGGCACGGCTGCAAGCGCTGAAGGGCAAGGTCGCCATCGCCAATGCGAAGCTGGCCTACCGGCTTTATCAAGAACTCTTCTCGAACGAGCGCTGGCAGCGCCTCGCACAAAAAGGTGCGCAGACGCAGCGGCTGCTGTGGGCGAGCACTGGGACCAAGAATAAGGCTTACAGCGACGTGCTCTATGTCGAAGAGCTGATCGGCCCCGACACGGTCAATACGATCCCTCCGGCGACAATGGACGCATTCCGGGATCATGGCCGGCTGCGCTTGAGCCTCGAAGAGGACATCGCGGACGCCAAGGCGGTGATGGACGCATTGCCGCCGCTGGGGATCTCGATCGACACAGTAACCGCGAAACTCGTCGATGACGGCGTGCGGTTGTTCGCCGACGCAGCCGATCAACTCTATGCAGCGGTCCAGAACAAGCGCCGGACGGTGCTCGGTAACAAGCTCAACGCTATGAGCTACAAGCTGCCCGAAGAAGTGGAAAAGGATGTCCAAGCCGCGCTGGAGGACTGGCGCAAGGCCGGAAAGGTCAGGCGGCTGTGGGCCGGCGACGCCTCGTTGTGGACCGAAGAAGACGAAGCCAAATGGCTCGGATGGCTATCCATCGTCGATCAGCAGCTGAAGGGCGTGGCGCATCTGCAGGATTTCGCGGAGGACGTCAAAAAGGCCGGGTTCAAAGATGTGCTGCTGCTCGGTATGGGCGGTTCGAGCCTGGGGCCGGAGGTCTTCGGTGAGACTTTCGGTACAAAGCCGGGCTTCCCGAGGCTGCACGTGCTCGATTCGACCGACCCGGCGCAGATCCGGCATTTCGAGGGTCGCGTCGATCTCGCCCATACCCTGTTTCTGGTATCGAGCAAATCCGGCAGCACCCTCGAACCGAATATCTTCAAGCAATATTTTTTCGAGCGCGCCAAGCAGACTGTTGGCGCGACAGAGGCGCCGAGGCGCTTCGTAGCGATCACCGACCCCGGCTCGTCACTCGAAAAGATAGCGCTGACCGAAGGTTTCCGCGGCGTCTTCCATGGCTTGCCGAGCATCGGCGGCCGTTACTCGGTGCTGTCCAATTTCGGCATGGTGCCGGCAGCGGCGATCGGCATCGACCCGCGCGCGTTTCTCGAGAGCACGGCCGAGATGGTGCGGTCCTGCGCCGCGAGCGCGCCACCGCTGGAGAACCCGGGTGTGATTCTCGGCGCGATCCTCGGGATCTGCCAGCGCCGCGGGCGCGACAAGGTGACCGTCATCGCGTCGAAGGGCATTGCCGATTTCGGGGCGTGGCTCGAGCAGCTTCTCGCTGAGTCCACCGGCAAGCTCGGCAAGGGAATCGTCCCTTTCGATGCCGAGCCGCTCGGCGCGCCAGCGGTATATGGCGCCGACCGGGTCTTCGCCTATCTGCGGCTCGCTTCCGACCAAGACACCGAGCAGGAGCGCGCGATCGCCGCGCTCGAGGCGGCCGGCCAACCCGTCGTGCGGATCACGGTTTCCGATGTCGTGCAACTCGGGCAAGAGTTCTTCCGCTGGGAGATGGCGACGGCGGTCGCCGGCTCGATCATCGGCATCAACCCGTTCGATCAACCGGATGTCGAGGCTGCCAAGGTCAAGACCCGCGACCTGACCTCGGCGTATGAGAAGACCAAGGCTCTGCCCGAGCAGCGCGCGTTCTTTGAAGGCGAGAGCATCAAGTTGTATGCGGATCCGCGCGACGAAGCCGAGCTAAAGCCGCGAGCGACGAGTCTTGCGGCGGCGCTGAAGGCCCATTTCGGGCGGATCCGCGCTGGCGACTATGCGGCGCTGCTCGCCTATATCGAGCGCAGCCCTGCCTATGTCGATGCGATGCAACGGCTCCGGCGCATGATCCGCGACCGCACCAAGGCCGCGGCATGCGTCGGCTTCGGGCCTCGCTTTCAGCACTCGACGGGGCAGGCCTATAAAGGCGGGCCGAACAGCGGCGTCTTTCTGCAGATCACCTGCGACGATCGCGAGGATCTGCCGGTTCCCGGCCAGTCCTATACCTTTGGCATAGTCAAAGCGGCGCAGGCGCGCGGCGATTATGACGTCCTCGCCGAACGGGGTCGGCGCGCCCTGCGAGTGCACATTACCGGTGACCTCGACAAAGGTCTGGACACGCTCAACCGCGCAATTCAGCAGGCCTTGCAATAGGAGCCTGAGCATGGACGTTCCGGTCGTGGATAGGAGCAACCGCCGCCAGACGCAGACGCCGGCGCATCAGGCGCCGCCCTGCACCTTGATAATCTTTGGTGCAGGCGGGGATTTGACCCAGCGGCTCTTGATGCCGGCCATCTACAATCTGTCAAAGGCAAAGCTGCTGTCGGACAAGTTCACGATCATCGCTGTCGACCGCACGCCCAAGCCGATCGACGCCTATCGGGACTATCTGGCCGAGGGGATCCGGAGCTTTGTCTCGGATACGGCTGCGGGTCCGGCAACCGAGCCGTTCGATGCCCAAGCCTGGGAATTCGTCGCCAGCCGCATCTCCCATTTTGCCGGAGACTTGACCCAGTCCGACACCTACGCACGCCTCCACGAGACTCTAGAAAAAACCGCAGCACAGCATCAAACCGGCGGCAGTGCGGTCTTTTACCTTGCAGTTGCTGCACAATTGTTCGGCACGATCGTCGACCAGCTCGGCGCTGCCGGTCTTGCCCGGGAGCAAAACGGCAGCTTCCGCCGGGTCATCATCGAAAAGCCTTTCGGCACTGATCTGGACTCGGCCCGCGCCTTGAACGCACGCATTCTCAAAGTGCTGTCGGAATCGCAGATCTATCGGATGGATCATTTCCTCGGCAAGGAAACGGTCCAGAACATCATGGTGCTGCGTTTTGCCAACGGCATCTTCGAGCCGATCTGGAACCGCGATCACATCGACCATGTGCAGATCACCGTCGCCGAAACGGTCGGCGTCGAGCTGCGCGCTCGATTTTACGAACAGACCGGTGCGTTGCGCGACATGGTGCCGAACCATGTCTTCCAGCTGCTCAGCATGACGGCGATGGAGCCGCCGAATTCCTTTGATGCCGATGCGGTGCGCACCGAGAAACACAAGGTTCTCGAGGCCGTGCACCCGCTCGACGATGCGGAGGTGCGCCGCAACACCGTGCGCGGGCAATATGCTGCAGGGAAGCTCGGCGGCGCATCGGACAAGGCTTACCGGGAAGAGCCCGGCGTCGACCGCGACAGCACCACCGAGACTTACGTTGCCATGCGGCTCGGTATCGACAATTGGCGGTGGGCCGGAGTGCCGTTTTATCTGCGCACCGGCAAGCGGATGACCCGGCGCACCACCGAAATTGCCATCCAATTCAAGCAAGCGCCGTTTGCGCTGTTTCGCGACACTCCGGTCGACATTCTGACCCCCAACGTCCTCGTCCTGCATCTGCAACCCGATGAGGGTGCCTCGCTGCAGTTCGGTGCAAAGATCCCCGGCCCGGAGATCGCGTTGGGCGGTGTCCGCATGGACTTCCACTATAAGGATTATTTCAAGACCGAGCCGAGCACCGGCTATGAGACCTTGGTCTACGACTGCATGATCGGCGATCAAATGCTGTTCAACCGAGCAGACGGCGTCGAAGCCGGGTGGGAAGTGGTGCAGCCGATCCTCGACCTGTGGCGAAACGACAAAACCGACCCGCTCGAAATGTACGCCGCAGGCAGCGCCGGACCGGAGGCTTCGGACAATCTGCTGTGGCGCAGCGGCCGGCAGTGGCGGCAGATCGGATAACGCAAGGTCTGCTGCGATAATGGCCAGACCGATCATCGTCGCCCCGTCGATCCTGTCGGCCGATTTCGGCCGACTCGCTGACGAGGTCCGTGCGGTGGACGCGGCTGGCGCTGATTGGATCCATGTCGATGTGATGGATGGGCGCTTTGTGCCGAACATCACGATCGGGCCGGTCGTTGTCGAAGCCGTGAGAAAAGCGACAACAAAGCCCGTTGATGTGCATCTGATGATCGTCGAGCCCGAACGTTACCTCGACGACTTTTCCCGAGCCGGCGCCGATCATCTGCTCGTCCACTGCGAGCCGAGCTCGACGGTCCACCTGCACCGTACGCTGACGCATATCCGCGACCTCGGCAAGACCGCCGGGGTGGTGCTAAACCCGGCGACACCGTTGTCAATGATCGAATATGTGCTCGATCTCTGCGGGGTCGTCCTGATCATGACCGTCAATCCGGGCTTTGGCGGGCAGCAATTCCTGCCGGATATGCTTGCCAAGATCCGTGCATTGCGGCGCCTGTGCGACGAGCGCGGTCTCGACCCGGTGATCGAGGTCGACGGTGGGTTGAGCGGCGACAATGCCTGGCGGGTACTGGAGGCCGGAGCGAACGCGATCGTTGCCGGTTCCCACGTGTTCCACGCACCCGATTATGCAAGCGCCATCGCCGCGATCCGCAGCGCGACGCGTCCGCGATCGTAAGGAATGCAAAATGCCGCGAGGATCTGTCGAGGTAAGCGAGAATCCCGAAGCTCTGGCCCGCCGGGTCGCTCGATGGATTACCGAGCTGGCCGCGGCGAGCCGCGGTCGGTTTGCGATCTGCCTTTCGGGCGGCTCGACTCCGCGCCGGCTCTATCAGCTGCTCGCGGAACAGCCGTTTCGCAATGCGCTGCCGTGGGAACGCGTGCATTGGTTCTGGGGCGACGAACGCTTTGTTCCGTGGAACAACCCAGAGAGCAATTACGGCATGGCACGCGCGGCGATGCTGGCCCAAGCGCCCGCACCACCGGAGAACGTTCACGGCATTCCGACGACCGGCATTCCGGAGGACGCCGCCCGTGCTTATGAGCGCACGCTCAAATCCTATTACGAGGCCGAAAGCCTGGATCCCGCCCGGCCGCTTTTCGGTGTGCAGCTCCTCGGGCTGGGCCCTGACGGTCACACCGCATCACTAATTCCCGAAACCAACGCGCTCGAGGAGCGGCAGCGCTGGGTCGTCGAAATCGTCGGCGCTCGGCCCGAGACGCGGATCACGCTGACCTATCCGCCACTCGAGAGCAGTTGGTACACAGCCTTCTTGGTGGCCGGGGCCGATAAGCGAGAGATCCTCGCCCGAGCACTGGCCGGGGATCAGTCGCTGCCGGCGGCGCGGATTCGCCCGGTCGGCGAGTTAACTTGGTTCGTCGACGCAGCGGCGCGGCCCCAGCCATGACCGTCAATCGTGATGAGCTGAAGCGCGTAGCAGCGCTGCGCGCGATCGAAGAAGTCGAGAACGGCATGGTGGTCGGGCTCGGGACCGGGTCGACCGCTGCCTTTGTCGTCGAGGGGCTCGCGCGGCGGGTTGCCGGCGGGCTCCGGTTCGTCGGCATTCCGACCTCCGAGCGCACCGCGGCGCAGGCACGCCGGCTCGGCATTCCGATCGCGACCTTCGCCGAATACCAGCGTCTCGATCTGACGATCGACGGCGCCGACGAGGTGCGGCTCGGCTCCCTCGATCTGATCAAGGGTCTCGGCGGCGCGTTGCTCCGCGAAAAGATCGTTGCCTCGGCAAGCAGGAGGCTCGCCATCGTGGTCGATGAGGAAAAGCTCGTCGAACGGCTCGGCGAGCACACGCCGGTGCCGGTCGAGGTGACGCAATTCGGCTGGCAAGCGACGGCAGTTGCGCTCGCCGGGCTCGGCTGCGTCCCCGAACGACGCAACGGCGCCGGCGAGCAGCCTTTTGTCACCGATGGCGGCAATTTCATCCTCGATTGCCGGTTCGGCGCAATCGGCGACCCGAAGAGACTTGAGCAAGACATCGCGATGATCGTCGGCGCTGTGGAGAGCGGTCTTTTTGTCGGACGCAGCTCGATGGTTTTCGTCGCCTCGGCAGCAGGCGTCGAGGTTTTGACGCCTCCTCGATAAGCACTCCGGTGGCGATCTTGCGTACGACGCGGCTCAGTGCCGCGCATTGAGGCCGTGCTTCCTCAGGTAATGGCGGAGCTGGTCGTAGGTGAGGCCGAGCATGGCCGCCGTGCGGCGCCGGTTGAACCTGCTGGCGGCGAATGCCTCGGCCAGCAGATTCTGCTCGAAACCCGCGACGCGTGCGAGGAAATCGGCCGGTACCGCGGGCCCGTCGGTAGACGGTGGCGGCGCCGCGGTGCGGGCGGCCGGGCGGCGCGGCGAGGCGAAGGCGTCGAACACGATGTCGTTGATTGGCGCGCCCGCGCGCGGCCAGCGATAGAGGCTGCGCTCGACAACGTTCTTGAGCTCGCGCACATTGCCGGGCCAGCGATATGCCATCAGCTGCTCGAGCGCCGCGGCGGTGAAGCCCTGAAACACCTCGCGGCCCAATTCGCGCGTCATCCCACGTGCGAAATGCTCGGCCAGCAACGGGATGTCCTCGGCGCGCTCGCGCAACGCCGGGACAGTGACGACGTCGAACGCCAGCCGGTCGAGGAGATCACTGCGGAAACGGCCTTCCTCGGCGAGCGCCGGCAAATCGGCGTTGGTCGCGGCGATGACGCGCACATCGACGTGGTGCGCCTCGTTGCCGCCGACGCGCTCAAAGCTGCCGTATTCGATAACGCGCAGAATCTTCTCCTGCACGGCGAGCGAGGCGGTGGCGATCTCGTCAAGGAACAAGGTGCCCCCATCGGCGATCTCGAAGCGTGACAGGCGCCGGCGCGCGGCGCCGGTGAAGGCGCCGGCCTCATGGCCGAAGAGCTCGCTGTCGAGCAGGCCCTCTGCGAGAGCCGCGCAGTTGAGCTTGACGAAGGGCTTGTCCCAACGCGGCGAGAGATAGGTGAGCCGTGCCGCGACCAGCTCCTTGCCGGTGCCGCGCTCGCCGACCACTAGCACCGGCCGGTCGAGCGCGGCGAGCTGTGAGACCTGCGCCAACGCGGCACGGAAAGCCGGCGCCTCACCTACCAGCGGCGGCAGATCGCGGTCCGTTCTGGAAGAAAACACCGACTCTTGGCCTGATTTCCCATGTTCGGGCAAATCTCATCTAAGTGGAGTCGCAAGCAATGACAAGCGACGAACCACGATGCCAGTGTTTTCAATGTCTTAAAATCGGACTAACGGGGTTGGCACGATGCCTGCTCTAGAGGACAAACGAGGGCGGCCGTCGCCCCGACAGCAAGGATGACCCGCATGGGGATCTTTTCCCGCCTCGCCGACATCGTGAACTCCAACATCAACGCCATCCTCGACCGCGCCGAGGACCCCGAGAAGCTGATCCGGCTGATCATCCAGGAGATGGAGGATACGCTGGTCGAGGTGCGCTCCTCGGCAGTGCGCACGATCGCCGAGAAGAAGGAGATCGAGCGCCGCCTCGCCACACTCGAGCGCGAGCATGAGGAGTGGCAGCGCCGCGCCGAACTCGCCGTGACCAGGGGCCGCGAAGACCTTGCCAAAGGCGCGCTCCTCGCCAAGGCGCGCGTCACCGAGGCGTTGGCGGCGATGCAGCACCAGCGTCAGCAAATCGAGGATGCGCTGGCCAAGCAGAACGAGGACATCGGCAAGTTGCAGGCCAAGCTTAGCGACGCCAAGCTGCGCGAGAAGGCGATCGTCGCGCGGCAGAAGACTGCCGCCAACCGCATCAGGCTGCGCACCCACCTCTATGACGAGCGCGTCACCGACGCCTTCGCCCGCTTCGAGCAGGTCGAGCGCGCTCTCGACGAGATGGAAGGCAAGGTCGAGGTCTTCGATCTCGGCCGTGAGAAGACGCTAGCCGGCGAGCTTGCCGGGCTCGAGGCCGAGAACGGCGTCGAGGAAGAGCTGAAGGCGCTGAAGCAGCGGCTCGGCAACAGCATTCACCCTCAAGCCGACCGCTAGTGAAGGTAGGGCGCCATGGTCTTCCACGGCGGATTCTTGGTCCTCGGTATTCTCTTCCTGGTCGTCGTCGCACCGATCTGGCTCATCTGCCACTACATCACGCAGTGGCGGAATGCACGCCGGCTGTCGGGCGACGACGAGAAGACGCTGGGCGAGCTGTGGCAGAGCGCGCGTCGGATGGAGGGCCGCATCGAAGCGCTCGAGAGAGTGCTCGACAGCGACGCGCCGGGCTGGCGCATGCGCGCAGGAGAATGAGAAATGGTCTGGACCAACAGCAGTAGTACGCGCTATCGCCTGTGGCGCAACAGAGATCGCGGCATCCTTGCCGGCGTCTGCGCCGGGATCGCCGACTACATCGGCGTCGAGCCGATCGTCGTGCGGCTCGTCGCCGTGCTCGGCCTCGTCTTCTTTTTCCCGCCGACGATCGTTGCCTACATCATTCTGGCGATCGTGCTCAGGCCGAAGCCGCCGGCGCTTTATGCGAGCGCCGACGAGGAGGCGTTCTGGCGCGGCGTCGGCACTGCGCCCGCCGACACGCTGCAATCCCTGAAACGCAAATTCGCGGACCTCGAGGCGCGGCTCGCGCACATGGAGGGCCAGGTCGTTTCGGGTGATTTCGATCTGCACCGCCGCTTCCGCGATCTCGGCCGGTAACGGAGAAGGTGTAATGCCCGCGACGAGTGTGCTTCTCAATTTGCTTTGGATCGTGTTCGGCGGGGTGTGGATGGCCGTCGGCTGGGTCGCGGCGGCGGCAATCATGGCGATCACGATCATCGGCCTGCCGTGGGCGCGCGCCGCCTTCAATATCGCCGTCTACACCCTCGTGCCGTTCGGTCAGAGGGCGGTATCGCGCGCCGCTTATACCGGCCACGAGGATCTCGGCACCGGTCCGCTCGGCACGCTCGGCAACGGCATCTGGTTGCTTCTCGCCGGCTGGTGGCTGGCGCTCGGGCATCTCCTTTTCGCGCTGGGCCTCGCCGTCACGATCATCGGCGTGCCCTTCGCCTGGGCGCATTTGAAGCTTGCCGGCTTGGCGCTCTGGCCAATCGGCAAGATGATCGTGCCGATCGAAGACGCGCAGCGTGGACGCTACGCGCTTTAGTTTGGTGCACCGCGGTCCAGGAAAAATGGACGATAGACCAACGGCGGCCTGCTGGAGGCCGGCTGCGCGGAGGCCTCCAGAGTAACCCCGCAGGGCTCAGCCGCCGTAATTGCTTGGGGATCCGCGGGTCGACGCACCGTAGCCAGTCGCCGAACCAGAAGGTTCGTACCGCGCGAAGCTGTCGAGGCACTGCTGGTGAAGTTGCGGATCGGTGATCGGGCCGCACTCCTTTCGCATCCGTGCCTCGCGGAAGGTACGGCTCGTTTCTACGAGGCGATCGTAGCGTTGGCTCTGGATCACATTCTCCCGCGGCGACCAGGAAGGCGATGCAGTCTCGACATTGGACTGTGGGCCATTGGTCACCATCTGGGTTCCGGGCATGCCCTGGTCGGGGGGCGGCGGGACGTACCGGGTCTGCGGAGTGTAGGTTCCCGTAGTGGATCCATACGCCCCCGGAGCGGCATAGGTGCCCGGCGGCGTGCCGTAGGCGCCCGGTGAGGTCCAGTATCTGCCGGATGCGGTGCTGCTGGTGTCCGCCGGCTGTGCATGCGCCGTCGCCAGGGCCCCGATCGCCGTCAGGCAAGTGGCCGCAACGGCTAAGCGTGTTGCACTCTTGATGATCATGACCGTTCGCCTCCTTGCGTTATGGTCACGGCGCTAAAACGCCGCAGCACCGCGCGCCGTTCCGCGCGACCCATGTGGCAAAAACAAGAGCGCAGTGCGATTCAGAAGAGCGGATCGGGCAGGCTGCGGCGGCGGCACGCGGCGAGCAGCGTATTGCGAAGCAGGCAGGCGATCGTCATCGGTCCCACCCCGCCGGGCACCGGCGTGATTGCGCCGGCGACAGCTCGAACCGCGGCAAAGTCAACGTCGCCGACGACGCGTCTGCGGCCTTCGCGGTCGGCGACCGGGTTGATGCCGACATCGATTACCGTGGCGCCGGGCTTCACCCAGCCGGCCTTGACCATCTGCGGCCGCCCGGTTGCGATGATCAGGATGTCGGCACGGCGGCAGATTGCCGCCGCGTCGCGGCTCTTCGAATGCACCATCGTCACCGTGCAATCGGCAGCGAGGAGGAGAGCAGCCACCGGCTTGCCGACAATGTTGGAGCGGCCGAGCACGACCGCCTCGGCGCCGGTCAGGTCTTCATGCACCGTATGAAGGAGCAGAAGGCAGCCTTGCGGGGTGCAAGGAACGAGACCTGTGAGGCCACTCCACAGGCGTCCGACATTGACCGGGTGGAAGCCGTCCACGTCCTTGGCGGGATCGATCGCCGCGATGACCGGCTGAGGATCGATTTGCCGAGGCAGCGGAAGCTGGACCAATACCCCGTCGACGCGGTCGTCACGGTTCAATCTTTCGACCTCGGCAACAAGGCCGGCTTCAGAGATGCCGGCGGGTAGCCGGATGTCGAAGGCGGCAAGGCCGGAGCCAGCACAGGCACGCGCCTTGGCGCGGACATAGACGCGGCTGGCCGGGTCATCTCCGACCAGGACGGTGGCGAGACCAGGTGCACCGCCGATCTCTTCGCGGAGGCATCCGGCGATCTCGGCGGCGCGTTGGCGCAGTCCGGCGGCGACCGAGGCGCCATCGATTACTATTGCCTGCCTCACCGCTCTCCTCGCGCCCGCTGTTCCTGCGCGCAAGACTACTCAACGGCGACGGAAGAGGCCATCGCGAGCCATGCCCGGTCCCTTGCAGAGAACGGAAGTCGCGGATGTCGAGTTCAGCTAAGTTCCCTGCCTGTCAACACTCGGCGGAGCTGGGATGACGGTCGCAAACTATGAATGCTCTGCCTGCGGGCGCAGCTCTCCGGCCGACCTGCCGCAATGGCGATGTGATTGCGGCGGTCACCTCAATTTGGCGCCTGGGCGCGGTTTCGAGCGGGGAGCGATTGCAGCACAAGATGCATCGCTGTGGCGGTACGCGGCGGCGCTGGCGCTGTCGGTGCCGCGGCGGGTCTCGCTCGGGGAGGGATGGACCCCGCTCGTGCTCCGCCGGTGGCAGGCGGCCGAAGTTCATTTCAAGCTCGAATCGCAAATGCCAACCGGGTCCTTCAAGGACCGCGGCACGGCGGTCATGATCAATCACCTCCTTGAAGTCGGCATCGGCCCGATCCATGAGGATTCGTCGGGTAATGCCGGGGCCTCGCTCGCGACCTATGCGGCCGCCGCCGGTCTTCCGTGCCGGATCTATGTGCCGGCCGCGGCGCCACGCGGCAAGCTTGTGCAGATCGCCGCCACCGGGGCCGATCTGCGCCCCATTCCTGGCACGCGCCAGGACGTTGCCGAGGCGGCGCTCGCGGCCGCGGGCGAAAGCTTTTATGCCAGCCACAACTGGCAGCCGTTCTTCATCGAAGGCACCAAAACGCTCGCCTTCGAGCTATGGGAACAGCTCGGCTTTCGTGTTCCCGACAACATCCTCGTGCCGACCGGCTACGGCAGCAATATCCTCGGGCTCGAGCGCGGTTTCGCCGAACTCGAGAAAAGCGGCGAGATTGCTGCGCGGCCGCGCCTGTTCGCCGTCCAGGCGGCGAATTGCGCCGCCTTTGCGGCGGCTTGGGCAGCAGGGGAGGACCGGTTCGTGCCGTTCCGGGCGAAACCCACCGTCGCGGACGGGATCGCCGCTCCGAAACCCGTCCGCATCGCTGAGGTGCTGCGCGCTTTACGCCTTTCGAAGGGCAGCGTCGTCGCGGTGGCCGAAGAGGAGATCGCGCCGGCGCTTGCGGCGCTAGGCTGGCTCGGGCTCTTTGTCGAGCCAACCGCCGCCACTGCCGCTGCGGCGCTGACCCGGCTGTTGGCCGACGGGACGATCGGTGCGGGCCAGACGACGGTCGTCATACTGACCGGCTCCGGGCTCAAGGCGGTGGAGCGCATCGCAGAGCTTCTCGGCATCGACGGTGCGCAATGATCCAGATCCGGGCGTGCACGCCCGCGGACGCGACAGCAGTCAGCACTCTTTTGCGGGAACTGGGGTACGATGTCTCGGCACGGCAGGCAGCGGAGCATATCCGGCAGCTCGCCCTGACCGGCTCGGATCCGATATTCCTCGCTGTCGCTGATGGGCAGGCGCTGGGCCTTATCGCATTGCACATCTGCCGGATGCTGCAATACGCCGCGCCCGTCATGCGGGTCACGGCGCTGGTTGTCGACGGACAGTCGCGGCGGCGCGGCGTAGGTAAACAGCTGATGGAGCACGCCGAGCATTTGGCTGCTGCGGCCGGGTGTGAAGCGGTCGAGCTGACCTCGGCGGTTGGGCGTGCGGAGGCGCACGCTTTTTATCGCAGCATCGGCTATGAGGCGAATTCGCTGCGGTTCCGCATGGCGCTGGATGAACCGAGGAACAGCCAATCGCTCACAGTTAGCTAGAAGCCGATTCCGGCGGGCCGCCGATTGCAATGTCCCGGCGTTCCGAGTTTTTGAGAACGACCGGGCGGGGACGGGAGCCTGGCTCCAATGAGATTAGCGCTACGGGCGCCATTATGCCTACCCCTGTGCGGGTAATCCCGGTCGCGGCGGCGATCGGGGTCCTCGCCCCTGGTCAGCGCCGAAATCCGGCCGAGACGGTGGCGATACGCCTTAATTTGAGAGTAGCCTTCCTAGCGGCAATCGCCTGGCTAAATGCAAGCCAAACAAAATGCAAGATCATCGGCACGATCCCCAGGAAGCAAGCGCAATCCCCAAACACAGCCAGCAGCCAGAAAATGAGAAGCTGCGGGGTGAATCGGCGGGGTTTCAAGCTGTCATCGGAGAAATCCTCGGCGAGGAAGATCACCAAGCCGCCCAGCGCAAACTCGGGGCGGCTCAGCTTAGGATCGCTAGAGGCCTTAATCGGATCACCGCCATAGGGGCAATTGTCGGTTTGATCAGTTCCCTTGGCATCATCGGTTCTCTGGTTATAACCAAGTTTGCTGCTGACGACGCGCACATGGCCCTGGTTGCTGCTAATCGGGCATGGATCAGTCCAGTTAGTGCAACGCTCGGCGCTATACCAAGTGCTCCGCCAACCGAGGCCATTACTGTCCAGGTCCCATTCCGCAACACGGGGCATGAGCCAGCGACCGACGCCTTTATAATCAATGGCGCCGATAGTATCGCAATCGACGCAACCTACGACGAAATTCACGCGAAAGAACGGGCTTTTGAAGATTATTGCTTCTCCATTTCCGGCCTAACGGATGACGCATCTGCTGTCTCTATTGTCATTTTTCCCGGAGGCAGCGCCGCTAACGACTATAACGGATCGATTACCATAAGACCCGATCTGATCGATTGGGATGTTGTTTACGGAAAGAAATACGTTTTCCTGCACGCATGCGTTGTGTATCAAACGTTCGGTCGAGTACGACATACCTCCGTTTGCTACTATTCGCAGGCTGGCAAAACGATTGGTAGCTTGCCCTTCTGCGATAAGGGAAATAGGGCCGACTAATCGTTCGCCCCGGTCGACCCAGGGTGATACTGCCAAGTCCTGCAAATGGCCGGAAAGGCTCACCCCGCGTCCTCGGCGCCGTCGCTGCGAATGACGGCAATCCACACCCATTGGGCGGCCATTGCCTAGAGCCGGTACTGGGGCGGAAACCTGTCATTCCTCCCTCCGGCCATTGGCATCAATCAGATCCGTGCGGTTCCTGTCGGTGCGCGTGATTGCGGTCCTCCAAGGACCCTGTTTCTTGCCTAAAGCCGGACAATATTTTTGTGCAGTTTCGTAAATCATCGATCTAACTGCTTTGGGGTAGTTCGGAACGGTCGCGGCAAGTTCCTAGCCCACATGACCTTGGCCCTGCGCAACGTCCATCCGGCGATGCTCCCAATGCTCTCCACCGCTCAGTCACGGGCCAGGTCCTGTCTGCAAGCCTCGCCGAATTCAATGAGGAAATTGAACCCGCCCCGATGCACGTCCTCCAGCACCTCGTGCATGGTACGATTAGATCCGAGGTAGGTCTCAACGATCGAGTCGAATGTACGCTCGGCAGCCGTGATGACTGGTCGCGGTGATACGAGCCTTATCCGTCCGAGCAGAGCAAAGAGCTTGACCAGGTCCGCGGCATCGTCCTTCTGGTGACCCAACGCGTCCCCATAGAGACGAGCGGCCTCGTCAACGAATTCAGCATAGAGCGCCTCCCGCCTGGCCTTGATCGCTTCACGCCGAGCGAAGAGAAGCTGGGTCCTCTGTGTCAGCCAGGAGCTCCCAAACGATGCCAATCCACCGATTATGGCTCCTGCGAGGGCAGAGAACGCTGAGATGTAGGCTGTATCCACGTCACTCTTCGCCAGAGACTCCGCGCTTCACGGGGACGCATGCCGACACATCCCGCCTCGCGCAACTCTCGACTTTTGCGGTCGGAGATGTGTTCGAATGTATCAGAATGCCCCGCTTCTAGCCGCCTTTCCCCCGATTGATAACGCGATCAACCGGCCGGGTCGGGCGGTCCTCGACCGGCGGCCCGCCGGTCTGTATCGGAAGGGGCATGATCCTCGGACCGAACGAGGTATAGATCGTGCGTCGTGCGACCCTCAACTTTCTCACCGGCGTGATGGCCGTTGCTATCAGTGGCTGCCTCGGACCGCCGGTGCTCGAGCGGCAGGTGCTTGGCTATGATGAAGTCACCAGGACGCTCGACGAAAAACTGCTGCTTCTCAACATCGCCCGCGTCTCCAACCAAGAACCCGTTCATTTCACGTCGACCTCGAGCATCGCCGCCACGTTTACCTGGACAACAACGCTGGGCGCCAGCGGTGAGATCACGGAGTCGAAGGGAACCAACTTCCTCAACCTCAACATCGGTGGGAGCGCGTCGGAGAATCCGACGTTCAGCATCTCTCCCATTTCGGGCAAAGAGTTTACCGAGCGGGTCGCAACGCCTTTTCAGGACAGGGTCTTTGAGTTTCTCGTGTTTCAAGGAGGCAGGATTGACCAAGCCATCCGTCTGATGGGAGCGGGAATAGAGGTCCAGAAACCGGATGGTCGGTTTGTTCGCTTCATTGAAAACGATCCACGCCGACCAAATGAATACGAGGAATTCCGGCGCATCGCCGCTCACCTGCAGTGGCTCAACGATAATCGCCAGCTGTTTGTCCGCCCTCTTGTCTTTGACGAACCCCTGATCGCCGATTTCAAAGACACTCCGAGCGCCGGGGATATCAACAATGGCTTCAATATGGGATTGCGATGGCGACAGAAACCGAACGGCCACTATGAGCTGACGCGGCTGAAGGGCGATCGGATCGTCGTGGGGAATTTCGATCCGATGGCGCTGACCGACCAGCAGCGCTTCGAGCTCGACGAAAAGATCAAGAAGAACCCGAGTGGATTTGTCTATCTGGATATTCAGCCAAATGGACCGGGTGGAAATTTCCCGATCCAAGGCGCGATCAAGTTACGAAGCATGTTTCAGATTCTTAAATTTATCGCCATAGGCATCAAGATCGCCCCAGAGTTCGAGGTTAGCCCGGACGTGCCGACGGAAGACACGGATACAGGGGCCACAGCGACCTTGAAGATTAATATAACGGATAGTCCGCCAGATCTAAGACTCCCAACCGTTTATTATGACGGTCACTATTACTCAGTGAATGATACGGTATGGGACCGCACGACCTTTCTGATCCTTAGCATTTTGTTCCAAACGACCATCGGCCGGGTCGAGAACGTCGGGATTCCGATCACGATCTCAAAATAGGACACGCCAGCCGAGCGCAACCGATACGTTTCATGCACGTGTCGGGCGACGACTTCCTAGTCATCCCGGGACGCGTCACCTGCCTCCGTTCGCGACACGGCCTGCATCGGGCAGCCATGCGACCCGCACCGCGCAATGACTCGCTGCCGTGTGTCGCGTGCAACATGCAACTTGACCATCTGCCTAAACGGACCGAACGTTTGAGCAAATGAATTTAACGTCGACGGGAGGGGGTGATGGCAGACGCGCTGACAGATTCCGTAGAATCATTCTCTTCATGGTGGAGAGCCGCTGCTCTCGTTACGATGGCGGGCGGTTTCGCGGTGCTTATTCTGCTGACGGTGAAGGCTTACCAGAACGCGCCGCCGATCCCGGATAAATTCGTCGATCCCACAGGTGCCGTGGTCTTCACCGCTGATGACGTCATTGCCGGTCAGCAGGTCTTCTTGAAGCACGGCCTGATGGACAATGGCACGATCTGGGGCCACGGCGGCTATCTCGGCCCCGATTTCTCTGCGCAGTCCCTGCACATCCTCGCCCTCGACCTCGCAGATCGCATCGCGCATGAGCGTCTCAGCCGCGGTTACCCTGACCTTACACCCGAGGAGAAGGCCGCAGTCGACGGTGCCGTCGCTCTCGACCTGAAGGCCAATCGCTACGATACAGCGAGTGGAACGTTGGCTCTGCCGGCTGGTGCGGCCGAGTCCTTCAAGCGCCAGCTCGAATATCGGACGAAATATTTCGGCGAGCCAGAAAGAAATGGTG
>Ga0310910_10000037_pt1 | contig 50200 bp, 44 predicted proteins | sample GREbulkMGHF172_FD_203448 | JGI IMG/M metagenome (GOLD analysis project Ga0310910, IMG submission 203448) | Lab enrichment of tropical soil microbial communities from Luquillo Experimental Forest, Puerto Rico - GRE.bulkMG.HF172 | ecosystem: Environmental > Terrestrial > Soil > Tropical forest >... | reverse complement strand
TCCTCGCCAGAAATCAAATGGGGCGGCCAAAGGCCGCCCCATTTGCGCGAGAAAGGGTGACGCGATCTAGTTCGGGACAGGAGCTTTCGAATTTGGCGGGAATGCCGAATTCACCTGCGTTCCGCGCAGAAGATCGAGTGCCATATTGAGGGCTTTGTCGTTCTTGGCATCCGGAGGGATGTACGACTGCGAGCCGGTCTGCTCCTTGCCTTCGTCGCCCTTCAGATGGCCGCGCAGCGACGCCTCGCCCTTCGTATCCGTCTTGGACTTCAGGTCTTCCGGAACGTCCTGGAGGACCTCGATGTCAGGCGAGATGCCCTTTGCCTGGATCGAACGACCCGAAGGCGTGAAGTAACGTGCCGTGGTCAGGCGCAAGGCACCATTGCCCGATCCCAGCGGAATAATCGTCTGCACCGAACCTTTGCCGAAAGAACGGGTTCCGATGACAGTTGCCCGCTTGTGATCCTGCAACGCGCCGGCCACGATTTCGGACGCTGATGCAGAGCCACCATTGATCAACACGATCAAAGCCTTGTTCTTTGTCAGGTCACCGGGGCGCGCATTGAAGCGCTGGGTCTCTTCCGCGTTGCGGCCACGCGTCGACACGATCTCGCCCTTTTGCAGGAAAGCATCGGACACCGATATTGCCTGGTCGAGCAAGCCGCCCGGGTTGTTACGTAGGTCAAGCACGTATCCCTTGAGCTTGTCGTCGGAAATCTTAGCCGAGATATCGGCGATGGCCTTCTTCAGCCCTTCGGTGGTCTGCTCGTTGAACTGCGTGAGTCGAATGTACCCGACATCGTCGCCTTCCAATTGAGAGCGCACGGAACGAACGCGGATGATGTCGCGCGTGATCGACACCTCGACCGGCTTGTCCTGACCCTTGCGCATGATCGTCAGTTTTATCTTTGTGTTCACCGGCCCGCGCATCTTTTCAACGGCTTGGTTCAGGGTCAGACCCTGAACCTGTTCATCGTCGAGCTTGGTGATGATGTCGTTCGCCATGATTCCAGCTTTGGCAGCCGGCGTGTCATCGATCGGCGCCACGACCTTGATCAGGCCATCTTCCATGGTGACTTCGATGCCGAGACCACCGAACTCGCCGCGGGTTTGCACCTGCATGTCGCGGAAGCTCTTGGCGTCCATGTAGCTCGAATGCGGGTCGAGCCCGGCCAACATACCATTGATGGCGGTTTCGATCAGTTTGCTGTCGTCGGGCTTTTCGACATAGTCGGCGCGCACGCGCTCAAACACATCGCCGAACAGATTAAGCTGCCGGTACGTATCCGCTGCCGCGGCTTTGGCCGACGCGCCAACCAGAATTACGCGAGGTTGAACCGCGAGCAGCGTCAGTGCTGCTCCCGCCGCCGCGCCGAGAAGAATGAGTGACGTCTTGCGCATTATCCGCGAACCTTTTCGCCTTCGCCAGCCGCCCACCATGGGCCTGGATCGACGGGAACCCCGTCCTTTCTAAACTCAACGTATAGCACCGGTTGGCTAGAACCTGTCGCGAGGATAGCGGCGATATGGGAGCCGTTCCCCATCAACGCAACGGGTTCCCCGGTCAGCACAAACTGCCCGAGATCAACTGATATCCGTTCCATCCCAGCGAGCAACACATGATACCCGCCGCCGACATTAAGGATCAAGAGTTGGCCGTATGACCGGAATGCCCCTGCGTATACCACCCAACCGTCGGCAGGGGCAGTCACTTGTGCGCCAGTTCGGGTGGCAATGGAAAGGCCTTTTTCGGCCCCACCGTTGCCGTCCGGGGCACCAAACTCCTTTAACCTTACGCCGTTAACCGGACTTGGAACTTGTCCTCGTAGGGAGGCGAACGCGACGGCTGGCGCCAGGCGTCCGGGGTCGCGAAAGGCGGACAGCTCGGGCCGGTTGTCGGATCGCGCGGCCTCGCGCGTATCGCGCGTTGCCTGATCTAGGCCCTGTTCGAGCTTGGCGATCAACTCCTTCAGGTTGTCCACGTCGCGGGCGAGGCCACCGGCGCGGGTCCGCTCTGCGTCAAGCGCCTTTTCGCGCTCGGCCAGTTGCCTCTGGCGTTCGTCAACCAGCAGCGTCATCCGTAACTGCTCTCGACCGAGGGAGGCGACCTCGGTGCGCAGCTGCTCGCGCTCGGTGTCGATCTTCTTGCGAACCGCGATCAGGTCAGAAAGCTCGTTGGCCAGCACGCTGAGCTCATGACGCATTTGCGGCAGAACTGCGCCCAACACCATGGCGGTCCGCACTGACTGCAGTGCATCTTCAGGACTGGCGATCAGTGCCGGGGGCGCTCGGCGTCCAATGCGCTGGAGCGCGGCCAACACTTCGCTGATGAGCTCGCGACGGCTCTCCAACGATTTGTGGATCCCAGTTTCCGTCTCATCGAGTAGCTTGAGGCGATCCTGGGTCGCCGTGATTTTGGACTCGACGTCCCGCAAGCGAGCGGCAGTGTCGATCAGATCCTGGTTGAACTTGCGACGGTCGGCGCCAATCTGATCGATGTCGCGTCTGAGCGCAGCCTCTGTTTCGGCCGATTTCCGCTGCTGGTCCCGCGCCGCCTTAAGCTCTTCGTCGCGCTGCTTGAGCGCATCAAGTTTGTCTGAAGAATTGTTCTGCGCAGGCGGAGCCTTGCTGTCCTGTGCCGATGCGGGGAGCGTCACCCCCAACCCCACGGCAAGGGCGGCGCAAGCGCAAAGGCGGCCGAATTCCCCCAGCCAAATCATGGAAATCACGTTACGCCCGCGAGTTGGAACGGCAAGACCATTTGTTGGTCAAAGGTATTGACGCCGATTGCGACCAAATCGGGGTGCGGCGTCGTCTGAGGCAAAAATTCATCCCCGGTGGTAAGGATGTCCAGCCAAAATCGTTGTTGCGCGGTAGAGCTGCTCCAACAGCATCACTCTGACGAGTTGATGCGGCCAGGTGGCGGACCCGAACGATATCCTTAAATCCGCCTTATCCCTCAAGTTAGGGGCAAGCCCGTCGGCGCCGCCAATCACGAACACTGTCGCTGGTCGGCCATTGGCCCGCCATTTGGAAATCTGGCTCGCAAAATCAATGCTCTCAAGGTTGTCTCCACGGGAATCAAGCAACACGACCGCCGCCTTGTCCGGAATGACGTTGGCGAGCGCGATCGATTCCTCGATCATGCGTTTGCCAGCGTCAGCGGCGCGGCTCTCTCTAATCTCAACGATTTCGATATCGCGCAGTCCCAGCTGGCGGCCGGTCTGCGCCGCGCGCTCGCGGTAGCGCTCGCTCAGCTCGGTCTCCGGGCCCTGTTTCAGGCGTCCAATGGCGGCAACGATGATACGCATCGCACCGTTGAGCCTATCAGGCTGGCCGACGTGCGTCCTTGCCTGTCGCCGACCACATCTTTTCAAGATTGTAGAAGGCGCGAACCTCTGGCCGGAAGACGTGCACAATCACGTCGCCCGCGTCGATCAAGACCCAGTCGCCTTGCCTCATGCCCTCGACACGAACGCGAGAATTGCTCGCATCCTCGATGTCCTTGACGAGGTGATCGGCAACGGCACTGACATGGCGCTGTGACCGTCCAGTGGTCACGACCATGTAGTCTCCGATCGAGGATTTTTCGGTAAGATCGATGACGACGCTGTCCTCGGCTTTCATGTCTTCAAGACGCGCAAGGACGGTGCGGAGCGTCTCCTTGGCAGTTGGGTGCCGGGAGACGTTTTCGGGCGTATGACGCGAAGCCCGAGAGAGTGCAGGTGTATTCAGGGGTTCTGGTCCTTTCTATGCGTTGCACTCACCCCCGGTTCGAACCGGGAGCCTTACAAAACATAATTACCTCGTTCGCGTCTTTCTACCCCGGCGTTTGTGTGCCCTCGCAATGAATTTGCCCTTCGCGCTCTTGCTTCCACGCCTATTACCACCTGATTTGGAACCCTTGGATTTGCCCGGCCCCGCGCGGCGGGCGCCACCGGTCGGACGTTTTCGACGGCGCAGGGCGCGAAGCGCGGTAGACGACAGGGGCGATTTGAGGCCGTGGAGGAAAGTCCACGCAGGCGCTATTCGGTCGGGCAAGGAAGAGACGGCGTGTTCCGGGATACGCATCCGGGAAAGCGCGTTGCCCGCAGGACTGGCGGCCGCATAAAGGCTTGGGCCCAAACGATCGACGACGACGATAGGCACCTGCTCGGCTATTTTTCGCCACTTCTGCCAGCGGTGAAAACTCCGCAAATTGTCCGCGCCCATGATCCAGACGAATCGGACACCCGGGCATCGGGCCAGCAACCAAGATATCGTATCGTAAGTGTATCTCGTCTTAATGACAGCTTCGAGACCCGTGACATCGATGCGCGGATGATGCGTAAGCGCGCGCGCCGCAGCGATTCGTTCGGGTAAAGACGCGAGCCCTTTGGTGTTCTTGAGCGGGTTTCCCGGTGTCACCAGCCACCAGACGCGATCAAGCTTGAGTCGCTTGAGTGCGAGCAAGGTCGCGGCGAGATGAGCCTGATGTGGCGGATCGAACGTCCCACCAAAAAGGCCAATCCGCATGCCGGGCGTATGTGGTGGCAGTAAGCGCTCGGAATTGGCGGGCGACTTCGAATTCACGGGCGAGTCTGACCATTGCCGTGGATGCGGTATTTGAAAGTGGTCAGTTGATCGACCCCGACAGGGCCGCGCGCATGCAGGCGGCCGGTAGCAATACCGATTTCTGCACCAAAGCCGAACTCGCCGCCATCGGCAAATTGCGTCGACGCGTTGTGCAACACGATCGCTGAATCGACTTCGGTGAGGAACTTGGCGGCGGCAACGTCGTCGTCGGCGACGATGGCGTCAGTGTGATGCGATCCGTAGCGTTCGATATGCGCAATGGCGGCGGCAATGTCGTCCACGACCTTCACGGCGATGATGGCATCGAGATATTCGGTGCCCCAATCCTCCTCGGTCGCGGCCTTTACCCGCTTGTCGATCGCCTGCGTCGCGGCATCGCCACGCACTTCACAACCCGCCGCGATCAGCATTTCGACCAGCGGTTTGAGGTTGGTGGTTTCGCCGCCGCGATCGACCAGCAGCGTTTCGGCCGCGCCGCAGACGCCGGTGCGGCGCATCTTGGCGTTCAGTACGATCTTCTTGGCCATGTCGAGCGAAGCCGAGCGATGCACAAACACATGGCAGACCCCTTCGAGGTGCGCGAATACCGGCACCTTGGCTTCCGCCTGCACCCGCGCCACCAAACTCTTCCCGCCACGGGGAACGATCACGTCGATGTTGCCGTCGAGCCCCTGCAGCATCAGGCCGACTGCAGCGCGGTCGCGGGTCGGGACGAGTTGTATCGCGGCTGCCGGTAGGCCAGCGGTCTCGAGCCCGCTAGCCAAGGCCGCAAGTATCGCCCGGCTGGTTCGCATGCTGTCGGAGCCGCCGCGCAGGATCGCCGCAGTGCCGGCCTTCAGGCAGAGCACGGCGGCATCGGCCGTAACATTGGGCCGGCTCTCGTAGATGATACCGATCACCCCGAGCGGGACGCGCACGCGTTCAATTCGCATGCCGTTTGGCCGCGTCCAGGATTCCGTAACGACGCCAACGGGATCCTTCAATGCCCCGACGGCCTCGATACCTGCTGCGATGGCCTCGACCCGCGTGGCATCGAGCGCGAGCCTATCAAGAGAGGCCCCCGTAACCCCGGCGCCCTTTGCTTCGGCCACGTCCTCGGCGTTGGCCGAAAGAATCGCGGAAGCCTGCTCCCGAACGGCCGTAGCCATTCCCGCGAGCGCGCGGTTTTTCCGATCTGCGGGGGCAACCGCGAGGACGCGGCTCGCCGCGCGGGCACGAAGCCCAATCTCCCGCATGACGCTAGAGATGTCTCCAGTCCCCTCGATGCTTTTGAGCGACGCGGTCATGGCCGAAAAACCGTAAAACCCTTTGTCCGTCGGCACTTCCCTACCACGTCAGATATGTGACGGCGAGATGGGGCCGTCTGGCGCATGGCAGGGTTCGCCGTTGGGGATAACGTGGATAAAAATGCGCTCCACGCAACGGATCAATTGACCTACACATTGCAGTGCCAGGGTGACGACGTTGCAGGAGGTTACCATGGCGTACGGTTCGGGCCGTCTTCCCAGTCGATTTCCTGTGGGCACCAAATTCGTGATCGAAGGTAAACGCGGCGGCGAAGGCCAGGTGCAAGTATTCAGCCGGTACCTGGAATTCCCTGACGGCACGTTCTTCCCGCTGCCGGTCCGGCCGTCGAAGCGGAAATCTGCTCCAACCGGACGGCGCGCCCGTAGATCCCGTGCGCGCTGAGCCAGTCGGCCATTGGCCGAGACCGTTCGGCGTGTTTTTTCGTCACGGACGGGCTGCCGGTTCACAGGTAGACCGAAGGTTTGGCGGGATCGCGAGAGGGTGGGATTGCTCGGCCATTGGCCGACCCCTCGAAATGCGAAAGCCCCAGCCTCTTGTGGGCTGGGGCTGACGGGCGATCGGTCAATCGCCTTTTTCCAATTGTGTCGCTTCCCGATAACGCAGAGCAGGAATCCGGGTTCCGCGAGTTTGTGACTATTCACCGCCGAGCACGAGATCGTCGCGATGGATCATCTCGGTGCGGCCGGCGTAGCCAAGGATCAGCAAGACGTCGGCGGATGAACGACCTTTTATTTTTTCGGCATCGTCTGCGTCGTAAGCAACAAGCCCGCGGCCGATCTCGTGTCCATCCGGGCCGCGGACCAACACGGCATCACCTCGTCCGAAACCGCCCTCGATCTTGATCACGCCCGCAGGCAACAGGCTCTTGCCGCCCCGCAATGCCTTCACCGCGCCCGCGTCGATGACGAGCGCGCCGCGCGGCTCGAGCGATCCGGCGATCCATTTCTTGCGTGAGGTGACAGGATTCGCCGGCGTGAGAAACCAGGTGCAGGCTGCACCCTTGCCGATCTTTTCGAGCGGATGCTGCACGCGCCCGGATGCAATCACCATGTGCGTGCCGGCGGTGGTGGCAATCTTGCCCGCCTCGATCTTCGTGAGCATGCCGCCGCGTGCAAGTTCGGAGCCGGAAGCACCCGCCATGGCTTCGATGCCCGGTGTGATGCGAGCGACCACCGGCACGAGCCGGGCATCGTGTCCCGATCCGGGTGGCTTGTCGTAAAGTCCGTCGACATCGGAAAGCAGCACCAATAGGTCGGCGCTCATCATTGTCGCAACGCGCGCAGCAAGCCGGTCGTTATCGCCATAGCGAATCTCTGTTGTCGCGACGGTGTCGTTCTCGTTGATCACGGGCACGCTGCGCCACTCGAGCAACTTGGCGATGGTGGAGCGGGCATTGAGATAGCGGCGGCGCTCTTCGGTATCACCCAAGGTGACGAGCACTTGACCTGCAGTGAGCGCATGCGCACCGAGTGCCTCGGACCACGCGCGCGCGAGCGCGATCTGACCGACCGCAGCGGCCGCCTGGCTGTCCTCGAGCTTGAGCGCACCTGTTGGCAGTCGGAGCACCGCACGCCCCAGCGCGATCGCTCCGGAAGAGACAACCAGAACGTCACGTCCGTCCTTGTGCACGGCGGCGATATCGGCCGAGAGGGATGCGAGCCACTCGCGTTTGAGCCCGCCCGCGGCGGAATCCACCAGCAACGAGGATCCGACCTTGACGACGATGCGCCGAAAGTCCTTTAGCGACGGCGTTTTCGGCATTGTTCCGAGCGAGCTGTTCATGGCGGCGCTGTGTAGCATGGGAACTGCTGCGTCGTCATGGTTGAGCGTGGTATCATTTACAGAGGGCGAAGCGATGCAGCTTGCGGTCTACGGGGCGGTACTGTTGATTGCGCTCGGCAGCGTGCTGCTGGGACTCGACTGGGTATCGGCACCCATGTCCCCGATGGTGGACACCAAGGCGGGATTAAGCGCCGCAGCTCCATCTCTGCCGCAGCCGCCGAGCAAACCAACTGTCGCAATGCCAAACACGCCGGCCCCTCAGGGCGCACCCGTGCCTGTCCAGCCAAATATTTCTGCGCCGATGAATCCGCCGGTGTCGACGGCTCCCCGCGCGAATCTCGGTGCACCGATTATTGCCCCAGGCCTGACACCGAGCTCTTCGGCGCCACCGGAGGCGGCGGCGCAGGCCACGACCGAAGCGCCAGCTGCGACGCCGGAATCGCCGGTGCATTGCAATGTGAATGCTTGCACGGCGGCCTATCGTTCATTCCGGGCAGCCGACTGCACCTATCAGCCGAGCGATGGGCCGCGCAGGCTCTGCTCAAAGTAAGCGTTCGGTCGGTAGTTCGACCTACATCCCTTTTTGCGGCGCGCTGTCGAGCAATTCCTGCAGTGCCCGCTTGTAGAACTTGGCATTGCCGGTTGTTGCGTGCCCCGAGGTCTGCTCGCTCGCCTGGATCAGAAGCAGTTTTCCGTTCTTTACGCGTTTCATCGCCGCTTCAGTAATGCCTGTCTCCGGAGGATTTCGCTCGTCGTCGGCCGCGTTGATCAGCAAGAGCGGAGCTTCGATCTTCTCGAGATCGGGTGAGGCGTCGTAGTCGCCCGACGAGCCCCACTGCCACAGGAAGTCGTTGGCGTCGGAAGTCGCAGGCGCGGCGAGGCGTGTATCGACAAGCTTGTCAGCCTGGCCGCGCGTCGGCGCCTGCTTCTGGTAGTTGAGCGTGCCGCCGGAGGTGGCGAATGCGAAGAACGCGCTGGCGAGCCTCACTGAATGCGGCTGGTTGGTGTAATTGCCGTTTGCATATTCGGGATCTTGACGGATCGACTCAAGCATCATTCGGCGCAGGATCCAGTTGCGCGATGCCATTGCGGTGGGTTGCGACGCCATGGGCACGAGAACATCCATGTAGTCAGGATATTTCTCGCCCCACAGCCAGACGTTCATGCCACCCATCGAATTTCCGATGATCATGCGCACGTGCTTGATGCCGAGCCCTTCAGCCACCAGACGATATTGTGCATCCACCATGTCAGCGTAGTTATATTGCGGAAACTTCGTCTTCAGCCCATCCGACGGCTTGGTCGAATTTCCGTGACCGATCGCATCGGGGAGGATGATGAAATATTTTTCGGCGTCGAGTGGCTGTCCCGGTCCGAACAACTCGCCGGCAAAGGCAGGCGTTAACATGCTCAGCCCGGAACTGCCGGTGCCATGCAGGACGACGACTGGAATGCCCTCTGGTTTTCCGATCGTTCGGTAGTGAAGGCGGACCTCAGGAAGCGCCTCCCCAGTGTGGAAGCGGAAGTCGCGCGCAATCCAATAACCTTCCTTGGGCGCGGGGTAGTCCGCGGCGTTTGCAGCAAGTGAGATCAATGCAAGACCGAGTGTGGTGGCAGCTCTGAAAAGCATCTGACGTTTCCCCACTTGCGTTATCAGCCGGAATGACTGGTAACGGAGTTACATGATCGCTCCGATTTGCCACGGCACGAATTCAAGTTCGCCATAGCCCAGATCTTCCGACTTGGTATGTGAGCCCGAAGCGACCCGCAGCACCTTTTCGAAAATTTCCTGACCCTTGGTTTCGATAGAGGTCCCATCGAGAACATCGCCGCAATTGATGTCCATGTCATCGGTCATGCGCCGATACATTTCGGTATTGGTCGCGAGTTTGATCGACGGCGTGGGCTTGCAGCCGAAAGCAGATCCGCGGCCGGTGGTGAAGCACATCACGTTGCAGCCGCCGGCCACTTGCCCGGTCGCGCCGACGGGGTCGTACCCGGGCGTGTCCATGAACACGAAGCCTTTCTCCTTGACCGGCTCGGCGTACTCGTAGACCGCGCGCAACGTCGTGGTGCCGCCTTTCGCAGCGGCCCCCAATGATTTTTCCAGAATGGTGGAGAGGCCGCCCGCCTTGTTGCCCGGCGAGGGATTGTTGTTCATTTCGCCGCCGTTGCGCTTCGTGTAGTCCTCCCACCAGCGGATGCGCTCGGTGAGTTTTTCACCAACAGCGCGATTGATGGCGCGCCGGGTCAGCAAATGCTCGGCGCCGTAGATCTCGGGCGTTTCGGCGAGTACCGCCGTCCCGCCATGTTTGACCAGAAGGTCAACGGCGGATCCGAGCGAGGGATTTGCGGTGATGCCGGAATAGCCGTCTGATCCGCCGCACTGGAGCGCGAGTACGATCTCCGAGGCAGGTCGTGTTTCTCTTTTGGCGCGCGCCGCGACGGGCAGCATGGCCTTGATGCGTTCCACACCCTGTTCGACCGTTTTCTTCGTCCCACCGGTCGCCTGGATTGTCATGGTCTGGAAGTGATCGCCTTCGACCATTTCGTATTCTTCTTTCATGCGATCGATCTGGAAAACCTCGCAGCCCAGGCCGACCATCAATGCAGCGCCGAGATTGGGATGCGTGGCGTAGCCCCACTGGGTCCGCCGCAGCAATTCCCATCCTTCGCCATACGCCGCCATTCCGCAGCCGCTGCCATGCACAAACGCCACCGCTCCATCGATTTCCGGATGGTCATCGAGAATGCCGGATCGGTTGACTTCCTCGGCGATGAATTTTGCGACCGAGGCCGAGCAATTCACCGAGGTCAGGATGCCGATATAATTGCGTGTACCGGTCTTGCCGTTGGGTCGAAGATAACCTTCGAATGTCGCCCGCAATTCTGGCGCCAGGACTTCGTCGTTCTTTGCGCCCTCGGCAAAACGGTAGTCGCGCGCGAAATCGCGCAGTGCCACATTTTGCTCGTGCACCCAATCACCAGGTGCGATCGGCTTTGACGCAAAACCGATGGTCTGTCCGTATTTTTGCACCGGGCGGCCTTCGCCGATGGCCGCTATCGCCATCTTGTGGCCACGCGGCACCCGCTCGCGCGCCGTAACGCCCGCGGCGACGGCTCCGACGGAAATTTGATCGACGGCAACGACGACATTGTCTTCGGGTGATAAGCGGATGGTCCTCGGTGCACTCATGGAAAACCTGATTTTGACGACCGCTGCATTCCGGCAGCCTGACGAGGGCTGTTGCACGACGCTGATCGCAAGTAACATCGCAGTCAACAGGCGTTTTGAAAATAGCCGAGCTGGGGGAGGAAATTGTGTCGTACCGGTCGCGTTGTCGGGCTCGTAAAGTAAGAGCGCGCTAGTACACCACGACAGACCTGATCGATTTTCCTTCGTGCATCAGATCGAAGGTGTCGTTGATCTTCTCGAGCGGCATTGTATGCGTAATCAGGTCGTCGATATTGATTTTGCCTTCCATGTACCAGTCGACAATTTTTGGCACGTCGGTACGCCCGCGCGCGCCGCCGAAGGCCGTCCCACGCCAAACACGTCCGGTGACGAGCTGAAACGGCCGTGTGGAAATTTCCTGCCCGGCGCCGGCCACGCCGATGATGATGCTCTCGCCCCAGCCGCGGTGACAGCATTCCAGCGCCTGACGCATGGTCGCGACATTACCGATGCATTCGAATGAAAAGTCGGCACCACCGCCGGTCAGGTCGACAACGGCCTGCACGACCTTGTCTCGGCCCACTTCGGCGGGGTTGACGAAATGGGTCATGCCGAACTTCTCAGCCATCGCGCGTTTGGCGGGATTGGTGTCGATCCCGACGATCTTGTCCGCGCCGACCATACGCGCGCCCTGGATTACGTTGAGACCGATGCCGCCGAGCCCGAATACGGCGACATTTGCTCCAGGCCAAACCTTTGCGGTGTTGATGACGGCGCCGACCCCGGTCGTGACGCCGCAGCCGATGTAACAGATCTTGTCGAAGGGGGCGTCTTCGCGGACCTTCGCGAGCGCGATCTCAGGTAACACCGTGTAGTTGGCGAAGGTCGAGCAGCCCATGTAGTGGAAGACCGGATCACCGTCGCAGCGGAAACGGCTGGTGCCGTCCGGCATCACGCCTTTGCCCTGCGTGGCACGGATCGCCGTGCAGAGATTGGACCTGCGCGAGAGACAGGTTTTGCATTGGCGGCACTCCGGCGTGTAGAGCGGAATAACGTGGTCGCCCGGCTTCAGGGTGCTTACCCCTGCTCCGACCTCTCGCACGATCCCTGCACCTTCATGGCCGAGGATCGCCGGGAACAAACCCTCCGGATCGGCGCCTGACAGGGTGTAAGCGTCGGTGTGACAGATGCCTGTCGCCTCGATCTCGACCAGCACTTCGCCGGCCTTGGGACCTTCGATATCGATGGTCTCGACGGTCAAGGGTTCGCCGGCTTTCCAGGCGACTGCGGCACGCGTTTTCATGATATCCTGCCAAATGATGGGTGGTGCGGTACTGCCTTATTATGAGCGGGCGCGGCATGCTGAGCCACGAATTTTTCATCCCTGCCGCGCTCGCGCCGAGCCGCTAAACCGGTTCTTTGATGTCAGCGTCTTCCTGCGCCTTGTCGATGACCTTGAGGAGGGCGCGCAAAACGTCCTGTACACTTTCGCCCGATTGCGCGGAGAGCACCATCGGTGTTTTCCGGCAGGCTTTTTTCAGCTTTGCGATTTGTGCCTTGATTGTGTCCTTGGTCATTGCGTCCGCTTTCGAGAGCGCAACAATCTCAGGCTTTTCCGTCAATCCTTGTGCGTATGCCTCAAGTTCGTCGCGCACGATTTTGTAGGCAGCGCCCGCATCTTCCGCGGTCCCGTCGACGAGGTGCAGCAGTACACGACAGCGCTCCGTATGACCCAGGAAATGGTCGCCCAAACCTGTTCCTTCATGTGCGCCTTCGATCAGGCCGGGCAGATCGGCCACCACGAATTCGCGCCCATCGACTTCAACGACACCGAGCTGCGGATGCAGCGTCGTAAATGGGTAATCGGCGATCTTCGGCTTCGCCGCGCTCACTGCAGCGAGGAAGGTGGATTTGCCGGCGTTCGGAAGTCCGACGAGGCCGGCGTCGGCAATCAGCTTTAGCCGCAGGCGGATTGTGCGCTCTTCGCCAGGTTGGCCAGGATTGGCATGACGCGGAGCGCGATTGGTGGACGATTTGAAGTGCGCGTTACCGAAGCCGCCATTGCCGCCACGTGAAATCGTGACGCGCTGGCCGACCTTGGTGAGATCGGCAATCAGCGTTTCGCCATCTTCTTCGTAGACCTGCGTGCCGATCGGCACCTTCAGGACCACGTCCCTACCGTTGGCTCCGGCACGGTCCTTGCCCATGCCGTTACCGCCGCGCTGGGCCTTGAAGTGCTGCTGATAACGGTAATCGATCAGCGTATTGAGGCCGTTGACCGCCTCTATCACCACGTCGCCACCTTTGCCGCCGTCGCCACCGTTCGGTCCGCCGAACTCGATGAATTTCTCGCGCCGGAACGAGATGCAGCCGTTCCCGCCCGCGCCGGACGCAATATAGACCTTGGCTTCATCGAGGAATTTCATGGCCTTAGGGTATATCCCAAGGCGCCGTCATTCGCCAAAGGAGGTCCGGGAATAAATCCGCGCGACGTCCGATCCAGTCCATGCAGCCAATTGCAGGGAGACCGGACATGAGCACAAACGATCACGAGAAAGGCCCCAGCCGTCGCAAGGTTCTTGAATGTATGACCTGGGCGGGAACCGGCGTGTTGTGGACCGTCGCGGGCGGAGTACCGACCTCGCTCGGCATTATCGACGAAGCGCTGGCGCAGCAGAGCAAGGGTTTCACCTTCCTGCAGATCAGCGACAGTCACATGGGTTTCGACAAGCCCGCCAATCCGAATACCAAGGGCACGCTCGAGGAAGCGATCGGGCGAGTGAAAGCGCTGACGGTCAAGCCGTCATTCATGATCCACACGGGAGATATTTCGCATCTGTCCAAACCGGTGGAGTTCGACGATGCAGATCGCATCATTTCGGACGCGCGGCTCGATGTGCACTATGTGCCGGGCGAACACGACATCATCGACGAGGATCAGGGCAAGCTTTATCGGGATCGTTATGGCCGCGGCACCAAAGGTGCGGGCTGGTACAGCTTTGACGCCGATGGTGTGCATTTCATCGGCCTCGTCAACGTCGTCGACCTGAAAGCGGGCGGCCTCGGCAATCTCGGCAACGAACAGTTGGAATGGCTCGAAGACGATCTGAAAGGACGCTCGGCGTCACAGCCGATTGTCGTGTTCGCGCATATCCCGTTGTGGACGGTCTACCCGGAATGGGGTTGGGGCACGCAGGACAGCGCACGGGCGCTCGAATATCTCAAGCGGTTCGGTTCGGTGACTGTTCTCAACGGCCATATTCATCAAGTCATGCAGAAGGTCGAGGGCAACGTGACCTTCCACACGGCGCGCTCAACGGCGTTCCCGCAACCGGCGCCCGGGTCTGCTCCGTCACCGGGACCGATGAAAGTGCCCGACGACAAGTTGCGTACGATGCTTGGGATCGCCAGCGTGACGTTCAAGCAAAACGAGCAACGGCTTGCCATCATCGACACGCCGCTGCAGGGATGAGCTTGAACATGGCCAAGAAGACGAAATCGCTGATCAACAGCGTCGTTGCGGGCGTGGTGGCGTTGCTCGTCTTTGCCGCCACGCCGACCTGGGCGGACGATATTGCCGTCAAGATCGGTAACTTCACTTTTGGTCCGCAAGAGCTGAAGGTGAAGTCCGGGACAACAGTGACGTGGACCAACGAAGACGATATCCCGCATACCGTGGTGTCACCGAACAACTTCAGGTCAAAACCGCTCGACAGCGAGGATAAATTCTCGTTCACATTCACGACACCCGGGACCTACAAGTACTTTTGTTCCTTGCATCCGCATATGACCGGGACAATTGTCGTGGAGGCGGCGACCGGAAGCATCACGCCGCAACAGTGATGCAACGGTGCGGAACGACAGCATGGCGTATGAAGGCGGCGGCGATCGTGGCAAGGCGGAGCGTTTTCGCGCCGCAGCTTTGCCTTATCTCGACGATGTCTACACGCTTGCGCGTTATCTTTTGCGCAATACGGCCGACGCCGAGGATGCCGCACAGGAATGCTATCTGCGCGCGTTCCGACATTTCGAGACATTTCGTGGCGGGCCGATCAAGCCGTGGTTGCTGGCCATCCTGCGCAACGTCTGTCGCGCCGAATATGCCCGTCGCGGGGCGCTTACGGCCGTCGTGGACAATCTCGAGGAGGCCGAAAATAAATCCGACGGATTGTGGAGCGAGGCGCAGAGTTCTCCCGAAACGGAAACCCTGCAACGGCTCGATGGTGAAAGCATGCAGCGACTGATCACGCAGTTGCCGGGCGCGTTTCGCGAGGCACTTGTGCTGCGCGAGGTCAATGATTTGAGCTATCGGGAAATTGCCGACGTTACGGGCGTGCCCGTCGGTACGGTGATGTCGCGTCTTGCGCGCGCACGCGGACTGTTGCGCGCGGCCTGGCTGGCGGAGGAGAAGGGGCCATGACCTGCGAGGAAGCAGACGTCATGTTGCATGCTCTCATCGACGATGAGCTTGATGCCGGGCATGCGCGCGAAGTCGAGACGCATGCCGCCGGCTGCGCGCGCTGCGCGGCGCAACTCGGGTCCTATCGCGATCTGCGACAGGCGCTGCGGGGTGGCGGAAACCTGCGCCATACGGCTCCGGCATCGTTGCGGCGGAGCATCGATCGTGCGGTTCCCTCGCCGGCAGCGACCGACCGGCGCACTCTGCTCAAGGGTTTTGCGCTTGGCGGCCTGCTGTCGGCGGCAGCAGCCGCGAGTGTAACGCTGGTTGTCTTGCGCGAGGACCGCGATCAGCGGATCCTCAGCGAAGCAATCTCGGCGCACCTGCGCTCATTGCAGGCCGACCATTTGACCGACGTGCTCTCGACCGATCAGCACACCGTCAAACCTTGGTTTAACGGCCGCATTGATCTGGCACCGCCGGTGATCGATCTCGCTGGGCAAGGCTTCACGCTGATTGGCGGACGGCTCGATTTTATAGACGGCAAGTCGGTTGCCGTGATCGTCTATCGCCGTCGCGTGCACGTGATCAATCTGTTCGTCACGCAGGGTGTCGGTTCTTCCTTGCCGGGGCCCCGGATGGAAACCGTACAGGGCTTCAACATCCGCCGCTGGACCGATCAAGGATTGAATATGCTCGCGGTGAGCGACATCAATCGCGAAGAACTCGACGAATTTGGCAACAAGTTTGAGGCAGCCGCGCGCGCGGCGCGCGCGACTTAGCAATCCTGCGCGAGCTTGGAAGACGTGGATGGCCGGGCCTTGCGCCCGGCCATCCAACGTCAATGACACCCGTGCGGGGCCGGTCTACATCACTCGCTTCACGCGGCCCCAGGTCTTCAGTGCTGACCAGATGCCCCGCTCAAGCCGGAAGCGGTCGATGGGTGCCGACGATTTGATCGAGTTGATCCGGTAGAGACCAACGCCGGTCCATTGGAAGCCGCACTTCTCCAGCACCCGGCGTGAGGCCGGGTTTGTGACGCGTGCGCCGGCCTGAAGTGCCTCGTGCGAAAGATCGGTGAAGGCGTAGTCGATCAATGCGTGAAGCGCTTCGGTGGCGTAGCCCTTGTTCCAGTAAGGGACGCCGAGCCAGTAGCCGAGCTCAGGCACGTCATCATAGTGAAACATGATTCCGCAGGCGCCGATGATCGTCCGGTTACGCAGCGTGATCAGAAATGCGGCTTCGCCGTTCTTGTTCGCCCCACCGATGAACTTCTCGGCGTCCGCCACTTTGTACGGGTAGGGAATGCGCGCGGTGTTTTCCGCGATGCGGCGGTCATTGGCGAGCGCTGCTACCGCTTTAGCGTCCTCGAGGCGCGCCGCGCGCAAGGCAAGCCGCTTGGTCTCGAGGACGGGACTACTTCCCTCGCGGTAAGGCTCTCTCGGTATTTCCTCTAGTAGTGTCATGGCACGGGCTCCAGGTTTGAAAAGTCGAGAGGGGGAGCCGGTCACCCGTCTCCCCCTCTCAGAGCCCTACGAGCCCCGCCGGTTTGACTTGGAATGACCGGCGGACCTCGTTTATGTCCACCGTCTTACTCGGCCGCAGCCTCCGTCATCGGTACAACGGACACGTAGGTGCGGCCTTTAGCTTTCGTTGCGAACTGAACCTTTCCATCGATGAGCGCGAACAGCGTGTGATCCTTGCCGGTACCGACATTGTGGCCGGCGTGCCATTTGGTGCCGCGCTGGCGAGCAAGGATATTGCCGGCGAGCACGATCTTGCCGCCGGTCGACTTCAAGCCGAGCCGCCGGCCCGCGGAGTCGCGGCCGTTTCGTGAAGATCCGCCTGCTTTCTTGTGCGCCATAGTGGTCTCTCGAATTCTCTTACTCTGTACACCGATTCCGTGAAGGAATCATCTCACTTCTTCTTGCTCTTTGTAGCGGCCCTCGCGGGCTTTTTTGCGGCCGCTTTGGCCGACTTTTTGGCCTTGGTTTTGGCTGATTTGGCTTCCGCCGCCGGAGCAGCTTCGGCTTCAGCTTTCGGCTTTGACTCGCGTTTGGGTCGCGGTGTTGCCGTCTTCGACGGTTTGGCGCCGCCGGTGAGAATCTCGGTGATGCGAATCACCGAAAATTCGTGGCGATAGCCGCGCTTGCGCCGCGAATTCTTGCGGCGCCGCTTTTTGAAGGCGATCACCTTGTCGCCGCGCGAGTGTTGGAGCACCTCGCCGGCAACGGTCGCGCCCGAGACGGTCGGTGTGCCGAGCTGCGGTGCGTCACCGCCAACGACCAGCACCTCGCCGAACTCGACGATCTCGCCGGGGTTACCATTCACCCGGTCCACCCGGATCACATCTTCGGCGGCGACCCGGTATTGTTTGCCGCCAGTCCTGATGACTGCGAACATCTTTTTCGTCCTCGTGTTCGATCCCGGCGCTCGGATTGTTCCGGACCGGCTTCTTTCAGTCGGTTTGTTGTTTGTTTTTAAGAGCTTAGTTCGCCCTTGAAAAATCGCGCGGACCCGAGGGCCCGCGCGCCATGCTTATGGCGGGGAAAAGCCCGGTCTGTCAAGAAACCCGGCAGTTCTTGGTGCCGCTGCGCGGGGCACTGAAAGCGTTCGGTTGGCCGGTTCAGGTCTCGGTTTTTGCCGGGGCGGTATCCGGCCAAGCCGGAGCATCGATTTCATTACCCGATTGCACCAGCCGATAGCCGACACCCAACTCGGTCACCAGAATTTTCGGCGAGTCGGGGTGTGGCTCGATCTTCTGGCGCAGCTTGCGGACGAAGATGCGCAGATAGTGCGTGTCGTGCACATGGATCGAGCCCCACACTTCCTTGAGCAGATGCTGGTGGGTGACCACGTTTCCGGCATGCTGGGCCAGAACCTGCAACAATCGATACTCCTTCGGCGTCAGCGTCAGGCGCTTGTCGTTAAGCAAGACCGCCCGCGCCGCGAGATCGATGGTGAGAGGGCCGGCCTTGACGGTGGGCTCTCCGGACACGGCGCGCATTTGCCGCCGGAGGGCCACGCGCACGCGGGCGAGCAATTCGGCCATGCCGAACGGCTTCACCACATAATCGTCGGCGCCCAGTTCGAGCAAGTGAACCTTCTCCGCTTCGCTGGAACGTACCGAAAGAACGATGATCGGCACGCTCGACCAGGAGCGGATACGCTCGACGACGTCGGCCCCGTCCATATCCGGCAGGCCGAGATCGACGATCACGAGGTCGATCGGACGCAGCGTAGCCGAGCGGATAGCTTCGGTGCCAGTACCGGCTTCGTGCACAACGAAACCATTGAGTTCGAAACCGGTACGCAGGAACCGGCGGATTTGAATTTCGTCATCAACGACGAGAACGATTGGAGATGGCTCAGTCATCGGAATCGCTTTCAAGTTGCGGGACGGCGGTTTGTGTCACGGGCAATTCGATCGCCACCGTAGTGCCGAGGCCGGGCCCCTCACTGACGGCGGTCACCTTTCCGGCATTGGCGGCGATGAAGGCGTTGGCAATCCACAAGCCGAGCCCAGACCCGCTTGTGGTCGCGGCGTGGCGCTCGCCACGCGCAAAGCGATCCCAGATTTTCGATTTTTCGGCGCTTGTCAGACCGGCGCCCTGGTCGACGACGCCGATGATCAGGTGGCCTTCGCGCGTACGCGCATCGACCGCGATCCGCGATCCGGCCACGGAATATTTCACCGCATTGTCGAAAATCTGTATCAGCGCCTGTTGCACCAGCACCGGATCAACGTAGATCAACGGAAGGTCGGCGGGCAGATCGACGACGAGATGGCGGTCCGCCAGGCGGTGGCGGCAGCGCTCCACCGCCGAGTTGATGATGTCGGCTGGATCGGCCCATTCGGCGTGCGGTTTTACGCCATCGCTGCTGATGCGCGTGGCATCAAGCAGGTTTTGAATGTCGTTATTGAGACGCTCTGCTTCGTCACGCACGTCGTGAACGAGCGCCGTCAGTTTCTTCTCGTTTCGCAGCGCCGGTGCCGCGCTGAGCACGGTTGCTGCTCCAAGAATTGAGGCGAGGGGTGTCCGCAACTCATGACTGACAGATCCGATGAGTGCCTCTCGCAACTGATCGGTCTGCGAGCGCATGCGCGCTTCGCTGATCGCATGAGCGACGCCGAGCCGCTCGAGCGTTGCCGTTGCGTCCGCGAGGACCGCATCGACCCGCACGCGCAGTTCGTCGGACCGTTCTTTAGACTCACGTCCGAGATTGATGGCAATGACTCCGAATTCGCGATTCTTCGGCGATACCGCGCGCACCAGCCAGATTTCGCCGCTGGGGGCCTTCACCGTGGCCCCTGCGGGGGCGTCGCGGCGGCCCGAGGCAGCCTCGACGACCTCACCAAGCACCTGCTCGGGTACGATCACACCGGCGCGGCGCCCGCTGCTGTTCGATGCTTCGCGCGCGCTTGGAAAAAGCACGACGTTGCGCTGCATGACGCTTGCGAGATGGTCCTCGATGGCGGCGTGAATGTCGGAGACGTCGAAGGCGACCGCCAGACGTCGCGAAAAAGCGTAGAGATCCCGAAGGTCTATTTCGCGCTGCCGCGCCATCTCCAGCTGGCGCTTGAGTCGCGTAGCGAGCTGGCTTACGGCGACGGCAACGAAGATGAAGAGGATCAGGTCGATGACTTCCTGCGGATCCTTGATGCGGAAACTGTAGAGTGGCGGATAGAAGAAGAACGCTGAGGCAAGCACGCCGCAAATCGCCGCAACAACGGCCGATACGATTCCCCACCGCGTTGCCGCGATCACCACCGGGATCAGGTAGACCACGGAACCGTGGGCCAGCCCGACTTCCCAGACCAGCGCGAACAGCACCGCGGTGATGGCCGCGACCAGGCCCAGCGTCATGAGAACGCCGCGCAGTTCCTTCCGGATAGGGTCGAACTTCAGCGTGTCATGCATCGCATCGGCGGGGGTGACCGGATTGATCGACGGTTTCAATATACGCCTCGCCACCTTCGCCTGTCTTGTCGCGCTTGGTTAGAAAGCGCCCTCTATTGGGGCTTTTTATGGCCCGACCCCAGCGCGCTTTCACTTTGCGGACGTATCCTCACCGCAAACTGACTCATCGCTGCAGTTTGTACGGTGTAGCCGAAGCCGGGTTTTCTCTTAAGTTCCTCACTTGGCCATACATCTCTAGACAGGCAACAAGTTCAGTATAGGTTGGGCTAAACCATTCTATTGATTTGATACACCTAATTCGCTCTGCGGCAGGAAATGTCGACCAATTGGCTGCAAGCGATTCACGTGTTCTCTTTTCGCCTTCGAGACAGGATTTTTCCCTCGCGGCGGCGTCTTCAGCATATGCAACCTTGGCAGCAGCGCGACAACTCGACGTCACATCCCAATTGGGAACGCCATCTGCAGAGCCACCCTTGCTCACTCTCCGAGCCTGTGCGTACACAGGCACGGCCGCGATTAGCAAAACAGCAACGACTATCTTCAGGTTCATTAGAACGTACCATCGATAACGCGAGTGGCTGCCGGTGTTCTCGGATTTTTGACCTTAATCCAGGTTTTAGAAGGCCTGAGCGATAAGGCACATTCAATTTCTTTTAGACAATTTCCTCAAGCCCGGGATTGCAAACGGCGGCAAAAAGTTTGTCACGTAGCCCTCAGCGTGTTCAGCTGACTGGATGCCCTCGCGCTTTGCGGAGCACCCATTTTAGTGCCGTCTTGCGCTCAATCAGAGGCTGGCGCCGGACGTCGTCACCTGAGAGAAGAAAATCGAAGGCTAGGCAACGGCTTTCTCAACGCCGACGAGGATCCTTTTTGAAGAAGTGAAAAATCTAGTACGGAGGGGCAAAGACGAACTCCATTCTACAGCTGCGTGGCGAGCAGGCTGCCAGAGCTTCCAGTCCAGAGGTCTCCCGTGACAGCCTACATGTCGGTTCAAAGTGCCTTGCGAAGGGAGTTCTTGCACCGATTTGTTCCTCTGTCACTAAGCTGACGCAGGCGCGAGCGCCAAACACTAGTGCGGATTTCGTTGGTCATCTTGAAGGGACTGATAATCCGGGACTTACAAACTTGAGATCTGGGGCCGCAAAACGTTTTTGCGGCTTGTCGTAGCCCGCATCTTGCAAATTCAAAAATCAGGATTGAGTGATGCTTGGAGCTAACGTGCGCTCAAGGATGGGTGATGGGTCAGGGGCTGGTCTTTGCATTAGAAATCCGTCCTTGATCGCCTGCCTAATCCCATCCTCTATCAAAGTCTTGGCCACGTCAGGGACGCTAGTCCCGTGCGTTCCGAGCTTGGACAGTTGGTCCAAATAGTCCCAGGTTGCCACAGCGAGAGTTATGGGTCGGCGGTCAGTATCGGCCATAGGTGACCCGTAACACACGTCGTGAGGATTGAGTCGTTTTCGACTCGAAAAAGAGTCGAAACCGTTCATCATTCGTTAAAGGGGGCTATGGCACATTCCGAAAAGAAAAAAGGGCGGCCACAGGGAAGCCGCCCAAGAAGATGTCAGAGTGAGCCGCCCCTCTTGATGGGGACTTGAAAGCGAAGCGCTGCGCCCACAGCGCTTTGCTGACTTTTATTTTTGCTGGAAAATCCTAATGAAACGTTAGCGACGAGCTGCGTCGCATCAGGCCAGGCAAGCTCCGTACAGAGCGCGAACAAAGGCGAGAGGCTTGGTTAACGCCTACTACGGAAGGCTGTACGGAGCCAGAACAAAACGCCGCGAGCTGAGCGTCGGGCATGACCCGGCAGGGTTTGCTCTGGGGTCGCCAGGCTCGCTTCAGAAAGAAACGCTATTCAGGATCAACAGGCCTACAAAAATGGCCGTCAGTGACAGGCCAAACGCCTGAGTAGTCCTATACTCACTTGTACTAAACACCTGTGCAGTTGCGCGTTGACTTGTATTTGTCATGACGTCGATCCCTGGATTTCACTCTTGTCTTTATCAGGAAAAAGGTAAATCACCGTTAGAGGACCGCGCCAGCATACAGAGGGAGCTTTCGACGATAGAAAGGTGACGCAAAACTATACATAGGTGCAATTCGGAGGTGCTTCACCGGATGATTGAGATTGATCCCCCGTTCAAGCGCAGCACCGTGCCGCCATCTATGTCATTGAACGCTTTTCGGGCAATCGAGAATGACTTTTTCGATCGAGTGGTACTAGACGGTGGCGGAAACCAGACGGGTGGCAAGGCCGAATTAATAATTTGTTAGTCATGTCGAGTTGATGATCGACGGCGATGGGGGGCACCACGGGGCCGTCGATGTCAACTTCATCTCCTCGGCTGCGTCACCGAACACGCCGCTCGTCAAACCGGGTTTGCGGGCGCAAGCGGCCACCTAAACGCTCACGCATGCCGACCATCAGATACTCGCTGCTAGTCATGGCAGCATGTGGTACATTGGCGATCGCCGCCAATTTCGTCTTTCGCGATGATCTCTTCACTGGCCTGACCGGCCATCGGACGCAGACTCAAATCAGATATGAAAACCAAATTACTGCCTTGCGCGAACAAATCGATCGCGTCAGCCAGCCCGACCAAGAGCGAATTGAGCAGCAGATCAAGCCGCTGCTGCAACGGCAGACGACATTAGAGGAAGTCGGGTCAGTCAAAAAACCCTCGATTCAAATACGAAACACGTTGCCAGCGAGCGGTGCAATCGGCATGGGGCCGTCATCGTCAGCTGTTGAAACGCCATCCGCAGCAATCGTTGCAACACCTCATGCAGAGCCCGCAAAGCAAGCTGATCAACCAACTATCCTTGACCATCGCAGTCAGCCGGCGTCGAAGGGCTATATCATGTACGTCAACTCGCCGACAAATTGGACGCCAGTGCCGTTGCCAGACGAGATCAGCGAGGCTGCGAACGCTCCGCGCAACAACAACATACGCGCCGAGATTGAGAAGGCAGCAAAGTTGTTCGACGTCGACGTGCGGATGATGAAAGCGTTTGCCAGAATCGAATCTGGCTACAATCCGAAAGCTAAGACAGGCAGTTATAAATGTTTATTCCAGCTTTCTAACTGGGAGTTTGCCAAATACTGGCAGGGCAACATCTACGACATCCGTGATTGCTCGATCGCGGCGGCCAGAAAGTTTGCCACCGAGGCGGCGGAGTTCGAGAAGGACATCGGTCGTGAGGCCACGGCTGCTGAACTCTATTGTATCCACCAGCAAGGCTATCAAGGCTGTGCGTTTCATCACGCCGCGCCGCAGCAGTTGGCATGGAAAAATATGTACCTGACTTCCGAGGGTCAGGAGAAGGGCGAGAAATGGGCACGCAAGGCCATTTGGGGAAACGTTCCGTCGGACATCAAAAACAAGATCAAGGGCGGAGTTAACGCGCTGACGAGCGGCCAGTTTATCGCGCTATGGGCCGAGCGAGTTGAGCGTTTTATGGCGCGTAAGGTCGAGCCGCCGACGCACTACGTGCAGCACGCTGCCAAGGCCAAAAAGCCGACGAAGGCAGCCACGAGCGACAAGAAGAGAACCAAGGTTGCTGCGAGTAATTAATAATTCGATCCTTTTTGATTTGCGAACCGATAAATTGTCCCAAAATAGAAGCGCCGAATGAATTTCGTCATCGGCGCGTCGAGGAGCAATGGCCGCAACGCAAGCACTCAAGAGCGATACGCTTCATTGGGGCGGAGAGAGTCGTTCATTAGGGCGGAGAGTGTCCGGCACCTTCTGGGCAGTTAACGATGTCGGCAGCGGCAAACCATGCGGATAATAAGTCCAAAATACGAAGCCTGCCGCAAACAGTAGAGCCGACAGAACAGCCGTTCGGAAAGCCCGTTTGAATGAGAGCAGCGCACCAATCAAGGTCGAGAAAAAAACAAGCGCCGCCAGCACGGCGACATAGAGCCAGTTCACACTAGCCCAGTCGATTCGATCTAAAATTTCCATGTTCGTGCTTTTCCCTCGACTGGTCGTATTGACACCATGAGGCTCCAATTTTGTCAGCAGGCGGTCTGACCAGTCCAGACAGATTAAGCGGATCATTTAATTCTGTGCATTGACTTAGAAAGTCAGTCGAAGGCCTGCCGGTAATCGAGGTCGATGAGAGCGAGCAGATTGCCGACGTCAGCAGCCATGTGATTGCGCCCCTGATCTCTAAGCTCAATGAGAGTACAACGCCTTGAGCAAGCGGCTTCCTGTGAAGACCACGCCGCAGTGACAAACCAAAGTGCTTATCGGATTATCATAAAGGCCAGACCACCGATACCAAGGTCTTAGCGGTCTTTGTGACAACGAACACAGCGGAAACGGTTCAGAACGCTTTCACTGCGCGGAATGCAGGGAGCGATTATGAACAGCAAAGTACCAAAACTGGAGAAATCTCTGCCGCAGACTGCGGACGAAAATCACGCTTCACCGCATTCGTATTATCAATTCTTGTTGCGGAAATGCAGATCACAGCACGGTGCTTCGACTGGCGTTGACAATGAAATGGCCGCTAATACCCGAAGGAGAGACGAGACTAACTAACCGATGAGCGAGAACCCCCAAATCGCCAGCCGAAGCTACAATAAATCCGGCTCAGGAGACATCCATGGAGATAGAGTGGGGTCCAATGTCACAGGCCAGTGATTAATAATCCTCCATCCGTGGACGATCGATCACAATATTTCCCTTGCCGGGCTCAAGAGGAAAGTCTGGTTCTGCTCCATTCAAGCTAGACTTGATACTGATTAACCAGCTGATGTTCCGAGCGGGCAATTTACGCGCGTTTTTTATTCCAACGTGGCTGATTAGAGCGCTGCCACTTTGCATCAGGTGGATGCCCAGTGTTCAAGCAATTGCAGAAGACGTAGATAGCGTCGGACTAATCTCTGCGCTCGGGTCTACCTTAGATACTAGGGGCCGCCGCGATGGTGAAAAACGGCGGCCCCCGCTGACAGCAACAACACTGGGGAGCGTTGAAGCCGTTAGTCAAAAGTAAGGCATTAAAGGCCCATCGGACGGCGTTTCTAGGGCAAAATACCCACACGCGGCGCATGCGCGCGCTTGAGCTTGACCAAAAACATTATATAGATCAGCGCGCCGGAGAGGTGGCTGAGTGGTTGAAAGCACCGCACTCGAAATGCGGCATACTCGCAAGGGTATCGGGGGTTCGAATCCCTCCCTCTCCGCCAAGTGCCACCGAGAGCAAATAACAGCTCATTGATACAGAAAACTAGATTTGGGGCATCGCGGACCCCTGGAGCCGCGTACAATCGCAAAGTTCCGAAATTTTGGGGCGCGGCCTGACGCGCACCGGTCATCAAGGGTCCGAAGCCGGCTGAGGTGAGGAATTGCAGCAGCGACTCCTTCGTACTCTTCTGGTTGCTCCGGTTGCTGCCGGTACTTCCATCGATTCGGCGGTCGCCCAGGTGGTCATCCCCTTCGGAGATTTTGGCGACGGCTTCGAGAAATATCTCGTCGCAGGCATCGCCTTCGTACTTCTTTGTGTAGCGGTGTGGCGCTTCTTCCGAAATCGGTCGTGATTGAGATAGCGGCACGATTGAGTGGGGCTTCATTTCGATGACCATTGGCGCGTTGACGCCCTTAGGCATTGGATGCTGGTCCAATACGCAAGGCACTCGTGCGTATTGCATCATGGTGTGCGGAACCGGTAACCGACAATGATAACGATGCTTAGGCTTTTCGAGCTGCACTGTTGTCGGTGGTCGTGACCGTGTTGTTCTTTGATTCGTTCGCGGCGCGGGCGATACCTTTTTATCCGCCGCAGACGAGCTTGATCGTCCCCGTTGGAAGCGGATGTGGGCTTGGTGTCCAAATGGGCGCGGCACGCACCTGGCATGCAATTTTTACGGGATTTGTTGGGTCGCCTGTAACTAGATCACGCTCCGTCCCGACTGTTAAATTGCCCATAAATCGAACCGGCCGGTAACGACTTTTTCGCGGCGTACGTCTAGTTCCCTTTAGGGCAATTGAAGGCCGCCAAGGCGGGTCGGAGGATCGGCCCGGGGTAGGACGCATTCGGTATTCGGAATCGGCGCCACGTTTAGTCTTGCCCGACGCGCGGATTCTCACAGGAGGTTCTTCGTGAAACGGAAGGTGCATCTCGCAAGTGTGGCTGGTGCAATTGCGGCCGCGGTATTGGGCTTTTCGGGGCCCGCAAGCGCGCAGCAACAGCAAAAGCCGAATATCATCCTGATCCTGTCGGATGACTTCGGCTATGGAGATGCCGGAGCGTACGGCGGCGGCGAAAACCGTGGCATGCCCACTCCCAATCTTGATCGCCTGGCGGCCGAAGGCATGCAGTTCATGTCCTTCTATGCGCAGCCAAGTTGCACACCCGGGCGTGCCGCAGTGCAGACGGGCCGCATTCCCAATCGCAGCGGCATGACAACGGTGGCCTTCCAGGGGCAGGGCGGCGGCTTGCCGGCGGCGGAATGGACATTGGGCTCGGTACTCAAGACCGCCGGCTACAAAACGTTTTTCACCGGCAAATGGCATCTCGGCGAAGCCGACTACGCGCTGCCGAATGCGCAAGGCTACGACGAGATGAAGTACGCCGGCCTTTACCATCTCAACGCCTATACTTACGGCGATCCGACGTGGTTCCCCGATATGGATCCCGAACTGCGCGCCATGTTTGACCGCGTCACCAAGGGCGCGATGTCGGGAAATGCAGGACAGCCGGCGAAAGAGGAATTCAAGATTAACGGTCAATACGTCAACACGCCGGTGATCAACGGCAAGGAAGGCGTGGTCGGTATTCCGTTCTTTGACGAGTACGTCGAGAAGGCGTCGCTCGACTATCTCGATCGTAACGCGCGCTCGACCCAGCCGTTCTTCATGAGCGTCAACTTCATGAAAGTGCATCAGCCGAACATGCCGGCGCCTGAGTTCGAACATAAGTCGCTGTCGAAGAGCAAGTATGCGGACTCGGTCGTGGAAAACGATACGCGCATCGGCCGGATCATGGACAAAGTGCGCTCACTCGGCCTCGACAAGAACACATACGTGTTCTGGACCACCGATAACGGCGCGTGGCAGGACGTCTATCCCGACGCCGGCTACACGCCGTTCCGTGGGACCAAAGGCACAGTGCGTGAGGGAGGCAATCGTGTTCCCTCACTCGCATGGGGTCCGAGGATCAAGGCCGGCTCGAAAAACTCCGAGATCGTCGGCGGACTCGATTACATGGCGACATTCGCTTCGCTCGCCGGGGCGAAGCTGCCTGAGAACGATCGCGCAGGACAACCGATCATCTTCGACAGTTACGACTTATCGCCGGTGTTGTTTGGCACCGGAAAGTCGCCGCGCAAGGAGTGGTTCTATTTCACGGAGAACGAGCTGACGCCGGGTGCGGCCCGGTCCGGCAACTACAAGGCCGTTTTCAATCTGCGTGGCGATGACGGTGCAAAAACTGGCGGTCTGGCCGTCGATTCCAACCTTGGCTGGAAAGGCGCGGAATCGTATGTCGCCACCGTTCCACAGGTCTTTGACCTGTGGCAGGACCCGCAGGAGCGCTACGACATCTTCATGAACAACTACACCGAGCGCACCTGGGTCATGATAACGATTAGCGATGCGATCAAGAAATTGATGGCGACCTATGTGAAGTATCCGCCCAGAAAGCTGCAGAGTGAAAGCTATTCAGGTCCGATCACGCTTTCGAACTATCAGCGGTTCCAGTTCGTGAGGGATCAGCTCGCGAAGGAAGGTGTCAATATTGCGCTACCCACGGGTAATTGATCGCAATTGGCTTTGCCAATCGTGCACCATACTGACAGTGCCTGCGAATACGCCTATGATCGCAGGACTCACTTCGGCATGCTCGACAAGGCGCTGGGGGCGGCAGCGTCGAACAACTGGCCGTGACCGGCATGAAGAATGACTGGAAGCGGATTTTTGGTTTTGGGTGACCGGAGGAAGAGTATGAAGAAACTTGTGATGGTGGCCGCGCTCGCGGCGGCATCTCTTGGTGCGCCGGTACCTGGTGCCGTCGCTGACGAGGTCCCGACATATGACGTTCGCAAGAGCTGCAAAGTCGACCTGCAGTCCTATTCAACTGCACAAACAAATTCGGGCTGTCTCGCGGATGAGCAAAGCGCGCGCGCGACGCTGGTCAGTCAGTGGACGCAATTCACATCTGAAAGCAGGTCGCGGTGCTCGCAGATGGTCGGCAGTGCTGCCGGTCCGCAAAGCTATGTCGAACTGCTGACCTGCCTGCAGATGGCGAAGGATGTCAAAGGTCTGCCCAAGGAGTAAGTCAGGAGCGCACGGCTCATATGGAGCGTGAGCAATATCAGCAGGTCGCGATCGTAGCGGGCGCGCTGGCGGTCATTGTCGCGCTGATGTCGGGCCGATTGCCGCGATGGCTGCGAATCGTGCTCGTACTCAGTCTCGGTATCCTGGCGGGCGGCGCCGGGCTTTTCGTATATCGTTATATTACGCAACCCACGACGTTGACGATCGCAACAGGCCCGCTTGACGGCGACGTGCCGCGCATCATGTCGGCAATGGCCGGGCGGATGGCTTCTACAAACGCACCCGTGCGGCTCAAGGTCGTCGAAAAAGCCTCGGCATCGGAGGCAGCGAAAGAATTTGCCGCGGGTAACGTCGACCTTGTGATCGCCCGGGCGGATTTGGTCGACTTGTCGATCGCTAGGGCCGTGCTCACGGTGACTCACGGGGTCGTGCTGATCGTGGTGCCGCCCGGGAGCCCCATTGAAGGCATGGACGATCTCAAGGGCAAGATGGTCGGCGTCATATCGGCCGATACCAACCGCCAGGTCATAGCGGCGATCACGAAAGAATATGCGCTTGAGTCGGCCAAGGTGAGCTTCAAGAATCTCACGCCGCCCGAAGTACCGCAGGCATTTCAGACGAAGCAGATCCAGGCGCTTCTTGTCGTGTTGCCGCTATCCGAAAAATACATCGCAATGCTTCGCGACATATTCCCGCGCAACGCCAAGGCTGCGATGGGTGTCGTGCCGATCGAATCGGCAGGAGCGATAGAAGAGGTCTCTCCGCCGTTCAAAAGCTACGAGTTGCCGAAAGGAACACTCCGCGGGTCTCCTCCGGTGCCTGACGACGATCTGACGACGCTGCGCGTTCCGTATTTCATCGTAGCCAACAAGAACCTCAGCGATGAGACAGTGACGGCGCTCACCAAGGCCATGATGGAGGCGCGGCGGGATCTGGTTGGAGAGTTTCCGCTTCTCGCCCAGGTGATGGCGCCGAGCACCGATAAGGACGCATACGTTCCGATTCACCCAGGCGCGGCCGTTTTTTTCGACGGCGACGAAAAGACGATCTTTGACAAATACGGAGATCAGTTCTTTTACGGGTCGATGCTGCTCGGGACGTTGATGTCCGTGCTGGCCGCGGTCTGGAAATTCATGACGAGAGATATGGGTAAGTCCGATGAGCGCCCATCAATGCGGCTGTACACATTGGTGGCAAAGATAAATGACGTCAAGTCTGAAACGGATTTGGCGGCGATCGAACAGCAGGTCGACGAAATTCTCAAAGTCGAGCTGGAGAAATGTTCGAGCGGCCAAGTCGACTCGGGAGAGATGAGCGCGATGAACATGGCCAGTCAGCGTTTGCAATATCTGATGGCTCAGCGACGTTTGGCGCTGAATGGCGCAGGCGGAGCAGCCGCGCTTCGTGCCTGATGGGTGCGTAAAGTCCAATTAGGTCAGAAACGGGATCTGTACTGATCAACATTAAAGGAAGTGATCGATGAAACTGATACTTGCGCTAGCTATTGCCGCGGGCACGATAGCCTCAATTGCAGACACGGCTCGTCCGCAGACTCCGGCGTGGTGTGCGCTCTTGGACGGCGACGAACAGCAATGCAACTATAACACCCAGCAGGAATGCCTAGCGACGGTGAGCGCCGTCGGCGGAGTGTGCACTATGAATCCTGCGACCGCCCCACCGCAGGCGATGCCGGCCCAGCCGTCGTCGGAAAATGCGCAAGGGCTTCTGCAGCTGCAGCAGCAGGACCCCGGCCTTCCACCAGGGCTCGGCGGATTTGCCGGCCAAGGACCGCCCAACAACTAGTGCAGGAAAGTAAAGTATCATGTCTATGCGCCGCGCCATCGTCGCATTCGCGACGCTCGTGCTGTTCGTTAGGGTTGCATTTGCCCAGGACCAGACGATTGTAATCCCTAACAACCTATTCACGCAGGCAGGCTTCGTCGTGAAATACGCAACTACGCCGGAAAAAACCGCTCTTCTCCGTTCGCTTCCGCGGGACAAACTCGTGACGCGAAGGAGGGACGGCAAGCTCTATTACGTCTACGCCGATCCTGAGCGCTGTAACTGTGCGTATGTCGGAACACCGGAAGCGTACGCGGCGTATCGCAATTGGACGAATATTGGTCCCGGCGGCGATGGCGGATCTCTGAATGCGATGGATGCGATCGATTCCTATGTCTCTGCTCCCTACATTCCGGCCGATCTCGGGGACAGCATGGACAGTATTCTCGATCCGAGTTTTTGACGCATCCGTTCGATGACATGGCGTCGCTCAAGATTGAGGACGGTCATTGTTGCAGTGGCGGCGTTTCTCGTCGCCTACGGGATCGTAGCCTATATCGCCCTGCCGCTGGCCTGGACTCACTACGAGTATCAAAAAGGCCTTGCGAGACATCCCATGGTGACTCGTACGTCGCAGGGTATTCCGGGCGATCCGATCAACGTCGGTCTGATCGGTGACAAGGCCGATGTCCTGTGCGCCTTGCATGCGGCAGCCTGGTATCCCGCCGATCCGATCACGCTGCGCTCAAGCGTCGAGATCATCGGCAGCGTCGTTCTCGATCGGCCTTATCGCGATGCGCCAGTCAGCCCGCTCTTTTACGACGGGAGACGCGAGGATCTGGCGTTCGAAAAGCCGTACGGCAAAAGCGCTGATCGTCGCCACCACGTCCGCTTCTGGGAGGTATTGAAGGTCGGACAGGAAGGCCGTCCGGTGTGGCTCGGCTCCGCCACCTTCGATCAAGACGTGGGCCTGAGTCGGTATACCGGGCAGGTCACACACCACATTGGTCCCGATGTCGACGCCGAGCGCGACGGTCTCACCGACGACCTAAAGGACGCAAAGGTGGTCGAAGCCATCTACGAAGTGACTGGCATCGGCCCTACACTCTTCGGGCGAAATGGCGAGGGCGACCCTTATTACACGGACGGTGAAATCAAGATTTCGCGGCTAGTTTCCGGTTGCAATAAGACGGTTGAGACTGCGCTTGAACTGGCCAATCCGCCTATTGTGGGTCTGAAAAATCAGGCGTGGAAAGCAATCGCGGGCTTACTCAAATGAATTTCCGAAAGGCGATTTTAGCCGCGCTGGCCGTCGTCATTCTTGCCTGCATTGGCGTTGGGGCCCGGCAGTTGCTGTTTAACCGCGCTGAATCAAATGCTTCAGCCGGCGAACCGACTTTCGCGGGAAGCGAGGTTTGCGCGAGCTGCCATCAAGCCGAAGGCAAGCTTTGGCACTCGTCCCAACATGAACGCGCAATGGCTCATGCAACGGACAAGTCCGTGCTCGGCGATTTTAATGACGTGCGCTTTCAGTATTTCGACGTGACGTCTCGGTTCTTTCGCAAGGACGGGAATTTTTTTGTCGAGACCGACGGACCTGGCGGCAAGCTCGCAACCTACCAGGTGAAATACACATTCGGCGTTGATCCGCTTCAACAATACCTGATCGAATTCCCCGACGGGCGGCTGCAGGCGCTGTCAATTGCCTGGGACAGCCGGCCGAAAGACAAAGGCGGACAGCGCTGGTTCCATCTCTATCCGAACGAGAACATTCGTCACGACGACGTTCTGCATTGGACGAAACTCAATCAGAACTGGAATTTCATGTGCGCCGAATGCCATTCGACGGGCGTGCAGAAGAATTACGATGCTGCCGCCGATCGCTTTGCGACGAAATGGGCGGAGATCAGCGTCGGCTGCGAGGCGTGTCATGGCGCCGGCTCCCGCCATGTGGCGTGGGCGCAGGATAGAAAAAGCTGGTGGCCCGCCAAAAAGCAGGATGACCGGAGCAAGGGCCTTCTGGTGCAGTTCGACGAACGGGCCGGCACGACCTGGACGCAGAACGAAAAGACCGGAATGCCCCAGCGGAGTGGCATGCCTCTCGGTCTGCGCAAGGAAGTTGAAACCTGCGGTTTATGTCACGCGAGGCGCGCACAGTTCTCGGACAAATGGATTCCCGGGCAAGCGCTGGCGAACACACATCTGCCGACGCCGATGTATCGCAATCTTTCCTACGCCGACGGTCAGATGCGCGATGTCGAGGAGCTCTACAACTACCTTCCGTTCAAGCAGAGCAAGATGTTCGCAGCGGGCGTGACGTGCAGCGATTGCCATGATCCGCACAGCGCCACTTTGCGTGCGCCCGGTGATGGCGTCTGCCTGCAGTGCCACGCTTCCGCGAAATACGAAAACGCCTCGCATCGCCACCACGAAAAGGTGGGTGGCGCGCTTTCGTGCGCGTCGTGTCACATGCCTGAGCGCACATATATGGTCATCGATCGTCGGCACGACCATAGTTTCCGGATTCCCCGCCCGGATTTGTCGGTGAGGCTCGGCACGCCAAATGCGTGCAACGATTGTCATCGCGACCAATCAGCTCAATGGGCGGCGAACACTATCGAAACGTGGTTCGGGCCACGGCGTGAAGGATTCCAGACTTATGCGCCGGCCTTCCATGCTGCGTGGACGCAGCAGCCCGATGCCGAAAAACTTCTCAGCGAGGTTGCCTCTGACGGCAATGTGCCAGCCGTCGCTCGCGCCAGCGCCCTGATCGATCTTGGCGCCTATCTCTCGCCCACCAGCATCACGTTGGCTCAACAAAGCCTCGCTGACAGCGACCCGATGGTGCGCATGGCGGCGCTCGACATGCTGGGACGCGTCCCACCCAACCAACTGTGGCCGCTTGTTGCACCACTGCTGTCGGATCCGATCCAGGGTGTGCGCATCCGGGCCGTCGCGATGCTTGCGGCGGTTCCAACGGCCAGCCAACCCGAGGCTGATCGGGCGCGATTCGATAGCGTCGCTGCAGAATTTGTGGCGGCGCAGCGCCTCAATGCGGATCGACCTGAGGCGCGTGTAACGCTGGCGAATTTTCTGATGCAGCGGGGAAAGCTGGCTGAGGCTGAAGCCGAATACAAGGCGGCGCGGCGCCTTAACCCACGATTTGCGCCGGCGGCGATCAACCTGGCCGACCTCTATCGCTCGCTGGGTCGCGATGACGATGGAGTGACTGTATTGCGCGATGCGGTAGCGGCTGCGCCTGAGGATGCGAGCCTTTACTACGCGATCGGCCTGGTCCTTGTGCGCCAGAAGAAACTGGATGACGCACTGCCCGAGTTAAAACGGGCCGCCGAACTGGCGCCGGACCAGGCCTACTACGGCTATGTCTATGCCGTCGGTCTTCATTCGGCAGGGCGGGTCGACGACGCGATTGCGGTGCTCAAGGACAATCTGACGAAACATCCCATGGATCGCGAGTCGTTGCTCGCTCTGGTCAGCTTCTATCGTGACAGCGGCAACGTCGCGTCAGCCCTGGAGTATGCGCAGCGCCTTGCTCAGATCGCGCCGAATGACCGCCGAGTCGCGGATTTGATCAACTCTCTCAAGCGCCAGACGGAGTCCGCGCCGCGGTAGCATCGGCAGTGCCGAGATATGCGGACAAAACGTCCGGATTTGTGAGGACCGCGTCGGGCGTCCCTTCCGCGATTGTCCGTCCGTAGTCGAGAACGTGGATGCGATCAGCGAGGTCTGCGATCATCTGCATGTCGTGCTCGATCCAGATCATGGTCATTCCCAGTTGGTGCTTGAGCCGCAGAATGAAGCGAGCCAGGTCTTCGCGTTCCTCGCGGTTTAATCCGGCCGAAGGCTCATCGAGGAGCATGATAGAGGGTTCGAGCGCTAACGCTCGCGCGAAGCCGACGAGCTTCTGCATTCCGAAAGGCAGGTCGCCGACCGTCGCGTGGCGGTACCTTTCGAGCTCCACAACGTCGATGATTCGCTCGGCGGATTCGCGATGCATGATTTCGGCTCGCCGGACACTTGGCAGAAACAGCATCTCAGCCAGCGCGTTGGTCTGGATACGCGTGTGGCGTCCGGTCAAAAGATTGTCGAGGACGCTCATCTGCGGGAAGAGCTCGCCATGCTGAAATGTGCGGGCGAGGCCGAGGCCGGCGATTTCGTGAGGTGCAAGGCCGGCGATGTCCCTCTCGCGAAAGCGGATCCGGCCGCTGCCGCAATAAATGCCGCTGATGCAGTTGAGTACGCTGGTTTTACCGGCACCGTTCGGGCCGATGAGAGCGAACAATTCACCCTGTTTGACCGCAAACGACACGTTGTCGAGAACAGTCAGCCCGCCAAAGCGAAGGCTCAGATGCTCGATGCCAAGTTCAGCCATACCACCTCCGCGAGCGGCGATATTGTTTGATGTCGCGGTAGGAGCGCCGCTCACCAGCGGCCTGGCCCAGGTAGAACTCCTGGACGTCCTGATGACTCTTGAGTCGTTCACGATCCCCGTCGAGGACGACGCGTCCGTTCTCCATGATATAAGCGTAATCGGCGATTTCCAGCGCCGCCGCCGCGCTTTGTTCGACCAGCAGGATGCCGATGCCGAGTTCGTCGCGTATGGATCTGAGACGGCGGATGAGATCCTTGATAACGACAGGTGCCAGGCCGAGCGACAGCTCGTCGACCAGCAAAAGTTGCGGCCCGCACATCAGGGCCGCGCCGATCGCCAGCATTTGCCGCTCCCCGCCGGACAGGAGGCCGGCGGCCCGGCTTCTCAGTTCGGCGAGGCGCGGAAAGAAATGATAGGCGCGCTCCTCGATCCGCCGTTTTTCACCCGAACGAGCGGCGCGCGATACCGGTGCAGCGAGATTTTCCGCGACGGTCAGATTGGGAAATACCTTTTCGCGCTCTGGCACCAGCACGATCCCTCTGCCGGTGATCTTGTGGGGCAATTCGTTGTCGATCCGCGTGCCTTTGAACGTAATAGATCCTTCGGAGATGCGCGCGTCATCGACGCCGAGGAATCCGGAGATCGCGCGAAGCGTTGTGGTCTTACCCGCGCCGTTGGTGCCGAGGATCGCCACAATCTGTCGTTCCCCGACCGACAATGTAACGCCCTGCACGGCGGTAATGACGCGCTTATAGACCACCTCGATCTTGTCGACCTGGAGCACAGCGGTAGTCATTTGCGTGCTCCCGCCAGCGGCTTGTATCTGAAAGGCCAAAGCAAGAAGTAGTTCTGCAGTCGCCGCCAGATCCCCACGAGACCGAGCGGCTCACAGGCGAGGAACAGGATCATCACTACGCCGAACGCGGCGTAATTCACGGCAAATATGTCCCCGGCGAGCTTCTGGGCATTCGGCAGCAGGCGCAGCAGCGCTTCGATGAGGTACGGAAAAACGGTGACGAACATGGCGCCAAGCAGTGCGCCGAGCAGCGAACCCATGCCGCCGATGATGATCATCGCGACGTATTGAATGGACAAGAACAGGTCGAAGGCTTCGACTGAAACGAACCCACGGTAGTAGGCAAACAGGCACCCTGCGACCGAGGTCATGCTGGAAGAAATTACGAAGGCAAGAAGCTTGTAGCGCGCGATATTGATACCGAGCGCCTCTGCCACCGTCTCTCGGACATGGATGGCCCCCCAGGCGCGACCGCTGCGGCTGCGTAGAAGATTGACGCAGATCAAGAGGTTCGCAACAGCGGCCATGAACAGGATGAAATACCAACCGCGTCCCCCGAGCTTGAATCCGACGAGACTGGGCGGATCGATCACGATTCCGGTCGAGAAGCCCCGCTTGGTTTCATATTCGCCGCCCAGATAAATAACGACGAAATGCAGAGCCAGCGTGCTGACCGCCAGATAGAGACCGCGCAGCCGCAAGGACGGAAGCCCGAAAATGAAGCCGAGCAGGATGCCGGTGAGCGCGGAAGCCGGGAGCGTGATCCAGAACGGCGCGGCAATCTCGCGCGCAAGGATTCCGGTGGTGAATGCACCGGCTGCGATCAGTCCCGCATGACCGAGCGAGATCTGACCCGCAAAGCCTGTCAGAAGCATTAGCGAAAGTGCGCCGATCGAGGCCAGGAAGACCTGGCAGGCGAGATCGAGCGCGAATGGCGACGCGAGAAAAGGAAAGCTGGCAACAATGATCAGAAAGATGGCCAGGCTCATCCGTTCGGTGCGTGTTCGCAACAGCGCGAGGTCTTCGCCGTAATTGGTGTGAATGTAGCCGCTCGCGCGTGGCGGTGGTTTAAACACGGTCAAGCTCCTCGCGGGTCCCGAACAGACCCCAGGGGCGCACGATCAGGATCGCGATCAAAACGAGGAAGGGCACGACGTCGGACAACAAGGGATCGACGTAGTAGATGAGGAGCACCTCGGCTCCCGCCACGATCAGGGCACCGATGAGTGCGCCTGCGAAACTATCGAGGCCGCCCACAAGCGCGGCGGGGAAGGCCTTCAAACCGATGACCGGCATGCTGCCGGTCAAGCCGGAGTCGAGCGCCATGAGGATTCCTGCAAGCGCTCCGGTCAATGTCGAAAGGCTCCACGCAAGAGCATAAACGCCGTGGAGGTTGATGCCACGCTGCGCGGCAAGAAGCGGGTTCTGACCGGCGGCGCGCATGCGCATGCCCCATCGGCCGAAGCGCAGGAACACGAAGAGCGCGCCATAGACGACGAACGTCGTTGCGACCAGCACCGCCGACCACAGAGAAATACGCGCGCCGCCGAACAGCACAAGCGAAGGATTGCTTACACCGAGTGCCTGCGCCGGATACTGCTGCTGCGCAGACCAGATGAGGATCACGATCCCGCGGACAAGGATTCCGAGCGCAACGGTCGTCAGGATTGCCGCAAGAACCATCTCGCCCGTCATCTTCCGCATGAGGAAGATGTAGACAAGACCGCCTGTCAAAAGGCTCAACAGAACGGCGGCCGCCAACGCCATACGCGGGTGCCCATTGAACAATGAGGCCGTTGCCAACACGAGATATGCGCCGAGCATCATCAGTTCGCCGTGCGCGAGATTGAGCACCCGGCTGACGCGGTAGATCAGCACATATCCGCAGGCGATCAGCGCGTAGATCGAGCCGAGGACGAGAATGTTGACCGCGAGCTGCAAACGGATTGTCCGGCGCGAGTTGGAATCTGGATGCCATCGACGGGGCGCGCAGTGTTGCGCGCCCCGACCGGCTCCAGCTCATTTCACCTCATAGGTTTTCCAATCTTGCACGCGGGCAATCTTGTCGCCGTCCCATTTGTAGATCCGGTAGTAGAGGCGTGTGCGGAAGTGGTTGTTCTTGGTCCACTCGATGGGCCCACCGCGCAGCCCCTTGGTGTCGATCTTCAGATTCTCCATCGCCGCGCGCAGCTTGGCCGGATCCGCAGGCCAACCGGCTCCCTTGAGCGCCGCTTCAATCGCCATTCCACCGATCCAGCCCTCGGTCATGGTCTGTGCAGGAAATTTCGAGCTTGCCTTGCTCGCCGCAGCCTCGATTTCCTGATGGATCGGCTGCTTTTCCTGGAAGAGAGCATTCGAGTTTACCACGTAGAACTTTCCGTCTTTCAGACGAGCGAGTTCGGCTTCTGCCTCGAGATGACCCCAGGCGATGTAGTCATCCTGCCAGCCCAGTTTGCGCAGTGCTTCGAGCGTGCGCACCTGGGTGACCCACGGGGCCCACGAGTAAACCCAGTTTGGACCGGCATCTTTTAGCTTTGTCGCGAAAGGAGTGTAGTCGGCGGTCGACGGTGGGATGATTTCCTGACCGACCGGATCGATGTCCATCTTCTTCGAGAGCTCCATGGCGTAATCCATCTCGCCGCGCGAGAGGGGTATGGCCATGGCGGAGAATCCCATCTTTATCGGGCCCTTCGCTGTTGCTTTCACGAAGTCGAGGGTTGCGCGGCTATCGAACTGCGAAGCGTAGCCGGTCGTGCAAAACTGTAACGGATCAGCCGGCGGATACACGCTTTGCGGACAGACGCCGCTTGCGAACAGCAGCGGTACATTCGCGCTCTTGCTTTCAGCAATCACCGGCGCATAGGTCGACGACAGGCTCGCGTTCACCATCAGGACGACGTTGTCCTGGGTGATCAATTTCTTCGTGTTGGCCGCTGCCTTCGAAGGCTGCGCGCCATCATCTTCGATCATCAGCTTGATCTGCTTCCCATTGACACCGCCCGCTGCATTGACGCGGTCGATATAGATCCGCAAGGCATCAACCGCCGGTGCATAAGTGCTCGCTGGCGGGCCAGTCAGCGCGGCGGTCACTCCCACCAAATAGGCGTCCTGCGCCGCTGCGGGCAGCGCAATCGCGCAGACGGTCAGACCGCCAAGCAAGAACCTGTTGATCATGGTGTCCCTCCCTTTTTCATGTCCTTGAAGCTTTGCCCATCATCACGAGGCCAGCACGTTTCCTGTGCCCGCCGCAATCAGCCGCTCTTCGCGGTCGTCGTACATTCCCTCAACCAACTCCCTGAAGCGCTCATACATCAGCTTTCGCTTGACCTTCCTGGTCGGGGTTACCGGCTCGCCTTCATCTTCCGGATCGAGCGCCTTGGGCAGAATGCGAAATGACTTGATCTGTTCGACGCGCGCGAGGTCGCGATTGACCTTATCAAGTTCGATCCGGACCAGCTGCGCCACACGTGGGTGCGTGGTCAGGCTGGTGAAGCCGGTATAGGCCACGTCGTTGGCGCGCGCCCAATCGGCGACCGTCTCGAAATCGATCTCGATGATGGCAGTGAGATACTTGCGACCGTGACCAAAGACGACGGCCTCGGCAATATAGGGGCTCGCGCGCAACGCATTTTCGATAAGCGATGGGGAGATCGTCTTCCCGCCGGCAGTAACGAGAAAGTCGCGCGCGCGGTCGATGAGACGCAGGCTTCCATTTGCCCACTCACCAATGTCGCCCGTGCGAAGCCAACCATCGGTACCCATAATGTCGCGAGTTGCCGCTTCGTTTTGCCAATAGCCGTCGAAAAGGTCCGGACCGCGCACGAGAACTTCGCCATCCTCCGCCAGCTTGACCTCGAGCCCTCCGACTGGCGCGCCGACATTGCCGGGCCTTGGGAAAGGACTACGCTGTCCGGCAATGATGCCGCCGGCCTCTTCCGTCTGGCCGTACATCTCGACGACATTGACACCGTACATGTGCCAGAGCGCGGCGATTTGGGCCGGCAGACCGGCGCCACCGCTGACCACCAGCTCCAATTTGTCAAAGCCGAGCTTGTTCAGGATTGGTCGAAGGATCAGCGCATGTACAGCGCCATACAGCGCGCTTTGCGCCGGCGCTGTCTTGCCTTCCCACCGGTGACGGACGTGACTGCGTGCAACGTCCGTCGCGAAATTGTAAGCGGCCCGCTTGAGGCGACTCGAGTTGAGAATGCCGACGAGAATGTGCGAGGCAAATTTCTGCAGATAACGCGGAACGGTGAACATCACTGTTGGCGCCACTTCGAAGAGGGTTGTCGCGAAATCGTCGGGGTCCTCACCAAAATGCGGCACTAACTGCGAAATGAGCGGCAGCGTGATCGCGACGTCGCGGCCGAGCACGTGGCACATTGGAAGAAAAGCGACGGTACGGTGAGGCTTCTCCCGCAGTGTCGGGTATTGCGCGATCACAGTATCGGTAGCCGCGAGATGCTTGCCATGGGTGACCAGCGCGCCTTTTGGGTGGCCGGTCGTGCCGGATGTATAGACAATGAAGGCCGGATCCTCTGGCGACAGCGCGGCGATCGTTCCCTCCAGCCACCCGAGTTGCGGTCTGTCCACGCCGTCCAACAAGTCGCGCAAGCGACGAAGCTTGGGGTGGGTGTAGCCGAACATGGCTGAATCATCGATGACAACGATGGTCTTCAGATCGGGAAGACGGTCGGCGATGGGCAGAATCTTGTCGACGTATTCCTGATCCTCGGCGATGAAGACTGCAGCGCCACCATCGCGCATCTGGTACTCGACCTCGGTCGGGGATGCCGTCGGGTAAATGCCGTAGGCTATTGCTCCGAGCGACTGGACGGCGAGATCGCAAAGCAACCATTCCTCGCAGACGTCGCCCATGATGGCGGCTCGGTCGCCATGATCGAGTCCGATACTCTTCAGTGCGTGCGCATAATGGGCTACGTGTCTCGCGTAGTCACACCAGGTTCGCTCGCGATAAATACCCAGATGCTTGGAGCGGAACGCCACTGAATCGGGCGTCGAGCGCGCCCGCTCGCACAGCAGATGCAGAGCGGTGGTGCGGCGCAGCCTGTCGCGATCAATCGTGACACCTGCGATCATCGTGCACTCTTTGATCGGCTAAATTCTATAGCTCAATCGAATTCTATAGGCCGTTCATGAATAAGCAATGGCGCGTTCAGCGTCGGCGACGCGGCGCAGCCGGGCGTTTGCCCATCCCGTCGATCACGAGTTGGGCAAATTCGGCGGCGGTGCGGTCGATGGCGGTGCTTTCCTTGCGGTGCCAGTTGGATGCTGCGTTGCACATGCCCAGGATTGCGAGCGTCGCGAGCCGGGCATCCAGATCGGCACGGAATTCCCGTTGAGCGATGCCCTCCTTGATGACGTCCTCGAATATGCGCTCAAGTCCGCGCGACCACCGGCCGATACGACGGCGGCTTTCCCTGGGAAGATGCTGACGCTCATTGAGGAAGACCCGGACGAAGTCGGGCCTGTCGACCAGCGGCGAAAGATGGGATTTGATCAGTAAAGTCAGGCGATTGGTGGCACTTTCCGGCCGCACGGCAATGGCTTTCGCGGCGTCAAAGAAGCCCTCAACGCCCTTCACGCAGACGAGTTCGAGCGCCGCTTCCTTGGAGGAAAAATAGTAATAGAGACTCGCCTGCTTGATACCGAGGACGTCGGCGATGTCCTGCGTGGTCGCTCCATGGAACCCTCGTTCGGCAAAAACGCGCGCCGCGGCTTCGATGATCTGGGGAGCCCGCCGTCGCTGGTTGGCATTGCGCCGAGTCACGGGTAGGGCAACGATATTCATCAGCGGCATCTCGTCCAGAAGGCCGGAATGGGCAGAAGCTCAATTACGTGCCGGTCGCCAAACAGAGGCATTGTCTTGTGCCATGCCGGCAATCTAAATTCCATCTATTAACCTATAGAAAAATCCGGGAAGGTCGCATGCCACTCACAAAAGGCCGTCCGCCGTTCCGCGCCGATCATGTCGGAAGCTTGCTGCGCCCACAGATCTTGCGACAGGCATTTCGCCAGCACGCAAGCCAAGAGATCGACGACGCCGAGTTCAAAGGATTGCAGGATCAATGCATCCGCGACGTTGTGGCATTGCAGGAGAGCGTGGGGCTACAGGTCGTCACGGACGGAGAATTCCGACGCGGGTCCTATTGGGGGCGTTTTGTCGAGCGGACCGAGGGTTTCAGCATCAAACCGGCATCGTTCAAGTTTCGCAATGATGCCGGCCATGAGGTCGAGTTCACCGCGCCTTACGCGCATAACAAGATCAGACGCGCACGAGCGTTGGCGCTCGACGAGTTCGATTTTCTGCGTGCGGTCACGAAAGTGACCGGCAAAATAACACTGCCTGCGCCCTCGACCATGCACTTCTACCGGTGCAACGATTTCGCAGACCGAACGATTTACCCTGACGAAGATGGTTTCTTCAGCGATCTCGCCAAGGTCTTTCAGGAGGAGATTACGGAGCTGGCGGAAGCGGGATGTCGGTATGTGCAGCTCGACGAAGTCGCTGTCGCGCTCTTATGCGATCCCGCCATTTGTGAAGAGGTCAAACGGTCGAGCAGCAATCCTGATGCGCTTGTCGATTTGTACATTGCAAGCATTAATCAGGCCGTAAGCAAATGTCCGGCTGACGTGACGATCGGTGTGCACATGTGTCGTGGCAATTTCAAAGGCCACTATCTTGGAGCCGGTGGTTATGAGTCAGTGGCGGAGCGATTCTTCGCGCAAACCAACGTCAATCATTTTTTGCTTGAATACGATACGTCTCGCGCGGGCGACTTCGCGCCGTTGCGTTTTGTCCCGAGGACCAAGGGTGTCGTGCTCGGTCTCGTCAGCACGAAGACGCCTTCCCTCGAGAGCTTGGGCGATCTCAAGCGTCGCGCGGAAGATGCGGCCCGCTACATTGATCTCGATCGGTTGGCGATCAGCCCACAGTGCGGATTTGCCAGCACAGTCGCTGGCAATCCGATCACTGAAGCCGATGAACGGGCGAAACTAGCGCGCGTAGTCGAAGCCGCCAGAACCATCTGGCAATAGACGTCGCACGACGGTCGCTGGCTATCCCCTCGCCATCCCACCGCGCGGATTGACGAAGATATAGCCGCGAACGTCGCGCACGTGCATCCGCGATAGCCCGCCGCCGGAATTGTAGTCACGGATCAACCATTGGCCGTTGCCGGCGGCCGACTCTATGTACATGACATGGCCGCTTCTCACGGCGGCAAGTCCGGGTCGTGGGCCGGCCTCGCGCGGAAGCAAGCGCGCCCAATTGGAAGCGAGGTTCAGTCGTACATCGGGCAAGCCGAGATACATGCGCAGCCCGCAACCGCAATAGCGATTGGGACAGCCAGCCGGGCGCGAACCGATAACGGTACCGGTTTCTGCCCTCGCGAACGCCCTGTTTCCGACAGGGTCAAGTGCGGGTGTTGCCGAGGTCCGGTAGTTTGCACTTGCGCCGCACATGCTCCGCCCATCATTCGTGAATGTGCAGGCATCGACCCCGCGATAGGAAACATATTGATTGTGATGGTGGCCGCGACGTGAGTGATAAGCGTCAGCAGGTGACGATACGAAGGTTGTCAGAAGCAACGTAATGAGCATTCCCATGATACCCGTACGATTCATGGTTCCCTCTTTGCGGTGATGTAAAAGATGGCGGGGGAGCGGTGGACATTTGAAGAAAAAGCCCACGGAGCGCAGGTCGCAAAATAACCTCCTGAAACGCCCTGCGCTAAACGGCGCAAAGCGCAGAAAGTTCCTACGACTCCGCCATATCGCGTATCGGGCAGACCGCGATCAATTATTCGAGGGAAAATAAAGGCTTATTCCTTTACGGCCCCGGTCATTGCCGAGACGTAATGCTCGACGAAGAACGCATAAAGTATGACCAAGGGCAGGGAGCCGATCATGGCGCCCGCCATCAATGAACCCCATCGGTAGATGTCGCCGTCGACGAGGGCCGTCACAATCGCAACCGGTACGGTTTTGTACTGCGTCGAGGAGATGAAGGTGAGAGCGTAGATGAACTCGTTCCAGCACAACGTAAAACAGAAGATGAAAGCCGATATCAGCCCAGGCACCGCGAGCGGCAACACAATGCGCGTGAGAATTTGCCAGCGGCTGGCGCCGTCAATGAGCGCGCATTCCTCGAGCTCGAACGGAATTGTCTTGAAGTAGCCCATTAACAACCAGGTCGAGAAGGGAATGAGGATCGTGGGATAGGTGAGGATCAAGGCAAACGGCGTGTCGAACAGGCCGTACTGGAAAACAACCGTCGACAGCGGAATGAAAAGAATCGACGGAGGCACCAGGTAGGCAAGGAAGATCGCGCCGCCAACCCACTGTGCGCCTTTATACCGAAGCCGCACGATCGCATAGGCAGCGAGCACGCTAGCAATAATCGATAACGCGGTCGCGCAGACTGCGACCAACATCGTGTTCCATAGCCAGATCGGATAGTCGGTCTCGAACAACAGCTTGTAGACGTGCTTGAGCGTCGGATTCCACGTCCAGAACGGGCTGTAGGTGTCGAGGTCGAGCAGTTGCTCGTCGGGTTTCACCGACGTGAGCGCCATCCAATAGAACGGAAACAAGAGCACAAACAGAATGAGTGAGAGCGGCAGGTAGACAGTGACAAGCTGCCGTGGAACGCTCTGCAGATAGCTCATCCCCTCGGACTCGTCGGCAAGCGGCGCCGAACCGGTCAGCACGGTTCTCGGCGTTGCGGCCTTCTCGGCGAGCGCATCAGTCATTGCTTTCGCCCTGTTGCCATTTCCGGCGTTGCAGACCGAACCAGGAAACCAGGATTGCGCCGAGCAGGAACGGGATCATCGCCGTCGAAATTGCGGCTCCTTCGCCCAGATAACCGCTCATGATCGCGCGTTGATAGGAGAACGTGGCCATCAGGTGCGTCGCATTAACCGGCCCGCCGCGCGTCATCACCCAAATGAGCTGAAAGTCTGTGAAAGTGAACAGCACTGAAAACGTCATAACAACCGCGATGATCGGTGTGAGCAGCGGATAAGTGATGTAGCGGAAGCGTTGCCAATTGGTCGCGCCGTCAATCGTTGCCGCCTCGTAAAGAGACGGAGACACCGTTTGCAAGCCCGCCAGCAGCGTGATCGCAACGAAAGGCACCCCACGCCATATATTGGCGAAGATCACCGACCAGCGCGCGTTCCAGACGTCGCCAAGAAAATCGATATTGGTCGTGATCAAATGCATCTTCTTCAACGACCAGGAAATAATCGAGAACTGCGGGTCGAACAGCCACCAGAAGGCGATTGCCGACAGCACAGTTGGGACGATGAAGGGGATGAGAACGACGGCGCGGATGATAGCCTTAAATGGCAGTCTCTCGTTCAGCAGCAGCGCGAGATAAAGGCCGACGGCAAATTTTATGACGCTGGCAACGCTGGTGTAGAGCAGTGTGTTGAAGACCGATAACCAGAAGATCGAATCGTCCCTGAGATATTCGTAGTTCTCAATGCCAACGAATTCACCGCCGCGGCCGAGCCGCGCGTCGGTGAATGACAGCCAAACGCCGAGGCCAAGAGGATAAGCGAGGAACAGAATCAGGAATGCCGCCGCCGGCATCATGAACCAGAAGCCCAGCCAATTGCGGTCGGTCTTGAGCTGGTCCCACGCCGTCACGTCACGTATCGCGCGGCTGCTGGCCATTGTCATCGTAGTTTCAGTCTTGCCGTTTCGAAAGGGAAATACGATCGGCGGAGCAGCGTGCTCCGCCGATCGCAGCCATCAACGATAGATACGCTTCAACTGGCGCTCGGCGATTGCGATCGAACCTTTCACGTCCTCGCGACCGGTGCAGTAGTTCGCAAACATGTCGAGCACGACGAAGTCGGCGATTGCGGTTGCCGCCTTCTCGCCGACCGAGCCGAGACCGCCCGCGGTGAGCGAGCGCTTGGCCGCTTCGCGAAACGGCGCACGCTTCGGATCGGCCGTCCACACCGGGTTTTTGTCGTAGGCATTGAGGCAATGCGTGAGGTATCCCTGCGCGGATTCGATCCAGGGATTGAAGTTGTCCGCTTCGAGCATGAACGCCATCAAGGCCTTACACGCCTGCGGAGACTTCGTGTAGGTCATTCCCAGCACCGGGTACATCAGGTGCAGTTCGGTGGGCTTGCCGACGGGTCCGACGGGCCAGAATGAGTGGTCCATGTCTTCGGCGATATTTTTCTTGGTCGGATCCTTTTGCGCCGCGACGTAGATGGAAATGCCGTTATCGGTCCAGTTGATTTCGCCCGCCAGGAACGCCTTGTTGTTCGAGGCGTCGTTCCACGAGGCGACACCCGGAATCATCTCGGCATACAGCGCCTTGGCGTATTCGAGCGCCTTGGCCGTTTCTGGCGAGTTGATGATCACCTTGTCGCCTTTGTCGACAGTGTTGCCGCCATGCGACCACAGGCACCAATGTACCCAGGTGTTGCCGTCGCCCGAGGCATGCCCGAGCGCAAAGCCGCCCGGTGTGTTGTTTTTCTTCATGGCCTTCGCGTATTCGAGGAAGCCATCCGTTTTGTCGGGAATCTTGGCGAAGCCGGCCTTCTTCGACGCCTCGAGGCGATAGTTGACCATATTGCCCGAGTAGCAGATCGGGACACAGATCCACTTGTTTCCGCTCTTGCCGTATTGCACGGCGCTCTCGACCCAACCGCCGTACTTCTTGCCGAGGTAGTCTGTGACGTCCGTGACATCGATGCACTTTTGCGGGAACAGGTGCGGCAGCGAGTAGAGGCCCCAGAACAGGTCAGGCCCGGTGCCGGTGTTCGCGGCGACCGAAGCCTTTGGCTGCACGTCTTCGTACGATTCGCGAGAGATATCGACCGGCACGCCCGTCGCCTTGCTGAAAGCCTCGATCAGCTTCACGAACGCATCGTCTTCAGCCTGGACGAAATATTTCCAGCGGAGCATTGAAAGCTTGGCGCCCTTTTCGGGCTTCCAGGGCGCGTTCTGTGCCCAGGCTTTTGCCCATTCGAGCAATGCCGGGCCCGTCAATGCGCTGGCCGCGGCAACTGCGGTGCCGCCTTTGACGAGAGTGCGGCGTGTCAGGTAGCTCATCTTGTTTCTCCCTTGCTTTTTTAGTTGGTGAGACGCTTGCCCGTCGTCTCGTCAAACAAATGAATAAGCCGCGGGTCTGGCTTTAGCCGGATCTTGTCGCCCGGCTTGAATTGGTGTCGCTCGCGGAACACCGCGATTATTTCGCTGTCGCCGAGTTTCGCCACCACCTGAAGTTCGGATCCCGTAGGTTCGACGACCTGGACCACGGCGTCAGCGCCGTCATCCGACAGCGAAAAATGTTCAGGACGCACACCATAAATTGCGGGGCGTCCGTCACTGCCCGTGGGTGCGTTGCTGAGAGAAAATGTAACGCCGGCCGGCGCCTCGAAAGCCGCGCTGCCGTTCACGGTGATGCGGCCCTTGAGCATGTTCATGGCCGGCGAGCCGATAAACCCCGCGACAAAAAGATTGTCGGGCCGATCGTACAGCTCTAGCGGCGCACCGATCTGTTCAACGCGTCCATCGTGCATCACGACGATTTTGTCGGCCATCGTCATGGCTTCGATCTGGTCGTGCGTCACGTAAATGGTGGTGGTCTTCAGGCGCTGGTGCAATTCCTTGATCTCTGTGCGCATCTGAACGCGCAGTTTGGCGTCGAGATTGGACAAGGGCTCGTCAAAGAGAAACACCTGCGGATCGCGCACAATAGCGCGACCCATCGCAACGCGCTGACGTTGGCCGCCGGACAGCTGACGTGGAAAACGCTCGAGCAATTGCGTCAGGCCAAGGATCGCGGCAGCCCGATTGACGCGTTCGTCGATCTCGCTCTTCGGAGCGCCGCGCAGTTTCATGGAGAACGCCATGTTGGCTGCGACGGTCATGTGCGGATAGAGCGCGTAGTTCTGAAACACCATCGCAACGTCGCGCTCTTTCGGCGGCACATTGTTGACGACACGGTCACCGATCCGGATCTCGCCGCCGGTGATGTTCTCCAACCCGGCGATCATCCGCAGCAGCGTGGATTTGCCGCAGCCGGAAGGACCGACCAGCACGACGAATTCGCCGTCACGGATCGAGATGTCGACGCCATGAATGACGTGTGCGTTACCGAAGGCCTTTCGAACGTCGCGAATCGCGACCGAAGCCATTCACTCCTCCCTGACTGCAGCGGTTTTTCCGCTTGTTTCTCTTTGGTTTCGGCATCATCTGCGCGCGGTCGGGCCGCCCCGGAAAGCCCCGCGCAAGTTAAATCATCGGGCTTTCGCCCTTAGAAAAGCAAGCCCGACTTGAGGTTGGAGCGCCCATTAGAGCGCCAGGCCGCCATCCACGAGGTGCGGTTGCCCGGTGATATAGCTCGATTCATCCGATGCCAGGAAAACCGCCAGCGCAGCCACTTCCTCGGCGGTGCCCAACCGTGCCATCGGCTGGCGGGCGATGAAGTTTTCCCTGACCTGTTTGAGCCGTTTTCCCGTCGTATGAGACACCGCTTTGACACGTTCTTCGAACGATGGCGACACGATGGTGCCCGGGCAGATCGCGTTGCAACGGATGCCCTTGGTGATGAAGTCGGCTGCGATCGCTTTCGTCAATCCGATGACGGCGGCTTTCGTCGCACCATAGGCGTATCGGTTAGGCAGACCTTTGATCGAGGAGACCCCAGACGACATGTTGATGATGGAACCACCACCTTTCTTCAGCATTGCGGGCAAGAATGCCTTGATGGTGCGGTGCATGGATTTGATGTTGAGGTCGAAGGAAAAATCCCAGTCCTTCTCCGAGCATTCGAGCACAGTGCCCTGGTGCACGTAGCCTGCGACATTGACGAGAATATCGGGCGCGCCGAACTCCTTGATGATGGCCTTTGCGAATGCATCGACATTTTTTGTGGAAAGGACATCGAGCTTAGCGGACTTGGCCGCTTTCAGGCCTTTGAGTTTATCAGCGGCGATATCAGTCGCGATGACCCTGGCCCCTTCGGCATTAAATGCTTCCGCGATAGCACGGCCGATGCCTTGGCCAGCGGCAGTAACCACTGCCAATTTCCCTTTCAGTCTGTCACTCACGATTTGCCTTCCTCAATGATTGTCGCGTGGGACGCTTTTCTGTGCGACACGCTGATATTTGACCGCTGGTTTAAGCACCATGCCTTCGTCCAATTGGTCGACGATGCCGCGCTGGATGTCCTGCCACGGGGTCTGACTTGCAGGGTAGTGATAGCCGCCATTCTCAAGCAAAGCGGCCTTGCGCCGCGATAGCTCCGCCTTTGAGATCAGAATATCCGCGCTGCCTTTGCGCAGATCGATGCGCACGCGATCGCCGGTCTTGAGCAATGCGAGCCCACCGTTTCCCGCTGCCTCGGGCGATGCGTTGAGAATCGAAGGTGAGCCCGACGTACCGGATTGCCGGCCGTCGCCGATGCAGGGGAGGGCCGTAATGCCCTTTTTGATGAGCGCCGCTGGCGGCTGCATGTTCACGACTTCGGCCGATCCGGGATAACCGATGGGGCCCGCGCCGCGCATAAACAGCAATGTGTTCTCGTCGATCTTTAGCGACGGATCGTCGATGCGATGGTGATAGTCCTCCGGACCCTCGAACACGACAGCGCGGCCCTCAAACGCGTTCTTGTCTTTGGGATTGGAGAGATAACGCTCGCGGAATTCATCCGAGATCACACTGGTTTTCATGATCGCCGAATCAAACAGGTTTCCTTTGAGTACTTTGAACCCCGCATGCTTTTTCATCGGCGCATTGTAGGGTTTGATGACGTCGGAATCGCTGCTGCTCGCACCTCGGATATTCTGGCCCACCGTCTTGCCGTTGACCGTCAGCGCGTCGGCATGGATGCGTTTGGCCTTCAAGAGCTCATTCATGACTGCGGGAAGTCCTCCCGCGCGGTAATATTCCTCGCCGAGATATTTTCCGGCAGGCTGCATGTTCACCAGCAGCGGAACGTCGTAGCCGATCTTTTCCCAATCATCGATCGACAGCTTTACGCCGACATGACGCGCAATGGCATTGATGTGGATCGGCGCGTTGGTGGAGCCACCGATGGCGGAGTTGGCGACAATGGCATTCTCAAATGCCTTGCGCGTAAGAATATCGGATGGCTTCAGATCCTCCTCGACAATCTCCACTGCGCGCACGCCGGTCTCATAGGCGATCTGTCCGCGTTCGCGATAAGGCGCAGGGATCGCCGCACATCCGGGTAATGACATGCCAAGCGCTTCGGCCAGGGCGTTCATGGTCGATGCGGTGCCCATTGTGTTGCAATGACCGATCGACGGAGCTGAGGCTTCTGCGATCTCGAGGAATTCGCGGTTGTCGATGCGGCCCGCGGCTAGTTCCTCGCGCGCTTTCCACACTACCGTGCCGGAGCCGGCCCGTTCGCCCTTCCACCAGCCGTTCAACATCGGCCCGCCGGACAACACAACTGCCGGGATATTTACCGTTGCTGCCGCCATCAGACACGCAGGCGTTGTCTTGTCGCAACCGGTCATCAGCACTACGCCGTCGAGGGGATACCCATAGAGAACTTCCACGAGCGACAGATAGGCAAGGTTGCGATCGAGTGCGGCGGTGGGTCGCTTTCCGGTCTCCTGAATAGGGTGACAGGGAAACTCGAATGCAATTCCGCCGGCAGCGAAAATGCCCTCGCGGACGCGTTTGGCGAGCTCGAGGTGATGGCGGTTGCAGGGAGAAAGGTCCGAGCCAGTCTGCGCAATACCGATGATTGGCTTGGC
>Ga0310910_10000035_pt1 | contig 51033 bp, 53 predicted proteins | sample GREbulkMGHF172_FD_203448 | JGI IMG/M metagenome (GOLD analysis project Ga0310910, IMG submission 203448) | Lab enrichment of tropical soil microbial communities from Luquillo Experimental Forest, Puerto Rico - GRE.bulkMG.HF172 | ecosystem: Environmental > Terrestrial > Soil > Tropical forest >... | reverse complement strand
CCCGAATTCGGCAGCATTGGAGACAAGGATGTCGAGCCGGCCGTACTGGTCGAACAATGCCGCGGCGAGTTCGTCGATCTTGATGAAATCGCGCAGATCCACCGGCGCGAGCGTGGCGCTTCCGCCGGCGGCGCGGACCTTGTCATCGACCTCTTCGAGGCCGCCCACCGTGCGCGCCGCCAACACGACATGGGCACCTTCGCCTGCGAAACGCTCGGCGACTGCCGCTCCGATACCTCGCGATGCGCCGGTAATCAGCGCCACCATGCCATCCAGTCGCCCTTCCCGGGGCACCATCCTCATTCTAATCGGGTCACGCGCGGATGCTCAGGCGGGCGCGGCGAGCAGGGATAGCTGCACCGACTTCTGGCCGACATCTGCGTCGATCGGGGGGATCGGATATTCGCCGGTGAAGCAGGCGTCGCAAAACCGAGGCTCGAGGCGATCACGCGGAGGTTCTCTCATCGCTCGGTAGAGGCCGTCGATCGAAATGAAAGCAAGGCTATCCACCCCGATAAATTTTGCCATGCCCGCGACGTCGAAATGCGCTGCCAGAAGCTGATCGCGCTCGGGCGTGGCAATCCCGTAAAAGCACGGATAGCTCGTCGGCGGGCTGGAGACCCGCATGTGGACAGCGCGGGCGCCGGCGCGCCGAACCATCTCGACGATCTTGATCGAGGTGGTGCCGCGCACAATCGAATCGTCGACGAGGATGACCCGCTTGCCGTTCAGATTGGCGCGGCTCGCATTGTGCTTCAGGCGGACGCCGAGGTGGCGGATCTGATCGGTCGGCTCGATGAAGGTCCGTCCGACGTAATGGTTGCGGATGATCCCCAACTCGAAGGGCAATCCCGATTCCTGTGCATACCCGATCGCTGCTGGCACGCCCGAATCCGGAACCGGTACGACAATGTCCGCATCGACATGGCTTTCGCGCGCCAGCTCGTTGCCGATGCGTTTGCGCGTCTCATAGACGCTCGCGCCTTCGACGACGCTGTCCGGTCGTGCGAAATAGATATGCTCGAAGACGCAGAAGCGGCTGTTGCAATGCTCGAAAGGCATTACGCTGCGAACCCCGCCCGCGGAGATGGTGACGATCTCGCCGGGCTCGACGTCGCGCTCAAACTCGGCGCCGATGATGTCGAGTGCACAAGTCTCCGATGACAAAATCCGCGCCTCTCCAAGCCGGCCGAGAACCAACGGCCGCACTCCGAGCGGATCGCGCACGCCAATCACTTCATCTTGCGAAATCGCGACGAGCGAATAGGCGCCCTGGACCTGCCGCAATGCATCGACCAACCTGTCGGCAACCGTGTCCTTGAGGCTGGTCGCGATCAAATGGACGATGACCTCGGTATCGCTGGTCGATTGGAAAAGGCTGCCGCGGCGCACGAGCTGTCGTCGGAGCTGAAAGCAGTTGGTCAGATTGCCGTTGTGACAGATGGCTAGCCCGCCGAACTCGAAATCGGCAAAGAGCGGCTGCACGTTGCGCAACGCGCCTTCGCCGGTCGTCGCATAACGGACATGGCCGATCGCGGCGCCCCCGCGCAGCCGTTCGATGACCTCCTTCGAGCTGAAATTATCGCTGACAAGGCCCTGGCCGCGCTGCGCGCTGAATTGCTTGCCATCATAGGCCACGATCCCGGCAGCTTCCTGGCCGCGATGCTGCAGCGCGTGCAGGCCGAGCGCCACCAGGGCAGCTGCGTCGGGATGCCCGTACACGCCGAATACGCCGCATTCTTCGTGGAAATGATCGGCGTCCAGGGGATCAGTCCGTAGGGGATCGATGAGGCGCATCGGCGATCCTCCGCTCGGGACCCGGTACATAATTCCTTCACAAACCAAATGCGAGTCGGCCGCGCGCAACCCTGCTATCGTGTGTTCTGGATGAGCCGATCCATCTCGCGCCGCTCGACCGGCTTGTAGCTGGGCGCCTGTCCGGCTGCGGGCTGCGCCGGCGCGGGTTCGGGCCGAATCGCACGCTGCAGGTCTTGCGCACGCTCGAGCGTACGCTGCGTGTCGCTCGCCAAGCCCGCGCTCTTGATCTGCAGCGACTCGGGTAAGGCGTCGCGAAGCATGTCTGCCCCCCTAGCAAGAAACCGTTCGGTTTTCGCATCTTTGATCCAGGGTGGACGCTCATTCTGAGGCAAGCTGATATCGACCAAGAGATAGGCAGCCGATACGAGAACCACTCCACGAACGAGGCCGAAGATCAATCCAAGCGTCCGGTCGATTGGCGAGAGGGCGCTGCCATCGGCAAAGCGCGCGAGATACCCGGTTGCGATCGTCAGCAGGATCAGGCCGATCACGAACAGACCGGCGCCGGCAACGAGGTCAGCGAGAAGCGGGGTCGTTACAAATCTAACGATGACCTTGGATGCCATGTTAAATCCGTAAAGCGTGATCGCCGCCGCACCAACCCACGCGGCGATCGACAGCGTCTCGCGTACGAAACCGCGGGCAAAAGCAAAAACCGCCGAAAGCGCGATTATCGCGATGATAGCAAGGTCCAAGGCATTCACTGCGCGATCTCTCTAAAGCCTCGGCGATATGGCGATCTCTGCAGAGACAATCGCGCCACGACTTCGCTCAAATGTCCAATTGCCATAATATCGAGCCTAGCGTCACCTGTACGCGAGCGGGCAGGCGCACGGCTCCGCCGCATCGCCATCCAGGCCGCGCCAAATCCCAGCTTGGCAGCCTCTTTCAGCCGTGCTTCGGTGTGACCCACCGGGCGGATATCGCCCGAGAGAGCGATTTCGCCAAACACAACCGTATCGCCGGGCACCGGTGTCTCGGTAAGCGCAGAAACGAGAGCCGCGGCCACCGCGAGATCTGCGGCCGGTTCGAGGATGCGCAGCCCGCCGGCGACGTTGAGGTAGATGTCGTTGGCGCCGAGCGAAAGCCCACAGCGCGCGTCGAGGACGGCAGTGATCATCGCCAGCCGGGTTCCGTCCCAGCCGACGACCGCGCGCCGCGGTGTGCCGAGCACAGTCGGCGCGACGAGGGCCTGGATTTCGACGAGCAACGGCCGCGTACCTTCCATGCCGGCGAATACGGCCGAGCCACAGGCCTGATCGCCACCCGATCCCACCTCCTCGTCTTCTTCTGTCCCAGGAGCCGCGCGTCCGGCGAGAAACAGCGCGGAGGGGTCCGGGACCTCGATAAGGCCGTGCTCGCTCATTTCAAAAACGCCGATCTCATCGGTGGCGCCAAACCGGTTCTTGACCGCCCGCAGAATGCGGAACCGATGACCGCGTTCTCCTTCGAAATAGAGCACGGTGTCGACCATGTGCTCGAGCACGCGCGGTCCGGCGATAACCCCCTCCTTCGTGACGTGGCCCACGAGGACCAGCACGAAACCCCGCCGTTTGGCTAACCGTATCAACTCCTGCGCGGCACCACGCACCTGGCTCACCGTACCGGGCGCACTGTCGAGGGTATCTAGATACATCGTCTGGATCGAGTCGACGACGACCAGATCCGGCGCGTCATCCCGGTCCAGCGAGGCGATGATGTCACGGACATTGCTCGTGGCCGCGAGCAATACGGAGCTCCCGGCGACGCCGAGCCGCTCGGCGCGCAACCGCACCTGATCGATGGCCTCCTCGCCGGTGATGTAAGCGGCGCTCGCCTGCACCGCAATCGCCGCCGCCGCTTGAAGCAACAATGTCGATTTGCCGATCCCCGGATCGCCGCCGACGAGGATCGCCGAGCCAGCAACAAATCCGCCGCCGCAGACGCGATCGAACTCGGCGATCCCGGTTTCGCGACGGGACGGCAGCACTGTCGGCCCGGTCAGGCCGACAAAACCGACCGAATTCCCGCTGCGGCGATCCTTGCCGAGGCTCCGCTTACCGAGCCCGCTCGGCGGTCCCTCGCGCGGCGTTTCTTCGATCAGACTGTTCCACGCGGCGCAACCCTCACAGCGACCGGTCCATTTGGCATGGACGGTGCCGCACTGCTGGCACGCGTATCGCGCCTGTGACCGCGCCATCGGCTACCCTGAGGTTGGCGCGCAACCGATGGGGGTCATCCCGCGCGAATCTCCATTTTGATCGGCCCTTCGGCTCGGCCATTAATGAACTGGTCGACAACCGGATTTCCGGAATGATCGATCTCGGCTGTCGGTCCACACCAGATGATGCGCCCCTGGTGCAGCATTGCGATCCGGTCGGCGATCTTGCGCGCGCTAACCAGGTCATGGGTAATCGACACCGCCGTAGCACCCACTTCGCGCACGCATTTCACGATCAGATTGTTGATTATATCAGCCATGATCGGATCGAGACCGGTGGTTGGCTCGTCAAAGAAAACAACTTCCGGCTCGGCGGCGATCGCACGCGCCAGAGCCACCCGCTTCTGCATTCCGCCGGAGAGTTCGGCCGGCCGCAGCAGCGAGACTTCCGGCCCGAGCCCGACCGCAGCGAGCTTGGCCAGCGCAATCTGCTTTGCGGCTTGCCGCTCTACGCCTCGTCCTTGCATCAATCCGAACGCAACGTTTTCCCAAACGGCGAGTGAATCGAACAGCGCACCCCCCTGGAACAGCATACCGAATTTTTGCAGCAACCGCTCACGGGCGGCGTGCCGCAGTCCGACCGTCTCCGCTCCATCGACGCGAATCGATCCGGCCTCGGGATGCAGCAGGCCAAGAATACATTTGACCAAAACAGATTTTCCAGTACCCGAGCCGCCGATGATCACGAGGCTTTCGCCACTGGTGCAATCGATCTCGACACCATCGAGCACCCGCTTATTGCCAAACGATTTGCAGAGGCCAGTTACGACAATCTTCTGGACCTCGGAACCGTTCGTCATCGCCCGAAAAAGGCTGCGGTAAGCAGGTAGTTGGAGACGAGGATCAAGACAGAGGCGGAAACGACCGCGTAGGTCGTCGCTTGACCGACCCCTTGTGCTCCCCCGCGCGAGTAGTAGCCGTGGTAGCAGCCCATCAGCGCGACGATAAAGCCGAATACCGCCGCCTTGACCAGACCCGAAACGACATCGTTCGTCTCGAGGTATTGGTGCGTCCGGTTGAGATAGGCCTCGGGATTGAAACCGAGCCGGTAAACGCCAACGAGATATCCGCCGAAAACACCGATGATGTCGGCTACCAGCACCAGCATCGGCAATGTGATCAGCCCCGCGAGCAGGCGCGGCAGCACCAGATAGCGCAGCGGGTCTGTCGATAACGTCGTCAGCGCGTCGATCTGATCGGTTACGCGCATCGTCCCGATTTCTGCGGCCATTGCCGCGCCGACGCGACCGGCTACCATCAGTCCGGTGATGACTGGGCCGAGTTCTCGCGTTACCGACAGCACCACGACCGTCGCTACCGCCCCCTCCGCGGCGAATCGGCTGAAACCGGTATACGACTGAAGCGCGAGTACCATACCGGTAAAGATTGCCGTCAGCCCGACGACAGGCAGCGAGAAATAGCCGATATTAACCATTTCACGCAGGATCAGGCGAATATAAACCGGTGGTGAGAATGCAGTTGCGAGAGAAAGCCCCGCGAACAACACAAGGCGCCCAGTCCCTGCGAGAAAAGTCAGAAAGACGGTGCCAATTGCAGCGAGAAACTTCAGCATAGAGCTGACACGCCGTGATAAGTCCTGTAGTAGCGCCGCCCGAATGCGGCCAGGACCTCGTAGCCGATCGTCCCGGCATCGGCCGCGGCCGCATCGACGCCGTAATCGGCATTTAGAAGTTCGATAAAACCGCCGGGGCGTGCGAGCACGGGATCGGCATCAGAAACGTCAAAAACGACGAGATCCATCGAGACGCGGCCGAGAAGGCGCACCCGCTTGCCGCCGAGACAGCCCGAGCCGCCGTTGCTCAGCGAGCGGAACCAGCCGTCCGCATATCCGACGGGAACAGCAGCGAGGCGTCCCGGTCTATTCATGACATGCGTAGCGCCGTAGCCAACCGACTGACCTCGCTCAACCTCGCGAACCTGAAGGATCCGGGCTTGCAGCCGGACAATCGGACGCATCGGGTTTGGGCAACCGGGCTGTGGGTTGATGCCGTAGAGCGCAGCACCGGGGCGCACCAGATTAAAATGAAACTCTCGCCCAAGAAATATGCCCGACGACGCGGCTAGGCTGGCGTGGATGCGAGTGCAGCGCCGTCGCGCGGAAGCAAAGCGTGCCCGCTGAAGTTTATTGAGCGGGTGATCAGGCTCATCCGCACAAGCCAAGTGACTAACGAGAGCTCGCCATACGATCGGACTCTGGACGAAAAGCTCGTCAGTTAGGCCGTCGAACTCGCGCAAGGTCAATCCGAGGCGGGCCATCCCGGTATCAACGTGCAGCATCGCCGGCAGCTCCCCGTGGCCTGCGCAGGCTTTAAGCCATTCCGCAATCTGACCCGGCTCGTTGAGGACCGGGATGAGGCGGTATTGGACGAATTCCTGCGCACAGCCGGGGAGGGGACCATTCAGTACAGCGATTTCTAGAGGGTCCGGAAGTACGCTGCGAAGCGCGATTCCTTCTTCGATCGTCGCAACAAAAAAAAGGCGGCATCCGGCCCTGGCGAGCGCCGGGGCGACTATTGCCGCGCCCAAGCCGTACGCGTCCGCCTTGACAACCGCTGCGCAACACGCGGGTTTGACGCGCTGCGCCAGTAAGCGCCAGTTCCCGACAATACCCGCGAGATCGATTTCGAGGATGGCGCCCGAACGGTCAGCTGGGTCGCTGCCCATCTTCACGGCCCTAGTAAACCACGGTGGGTATATGATCGGGCGCTATATAATTGTCGAACTTTGTCGTCTTGGCATCGAAGACAAGCTTTATGGTGTCGGTTGGCCCGTGACGCTGCTTCGCTACAATCACCTCAGCGAGGCCATACACCTTATCACACTGCGCCTGCCATTTTTTAACCTCAGCATCGTGCTGCTCATCCTTATCATCTGGTCGCCTCATCGGCATACGTCCCAAGAGATAGTATTCCTCGCGGAAAATGAACATGACGACATCCGCGTCCTGCTCGATCGAGCCCGATTCGCGTAGGTCGGAGAGCAATGGGCGCTTGTCCTCGCGCTGCTCGACGGCACGAGATAGCTGTGATAACGCGAGGACCGGGATATTCAGCTCCTTTGCCAGCGCCTTCAACCCGCGTGTGATCTCGGATATTTCCTGGACCCGATTGTCCTGAGCGCGCAGTTGGCCGGACGGTCTTAATAGTTGCAAGTAGTCAATGACGATTAATCCGAGACCTTGCTGGCGCATCAGGCGCCGCGCGCGTGTGCGTACGGCCGCGACGCTTAGCGCAGGCGTGTCGTCGATAAATAGCTTCACCTTTTGGAGTTGATTGCTGGCGAGAATAACCTTGTCAAAATCTTCGTTACTGATGTCACCCCGGCGGATGCGGTCCGAGGAAATACTAGACTTTTCGGCGAGAATACGGGTAGCGAGTTGCTCCGCCGACATCTCGAGCGAAAAAAAGCCGACCACCGCCCCATCTTCGGCTATTTTGCGTCCGTCGGGGGTCTGCGCAGGCCTATACGCTTCCGCCGCAGCGAACGCGACGTTGGTGGCGAGCGCCGTCTTACCCATTGCCGGTCTTCCGGCAAGAACAATCAGATCGGATGGGTGCAGCCCACCGAGCAGCTTATCGAGATCGCGAAATCCCGTCGCCACGCCGACAACTTTACCGCTCTTCTTGTACGCCGCCTCGGCGTTGAGTATCGCGCTCGTCAGCGCAGTGCCGAATGCACGAAATCCACCTTCGGCCTGACCGGTCGTGGCGAGATCGAACAGGCTCTTCTCCGCGCGCTCGATCTGCTCACGGGCCGAATCGTCGAGATCCTGGCGGAATGCGTCGTTGACAACGTCCTCTCCGAGTGTGATCAGCTGCCGCCGCAGATAGAGATCGTGAATGATCCGGCCGTAATCAGTGGCGTTGACGATAGTGACGGCAGCCTCTACGAGGCGACCCAAATATTGCGCGCCGCCGATATCAGTCAACGCGCCGTCTTGGTCGAATAAATTCTTGAGGGTTACGGGATTGGCAATCTGGCCGCGCTCGATCAGCTTGCCGATAGCGGCGAAGATCCGGCCATGCATCGCGTTGCCGAAGTGCTCGGGCTGGACGTATTCGGAGACGCGAAGATAGGCCGCGTTGTTTATCAGCAATGCGCCCAGCAGCGTCTGCTCGGCCTCGGGATTGTACGGTGGGGTGCGAACGAGTTCGGGCTCGGTAGCCCGCGGAGGCGTGACCCGTGACAGTGCACTTGTTTCCATGCCGAAACAGAGTAGCACGGAAGGGGCGGTCTAACTTGCTGTGTATATCGGGGATGCTTGTGGAATGCGGGGATGCTTTAGGCCGCGTAGTCGGCGGCGGCGCTATGCCTGCGCTCCCAGTCAAACATGTAGTCGCGAGTCAATGGCACGGCATCGGCGGCTTTGGCGAGTTGCATCTGGAAGACCATGAGATCCTGGCGTCGAAACGCGACTTCCGAGCCGACGAGATACATCTCCCACATACGGTAAAACCGCTCATCATAAATCGTTCGGATGCGGTCGCGGTTGCGCTCGAATCGCGTCCGCCACGCTCTCAGAGTCTCGGCATAATGCAAGCGCAGGATCTCGATATCGGTAATCCATAACCCGAGGCGTTCTGCGATCGGGACAACCTCGGAGAGGGCGGGCACATACCCACCGGGAAAGATGTACTTGCGAATCCACGGGTCGGTGGAACTCGGCCCGTCCTTGCGGCCGATCGAATGCAAGAGCGCGATACCGTCCGGCGTCAGCAGAGATTTCAGCTTTGCGAAAAACCCGCCGTAATGGTTAATGCCGACATGCTCGAACATGCCGACTGAAACGATTCGGTCGTAACACCCGATCTCCTCGCGGTAGTCGCGCAGGCAAAACTTCACCCGATCCGACAGCCTTGCCGTGGCGGCACGCCGCGTCGCCGCTTTGTGCTGCTCGATCGAGAGAGTCAGACCGGTTACATCGGCCCCACATTCACCAGCGAGGTAGAGGGCAAGCCCACCCCAGCCGGAGCCGATATCGAGCACTTTGTGCCCTGGGCGGATCAGCAACTTTGCGGCGATGTGCCGTTTTTTGTCGAGCTGCGCCGTGTCGAGGTCGTCTACGCCTTCCCGAAAATAAGCGCAGGAATATTGCCGGTCGCGATCGAGAAACAGCTCGTAGAGCTGATCTGACAAGTCGTAATGGTGAGACGCGTTCCGGTGGGCGCGTCGAGCGGGATTGTACTGATGCAGTCGGCGCAACAGCGTCGCAGAGACATTCAAGAAGCGGGCAACCAACCCTTTGGGATGGGCATCGACATTGGCCGCCAGGAGATCGATCAGATCGTAAAGATTGCCTTCCTCAATCGTGAGCGCCCCGTCCATATACGCCTCGGGCAGATAAAGGCGTGGCCGAAAGATCAGCTTCCAGTGTAGCGCGGGGTCTCGCAGCCGAATCGTAACGTTGCTGCCGGGCGCGCCTTCAAAGGTGTAGCTTGCACCGCTGGCATCAACGAGCCGGAGCCGTCCGACACTAATGATGCGCTCGAGAACCCTCGCCAGCAGCATCGCGCCGCTGACCCTCAGCCTCCCGCTGTGCGGGCCTCCCCTTCTCCCCGTAAGCGGGGAGAGGGCCGACTCCCTGGCGGCCGGCCCTGCGGGCCGTCTCGAAGAGAGGGGCTTTCTTCTTGCGGCGCGGCCTGAGCCACCTCTTCCTCCTCTTCTCGCGCGCGCAAAGGATCGATCCCCCTGGCTTGCATCTCGGCCTCTTCCGCAGACTGGGCGACATTGCAGGTGATGGTTACCGACACCTCCGGATGGAGCGCTACCCGCACGGGATGGAGGCCCAGGGTTTTGATCGGCCTCTCGAGGACGACTTGGCGTCTCTCTATCGTGAAACCTGCCTCGGTGACCGCCTGCGCGATGTCGCGCGCCGACACCGAGCCATACAGTTGTCCGCTCTCGCCCGCCTGACGGATGAGGAGGACGGTCAGGCCCTCTAGCTTGCCGCCGACTTCACTCGCTTCGGTCTTGCGCTGCAGGTTGTTGGCTTCGAGTTGCGCGCGCTGGCTGTCGAAATAAGCCAGGTTCTCCCTTGTTGTGCGTAGCGCCTTTTTCTGCGGCAACAGATAGTTGCGGGCGAAGCCTGGCTTGACTTTGACCACTTGGCCCATCTGGCCGAGCTTCTCGACCCGCTCGAGCAGGATCAGTTCAATCATCGAAATCCTCCAAATTCCTAAGACTGAGCGAAGCGCCGCCGCAGCCCGAGCGATGATTTGAGCACCCCCAAGAGAGCAACCAGCAACAGCGGCCAGCCCAACACCCCGGCGATTACGTAGAAGGTTACAAGAGGGATCACCGGGCGCGCGAGCTTGCGTGCCAGAACATGTAGAACCGCCAGCCCTGCAAGGCAGAATGAAACAGCCAACACGATCATGACGTTGATGGCGATAAAATGAGCAGTCCCACCAAGTAGCGTCGCAGCGGTGGCAAACGCGAGCAGCACCAGGATCCAAATGGGCAGGCTAAGTGCGGTCATATCGGGTGAGGGTCTCCAATTGGCTCCAAAACGCGCCAGCAATCCCTGCGCAAGGATGCCGTTGGTTGACGTCATCGCCATCCATGAGCCGGCGGTGAGGCCGGGCAGAACGAAGGCGACCGAGTCGAGCAGTTCAGCAAGGCCCGTAGTATTCCCGCCAAAGCTGCTGTCGAACGCCACCGCTTCGCGTAACGCGGCGCGCATCCCGTCCAGGCTGCCAAGGACGAGCATTACGGCAGCGATCACCGCGAGGCCCAGGCCGGTCAGCCAAGCGGTCAGCAACCCGGGTGGGTACCAGTCGACACTACCCTCCGCGCCGGATCGTGCGAGCAGCGCTTGACGCACCAGCAGCACGACCGGGATTGCGTTCAGCCCGGCAAAAACCGCCGCGATCGGAAGACCCTTGCCAGCCATGAGGATTCCCAATCCGACAACACCCGCGATCACCGAAGCCTCGACGCCGAGCCATAGCCCGGCGCCGAAAAGCGGCAGTTGCGTGAGGTAGATGAGCATCATGGCCCCGAGCGAACCGCCTGGCGCCAGCAAATGGGGGAGCGCCGCGATACCTCCGAAGAGCGCCGCAGTTCCGGCTGCGCCGCGGCGGCTCACGGCGATGCTCACCACACGACCCGCTCGATTCGCCGCTACTTTACCATGTATGGAAGCAGGCCGAGAAAGCGTGCACGCTTTATCGCCTGCGCGAGCTCACGCTGCCTTTTTGTCGACACCGCGGTAATGCGGCTGGGCACGATCTTGCCGCGCTCTGAGACGAAGCGCTGCAACAGCTTGATGTCCTTGTAGTCGATCCTGGGGGCGTTCGGACCGGAAAACGGGCATGATTTGCGCCGTCGAAAAAAAGGGCGGCGTGCCGCTGCCCCACGCGCCGACGGGCCGCCCGATTGACTTTCCATCTACGCCTCTGCCGCTTCCGAGTCGGCGCGTTCGGAGGGACGATCCATTCCGCCTTCGCGCCCTTCGCTCGCTCGCTCCCGGTCGCTCCGCCGCTGACCTCCATCGCCTCTGCTGCGACTCTGCATCACCACCGAGGGTCCCTCTTCCAAGGCGGGAACCCTAACCGTCAGGTAGCGAATCACGTCTTCGTTAATGCGCATCGTTCGCTCGAGCTCGGCCACAGCAGCCGGGGACGCAGACAAATTGAGCAACACATAATGGCCCTTGCGGTTTTTCCGCATTCGGTATGCCAGATTGCGCAGCCCCCAGTATTCACGTTTCTTGACCTCGCCGCCGTTGTCGACGACGAGCTGAGTGAACGAATCGGCGAGCGCGTCCGCCTGCGCGCTGGAAATATCTTGGCGCGCGATAAAGACGTTTTCATACAGAGGCATAAGGACGATGTCCCTTGAGGTTAGTGATGACCCGGAGCATGAGCGCCGACCGGATCGAGCCGGTTTCAGCCGGCAAGGGTGTTTCATATTTCATATACTGGGGCGCCAGCCTCGGCACAAGATGAGCGGTGCAACGCCTTCTTGACACCGACGGTGACGCCGCTATGACCACATCGCCTGCCTCGGCCGGTGCGAGGCCGGTCACGAAATGGGGAGACGCGGTCCGAATGAAGCGGGCTTTTGTGTTTCCGGGGCAGGGCTCACAGGCGGTTGGCATGGGCGGCGCTCTTGCTGCCGCATTCGGGCCGGCGCGCCGGCTGTTCGCGGAAGTCGACGACGCTCTTGCGCAGAACCTGTCCCACTTGATGTTCGAGGGGCCAGAAGGCGAGCTAACTCTGACCGAGAACGCCCAACCGGCGTTGATGGCGGCGAGTCTCGCGGTCATCCGGGTCCTCGAAACGGAGGGTGGTCTCAGCCTCACCCGGGATGTCGCCTTCGTCGCGGGACACTCGCTCGGTGAATACTCGGCCTTGGCGGCGGCGCACGCGCTCTCCGTCGGTGATGGGGCCCACCTTCTGAAGTTGCGCGGCCAGGCGATGCAGCAGGCGACGCCAGTAGGCGAAGGGGCAATGGCGGCGCTACTCGGCCTCGATGTTGAGCAGGTGCAGCTGGTCGCGGCCGAAGCATCGCTCGGTCCGGCCGACCGCGTCGAGGTGTGCGCGGTGGCAAACGACAATGCCCCGGGCCAGGTGGTGGTAAGCGGGCATTGCGCAGCGATCGAGCGGGCAATCATCATTGCTCGGGGGCTGGGAGCGCGGCGGTCGATTCGGCTTCCCGTCAGCGCCCCGTTTCATTCCCCGCTAATGGCGCCCGCGACCAAGGTCATGGGTGAGGCCTTAGACCGGGTAGAATTGCAAGCACCAGTGATACCCCTCATCACCAATGTGTCGGCAGTCCCGACATGCGATCCCTCCAGGATCAAGCGTGGTCTCGTCGAGCAGGTGACGGCGATGGTGCGCTGGCGCGAGAGCATGCTGTTCCTCAAGGCCGCCGGTGTAGAGGAAGTGGTCGAGATCGGGGCAGGGCGGGTGCTGGCAGGGCTCGCGAAACGGATCGACCCCGATGTCGCGGCGCGCTCCGTCTGCACGCCTGCGGAAGTCGAAGAGCTGATGAAAGAGCTGTGAGCGACCGGCCTTTGATCAGGCCCGGGCGCGAGAATTAAGCGGGCATAAGAAATCGGTGTTCGATTTATCGGGTCAAACGGCACTGGTCACGGGGGCGTCCGGCGGGATTGGCGGAGCCGTAGCCAAGGCGCTGCACCATCAGGGAGCGGAAGTGATGCTGACGGGTACCCGCCAGGCCGTGCTAAGTGCACTGGCGGGGGAGCTTGGTGGCCGCGTTCACGTCGGCGTCGCCGATCTCGCCGATTCGGCGGCCCCGGATCGGCTCGTCAAACAGGCGGAGACCGCTATGGGCCGGGTGGATATCCTCGTCAACAATGCAGGGGTGACCCGTGATGCGCTCGCGTTGCGGATGAGCGATGGGGACTGGCAGGCTGTCCTCGAGATCGACCTCACTGCCGCCTTTCGTTTTACGCGTGCGGCATTGCGCGGCATGGTTCGGCGGCGCCATGGGCGTGTGATCGGGGTGAGCTCCGTTGTCGCTCTGAGCGGCAATGCCGGGCAGGCGAATTACGCCGCGGCAAAAGCGGCGATGATCGGAATGTCGAAATCGGTGGCTGCCGAGGTCGCGGGGCGCGGTGTTACCGTCAACTGCATAGCGCCGGGACTGATCGTCACGGCGATGACCGACAAGCTGACCGCGCAGCAGCGAGCCCGGCTGCTCGGGACGATACCGGCCGGCCGGTTAGGCGTCCCGGAGGAGATTGCAGCGTCGGTTGTTTATCTGGCGAGCGCCGAGGCCGCCTATATTACTGGGCAGACCTTGCATATCAATGGCGGTATGGTCATGGTATAAGTGGAGTGTCTTCCCTTCCGGGTCAGCCAGTTTGGCAGTGCTGGGGAAACATGCTATGTGACCGCACTGTGACCCTTGCGTTCGACGCGGTCCCGGGGGCGGTGCCGATTTTCGTGAATGCGCCGGGGCGTTCGGTGCGTAAAAGCCATTTCCAGCAAGCCACTGAAGGAAAAGAACGGATGAGTGACGTCGCCGATCGGGTCAAGAAGATCGTCGTCGAACATTTGGGTGTCGACGAGTCCAAGGTGACCGAAAACGCCAGCTTCATCGACGATCTGGGTGCCGACAGCCTCGACACTGTCGAGCTCGTAATGGCCTTTGAGGAGGAATTCGGGTGCGAGATCCCGGATGATGCCGCCGAGAAGATCGTGACGGTGAAGGATGCGGTCAGCTTTATCGAAGCGCACAGCTGAGCCGGCCGCGTCGGGGCATATCCGGTTCGGCTCGTGCACTGTGTATAAACGCCGCTTGCGCGAACCGCGAGACTAAGAATGCGACGCGTGGTCGTGACCGGGATGGGGCTGGTCACTCCTCTCGGTATAGGTCTCGAACGGAATTGGGATAGCCTGTTGGCGGGCGCATCTGGTGTCCGTGCAATCCAGTCCTTTGAGGTGTCGGACCTCCCTGTCAAAATCGCCGCGCAGGTCCCGCGCGGCGAGACCGCCTCGGGCCTCTTCGATGCCGACCAGTGGGTGTCGCCCAAGGACCAGCGCAAGATGGACGGGTTTATCATCTACGCCCTTGCTGCCGCTGCGCAGGCCGTCGAGGACGCCGGGTGGACACCGGATGACGAGGAGGCACGCGAGCGCACCGGGGTCATGATCGGCTCCGGGATCGGCGGTTTACCGGGCATCACCGAGGGTGCACTGACGCTGCATGAGCGCGGCCCGCGCCGCATTTCCCCGTTCTTTATCCCCGCCAATCTGATCAACCTCGCCTCGGGACACGTCTCGATCCGTTACGGATTCACCGGACCCAATCATGCAGTGGTCACAGCCTGCTCGACTGGCGCGCATGCGATCGGCGATGCCGCCCGGCTGATCATGCTGGATGACGCCGATGTGATGGTGTGCGGCGGTACCGAGGCGGCTGTTTGCCGTCTGGGGCTCGCCGGCTTTGCGGCAGCGAGGGCTCTGTCAACCGCATTCAACGACGACCCGCCCCGAGCCTCCCGCCCGTGGGACGAGGAACGCGATGGATTCGTCATGGGCGAGGGAGCGGGAATTCTCGTTCTTGAGGAATACGAGCATGCCCGGCAGCGCGGCGCCAAGATCTATGCCGAGGTGATCGGTTATGGCATGTCCTCCGACGCTTTTCACCTCACTGCTCCGGCGGAGGACGGCAAAGGGGCCTTCCGCTCGATGCGCAATGCGCTGAGACGCGCGCGCATGGCGCCAGAAAAGATCGATTACATAAACGCCCACGGCACTTCGACTCCCCTCGGCGATGAGGTCGAGCTCGGCGCGGTCAAACGGCTCTTCGGCGAGCACGCCTACGAGTTGTCGATGTCCTCGACTAAGTCCGCGATCGGCCATCTGCTTGGAGCGGCGGGCAGCGTCGAGGCGATCTTTTCGATCCTCGCCATCCGGGACGGGGTTGTGCCGCCGACCCTGAACCTCGACAACCCGTCTCCCTCCTGTGATATCGATCTGGTGCCGAAACAGGCGAAAGAGCGCAGGGTAGACCATGCGCTTTCCAATTCCTTCGGTTTCGGCGGTACCAACGCGTCGTTGGTCTTTGCCAGGCCTCGTTGAGCGCAGGGGGCGAGCCGCAGCACGTAGTGGAGTGGTTTGATGCGAGGTTTCCTCGGTCTGTTGGGCCGGGCTGCGGCCACGGTAACGCTGGTCCTAGTAATCGCTGGAGGCGTCGGATATTGGCTCTACCGGGACGTTACCAACCCGGGGCCGCTGGCCGGTGCGCGCACGATCATGATCCCGGCCCACACGAGCCTCGGCGGCGTCGCGTCGCTGTTGCAGCAGGAGGGCATTATCCGGCACCGTCGCTCATTCGAAATCGCAGCGACGCTATCGGGCAACGGCTCCGCCCTCCATGCAGGCGAATACGAGTTTCCGGAGGGAGCGAGCATCCTTCGGGTAATGGAAATCATTCGCGGTGGCAAGGTCGTTCAACACCGGTTGACCGTCCCGGAGGGCTTGACCAGCCCGGAAGTTTTGGCGCTGCTGCGGACGACGTCCGCGCTCGATGGCGATCTGCACCCGCCGCCTGCCGAGGGCCATCTCCTGCCGGATACCTATTTTTTCGAATACGGCGAGCCTCGCCAGGAAATGGTCGAGCGCATGGAGCAGGCGATGAGCCGCGCGCTTGCCAAAGCGTGGGCAGAGCGTCGTCCCGACTTGCCGTTGACGACACCGGAACAGCTGGTGACCCTCGCCTCTCTCCTTGAGAAGGAAGCCTCGCGCGAGGACGAGCGGGCTCGGATTGCGGCGGTGTTCGTCAATCGGTTGCGCCTTGGCATGCCGTTGCAGTCAGATCCGACGGTGATCTACGCGTTGAGCGCTAGGGGCACGAGAAAGCTCGATCGCCGGCTGACCCAGGCCGATCTGGCGGTCTTGTCACCCTACAACACCTATGCGGCCAGGGGTCTTCCACCAGGTCCGATCGCTAATCCCGGCGTCTCTGCGTTGTTAGCCGCGGCGCGGCCGGCATTTACCGATGATCTTTATTTCGTCGCCGACGGGACCGGCGGCCACGTTTTTGCCAAGACCCTCGCCGACCATTATCGAAATGTTTTTCAATATCGTCACAGTATGGCGACGCAACCCGGGGGCGAAGCACCGGTACATCCGGCCGCGGACAATTCGGGAGACGGGAACCACTCGCTGAATCGAGGTGGGCCATGATCTGCCGGTCCTAAGTGTATAACCAAAACCTTGATCGGCAGGAGAGCGGCGGCTGTGGGCATTGCCAGTATGACGGGGTTTGCGCGGACCGAGGGGGATGGGCTCGGCATCTCCTGGGTTTGGGAAATCAAGAGCGTCAACGGCAAGTCGCTCGATCTGCGGCTCCGGCTCGTGCAAGGATTCGATGCCCTGGAGCCCCAGCTTCGTGCGCTGCTGGCGCGGCGGTTCCGTCGCGGCAATTTTACCGCAAGCCTTGCGGTGACCAGAACGGGGTCGGCGGTGTTGCGGGTGAACCGCGAGGCGTTGGCGCAACTCGTTGCGCTTATGAACGAACTCGCCGGCGAGATCGAGGCGGCGCCGCCTCGTATTGATGGGCTCCTGGCGCTTCGCGGGGTTGTCGAGAGCGTCGAAGAAGAATCCGACGCAATTCTCGACGGGCGTCGGCAGGCGGTTCTGAACAGCTGGGCGATCGGGCTCGATCGCTTGGCCCTCGCGAGGGTTGAGGAGGGCGCTCGCCTTGCCGTCGTACTCCGCACGCAGCTCGCCGAAATCGCCGCTCTGGTTGATGCGGCGGCGGGCAGCGCGGCGGTTCAGCCAGCTGCGATTCGCGAGAGGCTGCGGACGATGCTGGTCAGCGTTGCCGATCTAGTCCCAAACATGCTTGAGGACCGGGTCGCGCAGGAGATGGCGCTGCTGATTGCCCGTTCGGACGTCCGCGAGGAGCTGGACCGGCTGCGGGCGCATATCGATCAGGCCGCCGACTTGCTGCAGGAATCGGCGGTCGGTCGCCGGCTCGATTTTTTGTGCCAGGAGCTCAATCGCGAAGCGAACACCTTGTGCTCGAAATCGGCCGATATCGAGCTGACGCGCGTCGGGCTCGCGCTAAAGGCGGCGGCCGAACAATTCCGCGAGCAGGTGCAGAACATCGAATGACCACTTGCACGGCGGGGCCATCCACACAGGAGATGCCACTAACTTCCGGCCACGGGCGCTAGGTCCGCCACGCGCGGTAGGCGCCGATCACTATCGCTCTAACCGTATTCAAATCGTTGTATTTGGTGTTGATGACGATGTCGAAATTCAACGGATCGGTCGGATTGACACCATAGAGCGCGTTATACCGCTTCTGTTCGCTCGCAAACCTGCGGTCGACGCTTTTGCGCACTTCCTGAACAGAATTCGCCTGCTCGCTCATTCGCCCTTCTTCCTGCAAATGATTGAAGATGCGGTTCGCAGCTGTATCCAGGTCGAGCATGAGAAACACCCTGAACGAATCCGGCATCCAACTCCATGCCATCCGGGAGTCGATTACAAGCTTTTCTTCTTGCCGGTATTTTTCTCGAAGCAAATTGTCGACTTTGAGGTCGATATCCCGCTGCACTTCGGCTGAAATATTCATCGCTTCGATCGATTCTCCTCGGTCGACCGCCAACCGCCTGAATAGATCGCCGGAGGAAAAATGGCCATAACCGAGGGTGGAGGCGACCGCCTTTGCGGTCGAGGATTTTCCTGATCCAGGCGACCCGGCGATAGTTATGATCTGCTTTTTCATTGACCAACACTCGCCGGCTGACCTTTCTTCGTCAATGTTCTCACCGTGCAATCGCTGCCGCTTCGCCGGGAAATCGTCCGTAGGTCCGAAAGCTCAAGCCGGGGACGGCTGATCGTTTTGCCGCGACGCACGGGCAAGTGCGCAGAACTCGGCGACGGTGAGTTCTTCGGCACGCGCGGTCGGCGCGACCCTAGCGGATCTGAGAAGCTGCTGCACCGGTACCCTGAGCGCTCTCAGGCTGGTGCGAAGCATCTTGCGCCGCTGGCCGAACGCGGCGGCGGTGATGTGTTCGAGCGCCGGCTTTGTGGCGGGGGCGAGCGGCTCGGCGCGGGGGATGATGCGCACGACGCTCGACGTCACCTTGGGGGGCGGGACAAAGGCGCGAGGCGGAATATCGAAGAGGATTTCTATCTCCGTTAGCCATTGAACCAGCACCGAAAGACGCCCGTACGGCTTGCTGCGCGGCGTCGCGACAAGGCGCTCAGCGACCTCGCGCTGAAACATCAAGGTGAGGCTCTCGTACTCGCGGATCCGATCGAGCCACCCGAGGAGCAGCGGGGTAGCGATATTGTAGGGAAGATTGGCGACGATCTTGCGCGGCGGCTCCGACAATTCGACCGGGTCGATCGCCAACGCGTCTCCGGCGACCAACTCGAGATGTCCGGGATAGGCGGCAGCGAGGTCGCCGAGAGCCGCGAGACAGCACCGATCGCGCTCGATCGCGACGATCCGGTGTGCACCGGCGCCGAGCAACGCCCGCGTCAGGCCGCCAGGGCCGGGGCCGATCTCGATGACGGTCGCGTGATCGAGCGGTCCGGCGGCGCGGGCAATCCGGCTGGTCAGATTAAGGTCGAGCAGGAAATTCTGGCCAAGCCTCTTGCGTGCGGCGATCCCGTGACGAGCGATGACCTCGCGCAGCGGCGGCAGCGCCGGGTGAGGGGGGCAGCTTCTCAGCCAGCGGCTCCGCGTCTTGTGGCCAGCTCGGCAGCCAGCCGCAGCGCCGCGATCAGGCTATCGGCGCGTGCGCTACCCTGCCCGGCGATCGTAAACGCCGTGCCGTGATCGGGCGAAGTGCGCACGAAAGGCAGTCCCAGGGTCACGTTGACGCCGCCGTGAAAGTCGATCGTCTTGATCGGGATCAGCGCCTGGTCGTGATACATACACAACGCCGCATCGTAGTTCCGGCGCGCCTCGGCATGAAACATCGTGTCGGGCGGCAGGGGACCGCGCGCATCGATGCCCGCCGCCCGCAGTTCGGTGATGGCCGGCTCGATGATGTCGATCTCCTCGCCGCCGAGGCTGCCGCCCTCGCCGGCGTGCGGATTGAGCCCGGCGACCGCCAAGATCGGGGCATCAACACCAAAATCTCGACGTAGTGCCGCATCGGTTATGCGGCCGGCATCGACGATCGCCGCAGTGGAAAGGGTTTCGATAGCTCGGCGCAGCGGCAGATGGATCGTAACAGGGACGACCCGCAGCCCCGGACACACGAGCATCATGACCGGCGTTTCGCTGGTCCCGGCAAGTTCGACGAGATACTCGGTGTGGCCCGGATGGTGGAACCCGGCGCGATAGAGACTGTCTTTGTGGATCGGGTTGGTGACGAGCGCCGCAGCGCGCCCGCTGCGAACATCACGTACGGCGTTTTGGATGGCGCCGAGGATGGCCGGCGCATCGCTGGGGTCGGGCCGGGCCGGCTGGGCGTAAACCGGCATCCCGATCGGCACGACAGGAAGGGCATCGCCAAAGGCGGCGAGCGCTCGATCGGGAGTATCGATGGAGCGAATCCTTACCGGCCAACCGAGGTGCTGAGCCAATGCAGTCAGGCGCTCCGGATCGTCAATGACGTAGAAAGGCGGGATGCCGCCGCGCCGATCGAGCCAAGCCTTTAGCGCGATCTCGCCGCCGATCCCGGCCGGCTCGCCCATTGTTACGGCTAGTGGGAGCGCCACTGGATTAGAGCCTGACATCGACAAAGGCGGTGCGCCGCAGGTCTCGCATGTAACGCCGCGCCAAAGTATCGAGGCGCTGGCGCATCAAGGTTTCCGTGACCGCCTCGCGTGTGGGCACTGGCGGCGGCGCGCTCGATACCGGTTTCTCGCACATCATGATGACCCCGACACCGTTTTTTTGCACGATCGGCTGCGAAGCCTGCCCGGGTTCCAGCCCGAGCACGAGACTGCGCATGGCCGGGGAGATCTGGTCCGCTCGAAGGCGACCCTCGCTCGACAGCTGTGGCGAACCTTTTTCCTTGCCGATCTTGAGCAGGTCCTCGCAATTTTTAGCGGTGGTCTTCGCACTTTGCGCCTCTGCGATCGCAGCGCGGCGCGCGGCGTCGTTTGCCTGAGACGGAAGCGGGAAGACGATCTGGACGAGGTGCAACAAACTGTCTTCCGGGCCGCCGGAATTACCGGCGCGCCGGTCGAGGACGAGGAGCAAATAGTAACCGCCCGGGGTTCTGACCGGCGGCGATAGCTCTCCCGACCGCATCTGGGCGACGGCTTTGCCGAGTTCCGGGCTGAGCTGCTCCGGGCGCACCCAACCCATGTCACCCCCGACGGCAGCCGTCGCCGATTGCGAGAATTGCTGGGCGATCGCGGAGAACCGAGCGCCCTGCTTCATCTGCTCGGTCAGCCGCTCGGCGAGCCGCCGCACGTCGTCCTCCTGCTGCGGATTGTCGACAGCGAGAAAGATCTCCGCGACGCGGCTTTGCGGTTCGTTTGAACTCTCCTTGGCGCGCTTCAGTGCATAATCGACCTCCTCGTCCGACACGACGTTGGTTTGCGAGACCAGGCGGCGCACCAGCTTCGACCAGACGATCGACGCCGTCAGCTGGTCGATAAGGGCACTGCGCTCGATGCCATTGGCTTTCAGAACCTGATCGAGTTGAGCAGATTGCATATTGTTCTGCTTTGCGATCTGCGCGATCGCCTTGTTGATTTCTTCTTCCGTAGCCGAGATGTTCTGTCGTTTGGCTTCCTGAATCTGCAGCTTCTCATCGACGAGCGTCCGCAGCACCTGATTGGCAATACGCTGTCGGTTCTCTGGCGAATCGGCCAAGTTCGAGGACAGCATGACCATCTTGAGGCGCGATTGCAGGTCGCCCACCGAGATCACCTCGTCGTTGACGACCGCGGCGATGCGGGTTTCGACGAACTGATTCGGAGGCGCCGCCGGGTTCTGCGGCCGCGACGCGGCGGCGGGTGATGCCGGTGCGGAAAGCATGCGGGCCGCAAACGCCGCGCTCGAGCAGCAGACCAGGCCCGCCATTATCATGCAAAGCCAGCGAATTGCAGTCATCGAGAGTGATCCTGCGATTTTTAACTCTGGTTGTGAAGCTTACACCGCAGTTGATCCCTACGGCAAAGAACCGCCAGCGATCTGAGCGACCGTGCCGCCGATCTCCCCGAGGTTCTTGAACACGACGCTGAACAATACCGAATAGCCTGGGACGACATCGCCGCTGCGGATGCCAGATTGCGTTACCGCGCCAATAAAGGCCATGCATTCATCCTGATAAATCGCCGACACAGATCCACCGAGACTGGCGCTGGAAGCCGCCGGCGTCGGCACGTTGTTTACGAGAGTGGTGCTGTTGATCAGGCTGACGGTTTCCGCGACTTGCATCGACCAATAGCGCGTGAGTTTCGCAGTGACCGCGAAAGAGAGCTGCTCCCGCTTGCCGTAGAGGACATTCTGGCCGGTTACGGGATTGGTTACCTGCTCGCCTTGTACTTGCGCCGGAAGATAGACAAAATTGCTGCTGACCCGCAGACTTTGCGGCCCGGCGCTGACGCCCACTTGCTGGCTGCGATCGCTCAAGGGGCTCGTATCGAAGCGGAAACGGTAGATCAAATCGAGATAGCTGCTGGGAGACAGCACCAGCCGTCCGACTACATCGGAAAGCCTTCTTTCCGCACCCGACCCCGGCGGCAAAAACGGATTGGGTTGGGCGCGGTAGCTCTGGCCGATCAGCAATCGGTAGCTGCCGCCGGTCTTGTCATAAAGCCCGAGCTTGGTGCCGTAATCGACGCGCTGGCCGGTATCTAGGATGTCATACCCCGCCAGGCGATCGTGCCGGAACAAGTCGCTATCTGCCAGCTGGAACGACAGGCTGTCCTCGTTCGGGATGTTTCGCCGGTTGCCGCTGCTGGGTGCGGCGAAACCACCGACGATCGGCTCGATCAGCGCCGTCATCTCTTCGCCGCGATGAACCAGCGGGTAACTCCACACCAGCCCGAGTTGCGGGAAGGTTCTGCCGGTGACGAAAGCCTCGGGCTGTGGCGCGACCGGCGGCTGCCCATTGACCGAAAAAAACGCGGAGGGGAGGTCGGGGTTCGACAGCGCGCTGAGGCCGTTGATCCAATACCCGTCCCCGCGCACGCTGGCCGAAAAATCGTAATGTCCGCCGAAACCATCGACAAAGCTCCGGTCCCATTCTGTGCCCATGGACAGCCGACGCGTTTGCGTCCCCACCTCTCGAACAATGTCGAGAACGTTGCCGTTGAGGTTCCATCGCCCGCCGAGAGCATCCGGCTCGCTCTGCCAATTTCGATTGACGACCGGCAGCACAATCGGCTGCGTCGAATCACCGATCCCCGGGAGCAACGGCTGAAAGATGTAAGCATTGACGTCGGTCGAGGCGCGCGGGTCGAAGCCTTCGAGATAGGCGCGGCTGATCATCGCGTTGAGCAGCGGATTGCCAAAGCCGAAACGCAGCAGGTACGTCTGGTCGGAGACGCGCTGAATATTCAGACCCGTGCGCCAGGTGTCATCCAGATCAAAGACGCTGGTCTCGTTAATATGACCGCGCCATTGCTCACCTTGGCTCGAGCTGCTCTCGCCGGAGCCGACATTGCTGTGATTGAGACTGCCAATGGCGTCGAGCGTGCCATTGCCAAAACGTTGGCGGTACTCCGCCTCGGCTAAGGGGCCCGCGATCGTATAAAACCGTGGCGCCAGTGTTATATCCTTGTCGGGGCCCAGCACCAAGTAATAGGGAATCGTAATATGTGTACCCAGGCTGTTGGAAACCCCTATCGTGGGCGGTAGAAATCCGCTGGCGCGCTTTACCGACGGATCCGGCGTCGACAGGTAGGGGGTGTAGAAGACCGGCCAGCCATCGATTTCCATCACTGCGTCGCGGAACTCGAGCAGCTGCAATTCCGTGTCGTGATCGATCTCCCGCGCCTTCAGCTGCCACAGCGGCGGGGCGCTCGGGTCATTCTTGCACAGGTCACAAGGAGAATAGACGCCGCGCACTAGCTCGGTGTGGTTGGCGTTGGTGCGCCGCATCGCGTTGGCTGCGAGCCGCGACCGGTCCGCCATCAGCATGCGGACGTTCTTGGCGAAGCCTTCGGTCATCGAATCCCGCAGCTCCATGAAATCGGCGAAGACGATCTCGCCGGTCGGCTGCGTCAGGCTGACGTTGCCCGAAGCCGCGACGGTGTCGGTGCGCTGGTTGTAGGTGACCACATCCGCGAGCAGCACCTGCCCGCCCTGGCCCTGGGAGATCTCGACGTGACCGCGGGCGATCGTGAGGGCGAGCTGCTCGTCGTATTGGATCTCGTCGGCGCGAAAGAGAATGGGAGCGTTGGTGTCCTGGTGCGCACCAATACCTAGTTCGGCGGCTGCCGGAATGGTTGCGGCCAGGATGACCAGCGCACTCCAAATTGCGCTCAAAGACCGCCGCACCGCAAGGCTGAGACTTTTCGGCCCCAGGCTACCGACCCTCAGCCTACCGAACTCCAGGCGACCGGTCATCAGCCGTCTTCCAGATGCAGCAGCATCGACGCGCCGAAGATCAGGCTCACTCCGGTCGGTGTCCAGGCGGCCAGAATCACCGGCACCTTGGCGGAAAGGCCGAGGGCGAAGACGACGTCCGACAAGAAGTACAAAAGAAAGCCGCTGATTACGCCGCCAATGATCATCAACGTCGCGCCCCCACGGCGCTGCATTCGCAGGCTGAAAGTCGCTGCGACCAGCACCATCGCCGACAGCAGAAACGGGCGGGCGAGCAGGACGTTGAAGTGGAGACGGTGGCGTTGCGCCGGGAATCCCGACAGCTCGAGCAAGTCGATGAACCCTGGCAGGTCCCAAAACGACATGGTATCCGGCGAGGCGAAACTCTCCTCGATCTTACGCGGCGTCAGCGTGGTCGCCAGGCGGAGCGCGGGGAAAGGCTGGGGCGGCTCGTTCGGCAACCACCGCACACCGTTCTCGATCAGCCAGTCTCCCTTCTCGAGCCGCGCGCTCTGCGCGTCGACCCGCGAAGTGAACTGGGTCGAGCCGTCGAAGAAGAAGAGGGTCACCGGATCGAGGACCAAGTGTTTTGACGCGACCTTCCCGGCGTGAATGATGATCTGATTACCCTGCGAGTCGCTTTGCCGCAGCCACAACCCGGCGTCGGACAGTGAAAGGGGGTCCGATCCTTGCCGCAGAATGTGACCTTCCAGCTTCTCATAGGCTCTTTCGGTGAATGACGCGATCGGGTTGAATACGGTCACGGCGACAATGCCGATGAGCAGCGCGACAAGCACGGCCGGCGTCAGAAATTGCCAGACCGAGACCCCCGCCGCGCGCGCAACCACGAGCTCGTTGTTCCGGGTCAGCCGCCAGAACGCGAGCATCGTCCCGAACAGGATGGCAAATGGGAGCACCTCCTGCGCCGTATGCGGCAGCTTCAGCGCGGCCATCTCGAACAGTAGCCACAGCGTCGCTTGCAACTTGGCGCCGCCGCGGCGGATCAGCTCGATATAGTCGAGTAGGAAAGTCACAATGACCATCGCCGCGAACACCGCGCAGAACCAGCCGAAGAACTGGCGGGCAATGTAGGCGGAGAAGGTCTTGGCGAGATGCAACGACACCCTCGTCTCGACCCCTGCGATATTCAGCGCGCCGGCTCGGCAAGAATCGACGGCCGCCGGAAACCGAGCCTTATTCCGCCGCGCAGCAGAATTCCAAACCCCAGAACCAGCGGCAATAGGTCGGCGACATACATCAGCGGGATCGCTGCCGTGTAGCGGCCGGCGATATCATTGACGCCGAGATCGAGCAATTCGAATAGGAATGCGAGACAGATCGCGAGCAGAACGCGTTTCAGCTGGCCGCGGCGATTGAGCTCACCGGGCAACAGGCAGGCGAGCGGGATCAGAGAAAAGCTGAACGCCGACAACGGAACAAGGATGCGCTGGTGCCCCTCTATAAGAAAACCGTGGCGGAAGAAGGCGTCGGTATCGGGGGGCGGAAAGAACAGTTCACCGAGAAAACGCTCCTGCGGCTCGCGAAAGCGAATGACAGGGGCGTCGCGAACGGCGTCGAGTTCAAGCGTGTAGCTGTCGAAGGTGAGGAGCGAAAGCTTGCTGGTCTCGGTATCGTATTGCTGGCGGTTGCCATTCACCATGACGATTCGCGATCCGGTCGGCGAATCGACGAAGGCGCCCCGCTCGGCAACGATCGTGACCTGGCGCTGCGGATTGCGGCTGTCGTGGATCAGCAGTCCCACGACCTCTCCGCGCTCGTCTCGACTGCGCACGTAAATTGTGAGCTTGTCCGAAATTGTCGTGAACGTGCCCTCCTGAATAAGGCTCGAAACGAAGCGGTTGCGAATCTCGAACTGCAGGTCCTTGAATGCGCGATTTGACGCCGGAAGAAAGTACATCGACAAGCTCGCGAGGATGAGGAACGCGATTCCGGCCAGCGTCAGCACCGGCTTGGCGAGCGCGAAATGGCTGAGCCCGGCCGACCGCATGACGACCAGCTCGCTCTCGGCCGTCAACCGGTTGAAAGTGAAGAGCACGGCGATAAACACGCCGACCGGCAGCACGATATCGAGAAAGCGCGGCAGGATCAGTGCCGCAAGGTAGAGAAACACATCGATCGACAGCCCACGGTTGACGATCAGGTCGATCAGCCGCAGCGACTGGGCGAGCCAGATCGCCGCGCTGAGCGCGGTGGTCACGAAGATCATGACGCCGAAGCATTGGCGCAGGATGTAACGGTCCAGCCTCGTCATCGCCGGTCGATCATAAGCGGCGGGCCGAGGCCCGGCCAGCCGCAGTTAGTGATCCGGTTCGCCGGGCCCCAGAAGCCCGCGGCGCGGGATCTTGTCTTGCCGCGCGCCAAACCGGGCCAGCGGTCCTAAATCGCGCAGAGCTAGCGATGCGCCGACTGGCGCCGAGTTCACCTCCCGATTATCTATCATGAACCCCTGTAGAGCTGCCGAGCGGGCGTGACGCCGGCTCCCGAGTTAATTCTGTCGAGGTCGCATGATGAAGATCAACTTTGCCGAGCCTGATCAACCGCGATCTGGCGCCGTCGCGGTCGGAGTGTGGGAGGAAGGAGTGCTGACCCCGGCCGCCAGGCGGCTCGACGAGGCGACCGGCGGCGCGATCACGCGGGCGGTCGCGGCGGCGCCTCGGTTCAAGGGCAAGAAGGATGAGCTGTTGCCGATCGTCGGCCCAGCCAATCTTGCACTGAGCCGCATCGTGCTCGCCGGCCTTGGCAAGCCCGAATCGCCAGATGCCCGCGCGTTTGAGCAGCTCGGCGGAAAGTTGTTTGCGCACCTGAATGGCGCCGGTGAGGAGGCGGCGACTTTTGCTATCGAAATCGGCGACGGTGCGCCGATTGCTCAGTCAGAGGCGGCGGCCCAACTGGCTTTTGGTGCGCAGCTCAGGTCCTACCGGTTCGACAAGTACAAGACCAAACAGAAACCCGAGCAGAAGACTTCTTTGGAAACTCTTACGGTGATGACCGCGGCAGCGAATACGGCGGAGCGTGCCTTTCGGCCGCTCGAGCAAACCGCAGAGGCGGTGTTCTTCACCCGCGATCTCGTCGCGGAACCGGCGAATGTGATCTACCCGGAGACGCTGGCGGCAGAGGCAGAGAAGCTCGCCAAGCTCGGGGTCAAGGTCGAGGTCCTCGACGAGCCCAAGATGCGCGAGCTCGGGATGAACGCGCTGGTCGCCGTTGGGCAAGGAAGCGCGCGGCTGCCGCGCCTCGTCGTCATGGAGTGGCACGGCGTGAAGGCGGCTGGCGATGCCGAAAGCAAGCGGCCCCTCGCCTTCGTCGGCAAGGGGGTGACCTTCGATACCGGCGGCATCTCGATCAAGCCTGCCGCGGGCATGGCCGACATGAAATGGGACATGGCCGGCTCCGCGGTGGTCATCGGATTGATGCGGTTGCTCGCCTCGCGCAAGGCGAGAGTGAACGCGGTCGGCATCGCTGGGCTCGTCGAGAACATGCCCTCGGGCACCGCGCAGCGCCCGGGCGACATCGTCACTTCGATGTCCGGTCAGACGATCGAGGTCTTGAATACCGACGCCGAGGGCCGCCTCGTGCTCGCCGATGCGCTGTGGTACTGCCAGGATCGCTTCAAACCGCGGCTGATGATCGACCTGGCGACGCTGACGGGCGCGGTCATCGTCGCGCTCGGCCACCACCGGGCGGGGCTGTTCGCGAACAGCGACGAACTCGCGGAGCGGCTGATCGAGGCGGGCAAGGCAGTTGGCGAGCAGGTCTGGCGGCTGCCGCTCGACGAGAGCTATGACCGCGAGATCGACAGCGATGCCGCCGACGTTAAAAACATCGCCAGCGGTCGCGCTGGCGGCAGCATCATCGGCGCGCAGTTTCTGCAGCGTTTCGTCAATGACGTCCCTTGGGCGCATCTCGACATTGCCGGGATGGCATGGTCGACAAAAGATGCGCCGACCGTGCCGAAAGGCGCAACGGCATTCGGCGTCAGGCTTCTCGACCGGCTCGTCTCGGCGTATTACGAAAAGGAATAAACGCTTTGGGCCGTCAGGCCGTGGCTGAGGTCGGATTCTACCATCTCCTGTCCACCCCGCTCGAGCGCGCTTTACCGAGGCTGCTCGAGCGGGCTTTCTCGCAAGGCCATCGGATCGTCGTTCGGGCCGCCTCGGCGGAGCGCGTCGAACATTTGAACGCCGCGCTGTGGACCTATGACGAAGCAGCGTTCCTGCCGCATGGCTCGGTTCGCGACGGCAACCCGGCGCTGCAGCCGATCTGGCTGACCGATCGCGACGAGAACCCGAACGGCGCCTCGACGCTGATTCTCGTCGATGGGCTGGAGGCCGCCGATCTTGACGCTTTTGGTCGCTGCGCCGACCTCTTTGATGGCAACGATGACGGCGCGGTCGAAGCGGCGCGGGGCCGTTGGCGCCGCGCACGTGAGGCCGGGCGCACTCTCACCTACTGGCAGCAAACCACATCGGGTTGGGAGCGGATGGCATGAGGCAGGAATCCTCTTGGGAGCACACTATGCGAAGCGCAGCTCAGGGTGACAGCCCTTGAAGGGCTGTCACTCCGAGCTTTGTTGCGGCTGGACCGCGTTCTCTCATCGGCTGGACTCCATACTATCGCACACACTGCCCAACGACCGCGATGGCGATGCGTGACTAGAATTTTAATTGTACTCAAAAACACATATATATCAATTGACAATCGCTGCTTGTCATGATATCGTATATCGATTTTCATGGAGTCGCGCTGGAAGGTCTCCGGTGGTGGCTGCGTCCAAAAAAACAGCGAGAAACAGCGAAAAAACAGCGAGCGATTCCGCTGTTCTTCGTTCGCGGAGCCGACTACAAGTCCAGGATTAGCGGGAAACGCGATGTCGATAGCTGTTATTTTTCTGGAAAACAGCGAAAACAGCAAAAGGCTGTTGCGGGGGCGTGACTAGCGCACCGGTGGCGTGCGGGCCGCTATCCGCCCGTTGCGGGTCAGCCGCGCGGTCGATATAACCGGCGGCTCGGCCCGGAGCGAGAGAAGCGCATGGCCATCGAACGGACGCTGTCGATCGTCAAACCGGATGCTACGCGGCGCAACCTGACCGGGGCGATCAACGAGCGCTTCGAGAGGCAAGGGCTGCGGATCATTGCTCAGAAGCGCATTCAGCTCTCACCAGCGCAAGCGGGGGCCTTCTACGAGGTCCATGCGGGTCGCCCCTTTTATCAATCGCTTGTCACCTTCATGAGTTCGGGGCCGATTATCGTCCAGGTGCTGGAGGGCGAGGACGCGGTGGCGCTCAACCGCGAAATCATGGGGGCCACGGATCCGGCGACGGCGGCCGCGGGAACTATCCGAAGCGATTTCGCCGAGTCGATCGAGGCAAATTCAGTGCACGGCTCCGATTCGCCGGAGAACGCCGTGCAGGAAATCGCGTTCTTTTTCTCCGCGATCGAAATCTGCCCTTAAGTCAAAAAGATCGCCATGCTGATCAGGATGATGACAATGATGGCGAGCACATACCGGATCAGGCGGGCGAATCCCAGCCATCCTTGACGACGACGTTCGTAATCAGGATCGACTACCGCCATGTTCCCTTCCAATCGTAAAGATGCCGCAGGTAAAGCCTAACCGGGCTTCGAGGCAAGCAGCTCGCTAGGACCGTCCTGCGGGTTGAGGGCCGATATGTCGGGAACGCTCGCTGAATCGATCTCGACCCGCTCGCCGCTGACCCGCACCCGGCCTTCCGCAATCAGCCGAAGCACCAATGGATAGAGCCGGTGCTCGGCGGCGAGGATGCGCGCCGTAAGACTCTCCTCATCATCCTGGGGGCGGACGGCCACCACCGCCTGGCCGATGATCGGCCCGCTGTCGAGTTCGGGGCGGACAAGGTGAACCGTGCATCCGGCAAACCGCACACCCGCCGCGAGCGCCTGTCGCTGTGCATGAAGGCCGCGGAAAGACGGCAGCAGAGAGGGGTGAATGTTGATAATCCGATCGCACCAGCTCGCTACGAAATCCGTGTCGAGCACGCGCATGAACCCCGCCAGGCAGACAAGGGAGACCTGCTCGTCGAGCAGCCGGGCTTGAGCCTCGACTGCGAAAGCGTGCCGATCTCGCTGGGTGATGACCGCCGCGGGTATGCCGGCGGCAGCCGCAAACCCGAGACCCGGCGCTTCAGCCCGGTTGCTGATGACGAGGGCAATTTCTGCCGGATAGGCCGGATCACCGCACGCCTGGATCAGCGCCTGAAGGTTTGATCCGCGGCCCGAAATCAGCACGCCGACCTTCAGTCGCGCCATTGCGGCGCTCCGGCATCGAGCCGCCCCTCCGGGGCGCGCGCTGGGCGGTAACGGCTGTAGATGGCGTCCTCGCGAAATCTGCTGTATGACCGCCCGGAAGCGGCCCGTGGCCGCGAACATATCGGATCGGAGGCGGCTTGCAATGCCTCTACGGCTGGTGACTGCGATCGCCGGGGAGCAGGCGCGCCGGTCTTTTGCCTGCGTTCTGTTACTGGTGATCCTCGCGGCACCTCGCGCGGAACCGGCGCTGGCACAGGATTCGGAGGATGCCTACTCTGCGACGGTGAAGGTCGATGCGACGGCAGACGGTGCCGCGGCGGCGCGCGATGCGGCGCGCGTCGATGGGCAGCGGCGGGCGCTCGCAGCCGTGGTCGGAAAGTTGTCGGGCGCGTCGGAGCCAGCGCAGCTGCCGAAACTCGATGACAAGGCGATCACCGACATGGTCCAGAGTTTTGAGGTAGCAAACGAACGGATGTCCGCCGTGCGTTATGTCGCCGATTACACATTTCATTTTCGTTCTGCCAAGGTTCGACGGCTGGTCCGAGTGGCCGACACAACGCCCGCCGAGGGCACCGGCAAAAGCACTGCTGAGGGCACCGGCAAGAGCACTGCTGAGGGCACCGGCAAGAGCACCGCAGAAGGCGCCGGCAAGAGCACCGCAGAAGGCGCCGGGAACCCCGCAGCCGAGAGCGGCAGCAAGTCGATTGTGGTGCTGCCAGTGTTCAAGAACGGAGCGAGCCTTACGCTGTGGAACGATCCGAACGCTTGGCGCGGGGCCTGGGCGCAGCGGTCTGCCGGGTCGGGACCGACACATTTGTTGCTTCCGCTCGGCGATGCTGGCGATCTAGCGGCTATCGATGCGGACAAGGCCGGATCGGGCGACGCCACGGGGCTGGCCGCGATAGCCAAACAGAACGGGGGCTCCGAAACCGTCGTTGCACTGGCGACAGCGCGACGCCAGGAAGGCAGGCTAGTCGGGGTCGAGGTTAGCGTGAAGCATTACCGCGCCGGCCGCCTCGTCGATGCACACGGAAACTCCTATGACGCCAATCCCGGAGAGGACGAGGCGGATATTCTCAGACGGACGGCCGACGCGGTCGCCGCGGACATCGAGAGCGGCGTGAAAAAAGACACTGCCTCGAGTTTCGACCGACAGGCGAGCCTCACCATCAGCGTCCCTATCACTAGTCTCGGCGAATGGTTGCAGGTGCGCAATCGGCTCGCCTCGGTGGCCTCGATCCGCAAAGTCGACCTGCTTTCACTCAGTCGTCAGGAAGCGAAGATCGCAGTCAAGTACATTGGCGATCAGGATCAGCTCAAATCCAGGCTCGCCGAAGTCGATCTCGAGCTGGCCGGCGGCGATCCGGTATGGCGCATCCAGCCCTCTCGCGTGGCTAGCCCGCATTAGACGACAATGAGCCGGCTTGGGCTCAATCTGCCGAACCTGATCTCTCTAGGTCGCCTGCTCCTCGTGCCGTTGGCGATTTCTCTCATCCTCGAAGACAGCTACTGGGCGGCCTTCTGGGTCTTTGTCGTCGCCGGCGTCTCTGACACGCTCGATGGCTTTATCGCCAAACGGTTCGACCGACGCACACGGCTCGGTGCCTTGTTGGACCCGCTTGCCGACAAGGTGCTGCTCGTCAGCGTCTATGTCACTCTCGGCATCGCCGGCCAGCTGTGGCCTTGGCTCGTCGTCCTCGTTGTGTTTCGCGACCTCATGATTGTCGGCGGCTTTCTGTTGATCCAGGCGCTAGCTGCTATGCCGAAAGGCTTTCAGCCGCTGTTCGTCAGCAAGATCAACACGGGCGTCCAGGTAGCCGCGGTCGGGTACGTGTTGGCACGACTAGGCCTCGGTGCGATGCCCGGCCCGGCCGATTTGGTTTTGGGCATGGCGGTCGCGGTGACAACCGTGGCTTCGGGCTTGATCTATCTCGTGCAGTGGGCCCGCATTCTCGCCCGTTCGGAACAGGCCCTGTGACGCGACAGCTCACCCTGGACCTGCCGCGACGCACGGCGCTGGGCCGCTCGGATTTTTTCGTCTCCGATAGCAACGCCACGGCGGTCGGCTGGATCGATCGGTGGCCGGCGTGGCCTTGCCGGGCGGTTGTGCTTCACGGCGCAGCCGGATGCGGCAAGACCCATCTTGCCCACCTCTGGTGCGAGCGCGCATCGGCGGTTCTTGTCGCCGGGGCGACCCTCGGCGAGGAGGACGTGGCGCGCCTCGTCACCCAGCCGGCACCTCGTATCGCGATCGATGATGCCGATCAAGCCTGCGAGCTGGCGCTCCTTCACCTGTACAACGCGTGTCTCGAAAACAACGGCAGCCTGCTGATGGCTGCCCGCCGCGCGCCGGCCTCCTGGGTCATGGCGCTCGACGATCTTCGCTCACGCTTGCGTGCAGCGCTTGCGATCGAAATCGGGCCGCCGGACGACGCGCTCCTCGGAGCGGTGCTAGTTAAGCACTTCGCCGATCGCCAGCTGCGGGTTGGGCCTGAACTGGTCCTGTTTCTGGCCAGGCACATCGAACGGTCGTTTGCGGTGGCGGCGGAGATTGCTGATCGGCTCGACGCCGTTTCGCTGCGAGAAGGACGAGCGATTACCGTTCCGTTGGCGCGTGAACTGCTCGCCGAGCGCGATCGTCAATGATTCCCGGCGGACAGGGATTTCGGTGTGACATAGCCGATCAATCGATACCGCGAGTAGCCGAGAGCCGGCCAGTCGGCCGTCACATCGAAGCCCGCATAAGCCGCGGTCGGAAATTTGCCCGACGCCAGTTCGCCGAAGCCCGGCGAACGCTCGTCGGCGAGCGCGAGAGCGAGCTCGTGGAGCCCCGGATTGTGTCCGATCAGGAACACGCTGGCGTCGCGCGTGTCCAGGCGCCGCAGCCGCTCGATCAGTCGTTCTCGGCCGGCAAGGTAGAGCCCGTCCTCGATCATGCAACGTGGACGTGACGAGAACTCCGTCAAGACGAGATCGAGGGTTTCGCAGGTCCGCCGCGCGCTTGAGCAAAGGACGACGTCGAAGGTACCGCACGTCTCTGAAAGATGTCTGCCGACGCGGCGTGCGGCCTCACGGCCACGCCGGCTGAGCGGGCGCTCGTGATCCTCGATGCCCGTTTTGGCGCTCGATTTCGCATGGCGCAGCAGGTGCAAAATGTTCATGTTCACGTTCCTCCCGCGGCGTATGTCGCAGTTGGCGTGGCAAGGTTGCATGGATTTCTCCCAACGCCACCTGTCGCTAGTCTAGTCAAGTCGCTCATGACCTGAGCTCACAATCACAGTGACATGACACACTTCCACCCGAGGGATAAAATCCGTCTCGAATAGCCCCGTTCCAGCCTTTCGGGAGAGCGGTCGTGAGCACCAGCGCTCAGTCGGTCGAGATCGAATCGCTAGATTTGAACTCAGAGGTACGCTTCATCAACCGCGAACTTTCCTGGCTGGCCTTCAACGAACGAGTACTCGCAGAGGCCGAAAATCGCCGGCATCCGTTGCTCGAGCGCGTGCGGTTCCTGTCGATCTCTGCGAACAACCTCGACGAATTCTACATGGTGAGGGTGGCCGGCCTGAAAGGTCAGCATCTTGCCGGCATCAAGACGCTAAGCCAGGACGGCCTCACGCCCGCGCAGCAGCTCGAGGCGATCGGTCAGCGAGCAAGTAAGTTGATGGCCGACCAGCAAATCACCTGGCTCGCGTTGTGTCGCGAGCTCGATGAGGCAGGAATCAGCGTGATTGAGCCTACCAATCTCCGACCGGGCGACCGCGCGTGGCTGGAAAACCGGTTCATGGCGGAAGTCTTTCCGGTCCTGACGCCGCTTGCGATCGATCCGGCGCATCCGTTCCCGTTTGTCGCCAATCGCGGCTTTGGTCTGGCTCTCGAGCTCGAACGGGTCAGCGACGGCGTTCGCCTGCAGGCATTGACCCTGATCCCGCCCTCGATCGACCGATTCGTTCGTATGCCGGGGAGCCGAATCCGGTTTCTGCCGATCGAGCAAATGATCGCTCTGTTCCTCGACCATCTGTTTCCGGGGTTTGCGGTCGTCGCACAGGGGGTCTTTCGGCTGCTGCGCGACAGCGAGGTCGAGATCGAGGAGGAGGCCGAGGATCTCGTGCGTCTTTATGAGACCGCGCTGAAGCAGCGTCGGCGCGGGCACGCGATCCATCTCGCTGTCGATGCGGCGATGCCGACAGAGCTCCGGCGCTTTCTCGTGGAAAAGCTCGACACCGCCCCGGCGGACGTGTTCGCGACCGACGGGATCCTCGGCCTTAATGACCTTGAGGAGTTCATCGTCGTCGATGAGCGCCCGGACCTCGCGTTCACGCCCTATAATGCGCGCTTTCCCGAGCGGATCCGGGATTTTGGCGGCGATTGCTTTGCCGCCATCCGGCAAAAGGACATCGTCGTTCATCATCCCTACGAGAGCTTTGACGTCGTCGTCCAGTTTGTGCGGCAAGCCGCCCGCGATCCAGCGGTTGTGGCGATAAAACAGACCTTGTACCGGACGAGCGAGGACAGCCCGATCGTGCGCGAACTCGCTGCCGCGGCCGAGGCCGGCAAGTCGGTGACGGCGCTGATCGAATTGAAGGCGCGGTTTGACGAGGAGGCGAATATCCGCTGGGCCCGCGATCTAGAGCGCGCCGGGGTGCAGGTCATTTACGGCTTCTTGCGGTTGAAAACGCACGCCAAAGTCTCTCTCGTCGTGCGCCGCGAAGCCGGTCAGCTTTACTCCTATGTGCATTTCGGGACAGGAAATTATCATCCCTACACGGCGAAGGTTTATACGGATCTGTCGTTCTTCACCTGCGATCCGGCGCTGTGCCGCGATGCTGCCCGCCTGTTCAATTTCATGACCGGCTACGCGAGCCCGGCGAGCCTCGAAAAGATTGCGGTCGCGCCTTTGACGCTCAGAGCGCGTCTCGTCGAACTGATCGAGGCCGAGATCGAAAATGCAAGAGCGAACAAGCCGGCGCAGATTTGGGCGAAGATGAATGCGCTCGTCGACCCGGCAATCGTTGATCTCCTCTACCGCGCCTCGCTGGAAGGGGTGAGCATCGATCTGGTCGTGCGCGGTATTTGCTGCCTGCGACCGGGGGTTCCGAGGCTTTCCGAGAACATCCGCGTCAAGAGCATCATCGGCCGCTTTCTCGAACACGGCCGCATCGTTTGCTTCGGCAATGGCAGCAAACTCCCCTCGGACCGGGCGAAGGTGTTCATCAGCTCCGCCGATTGGATGCCGCGTAATTTCGACGGCCGTGTGGAGGCGCTCGTGCCGATTGAAAATTCGACGGTGCACCGCCAAGTGCTTGACGAGATCATGGTGGCGAACCTCCGCGATACGTTGCAGAGCTGGAATTTGTCGCCGTCCGGCGCTTACGAGCGCGTCGCGGCTGATCAGGAACCTTTCTCTGCACACACTTATTTCATGACCAATCCCAGCCTGTCCGGGCGCGGCAAGGCGCTCAGGCGCTCTCACCCGAGACTTGTCGTGCGCTGAACTGATGTCGGATCGCGATCCGCTTTCGGCCACCGAGCGCATCGGCGTCATCGATCTCGGCTCGAACTCGTTGCGCCTCGTCGTCTTCGAGCGGCTGGGCGCAGCGCTGTTTCCGCTGTTCAACGAAAAGGTCATGTGCGGTTTGGGGCGCGGGATCGCCTCGACCGGCCGTTTAAGTCCCGACGGCGTCGACCTCGCATTGGTGAATCTGCGTCGCTTCGTCGCGTTCGCCCGGGCCATCGGCGTCGACCACTTGGCGGTACTGGCGACCGCGGCAGTTCGCGACGCGACGGACGGGGATGTGTTTGCCGCCCAGGTCGAGGAGCAGTGCCGCGTGCCGGTCAGAGTCATCGATGGGGCGGAAGAAGCGCGGTTGTCTGCCGCCGGCGTGCTCGCCGGAATTCCCGACGCCGACGGCGTCGTTGCCGACCTCGGTGGGGGGAGCGTCGAGCTAGTTCAGTTGAGGCCGGCCGTGCGGTCGGTTCCTGGCGGCGATCTCGGGCAAATCGGGCGGGGTGTCAGCTTGCCATTGGGGCCCTTGCGGCTCAATGAACTCGGTACCGCCAAGACGCTTTCCGACACAGTGGAACTGGTGCTCACCGCCGCTCCGATACTGCGTGCGGCTGCCGGAAAGAATTTGTATCTGGTCGGCGGCGCGGCCCGCGCCATCGCCAGGCTCCACATGGAGCAGACGCAATATCCGCTGCACATCATCCACCGCTACACGCTCATGCGCAGGGAGGCCGAAGGCTTCCTCGACATCATCAGCCGCCAATCCCGCAAATCGCTGGAACGCATCACCACAATCTCGCGCAAGCGGCTCGAGGTGGTGCCGCTCGCGGCTTTCGTCCTGCGCAAGCTGATCACAATCGGGGAACCGCAACGGGTTGTCTTTTCGGCGCTCGGGTTGCGGGAGGGGTATGCTCATGGTCTCGTTCCCCCGGGAGACCGAGCCGCGGACCCGCTGATCGCGGCCTATATGGCGGTCGGCCGTCGCCAGAGCCGTTTCCGGCTCGACGGCGATCGGCTACAGGAATGGACGGCGCCGCTGTTTCCGAACCTCCCGGAGCCAGCCCGGCGGCTCCATCGCGCGGCGTCTTGGCTCAGCGATATGGCATGGAGCGAGCATCCCGATTACCGGGCCAGACAAGCGTTCGCCCGCAGCCTGACCTTGCCGTTTGCCGGCAGCACGCACTCGGACAGGGTCTTTGTAGCAACCGCGTTGCACGCGCGTTATGGCGGCGCGGTCGAAGACCCGGTGAAAGATCCCAGCCGATACTTGCTCGACGACAGGTCGGCTCAGGAGGCACGGACACTCGGCCTCGCGCTCCGCCTAGCCTATACCTTGTGTGCGGGCACGATCAGACTTCTGCGCGAACTTCGGCTCACCCGCGCGGGCAACACGCTGGTGCTCGAAGTGCCGTCTGAGAGCAGCTTGTTTGTCGGCGAAACCGTACAGCGCCGTCTCGACGCGGTCGCCCGGTCGCTCGGTGCCACCGCGACAATCCGAGAACTGAGTCTCGCCGCGCGCTGATCGCGACGCGGTGAACCATAGCGATCCCGCGCGCAAGTCGTATTAAGAATTTGCGATTGGCTGGGCCAGTGTGTCCTTCAAGACAGCTGCGGAGCCTATCCTTGGGCCGCGCAGCGCGGTCCCGCGAGGCATTCCGACGAAATTTCGCGGTTGAGAGGCTGTGGTGGGGCCGCTGGTACTATATGAAGCAGGTCGAGTGTTTGCGGCCTGGGAAGATGATGACTGGCTCGTGATCAGTATAATTGTTAGGTTTTTTGAGCAATATCGGAGACCGGAACAGTGCAACTGACTTATGATCCGCGTCGAAAGACAGCACACCTGCGTCTACGCGAGATTGCCGGCGTCCAGGTGGAAGCTGTTCGGCTGAATGATGAAGTAAAAATCGATCTCTCCCCGGACGGCACCGTGTATGGCATGGAACTCCTTAACGCCAAGGCTGAGCTTCGTGCTTGCGATCATGGGCGCTTTGTACTTGTCGACGAAGTAGCGGGAAGCCGCATCGAGGCCCCTCTCCCTGAGTTGACCTAAACTCACCCTTTATAGACATGACTGACATTTTCGCCGATTTCCGTCGGCTCGTGCTGAGCGCGCTGGACGAGCTAGCGGGGCAGGGAGTGTTGCGGCAGGGCCTCGATTTCGGCCGGGTTGCGGTCGAGCCGCCGCGCGATCCTGAGCACGGCGACTTGTCGACCAATGCGGCGATGGTGCTTGCCGGGTCGCTCAAACAAAACCCGATGACGCTGGCCGAGCGGATCGCCGCGGCGCTTACAGGACGCGAGCTCTCCACCGGGGACTACCGCGGCTCGGGGTTCACTGTCGCGCCGGCGAAGCCGGGGTTTGTCAACATCAAGCTTGCCGACGAGGTCTGGCATGCACAGCTCCGCGCCATCTTGCGCGCCGGCACGGCGTTCGGCGATTCGGCGATGGGCAGGGGTGAGCGGGTCAACATAGAGTTCGTCTCCGCCAATCCCACCGGACCCATGACTGCGGCTCACGGCCGCGGCGCCGTGGTTGGAGACGCCCTCGCGTCGTTACTAGCCAAAGCCGGGTTCTGCGCGGCGCGCGAGTATTACATCAACGATTCCGGCGCTCAGGTCGATATTCTCGCGCGTTCGACGTATTTGCGCTACCGCGAGGCGCTGGGCGAGGTGGTGGGGCCGATTCCCGAGGGGTTTTATCCCGGCGAATACCTGGTCGACACCGGCCGCGCGCTCGCCCGGCGAGACGGCGGCAGATGGCTCGGCCGACCCGAGGCGGAGTGGCTCGCACCGGTTCGCGACTTCGCCGTCAAAGAGATGATGACGCTGATCCGGGCGGATCTCTCATTGCTCGGCGTCCGCCACGATTCCTTCGTTTCGGAGCGCGAGCTTGTCGAAAGGGGGGCGGTCGACGAATGTCGTGCCGACTTGGAACGACGGGGGCTGATCTATACCGGGGTTCTGGCGCAGCCCAAGGGCAAGCTCCCCGACGACTGGGAACCGCGCGAACAGACCTTGTTCTGTGCCACGCAATTTGGTGACGACGTCGATCGGCCGCTCCAGAAATCGGACGGTTCGTGGACCTATTTCGCCGGTGACATAGCCTACCACCGCGACAAGTTCCATCGCGGTTTCGCAAATCTAATCGATGTCTGGGGCGCCGATCACGGCGGCTATGTCAAGCGGCTGCAGGCCGCGGTTCGGGCGGTGACCGATGGCGCTGCGACCCTCGACGTCAAGCTCTGTCAGCTAGTCAATATGTTCGACAAAGGGGTGCCGGTGCGTATGTCGAAGCGCGCCGGAACCTTTGTCACATTGCGCGAGGTCGTCGACGAGGTCGGCAAGGACGTCTTCCGCTTCATCATGCTGACGCGGCGGAACGACCAGGCGCTGGACTTCGACTTCGCCAAGGTCACCGAGCAGTCGAAGGACAACCCGGTTTTCTACGTGCAATACGCCCATGCTCGTACCGCCTCCGTAATGCGCCACGCAGCCGAACAGTTTCCCGATGACGATTTGTCCGACGCAGCGCTGAGTGAGGCTGAGCTCGACCACCCCTCGGACCCGTCCGAGATTGCCCTGATTCGTCAGCTCGCCGAGTGGCCACGCGTTGTCGAGGCCGCCGCCGAAGCGCACGAACCGCATCGTATCGCCTTCTATCTCCAGGAAGTCGCCGCGCAATTCCATGTGTTGTGGAATAAAGGCAAGGACGAAGCGGCCTTGCGCTTTATTCTTGCTTCCGATCGCGAATTGACCCGCGCGCGGCTGGCGCTCGTCCGCGGCGTCGCGACTGTTCTGGCCTCGGGGCTCGCCGTGTTCGGGGTCGAACCGGCGCAGGAGATGTGACGATGTCGTACCCGCTTGGATCCGCGGAGCCGGACCAGCGCGTCGAATTTTATGCCGAACCGGAGGCTCGGAATGCTGGGCCGCGATTTCGCGGGTTGGCGGTGGGGTTGAGCGCGCTTCTCGTCGTGGCGCTGTTCGTGGGAGGGATGTGGTATGCCTATCTTCTGGGGACGCGCCATGCGGGTGGTCACGGCATGGAGAACGTCCCGCTGATCCGCGCTGACGCCGGCCCAATAAAGGTAAAGCCGGAGAAGCCGGGCGGCATGGAAGTCCCCGATCGAGACAAGCTGATCTACACGCAAAAACGCGCGGCCGTGGAACACCTGCTGCCTCCCCCCGAGAAGCCGATGCCCCGCCCCGCGGGACCGGGCACGCCCACAGCGCAGTCCGGAGCGTCGCCTCAGCCACAAGGATCGCCCGTCGCGCCGGCGACAGCTTCGTCGGCCGCCACGGCCGCGAATCCACCGGTAAAGTCCGTGGCGACATCGAACGGAGCAGTGAAGTCGGCTGCCGCTCAACCATCGCAGGCAAAGTCGAGCGGGACGCGCATGCAACTTGCTTCGGTGCGTAGCGAGGAGGAGGCGCTCCAGGAATGGAATCGGATCAAGCGGGCGAACTCCGACCTGCTCGGCAACCTTTCCGCAACACCGGTCCGCGCGGATATCGGCGAGAAAGGCATATTCTACCGCGTCCTCAGCAGTCCCGTTGCTGATGCGGAGCGGGTCTGTCATGACCTCAACCAGCGAAATGTCGGGTGCATCATTGCGCGGTGAAGTCCCGAGCGCGATCGTCTTGGGTTGCGCGGGCGAGAGTCTCAGCCCTTTCGAGCGCAGTTTCTTTGCCGCTGCCAATCCGGTCGGCTTCATTCTGTTCCGGCGCAATTCTAGCTCTCCCCAACAGATTCGCGAACTCGTCGCTTCGTTGCGCGAGTGTGTCGGCCGCGACGACGCGCCGGTCCTGATAGACCAAGAGGGCGGCCGCGTGGCGCGTCTCCGGCCGCCGCATTGGCGTCTCTACCCGTCGGCAGCGCGCCTGGCATCTCTGCCTGACCCAGCGGCGGGACAGGCGGCGCGGCTTGCCGCGCGCCTGATCGCCGACGATCTGGCGCGGCTCGGTATTACCGTCGATTGTTTTCCGGTAGTGGATCTCGTGGTTTCCGGAGCCGACGCGGTGATCGGCGACCGTGCTTATGGCACCGATCCCGAGCGCGTCACGCGGCTCGGCCGATCGGTGTGCGACGGGTTGCTGGAAGGTGCCGTCTTGCCGGTCATCAAGCACATACCAGGCCACGGCCGAGCCCGGGTCGACAGTCACTACGCTTGTCCGCTGGTGGAAACGCCATATGAAGAGTTGGTGCAGACCGATTTTGTGCCGTTTCGTGCGTTGGCGGGGATGCCGTGGGCGATGACTGCCCATATCGTATATGCGGCTGTCGATCCGGCGCTGCCCGCGACATTGTCGCGACGCGTGATCATCGAGGTCATCCGCGGCGAGATCGGCTTCGACGGCGTGCTGATCGCCGATGATCTGTCGATGCAGGCCCTCGGCGGACGACTTGGTGAACGGACACGGCAGGCGCTTGCCGCCGGCTGTGATCTCGCGCTCCATTGCAGCGGCAATCCAGCCGAAATGGAGGAAGTCGCGGCGGCGGCTCCGCCAATCACGCCTCGCACCGTGGAACGGCTCGGGCACGGCGAGGCGACGCGCCGCCGCTCGGCGAGCGTCCGCTTCGATCGCGAAGAAGCCGAGGCGCAATTCGACGCGCTGCTCGCCGGAGCGCGAATATCGGAGCTTACAGAGCGGTGAACCTGGCTGGTAGCACGGCCGTGATGATTTACGAGGCGAGCACTTGGGTGCTTCCGGTCATCTTCGCGGTCACCCTGCACGAAGCGGCGCACGGTTTTGTCGCCTACCGGTTCGGCGACGATACCGCTTGGCGCGCCGGGCGGGTCTCGGCCAATCCGCTGAAGCATGTCGACCCCTTCGGCACGATTATTTTGCCGGCGATGCTGATCCTGCTGCGCTCGCCCTTTCTGTTCGGCTATGCGAAACCGGTACCGGTCAATTTCCGCCGGCTCGACAGGCCACGACGCGACATGGTTTGGGTCGCCCTCGCCGGACCCGGCACGAACGTCCTGCTCGCCATCTTATCGGGATTTTTGATTTATGCTTCGGTCTTACTTCCGGCGGCACCAGCGGCTTGGCTGGAAAGCAATTTCGTGAACTCGATTTTGATCAATGTAGTTTTGTGCGTCTTTAATATGCTGCCCCTGCCTCCCCTCGACGGCGGGCGGGTGGCCGTGGGGCTGCTGCCAGACCCGCTGGCGCTTCCGCTGGCGCGACTAGAGCGATACGGTATTTTGATCATACTATTGTTTTTATTTGTGGTGCCTTACATCGGGGCGCAAACTGGTTACAATTTCAATATACTCGCTTGGCTGGTCGGCATGCCGGCAGAAGCGTTATACAATTTCATTCTAGCGATCACAGGGCACAGCGGGTGAGCGAGGCCACCCCTCACCCTCCCGCGTCGCGGGGCCCTTCCTTTCCGCGCTCGCGGGGGGAGGGTTGGGGTGAGAGGCCGCCGCGCTCGGAGGAGCTCGTGCTCGAGCTCGATGGCTACGAAGGGCCGATCGATTTATTGTTGGCGCTCGCCCGCGAGCAGAAGGTCGATCTCGGCCGGATCTCGATCCTCGCGCTTGCCGATCAGTATCTCGCCTTCGTCTCGAGCCAGCAGTCGCTGAAGCTCGACATCGCCGCCGACTATCTGGTCATGGCGGCGTGGCTGGCCTACCTGAAGTCGCGGCTTTTGCTGCCGCAGCCACCGCAAGATGACGAGCCGAGCGGCACCGAGCTGGCGGCCGAGCTCGAGTATCGCCTGAGGCTGCTGGAAGCTATGCAGATTGCCGGAACCCGGCTGATGGCGCGGCCGCGGACCGGTCAAGATGTCTTTTTTCGCGGTATGCCGGAAGGCTCTGCGGTCATCCCGGTACCGGTTTACGACATCGGCCTCTACGCCCTGCTGCAGGCCTATGGTGCGATTCGTCGCCGCTCAGAGGTGGCGGTGCTGACTATCGAGCCGACCCTCTTTCATTCGATGGACGATGCGTTGGCGCGTTTGGCGCGATTTGTTGGTCGTGTACCGAATTGGCGCGAGCTGTCGAGTTTCTTGCCGAAGGAGCTGCGCGGCGAGTTGTTCCGCCGCTCGGCGGTCGCGGCGACCTTTGCGGCCACTCTCGAGCTTGCGCGCAACGGCCGCATCGAATTGCGTCAAGATCGAGCGTTTGGCCCGATCTATGTGCGCAGCGCTGGTCCAATGTCAGCGCTAGACGGCAGGATAGACGGGTGAGCGAGCGGGCGCAGCAGTTGCGGCTACTCGAGGGGCTGTTGTTTGCTGCAACGGAGCCGCTGGGCGAGGAAGCTTTGTTTCGACACCTCGACGATGCAGCGGAGGTCCCGACCCTTTTGCGCGAGTTGGCCGAGAGCTTTGCGGGGCGCGGCATCAATCTCGTCCGGTTGGCGGGAGGTTGGGCCTTCCGCACGGCGCCCGATCTTGCTCCAAAGCTACGCGTCGAACGGCCGGTTGTTCGTAAGCTTTCCCGCGCGGCGGTCGAGACACTTGCCGTGATCGCCTACCACCAGCCGGTGACGCGCGCCGAGATCGAGCAGATCCGGGGCGTCGTTGTCGCCAAAGGAACGATCGACGCGCTGATGGAAGCCGGTTGGGTGCGGCCGAAGGGACGGCGCGCCGGTCCGGGGCGCCCGCTTCTGTGGGTGACAACCCGAGAATTTCTCGTCCATTTCGACCTGGACAGCCTGAACGACCTGCCGGGGGTCGACGAGCTGCGCGCCACCGGTTTGCTCGATCTCATCCCACCAGTGTTCCCCGAAGCCGCAAGGGAGGCGTGAGCGGGCCCAACCCTGCCAGGGTGGCGTGCTGGTCGAGGTTGCCCATATGAATGGCATCTGACATCATCGCGCCGCTTGCGAATGCCGCTTTTGTTTCACCAGGACGCCGTGGAGCGCGACGCCGATGCTGTTTGACCTCAGCATGACGGAGTTGATGCTGATCGGGGTCGTTGCGCTCGTCGTCATCGGGCCGAAGGACTTGCCGAAAGCACTGCGGGTTGCCGGCTACTGGATCGGGAAGGCGCGGACATTGTCGCGTGAGTTTCACAGCAGTGTCGAGCAGATGATCCGCGAGGCGGAACTCGACGAAATGCGGCAGGAGTTGAAGAAAGCGACCGAGATCGATCTCGACAAGGAGTTTCGCCAGACCATCGATCCGACCGGCAGCCTCGCCGAGAGCCTGAAACCGCCTGAACTGCCGAGCCTGTTCGAGCCGGAGGCACCCCCCGTTGCGGCGTCGGAAGCCCACTCGCATTCATCAACAGAACCTGCGCAGGCCGAGGCAACACCTCCTCCGCCAGACATGTCTCAGGCCGAAGGAGAAAGAGCCGTCGCCCCGACGGAATCGGGGGCCCAGGGCAATCATGAAGGCTCTGCCGATTCCGGATTCCCGCATGTGCGGGACTGACGAGCTATTAGGCCTGGCATGTCGGACGACGACCGGGAAGCTGAGCTCGAAGCGGGCAGAATGCCGCTCCTCGATCATCTCATCGAGCTGCGCAACCGATTGATGTGGTCGATCGGCGCGATTCTTGTCGCATTTTTAATCTGCTATCAGTTCAAGGAACGCATCTACGGCTTTCTGGTCCACCCGCTCGCTGTCGCACTTGAGGGGCAGCCGGATCGCCGTCTTATCTATACCGGGCTCACCGAGGCCTTCTTCACCTATGTCAAGGTCTCGTTTTGGGCAGGCTTCTGCCTCGCCTTTCCGGTCGTCGCGGCCCAGATCTGGAAGTTCGTCGCACCCGGCCTCTACAAGACCGAACGGCGGGCCTTCTATCCATATCTATTTGCGACACCGGTGTTGTTCACGATGGGGGCGGCGCTCGCGTATTTCGTCGTGATGCCGATTGCTTGGCGATTCTTCGTCAGCTTCGAATCGCCGGGCGGTCCTGGCAGTCTGCCGATCGTGCTCGACCCCAAAGTCAACGAGTATTTGTCGCTGGTCATGACGCTGCTCCTGGGCTTTGGCATCGCCTTTCAGCTACCGGTGCTCCTGACCCTGATGGCGCGGGTCGGGCTCGTCACCTCCACCGGGCTCGCCGGGAAACGCCGTTACGCTATCGTCATCATGTTTGTCGTCGCCGCGGTGCTGACCCCGCCCGACGTGGTAAGCCAGACCAGCCTCGCGCTGCCGTTGATCGTGCTCTTCGAGGCCTCGATCGTCTCGTGCCGCATGGTCGAGAAGGCGCGCGCCCGCCGCGAGGCGCAAGAGGAGGCCGAGCTCGCCGGCAAGGCCAAGCCAGCCACCGGCGGGTGAGCAGAAGGGACGCGGATAGACGCCGGGCATTCCGCTCTCTATATCCCCAACTCATGTGTGCCGTTTTTCATTTTCGTCATCGTCGAGCTTGACCCGGCGATCCTGGAGATGCCCGAGACAAGCCCGGGCATAACGGAGTGGATGTACGACTTGAGGTGGATCCGGGAGCGCCCGGAAGAATTTAACCGGGGCTTGGTGCGGCGCGGCTTGGCGGCCCGCGCTGAAGAGATCCTGGCACTCGACCGCTCCTGGCGTGCCGCCGAGACTCGCGCGCAGGAAGCCCAGGCGCGGCGCAACCGCCTCGCGCGGGACATCGGTGCCGCCCGCAAGCGCGGCGAGCCGATAGAAACGCTGTTCCGCCAGAGCGCTGACGTCAAGGAGGCCGAAGCGGAAGCGGGCGCAGAGGCAACCAGGCTGCGCGCCCAAATTGACGAGCTTCTAGCTGAATTGCCGAATCTGCCGGCTGAAGAGGTGCCGGACGGACCGGATGAGAGCGCGAACCGGGTGCTACGTCATCACGGCGAGCCGCCCCGATTTGATTTCCGCCCGCTGCCCCATGAGGCGATCGGCGAACGCCTCGGCATGATGGATTTTGCCCGCGCCGCAAGACTCTCTGGCTCGCGTTTTGTCGTGTTGCGGGGCGCGCTTGCTCGGCTCGAACGGGCGCTAGGCCAGTTCATGCTCGACCTTCACACGACCGAGTTCGGATATACCGAGGTTTCGCCTCCCTTGCTGGTCCGCGACGAAGCGCTCTTCGGGACCAGCCAGCTCCCCAAGTTCGGCTCGGATCAGTTCCGCACCACGGACAACTATTGGCTGATCCCGACAGCCGAAGTGCCGCTCACCAACCTGATCGCCGGAGAGATACTCGACGAGAGCGCATTGCCGCTGCGCTACACCGCCTGGACTCCTTGCTTCCGCTCGGAGGCTGGTGCGGCGGGAAAAGACACTCGCGGCATGATTCGACAGCACCAGTTCGAAAAAGTCGAGCTGGTCTCCGTCACGCGGCCGGAAGATTCGGCGGCCGAGCACGAACGGATGACCGCCTGTGCCGAGGAGGTGCTGAGGCGGCTCGGCCTTGCCTATCGCGTGGTCCTGCTTTCGACTGGCGATATGGGGTTCGCCGCGCAAAAAGCTTACGACATCGAGGTATGGCTCCCCGGCCAGGGAACGTACCGCGAAATCTCGAGCTGCTCTAACTGCGGCGCGTTCCAGGCGCATCGCATGAAGGCGCGTTATCGTTCCACCGGAGGCAAGGGGACTTCGCCGGTGCATACCCTTAATGGCTCCGGCCTGGCGATCGGCCGGACTTTGATAGCGCTTCTCGAAAACTTCCAGCGCCATAACGGCACGGTGGCGCTGCCCGCGGCGCTACAGGCCTATATGGGAGGGCGGGAGGTCATAGAACCTTATGGCTGAGGGCCGCATCGAACTCGCCAAAGCGCGCATTCTCGTGACCAATGATGATGGAATCGAGTCGCCCGGCATCAAGCTGTTGGAGGAGATGGCGCGCGCTCTTTCGTCCGATGTTTGGATTGTTGCACCGGAGCAGGAGCAGAGTGCGGCGAGCCATTCGCTGACAACCAGGCGGCCGTTGCGCATGGCGGAAGTAGCGCCGCAACGCTACGCAGTCGACGGCACGCCGACCGATTGTGTGATGTTGGCCGTAAAGCACTTGTTGCGCGAGCGCCGCCCGGAACTCGTCCTGTCGGGGATAAATGGCGGTGGCAACGTCGGCGAGGATCTGACTTACTCGGGGACGGTCGCGGCCGCGATGGAAGCGACGTTGCTCGACATCCCGGCGATCGCCTTAAGCCAGCATTTCGTCGATGGCGAGCCAATATGCTGGGAGACCGCAGCGCGCTTCGCACCCGGGGTGATCCGCCGGCTGACCCAGTTGCCCTGGCCGGAGCACACTTTGATGAATGTGAACTTTCCGGACGAAGCGCCGCAAGCCGTCCGTGGCATCGCGGTCACTAGCCAGGGCAAGCGGGCGATCGCGGATAATCTGACCGAGCGTCTGGATCCGCGTGGCCGACCCTATTACTGGATCGGTCCCGTGCGCGAGGACGGCATCGCCGAGCCCGGCACCGATTTGGCTGCCATCAACGACAAACGGGTTTCCGTCACCCCGATCTACCTCAACCTCACTAACGTACCTGTACTCGCCTCGCTGAAAAAGGTTTTCGGGTGACGCCTGGCCGAGCCCGCCTGGTCGACGGCGGCCTAATCCAGAGGAAACTGCGGCTCTTGATGGAGTTGCGCCGCGCCGGCATCGCCGATGCGCGGGTGCTCGGAGCGATCGAGAGGGCGCCCCGCGAGAGATTCGTCCCTCCATCGTTCGAGGATCAGGCCTATGAGAATGTGGCCCTGCCGATCGGCCGCGGCCAGACGGTCAGCCAGCCCTATGTCGTGGCGCTGATGACCGAAAATCTTGAACTCGGCGAACGGAACAAGGTTCTCGAGATCGGCACCGGTTCCGGTTATCAGACAGCGGTTCTCGCCGGCCTTTGCCGCCGCGTCTTTTCGATAGAGCGGCATCGCGAGCTGCTGCGTGATGCCGAGCGCCGCTTCGCGGAGCTAGGCCTTCACAATATCGTATGCCGATTCGGCGACGGCACCAGAGGATGGCCCGAGCAGGCTCCCTATGAGCGCGTATTGGTGACCGCCGCAGCCCCGGAGGTGCCATCGGCGTTGATAGATGGCTTGGCTTCGGGCGGAGTTCTTGTGGCCCCGATTGGCAAGGATCACCATGACCAGCAGCTCGTGCGCATTCGTCGCAGCGACGAGGGATTTGCAACCGAGCATCTCGGTCTCGTCCGCTTCGTTCCGCTCGTGGCTGGGCTGCCGCGACGCCACCCAGACCAGGGTTGACATGATTTTCTCTTCGCGTACCACATAGCGGAAGTACACGCGCGTGGGGGCGCATCGGGGATCATGATGGTTCGCAGTGCTGCCGGATGCGGCTTCGGCGCCACGTCCTGGGCTCTCCTATTAGGCTCGTTGCTTGCGGCATGCGCGCCGCGCGTCGAGGCTCCCGCACCGGTCGTCAGCAGGGGGACAGTGGAACGCGGACCGGAGCGAGTGACAGTTCAACGTGGCGACACTCTGTCGGATATCGCCCATGCCCATCATATCCCAATGCGTGTTCTTGCCGAGGCGAACGGGGTGCCGCCGCCCTTCCGCATTCAGGTTGGCCGCACTTTGATGATACCGGAAGCGGGCCAGCCCCGCGCTCCAGCACCCGTCTCGGTCGCAGCGCTGCCCTCAACTGAGCCGGGCGCAGCAGCGCTGGCTCCGACGAGGCTCGATAACCCGGCGTCGGCCCCGCCGGCCGCGCCTTCGGTTCAGGCCGCGCCCTTGCCCCCGGTGGTCTCACCTGCGAGGGAGGCCAAGGGTGAAGCCCCTACGCTGGCTCCCAACTCTTCGGACATCGTGCCTCCTCCGGCAGCACCATCTTCTACTGCGCCTGCGCCACCGGGCGCGCCGGAACCGCCCGCGTCTCACACCGGCAACACTTTTTCGTGGCCAGTTCGTGGCCGCGTTCTCGCCGCTTATGGTTCCTCGAGCGACGGTACGCATAACGACGGTATCAATATCGGCGCGCCGCGGGGGACGGCGGTGGAGGCAGCCGACGCCGGCGTCGTCGCCTATACCGGAAACGAGCTGCACAGTTACGGCAATCTGATTCTGATCAAGCATGCCGACGGCTGGATCTCGGCCTACGCCCACTGCGATCAGCTGCTTGTGAAGCGCGGGGAGAAAGTGTCGCGAGGGCAGGTCATCGCGCGGGTCGGTTCGACCGGTAACGTCAGCGAGCCGCAGCTGCATTTCGAGCTGCGCCACGGACGTCAGGCGGTCGATCCGCGAGAGTTTCTGACTCCCCTGCCGACCGCCGCCACAAGAGATTCGCGATCCAGCTGAGGTGCGTTACGCGGCTGCCGAAAGCCGGCGTCGGGTGCATCGCGCCAATAAGTTGTGAGGAAGCGTCGGCTTCTTCGACCCAATCACGCGAAGCGGCAAAGACCGGAAGGCTTATATTTTAACATCGATTCAGCCCGACGGGAGATCGGCGTCCCGGCCCCTCAATTTCCCGTCTATAAAAAAAGAAACGGGCGCGAAGGATCCCGTAGGCTTATCTCGTAGAGCTTCTCGGAATTTCAAGCACTTAGAGGTGCGCCGGCGAAGCAGGGAATTTCCCGTGATACCTTCTCGCCGGTCTAGCAGCAGTACCGGGAGATCCTCTTGACTCTCTGAACAGAGCATGGTATTATGCTTTCATGCCAAAAATCGGCCGTTCACCTTCGCGGAGTTGCAGGCGGTAACCTCGCTTGGCAGAGGGGAAATCCGCGAGTGCGTCAATCGCGGGATCATTAGCGCGCCGGCCGGCGTCGGGCAGGGGAACCATCGCTCTTATTCAAAATGGAACTTTGTCGAAGGCGTCATCGCCGCGGCGTTGTTGCAACACGTTCGTGCCGGGTCGGTCGCCGCTGCGATGTGGAGATTGCACCTACTGCTCAAATCTCGAGGTATCGATCCGGAAAGCTATTGCGTCGCACGGGGAACGGCGGATTCCATCGATTACACGATGGATTTCCTCTCACGCAGAAAACCAGACGATAAGGCAAACCCGCCCTGGAGCGAAGAAACGGGTCAGGACGCCTTCTTGATAGCTACCGCTGGTGGGATCAGAGAGCCGCCGGACGGCCCGCCGGCGACCCCTGACAACCCGTCAGCGGCCTTCTGTCACCTTCGAATCGAGCTGGAGCAGGCTGTTCGGTTCGTGGACTACATGATTGAGATCAAGTTGCTCGATATCTCTTTAGATTTGAGGTGAAAATGTTCTCAATACCATCGGCGCCGGCAAATGCGAGGCCTACGCGACCGTGGCCCGCCGACCAGGTTGAGCACTGGCCGATCGAGCGGTTATTCCCGTATCGGCGCAATCCGCGGCTCATAGCGGGCCGGTCCGGTAAAATCGCCCGTATCGTCGGGCCGGGCAGAACGCCGCGTTACGGCGGATGAGATCAAGCAATAGGTTCATCGCTCCTGTAGTGCGCGCCGGAGCTGCGGCGCGCGGATCGAGTTTTGCAACATAGGAATAGAACGATGGTATCCGTGGATAAGAAGACTTTCTGGGATCTTCCCGAAACCGTGATGTGGATTTGTACGCGGGATGAGCAACGTGTCGCGGCCATCTCGGACATGAACGAGAACGAGAAACTAAGTCTCGCGCTTTTCGGAATGAAGGTAGAGATGGCCATCCGATCGGGTCCGGGCCCTTCGGGGTCCAATCTCGGCGCTGATCTAGGGCCGGCTAAGCCGCAAGGCGCGGGAGCGTTGAGCGGGGGTGTGGGAGACGTGCTCAAGAAAGTCCACAGCCGTCGTGTTCGGATGACAGCGATCAGATGTGACGGAACTCGCAATGGTCAAATCGAGGTGCCACTGGCTGAGCTAAACGACTTGGAGTTTCGGCTCATCCTGGATGATCCGGTTGCGCCGGTGAGATTATGGTCGCGATCACGCAAGGCCCTGGTTCGGAAAGCGCCACAGTTTTTGCGTGGTGACGTGGTTCGGGAATGGCCGGCGCGAAACACAAAAAAGGCCACGGTCTCCGACGCGATCCTGAGCCATTTGCACGACATCATGACTCCCGAGGACCCCCTCACCAAAGCCGAAGCAAAGCGACGGTGCTTGGCCGAGGTACCCTACGCGTATCCGGAAGCTTTCAAAAAGGCATGGGCGAAATTGGAACCCTCTCGCAAGCGGACACGCGGCAAGCACGGCCCACGCATTGATCGATCGGAACCTCCGAATGAAACCGTCGGCCGGTAAAAGCATGTGAGATTTTTCAGCGATCGCGACGCCACAGATAACTCCGTAGAGCCGATCCTGGTGGCTATCGGCTGTTACGGAGGAAAGAATGTTCTTAACACATTTAGAGTTGGGGGCCGCGACTCCCACGCGCCTGTGGCCGCAAGACCAGCTGGAA
>Ga0310910_10000033_pt1 | contig 52687 bp, 41 predicted proteins | sample GREbulkMGHF172_FD_203448 | JGI IMG/M metagenome (GOLD analysis project Ga0310910, IMG submission 203448) | Lab enrichment of tropical soil microbial communities from Luquillo Experimental Forest, Puerto Rico - GRE.bulkMG.HF172 | ecosystem: Environmental > Terrestrial > Soil > Tropical forest >... | reverse complement strand
CAGCGCCCGGCCCCACGAATCGGCGCAGGCCGACTCGCCGACGATGCTCCAGTCGAAGCGCTTGTAGCCGGCCCATTGCAGGCCGTTGATGAAATAGATCATCGCGCCCGGTGTCGCGTAGAATAGCGCGATGTCGGGCGGGTCGAGCCTGCCACCGGCCAGGGGTGAGACCGCGAGCGCCTCATAGCGGCCGTCCGGCACGCAATGCATTGCTTCTTGATGCGCCCGCGCATCCTCGGGAGCGCTGTACCAGACCCCGGTCATATGCCGGCCGGAGCGCCATTCATCGTCTTTGGCGAGGCCCAGGCCGACGACCGCACGGCATTGCGCACCGACAAGGTCTTCGGCGGTGATCCCGACCGTCCAACCGAGCCGCGCGGCTTGCGCAACGATCTGGTCGAGCGTGTGTACCGCTTTCGGCCGGCGGATCTTGGGGATCGTCTCCATCTCTTCGCGCCGTTCGAAAAGCTTCATGCCGAACGGGATCGATTTGAGCCGCAACAAGCGTTCGAAATCGGCGGCGAGTTTCGGCCAGTCTTCCATCATGTTCTGTTCCATCGGCTTGCGCTGGTGCATCATCGATACTCTATTCCTATTGGGCTGCGGAACCCTCCGTCTCCCCCACCCTTCCCTCCCCCGCAAGCAGGGGAGAGTTAGGGAGGGGCCGGAGGGTTCCCCATAGCGACGCGAGGGGTCTACCGTGCGGTTTCTCGGTGTCCATCCCGGCCCGTTGATGTACACGAAAGTGTTTCTGCGCCTCGAACCGCTGGGCCTCGAGCTCGTCGCGCAATCGGCGCGCCGCGCCGGGCACGAAGTCCGCCTTATCGATCTGCAGGTCGAGGACCACCGGGCCTATTTTCGCTTGCTGCGGAACTGGCGGCCAGATGTCGTTGCGTTTTCCTGCAACTATTTGGCGAACGTCCCCGAAATCATCGATCTCGCGAAGGCGACTAAAGCTCGGCATCCGCAGACCTTTCTCTGCGTTGGCGGGCACAGCGCCTCCTTTACTGCGAGCGCGATCGTCGAGCACGGCGCGGGGGCAATCGACTGCGTCCTCAAGGGCGAGGGGGAGGCGGCAATCCCGCCGCTTTTGGCGGCTATCGAAGCCGGGGAGAGCCTCACCTCGGTCCCGGGCGCGGTCACGATGGCAGGCAAAGGGCCGGCTCCCGGCTTTGTGCACTCCCTCGACGAGCTGATGCCAGCACGCGACCTGTTGCGCCATCGGCGGAAATATTTTCTCGGCACGCTCGATCCTTGCGCTTCGATCGAATTCTCGCGCGGTTGTCCTTGGGATTGTTCGTTTTGCAGCGCATGGACTTTCTATGGCCGCAGCTATCGGCTGGTGAGCCCGGAGCGATGCATCGAGGATCTGCAATCGATCCGCGAGCCGGGAGTTTTCATCGTCGACGACGTCGCCTTTGTCCACGAGCGGCACGGAATGGAGATCGGGGAGGCGATCGTCCGGGCCGGCATCCGCAAGCGGTATTACCTCGAGACGCGCGGCGACGTGTTGCTGCGCCACAAGGACGTCTTCCGCCTGTGGAAGCGGCTCGGGCTCAAAACCATGTTTCTCGGTCTCGAGGCGATCGACGAGGAGGGGCTGCGCAAATTCCGCAAGCGCGTCTCGGTCGACCGCAATTTCGAAGCGGTCGAATTCGCCCGCTCGCTCGGCGTTAATGTCGCGATCAACTTGATTGCCGACCCGGACTGGGACCATGAGCGGTTTCGGATCGTCCGCGAGTGGTGTCTGGAAATGCCGGACGTCATCAATATCAGCATCAATACCCCCTATCCGGGGACCGAGAGCTGGATCACCGACGAACGGCGGCTCGCGACGCGCGACTACCGCCTGTTCGACATCCAGCATGCGGTGCTGCCGACCCGCCTGCCGCTCGATGAGTTCTACCGCGAGCTGGTGACAACGCAGCGCGCGATCTACACGAAGCATCTCGGCTGGAGCCAGCTGCGGGACGTCTCCGGAATTCTCTTGCGACTGCTGCTGCGCGGGCATACCAACTTCGCCAAAAGTCTGTTCAGCCTGAACAAGGTTTACCGGCCCGAGCTGCTGCTAGCCGATCACGCTGCGCCGGTTGCCTACGAGGTCCCGCTGCCGCCGCAACCCGCCGACGAGCGTCGCGGCAGCGGCGCTTCGCTCTACATTCTGACGCCGCGCGGCCGCAGAGGCCGGGCGATCGATCAGGCCACCGAGCACTTTGTCGAAGAGACCCGCATGGGAACCGCGCCGTGAGATTCCCGCGCCAGGTGGAGATCGGAGCCGCGACCGGGCAGCTCGGCGAGATGCCCCATGACGATGCCGAATGCGGTATCGAACTCTATTCGCACCGGCATCATCCGATCGCCGGCGACCACGCGGGCATGCCAGATTTTGCCGCTGCGATAGGTACCCTCGAAGATCATGGCTGTAACCGTCCCGATAGCGGACACGCCGTCCGGACGCGGCAAACCGGCCTCCGTCCCATTGGGTTTACTCAACCTACCAAACGTCTCTACCCGATCAGATCAATTTAGGGTTTCTTTACGCTTTGTAAAACGAGTGTCAATCCACCAAGTGCGATAAGGCAACATCGACTATGGTGGTGGATGGACAGGAGGACGGAATCGTGAGGACGCCGATTATAGCCAGAACCGCGATGTGGAAAGCTGCGGCTGTTGCCGCCGGGCTCGCTTTCGGGATGGTCACCAATGGCGCGGACGCGGCGCCGGCGAGCGGCGGCGACACCGTGCGCGGGCTCTACGATGCGCTGCTTGGCGCGATGAAGAACGGCCGGACGCTCGGGCAGAGCGGGCGCTTTACGCAGCTGGAGCCGGTCATTCGCCGCAGCTTCGACCTCGCGTCGATGGCGCGGCTGTCGGTCGGCGCGTCCTGGGCCGGTCTGAGCGAGGCGCAGCGTCAGCAGGTGACCGACAGCTTTGCGCGCTACATCGCGGCAATCTATGCCGACCGCTTCGACAGCTATGCCGGTCAGAAGCTCGAAGTGACCGGCGAGCAGCCCAGCGGCGCCGGGGTCATGGTGAAGAGCCAGATCATCAGGGCCAACGGCGAACCGGTCAAGATCGACTACATGATGCGACGCAGCGGCGAGGTCTGGCTGATCGCCGACATCTATCTCGACGGCGCGATCAGCGAGGTGGCGACGCGCCGCTCCGAATTCGCCGCGATCCTGAAGACCGAGGGCATCGATGGCCTCGTCGCAGCGCTCAACCGTAAGGCCGATATGCTCACCGGGACCATGGCCAAAGCCTCTTAGTCAAAACCAGCCTATGCCGACAGGCCAAGCGAGGAGGAAGGCATGACATCGAGCCAAATCGATAAGGCCAACCGGTTTCGCGCGCTACACCAAGCCCCCGGATGTTTCGTCATCGGGAATGTGTGGGATGCGGGTTCTGCGCGGATTCTCACCGGCCTCGGTTTTGAGGCCCTGGCGACGTCAAGCGGCGCCTCGGCCGGCGTCCTCGGCCGCCGCGACGGCATGGTTACGCGAGCGGAGGCGATTGCCCATTGCCGCGCGATCGTCGAGGCGACCGATCTCCCGGTCTCGGCCGATTTGGAAAAGGGTTTCGATGATGCGGCGGAAGGCGTTGCAGAGACGATCCGCCTCGCTGCTGCGGCCGGTTTGGTTGGCTGCACGATCGAGGATTACAGCGGCGATGCGCAGAAGCCATTGTTTGAGCTTGGCCACGCGCAAGAGCGAATGGCGGCGGCGGTAGCGGCGGCACGCGCGCTGCCGTTCCCGTTTACATTGACCGCGCGCGCCGAGAATTTTCTGCGCGGTAATCCTGACCTCGACGACACGATCAAGCGGTTGCAAGCTTTCGAGGCGGTTGGCGCCAATGTGCTGATGGCACCGGGCTTGCCCGATCTCGCGGCCGTGCAGACGGTATGCGCGGCGTTGTCGCGGCCGTTCAACTTCATGGCCGGCATCAAGGGACGCACATTTACCACCGCGGAGCTCGCAGAGGCCGGCGTAAAACGAATTAGCCTGGCGACCTCACTTTACCGGGCGGCGATGACGGGGCTTGCCAATGCCGCCCGTGAAGTCAAAGACCGGGGCACCTTCGGATATGTCGACCTCTCGATGGCCACGCCCGAGCTCAACAATTTTATGAGTGGTTGAAAGCTATCCACGCAGCGCGCCGCCGGTCGCCTTCTCCACCTGCGCGATCAGCCTTCTCGAGAAGCCCTCGATTTCGGCATCGGTCAGTGTCCGCTCCTGCGGCTGCAGCACGACGGTGAGGGCGAGCGACTTCTTGCCTTCCGGTAAACCGGCCCCTTCGTAGACATCAAACAGGCGGATCTCGGAAACGAGCTTGCGGTCGACGCCGCGGGCGGCGCGCAGCAGGCTTTCGGCGGGAAGCTCGCGGTCGACGACGAACGCGAAATCACGCTCGATCGGCTGGAACACCAACAGGCGCAGTGGCGGCTTTATCCGAGCGGCGCGCGGCTCCGGCACGGCATCGAGAAAGACCTCGAACGCAGCGATCGGCGGTTGCGCATCAAGGGCTTCGAGCGCCGCGGGATGTAATTCGCCGAAGGCACCGAGCACCCGTGGACCAAGCCGAACAGTTCCGGCCCGGCCGGGGTGGTACCAAGGAGGAGGCTCAGCGGTGACCTGGACGTTCTCCGTGGGTGCGCCCATCGCGGCGAGGGCGGCAAGCGCGTCGGCCTTGACGTCGTACAGGTCGACTTCGCGCGGCGGCGCGCGCCAGTGCTTGGGGCCGGTATGGCCCGCTCGAACCCCGGCTGCCACGAGAACCTGCCCCTCGAGTGTGTCGTCATGATAGAGCGGACCGACCTCGAACAAGCTTGCATCAGGGAGGCCGCGGTCGGCATTCCGGCGTGCCGCTGTGACGAGCCCGGGCAACAGCGATGGACGCATAACATCGAGATCGGCGCTGATCGGATTGACGAGCCGCAATTCCGGCTTGACGCCGCCGAACCGCTCGGCTTCCCGCGCGGCGATGAACGAAAACGTCACCGCCTCGGTCAACCCGCGCTCGGCGAGCGTACGGCGCACCAGCTCAGCCCGTCGTTGCGCCGGCGCGAGCGCCGGGCGCGGCACGGCCTCGTCGCGCTTGAGTGGCACGGCTGCGATCTGGTCGTAGCCCTTGATCCGCAGCACCTCCTCGACGAGGTCGGCCTCGCCAACGATGTCACCGCGCCAAGAAGGCGGTTCGACCGAGAGGTCCCCGATCGGCAGGGCCTCGACCTCGCACCCGAGGGCGGTAAGGATCCGAGCACTCTCATCATGCGGAACGTTGAGACCACCGAGGGTCGCCGGCCGGTCGGCCCGCAGCACATAGCGACGCCGCCAGTCGGGCACGAAACCGGCGGTGACAATATCCGAGGCCTCGCCGCCGCAGATTTCAAGTATTAGCCGGGTTGCGATTTCGAGCCCGTCCCTGACAAAGGCTGGATCGAGGCCGCGCTCGAAGCGATACCGCGCATCGCTTGTAATGTTGAGCCTGCGGCCGGTAGCGGCAGTCCGCACCGGATCGAACAACGCGGCCTCGATGAAGACCAGCGTCGTTGCCTCGCTGCACCCCGTACTCTCGCCGCCAATCACGCCGCCGAGGCTCCGCACACCGACCGGGTCGGTGATGACCGTCACCTCTGGGTCGAGCGCGTATTCCTGTCCATTGAGGGCGAGCAATGTTTCGCCCGGCCGCGCCAGCCGCACGATGAGATCGCCCGCGAGGCAGCCTGCATCAAAGACGTGGAGCGGCCGATTCACATCTAGGGTGAGAAAATTCGTGACGTCGACGAGCGCCGAGATCGGCCTCAGCCCGACCGCTTCCAGCCGCTTCTGCAGCCAGTCCGGGCTTGGACCATTGCGCACCCCGCGGAGGTACCGGCCGACGAATAGCGGACAAGCGGAAAGATCCTCGATGTGCACTTCAATCGATGACCGGAAGCTGCCCGGAACCGGGCTCGTATCGAGCGGTTTCAGACAGCCGAGGCCGGCAGCCGCGAGATCCCGCGCGATCCCACCGACGCCAAGACAGTCGGCGCGGTTCGGCGTCACTTTGATGTCGAGGACGGCGTCACCGAGGCCCACGAAACTCGCATAGGGCTCACCGACCGGCGCGTCATCGGGCAATTCGATGATCCCCTCGTGATCGTCGCCGAGACCAAGCTCGTAGCTCGAACATAGCATGCCGCGCGAAGCCACGCCGCGGATCACCGTTTCCTTCAGCACCTCGCCGGTACGCGGGATGATCGTTCCGGCAGGCGCGAACACGCCCTTCATCCCGGTGCGCGCGTTGGGAGCGCCGCAGACCACCTGAACCTGACCCCTGCCGGTATCGACGACGCAGAGTTTGAGCCGGTCGGCGTTCGGATGGCGCTCAGCCGAAACGACCGCGGCCACCTTGAACGGTTCGAGGCCGGCGGCGCGGTTTTCAACTCCCTCGACGTCGTGGCCGAGCATGACGAGCCGGTCGGTGATCGCGTTGAGCGGGGCGTCGGTTTCCAAATGGGTCTTCAGCCAGCCGAGTGTCGTCCTCATACCGTGCCTCCGCCCGCAAGCGGACCGCGCACGAGCGAGGGCACATCGAGCGGCAGAAACCCGTAGTAGCGAAGCCAGCGCAGATCTGACTCGTAGAATGCCCGCACATCTGGGATGCCGTATTTCAACATCGCGACTCGCTCGATCCCCATGCCGAACGCAAAACCTTGATATTCACCCGGATCGATGCCGCAATTTTTCAGTACCTGCGGGTGGACCATGCCGCTCCCGAGGATTTCGAGCCAATCGCCACCGGCGCCGATCTTCAGCTCCCCACCGCCGCGTGAGCAGCCGATGTCGACCTCGGCCGAGGGCTCGGTGAACGGGAAATAGCTCGGGCGAAAGCGGACCGGCAGGTCGTCGACACCAAAAAAGGCGCGGAGGAACTCGATCAGGCATCCCTTCAAGTGTCCCATATGCGTCGTCCGGTCGACGACCAGTCCCTCGACCTGGTGAAACATCGGCGAATGCGTCGCATCGTGGTCGCAGCGGAAAGTCCGCCCCGGCACGATGATGCGGATCGGCGGCTTTTGCGCGAGCATTCTGCGGATCTGCACAGGCGAGGTGTGCGTGCGCAGCACCGGCCGACTGCCGTCCGGCCGCTCAGGAAGATAAAAGGTGTCGTGCTCCTGTCTTGCGGGATGCTCCGGCGGGATATTGAGGGCCGTGAAGTTGTAGAAATCCTCCTCTACATGCGGGCCTTCGGCGACGGCAAAGCCCATCTCGCCAAAAATCGCGACGGTCTCGTCTACGGTCTGGCTGATCGGATGGATGCGCCCTGTCTCTGCGAAATTCACGGGGAGGGTAACATCGGCGCGCTCGCTGGCGAGCCGCGCTTCGAGAGCCGCGCGCCCGAGCCGCGCACCGGCTTCGGCGAGCGCGGCGGTGATCCGGTCTTTGGCGGCGTTCAGGTCTGCGCCGACGCGCCGCCGTTCGTCGGGAGCGAGCGCACCGAGTTCGCGCATCGCCAAAGTCAGCGAGCCGCGCCGCCCGAGAAGCTTGACGCGGATCTCCTCCAGCGTCTCGGGCGATCGAGCCGCGGCGATCTCGCGAAGGGTCTCCTCGCTCGTCAGGTCGAAATCTGCCATTGCTTCAGTCCCAAAAGAAAAGGGCCGATAAACACGGCCCTTGCATTACCATTTCCGCTTCTCCGCAAGCGGCTTGCTTAGAGCCTCACCTATTGGACCCGCCGCTAAATCGGTTGGACACGTTCAGTCGCACGGTCAGCCAGCCGCCGCGGTCGGCGGCGGCGCCAGAGCGTCGCGCGCGGTCGTCACGATCGCCTCGAATGCCTGCGGCTCGCGCACCGCGATGTCGGAGAGCACCTTGCGGTCGAGATCGAGGCCAGCCAGCTTGATGCCATGCATGAACTGCGAATAGGTCAAACCGTGCTCGCGAGCACCAGCATTGATCCGCTGAATCCACAAGGCACGAAAATCCCGTTTGCGGTTACGCCGGTCGCGATAGGCGTAACGCAGCGCCTTCTCGACTTTCTCGATCGCAACTCGGTACGCCTTGCTGCCACGGCCGCGGTAGCCCTTGGCGAGCCCAAGGATCTTCTTGTGGCGTGCGTGGGTCGTGACCCCGCGTTTAACCCGCGCCATCGCTCATCCCCGCAGATACGGCAGATAGGTCAGAACGAGCTTGGCGTCGCCCTTCTCCAAGGTCGTCGTGCCGCGCCGCAGCCGCTTACCCTGCGTCGATTTGCTGATCAACCGGTGGCGTTTGTGACCCCAGTTCCGTTTGATTTTGCCGGTGGCGGTGCGGCCGAAGCGCTTCTTCGCACCGCTCTTGCTCTTGAGTTTCGGCATCTCTGCATCCGTGTCAGGCCAGCCGCGCCAAAACATACGCGCATCGCGGCTTCTCGCCCGGTTGAGCCGCGCTATATAGCGATCCAGCGGAGTGAAAGCAAGGAAGGGCGAGGCGAGGATGAACTGCATCAGGATCTCCGGAAGACCGCTGCCGGTGCTGCTGAATGGGATCGGCATCGCGGCGGCATTTGCTGCAGCGGCCTTCGCGGCTGCGCCCCCCTCCACCGCCGCCACCTTGAGTGCAACTACACTCGTGATTCGCGGAGGCAGCGAGACAACCGTGCCCTCCTCTGATGAGGATAGCTCGCCGGTAGTGCTTCGCGGCTCACCTCCGTCCCCGATCCCGCCTCCTCCGGCTGCTTACGCCTGCTCCGCCGGCTCTTTCTATGAGCCCGGCTATGGCTGCGTCGCGCCGAGTTACGCCTACGGGCCGAATGATTCAGGTTACTGGCCGTACGATTATGGCTACTGGCCGTATTGGGGGTTCGACGGGTTTTTCTCCGGCAACCGGCGGCACCGGTTTCCCAACCGCTTTGCTGGTCGGGCCAGTCGAGCAGCGGGGGTTCGCTTTGCTCACCCCGGTGTCAATGGCTTTGGCCATGGCTTTGCTCATCTCGGCGGATTTGCCCATACTGGCGGGTTCGGCCACCGGTAACCATCCGACGTGCTAAGCCGCCGGCTGGGTAAGCCGTCGGCGCACGATGGTTCGAAATACCGTGTATTGGAGGGCGACCGCCCCAAGCTTGGCGCCGACTGAGCCGACCAAAATGAACCACGCCCAAGTGGTCAGATCGAGGTCCAAGGCGATGACCGCGTTGGTGAGGCCCAGCGCCGCCATCAGCGCCGCCCAGGCGTATCCGGCGGCTACGATGACTGCCGCTGGCACATTTTGGCGAGCAATAGGGGTGATGTAGGCGACCATCCAGCCGCGTCGGAACATCCCGGCTGCAACGCCAAAATGGACAAGGCTCGGCTTGACCATCATGAAGCGCGGGTTCAGTGACAGGATTGTTGCACTGCCGAGCGCCAAGAGAACGCCAAAGCCAGCCCACTTTATCGGCTGGTTCCGCCGCCCTACCAATCGAGAGGAAGCGGCGTGCGCTAGGCCGATGAGAACAGCAACGCCTGCCGCAATCCGCACATTGCTCGAGACTGCGTAGGTGATCAAAAACACGGTTGCCGTCAGAAGGTCGCTCAAGAGATGCCAGAGCGCCTGTTTCATTGGCTCTTCTCATCCCTTCCCGGCACCGCGGTGGGTTTCAGGATGCGGAGTCTATGATGATGACCGATGCGCAACCCATGCCGTGAACCAGCGAGCATCGCCCGTCGGCGCCGGCGACATCACCGTGAGTTTCCCGCCGACCATTTCTCGGCGGCTTGCTCCCCAGCAGGACCTCCTTCGGCTTCTGCCTTCCGCGCCAACGTACGCCCACCGACTATCCGAGCACAATTAGTGCCTGCCAACGCGTCCTCATTCCAGGTGTTCTCGCTGTTTTCGCTGTTTTTCCACCAAATTTACAGCGATCGGGATCTCATTCTCCGCAGAAATCCTCGATTCTGGCGCTTTGGGCCAGCGAAAAAACAGCGAGACGGCTGCTGTTTTTTCGCTGTTTCCGCTGTTTTCGGCGGAACAATACAGCCTCGCGAGGATGACGACATCAACTGCACAAATCTTTCGGCCGCGCCCGAAGCTGGAGTCACAATACTAGATCCATAACTCCTTGTCAATTTAATAATACAAATCCAGCGAGCTCGGCTCTCCTGGAGCTTTGGTGGAAGCATCGTGTTGCAGATCGCCTAAATCGCGGAAAAGGTTCGTCAGGGTAGCGAGGCGGCGCTCCCGCCCGCGTTCGGCGGCCACTCTTGCTACATGATTATTTCGGCGACACGACCATCGTCATCTGCCGGCCTTCCATCCGCGGCATTTGCTCGACTTTGGCGATTTCGTCGAGATCATCACGGACGCGGATCAGCACGTCCATACCCAACTCCTGATGCGCCAGTTCGCGCCCGCGGAACCGCATGGTCACCTTCACCTTATCTCCCTCCTCGATGAATTTAACCATGCTTCGGCGCTTGACCTCGTAATCGTGGTCGTCGATGCCAGGACGAAGCTTAATTTCCTTGACTTCGATGATCTTTTGCTTTTTGCGCGCCTCGTTCTTTTTCTTTTGCTCTTCGTATTTATATTTGCCGAAGTCGAGTATTTTGCAGACTGGAGGATCGGCATTAGGTGCTATTTCGACCAGATCGAGACCGGCATTGGCTGCCATTACGAGCGCTTCACTGCGCCCGACTACACCCACCATCTGGCCTCGCTGATCAACGAGGCGAACTCGCATGACACCGATTTCTTCATTGATTCGGGGTCCCTCGCGGGTGGGCGTAACATTCATGGGTGGTCTAGCTATGTATGATCTCCTATTTCTGGTTGATCGGGTACGAAAATGACACGCGGCGACGCCTAGTCAAGACGAAGGAACCGCCGCCTCCGCTGTCAATCTAGCAACGGCTTCGCCAAGCGCAAGGGGCTCCTGCTCTTTACCCCCCAGCCTTCTCAAGGCAACCGACCGGTTCATTGCCTCGCGGCGTCCAACCACCAGCATGATCGGCACCTTTGCGAGGCTGTGCTCGCGCACCTTGTAGCTGATCTTCTCGTTACTGGTGTCGAGTTCGACCCTTAGCCCGGACACGGCACACTCCCGGACGACGTCTGCGGCATACTCCGCGGCCTCGGAAGTAATCGTCGCGACAACCACCTGAACCGGAGCCAACCATAGCGGAAAGCGTCCGGCATAATGCTCGATCAGTATGGCGATAAACCGCTCCATCGAGCCGAGGATCGCCCGGTGGATCATCACCGGGGTATGTCGCGCGCCATCCTCCCCGACATAGACGGCTCCGAGCCGCCCCGGCATATTGAAATCGAGCTGGATCGTGCCGCATTGCCATTGGCGGCCGAGCGCGTCGCGAAGATGGAACTCGAGCTTCGGCCCGTAAAACGCGCCCTCTCCGGGGTTGAGCGTATAGGCGAGGCCGGCCGCCTCGACCGCCGCTTTCAGATCATGCTCGGCCCGGTCCCAGACCGCATCGCTGCCGACCCGTACGGGCGGCCGGTCAGCGAATTTGATCTCGATATCCTCGAAGCCGAAGTCTCGGTAGATCGACAACAGCAACTTGCTGCAGGCGATCGCTTCTCCGGTGACCTGGTCTTCCGTGCAGAAGATATGTGCGTCGTCCTGGATGAAGCCACGGACCCGCATCAGCCCATGCAGCGCGCCCGACGGCTCGTTCCGGTGGCAGCTGCCGAATTCCGCCAGCCGCAGTGGAAGTTGGCGGTAGCTCCTGAGACGGTCGCCGAAGATCAGCACATGGCCCGGGCAGTTCATCGGCTTGACCGCGAGCACCCGATCGTCGCGGCTTTCAGCGATGAACATGTTCTCCCGGAAGTTCTCCCAGTGTCCAGAGGCCTCCCACAGGCTGCGATCGAGGAGCAGCGGCCCGCGCACTTCCTGATAGCCGGCCGCGTCGAGTCGTCGGCGCATGTAAGCTTCTATTGTTCTGTAGAGCGTCCAGCCCTTCGGGTGCCAGAAGACGCTGCCCACCGCCTCTTCGCCCAAATGGAACAGGTCGAGCTCGCGCCCCAGCCGCCGGTGGTCGCGCCGCTCCGCCTCTTCGAGCCGGTACAGGTATTGGTCTAGATCTTTCTCGCTAGCCCAAGCAGTCCCGTAGACGCGCTGCAGCTGCGCGTTCCGCGGATCGCCGCGCCAATACGCGCCGGCGACGTTCATCAGCTTGAAAGCCTGGCCGAGATAGCCGGTCGAAGGAAGATGCGGCCCAACACAGAGATCGACGAAGTCGCCTTGCCGATAGAGCGTGATCTCCTCGCCTTCCGGGATTTCGCCGATGTACTCGGCTTTGTAGGTCTCGCCGATGCCGCGGAAAAACGCGATGGCCGCGTCGCGGTCCAACACATCGCGCGTGATTTTTTCGTCGCGGCGCACGACCTCGCGCATCCGCGCCTCGATCCTCTCGAGGTCTTCGGGAGTGAACGGCACAGCACGGGCGAAATCGTAATAGAAACCGGTCTCGGTAGCCGGCCCAAACGTCACCTGTGTTTCAGGATAGAGTTCCTTGACGGCCTCGGCCATTACATGCGCCGCATCATGGCGCAGGATCTCGAGCCCATCGCCGGTTTCCCGAGTGACGATCGAAACCGCGGCATCGCATTCGATCGGCGTCGCGAGATCGCGCAGCCGGCCGTCGACCCTGATCGCGATGGCCGCCTTCGCGAGACCCGGGCCGATCGCTGCCGCGATATCGGTGCCACTGACCGGGCCCACAAATTCCAGGCGATTGCCGTCCGGCAGGGTCAGCGCGACCGGGCCCGGCGCGCAAGTCTGCCCGGGCGAGACCGGGGCCTGAAGGTTGTCCTCGGGTTGCTCGATCATCTCGCCATTCTCTCCGTCGTTATCGGCCATTCCGACGGGGCGAGCTAGTCGCGAAAAACCCCGTCCGTTGGCCGGCGGGGTCGTTCAGGGTGAGCTTTTGCCGCTGAATCAGCGCGCGCAACCTCCCGGCGCCCCGCCATGGCGGGTGCTGGTAGTTGTCGCGACGGGGATCCGGCCGCTTCCGTTCATGCCCCCGAATATCGCGAGCCACCCCATCCGCGTCAAGGTAGAGGCGAGGGCCTTACCCTTCGACGGCGGCCCGCGCCGCTTCTCGGAATGCACTCGCCTCGGGAAACAGGAGTTCTTCGTATACCCCGATCGTGCGCGCGCACATCGCTTCGCGGGTGAAGTGGGCCGCAACATGCGTAATCGCGCGTCTGGCAAGGCATTCTCGCTCATTCGCCGGGAGCAAGAGCGCCTCATCGATCGCTGAGGCAAGAGCAACGGGATCGCGCGGCGGCACCAACCATCCGGTAACCCCGGGCAAGATCGTCTCGCGGGCGCCCCCATGATCGGTGGCGACGACCGGCCGCCCCATTGCCTGGGCCTCAACGACCACGCGCCCGAACCCCTCTGGGTCGCTCGAGGCGGAAACGACGACATCGGCCAGCATATATGCAGCCGGCATATCCCGGCATTCGCCGACGATGCGAAAGAGGGCGGCGACCCCAAGTCGCGCTGTAGCAGCGTCGAGTTCCTTTCGAAAGCCGCAGTGCTGCTCTGAACCGACCAGTACGCAGCACAGGTCGCGCCGACCGAGCGCCGCGATTGCTGCGATCAGATCGAGCGCACCCTTCCAGCGCGTCAGGCGGCCCGGAAGCATCACGACCGGGGTGTCGCTGGGCAATCGCCATTGACGCGCGAGATCGGCAACCCGCTGTGCGCCAATCCGCATCGGATCGAAGCTGCCGAGATCGACGCCGCGCGGTATGACGCGCAGCCGATCAGGTCCGATCCCATAGACAGTCGCGGCGTGATCGGCGACGAAATGCGAGATCGCAACGACCCGCTCGCCGCGCGCCATCACCGAATTGTATCGGCGCTTGAGTGCGGTACGTGCGCCATAGGCATTGTGAAAGGTCGTCACGAATCGGCAACCGGTCACCCGAGCGGCGGCCCACGCGCTCCAAGCCGGGGCGCGGCTGCGGGCATGGACGAGATCAATGCCGAGCTCGCGGATCAGCCGCACCAGAGCGTTTGTGTTGCGCCGCATCACCAGCGGGTTTTTCGACGCCAATGGAAGGGTCAAATGCCTCGCGCCAGCCTGAATGACAGCCCGCTCCAACGCACCGCCGCTTGATGCCACATAGGATCTCCACCCCGCTTCGGCGAGCGCGGCGGCGAGTTCGACCGTACCGCGCTCCGCCCCGCCGGAGACGAGGCTAGGGACGATCTGCAGCACCGTCGGCGCAGGGCCTGCCGCCGTGGTGGGTGCAATGCTATCGTCAGGGCTCATTTCGCAACTGCCGTCGAACCCAGATGCGCTCGCCCGAAATACTAACATGCAGTGATGGAGCAACAATTGCCTACCACCGGCTCGTCGGAGAAGCCCCCGGAATTGTCTTTCTGTGTGGCTTCCATTCCAACATGAGCGGGAACAAGGCATTGTATCTCGAAGATTATTGCTGCCGCCGAGGACAGGCCTTTGTGCGCTTCGACCATTTTGGCCGCGGTGCTTCGAGCGGTGAGGCGTCTATCGGCACGATCGGGCGCTGGGCGGAAGATGCAATTGCGGTGGTCGATTCGCTGACGCAGGGGCGGCAGATCCTCGTGGGCTCGAGCATGGGCGGGTGGATCATGCTGCTCGTCGCGCTCGCCAGACCCGCGCGCATAGAGGGGCTTGTCGGCGTCGCAGCGGCACCCGATTTCACCGAGGATCTTCTCTGGCCGCGGCTCGACCCAGTGCAGCAGCAACAGTTGCGAGAAAGCGGGGGCTTGACGCTGCTCTCCGAATACGACCCTGCCGGGTACGCTCATCGAATGAGCCTGTTCGAGGACGGCAAGCGGCATCTCGTGATGCGGGGCGCACCAGCAGCGATGTCGTCGTGACGCTGATGAAGGACGGTGACCATCGCCTGTCGCGCGAATCAGACCTCGCCCGTCTCGGCCGAACCCTCGACGAACTTCTCGTTTGTTAAAAGCGGAACGCCAGCTTCTGATCCGTCAGAAAGGTTGCGTAGAAATAGAGTTCGGCGTCGAGCGCCCGCTTGATGTTGTCGGCGCGGCGGAAGCCGTGTTGCTCACCGTCGAACAGAAGATAGAGGAACGGAATGCGTCGCTGGCGCAGCGCTTCGACCATCTCCTCGGCCTGCTGCGACGGGACCACTCTGTCTTCGGCGCCTTGAAAGAAGGCCACGGGCACCGACAGCAGTCGCGCTCCATGGACCGGGGATCGCGCGACATAAAGGTCTCTGCGCTCGGGATAGGGTCCGATAAGGCCATCGAGATAGTGCGATTCGAATTTATGCGTGTCTTTGGCCAGCGCCTCGAGGTCGCTGACGCCGTAATAGCTGGCCCCGGTCTTGAATTCCTTGCGAAAGGTCAGCACCGCCAGCGTCGTATAGCCGCCCGCACTGGCGCCGCTGATGGCCCACCGCGCCGGATCGACCCGCCGCAGCGCCGCGAGATGGCGGGCGCCATTGACGCAATCGGCAACATCGACGATTCCCCAATTGCCCTGCAGCCGCAGCCGATACTCGCGGCCATAGCCGGTGCTGCCGCCATAATTGACATCGAGAACGGCAAAGCCGCGGCTGGTCCAGTACTGCGTGCCCCAGCTCAGCGTCGGCGAGGCCGCCGAAGTCGGGCCGCCGTGACAATGCACGAGCAGCGGCGGCAGCTCGTCGGCGGGAGGCGCGAAATCGGCGTTGCATGGCGCGTAAAGCAAGCCGTGCGCCTGCAACCCATTGTCGGTCTCAAAAGTTACCGGCTCCGGCACGGAAAAATATTTGCGATAATCTTCGACCTCCTCGGTGGTTGAAAGCTTTAAGACCGTCTTGCGCCCGGTACCCGGGTCGAGCTCGACCACGGCCGGCGGGGCAGTTGGCGAGCCGCCGCGGAAATAGACCCGGTCGCTATTCGCGCGTAGCCACGAGATGTCTTCATACTCCGTCGCGATGGGGCGGGCCTCGAGCGAGCTCAGATCGACGACGCTTAGGCGGGAGACCCCATCCCGCACGTAAGTGCAGACGAGCTGGCTTGCGGAAACGAAGGCAAATGTCGACAGCCGGAACTGCCACTGTGCGCGGCCGAACTCCGCCGCCAGCGGAAAGACCGGCTCGACCGGAGCGCCCGTATCCAACGCATCGCGACGCACGCGAAACAGGTTCCACCATCTTTCGCTGAGCGTAGCCTGCGCGCGGTCGGAGACGAAATAAAGTGTTCCATCGGGAGACCATTCGGGCTGGAAGATCGACTCGTCGTCGCCTCCGGCAACCAACCGCTTTGCACCGAGCGAGCCGTCGCGAGCAAACTCCGCTACCCACAACTCACAACCGATCCAGGGCATATTGGGGTGGCGCCATTCGAGCCAGGCGAGCCGGCGGCCATCGGGGCTGAGACGCGGTGCCGCATAAAAATCGCGGCCCGACTGTAAAACGCGCTGCGGCCGGGAGCCGTCGACCGCGAGTTCGACCAGTGTGTTCTCCGGCTCCTGCGCCTCGGCCATGTGGTCTTCGCGCACGCAGATCATCCGTCCGCGCGGAGCGTCGATTACCCCGTCGGCGTAGCGCATGCCGCGAGACTGAGCGGGCTCCGAGCTGATCGCGACGGGTGCCGCGCCCGGCTCCTGTCGATAAAGCCGCTGGTCGGCATCATTGCAGAAATAGACGACACCACCGCTGGCGAGATAAGCGCCACCCCCATATTCGTGCACGCGCGTCCGCACATTGAAACCGGCCGGGGTTTGATCGACCGCAGTGCCATTCGCGGCGCGGCGGACGACGACTGATCGCCCGCCTTCCTGCGGGCGGAACTCGAGCCAGTAGACATCGGCGCCATCGAGGAAGATTTCGCCGAGCCCGATCGAGGAGGCGACGATCAGGTCGGAGGTGATCGGCGAGGACCAGGAACCGTAAGGCGCGGTCCGCGGGTCGGACATGTCGATCGATCCTCAAAACTCATATTTATCGACGATCATCGGCTCGTTACGGGCTGCAGCAACCCATTCTTGCATCGCGGGAAGAGCCATTATCGCGTCGCAATAAGTGTGTGCATCGCGCTCGAGCTGAATCTTGTAGGTCCGGAAGCGGGTAGCGATCGGCGCGTAGGTCGCATCGGCAATGCTGAAGTGCCCAAACAAGAAATCGCCCCTTCCTTCGCCAAAACGCTTACGGCAATCGCGCCAGATCGCCATGACGCGGTTGATTTCGCTCTGAACTTCGGCGGTTACACCACGATTGGGGAAGCTCGAGCGTACATTCATCGGCAAATAGCTGCGCAGCGCCTGAAAACCCGAATGCAGCTCGGCGCATACCGACCGGGCAACCGCGCGCGCATCGTGGTCCTTTGGCCAGAGCTGAAAGGTCGGAAATGACTCTGCGAGGTATTCGCAAATCGCCAGGCTGTCCCAAACCACGAGCTGGCCGTGTCGTAACGCCGGCACCGTACCTGAAGGCGAGTATTTCATGATCGTGGCTTTGCTTGTCGGCTCGTAGAGCGGGATCACGATTTCCTCGAACGGCACCCCGACATGTTTGAGAACGAGCCAGGGCCGCAACGACCACGACGAATAATTCTTGTTCCCGAGATAGATCGTGAGATCTGCCATGAAGCGCCCTGTCTTAGTTAATGGCGGCCCACTTTGACGGGAACCGACCCCGCACGCAACCGATGGCGGAAGAGGCAGGAGTCGAACCTACCGAGGACGCCTGGCGCCCTCCAACGGGTTTGAAGCCCGCGCGAGTCACCGGACCCGATACTCTTCCGATCGGACTATAGCATTTCTCCGTACTGCGCGAGGCGGCTCCGCGTCTGTCCGGTCAGTGGAACACATCAGCCCCGCGCAGTACGATCCGCGCATCGCCAAGGCGCCGGGTGACGCCCATCCTGTCGAGAAATTCCAGGATGCGGATCGTCAGGTTGCGGCCGATGCCGGAGCGGTCCTTGAAAGTCGCAGCAGTGAACGTGCCTTCGGGCGAGCTGTCGGCGAGCTCGCGGGCAATTTCGGCCAAGTGCGCGAGCGTCTCGGGCAAAAAGAAACGGTTGTCGGCGACGCGCGCGACTCGCCCCAGCCGCTCGGCCCGGGCAAGGAAGCGATCGACGGCATCGGGTTCGAGGCCGAGCGCGGCCGCCAGCTCGCGCACTCGTGGCGGGCGCAGGTGTTCGGCGGCGAGCAGCGGGCCGACCCGCACCCAAAGCTGCTCATCCGCCCTCGTCAGACGCGGCTGATGCTCGGGCAACCGCCATACCGGCCCCTGCCGCGCGGCGCGGCCGGTGCCGGCGAGCTCGGACAGCGCCGCATCGAGCGCCACTTCCGGTGCTTCCCGTCGCAATTGCGCGAACAAGGCGGGCCGGTTCAGACCAAGCGTGTCGGGCTGCACCAGGTGCCAGGCGGCGAGCGCATCGACGATCTTGTCGCACAGCGCAGCGAGCCGCGTTGGGGTCACTGCCACCGAGGCGCGCGCCGGCCCGACGCGCAGAAAAGCGCCTTCTTGCATGAGCGCATCGAGCTCAACTGGAGTGAGATTCCGCGACAGCGCGAAATGCGGCAGATCGACCACCCCGTCGATCGCGAGCAGGCCCGTCAGTGCCTGCGCCGGATCGGAGGTGGTAAGCGCCGCGAGCGCGGCGAGCCGCGCCGGCTGCCGACGGCCCCGCCGTGGCGCGAACGGGTCGACGACATGCCCGCCGGCCAAGGTATGCCGCGCGGCATGGTCGCGCAGCACGACGCGGTCGCCCCAGAGCGCGCCAATCCGGTGTTCGAGGTCAATCTGTATGAATCCAGTCTCACCCGGGCCGATCGCCCGTTGGTCGAGCACTGCGGCATGGCCGACGGTGTCGGTCGTGCCGAGATGGAGATGCACCGGCAACCCGTCGCGCAGCGGCGCGTCGGCAAACCGCGAGGCGCGCACAAAGAGGTCGAGCCGCGTTGTCGGCGCATGCAGGTCCGGCGCGAGAATCCAGTCGCCGCGGCTTGGCTCACCCCCTTCCGGAAACGACCCGGAAATATTGATGGCGCACCGCTCGCCGGCGGCGACGGCGCCGATCGGGCGGTTTTGGGCATGTAGCCCGCGGATTCGGACCGGGATGCCGCCCGGGCTGACGACGAGTCGGTCGCCCGGCACGACCGAGCCCGCAGCGATGGTGCCAGTGAGGACGAGACCGATACCCGCCAACGCAAAGGCGCGATCGATCGGCATCCGGAACAGGCCCGAGACCGGGGTCGCCACCCGCTTGCGCGCGGCAAGTTGGGCACTCGCTTGAAGATAGCCGGCGAGCGCCGTGATGCCTTCACCGGTCCGGCTCGACACCGGGAAAATCGGGCTTTCAGTAAATCCTGCCGCCGCGAGCAGCGTCTCGACCTCTAGGGTCACCGCTTCCACACGGTCCGACGCGACGCGGTCGATCTTGGTGACGACCGCGGCCAACTCAGTGACCCCAATCAACTCCAGGACGTCGAGGTGCTCAAGCGTCTGAGGGCGCGGCCCATCATCGGCGGCCACGACCAGCAAGAGGCGGTCGATCGACAGCACACCGGCGAGCATGTTGGGCAGAAACCGTTCGTGGCCGGGGACATCGACAAAACCGAGTTCGATGCCGTCGGGCAAATTCGCGTAGGCAAAGCCGAGATCGATCGTCAACCCGCGCCGCTTCTCCTCGGGCAAACGATCGGCGTCGACCCCCGTCAATGCGCGCACCAGCGCGGTCTTGCCATGATCGATATGACCGGCTGTCGCCAGGATCATCGTCTCAGCTCACGAGCGTCCCGCCCGCATGCGGGCCCCTGTTCCCTGCCAGGGGCAGGCTCCCGCCCGCGGTCTCAGAGACCAGTTCCGAGAATTGATCAAGCTGAGCGATGAAACCGGCTTTGTCATCGAGGCAGCGTAGATCGAGGAGAACTCGGCCCGCTTCGATGCGGCTGATGACCGGGATCGGCAGGAGGCGCAAGGCCCGCGCCAGCCCCTCGACTGCCGCCCCCGAGCGCCGCTGGCGCGGCCGCAACGCGAGCGCGGTGCTCGGCAACAACGATACCGGCAACGCGCCGCTACCGATCTGGCTCTTCGTTTCGACGAGGGAAACTTCCGCAATTTGATGCAACCGACGCTCGACCGCGGGAAGCAGCCGCTCTCCGAGCGCTCGGATTTCCTCGGCCGGCCGCGTCAGCAGCCGCAATGCCGGCAGGCGTTCGGCGAGGCGGTCGGGATCGACGTATAGGCGCAAGACCGCTTCGAGCGCCGCCAGCCGGATCTTGTCGAGACGTAAGGCGCGTTTCAGCGGGTTGCGTGCGAGCCGCCTGACAAGGTCCGCGCGGCCGACGACGAGCCCGGCCTGCGGGCCACCCAGCAATTTGTCGCCGCTGAACGTAACGAGGTCGGCGCCCTGCGCCAGCGCCTCCGCTACGGTCGGCTCGTGCGGCAGGCCCCAGCGCTCGAAATCGACGAGCGATCCGCTGCCGAGATCCTCGACGAACGGGATCGCGCGTTCGCGGGCAAGCGCCGCGAGCTTGACCGCGGACACCGCGGCGGTGAATCCCTCGATGGCATAATTGCTGGTATGTGCTTTGAGAATGAGACCAGTTTCCGGTCCGATCGCCGCGGCGTAATCGGCGAGATGCGTCCTATTAGTCGTCCCAACCTCGCGCAAGCGGGTGCCGGCTCGGGCCATAATATCCGGCAGGCGGAACGAGCCGCCTATTTCGATCAGCTCGCCGCGCGAGACAATTGTCTCGCACCCCTTGGCGAGCGTGTTCAGCGTCAGCACCAGCGCACCGGCATTGTTGTTGACGGTCAGCGCGGCCTCGGCGGCGATCAGCCGGGTCAGCCAGCCGGCAACATGGTCGTCGCGCTCGCCCCGCTTACCGCTGTCGATGTCGTATTCGAGTGTGGTCGGGTCGCGCATCGCCTCGACTGCCGCCGCAATCGCCTCCTCCGGCAGCGGCGCGCGGCCGAGATTAGTGTGGAGCACTGTGCCGGTAAGGTTGAATACCCGCCGCTGCGAGGGCGCCATCTCGCGTGCAAGGGATTGAGCGCTCTCCTTGATAATCGCGGCCGCGGAGGCGCCGGCGCCACGGCATCGGCGCGTCTCAAGCGCCGCCCTGATCGCGTCGACGACAGCGCTCCTCCCGTAGCGGACGATCAACGCGTCGGCTTCCTTGGTGCGCAGGACACGATCGACGGAAGGCAGCGCCGCCCTGCCCTGGCGTTCGGCCGCGGTCATTTCGCGGCCACGGGCTCCGCGGGCACCTGCGCGGCCCCTTGTTCGAAATAGACACGCGGTTCTCGGCCACCCGCCTCCACCACGCTGCCAATGACAGCGGCACGATAGCCGAGCTCGTGCAGTTGGCCGAGGCAAGCTGCCGCCCGGGCAGCCGGGATGCCGGCGAGTAGCCCGCCGGCGGTCTGCGGGTCGATCAGCAACGGCCCGATTTCGTGCTGTTGCGCCGCCGGAGCGAGGACCGCTAGCGCGGCGATATTCTCGGCATGCAGCGAACTCGTGATGCCGCGCGCAAGCAGCGCCGATGCGCCGTCGAGCGACGGTATCGCCTCGGGGTCGAGTACGGCATCGACACCCGAGGCACGCAGCATTTCGAATAAGTGGCCGAGCAGGCCGAAACCGGTCACGTCGGTGCACGCGGTCGCCCGATATGCCAAAAGGCAAGAGGCGGCGGGGGCGGCCGATTGCACCATCGTCTCGGTCACCGCCTCGACGAGCCGGGACGAGACCAGCCCGCGCGCAGCCGCAGCCAGGATGACGCCGGTGCCGAGCGGCTTGGTCAGGATCAGCCGGTCGCCGGGCCGCAGACCTGCCTTGCGCAGCAGCTTTCCGGGTTGCGGCCGGCCGGTCACCGCGAAACCGAGCGCGAGCTCGGCGCCCTCGGCGCTGTGGCCGCCGACCAGCACGGCGCCGGCCGGTTCGAGCACATCGAGCGCGCCGCGCAGCATGTGAAAGAGGTCGTGCTCGGTGATTGCCGCACGCGCCGGTGGCAGCGTGGCAATCGCAAGCGCGGTCTCCGGCGTGCCGCCCATCGCGTAGATGTCGCCAAGCGCGTGAGTGGCGGCGATGCGGCCGAACAGATGAGGGTCGTCGACCATCGCGCGGAAGAAGTCGACAGTCTGCAGCAGCGGTGGCGCGCCGCGGAACGAGATCAGCGCCGCATCATCCGGGCTGTCGAGACCGATCATGACGGCACCATTGGTCGCCGGCTGCAGCTGCCCCATGACCCGGTCGAGGATGGCGGCGGGAACCTTTGCGGCGCAGCCGCCGCAGCGCATCGGCTCCTCTCCTGGCTCGGGCTGCATATCCGGTAGATCAGTGTAACGCCGCATCCAGCGGCGATCGATCCACTCCTTCAGTTGCCATAGCCGCGGGCCGTAAGCGGCAAAGGGTCCGCGCGAGGCGACCGCCTGCTCGTCACCGGTGCCGATCAGCGCCAATGCACGTTTTTGCGGCACCGCACGGCGCAGCTGCTTGAGAGCGAGCGCGCGTCGCAAATTCGAGGCGAGCGGCGGCCCCTGACGGACGGCGTAGACCCCAGCTTTTTCGCGCGAATGGGCGACCATCGTCGCGACGTCGCCAGCGGCGAAAATCTTCAGATCGCCGGTCGAACGCAGCCGGTTGTCGACCATAATAAAGCCGTCCGCCGTTAGCGGCAGGCCGATCTCTGCAAGCCACGGCGCAGCTCCCGCCTCGGTCACCCACAACGCCTCGTCGAACTCGATCCGCCGGCCGTCGGCGCAGACGAGCGCGCCGGGTTCGACGCGAGCGATGGGGGTGCCGGTCATCACCGCGATCCGGCGCTCCTCGAGGATCTTCTCGAAGAGGCGGCGGACCCGGCTGTTATGCGACGGCAGCAACGCCTCTTTCGTGACGAGCGTGACCTCTACCGCGTCCGCTTTCAGCTGGGCGAGCCGGTGGAGCGCCGACAGGGCAAGCTCGACGCCGCCGGCGCCACCGCCGACCACTGCGAGGCGCAGCTGCGGCATCTCCGCCGCACGTTCGAGCAAGGCCTCCCAGCACTCGGCGAAACGGGCAATCGGCTTGACCGTGATCGCGTGCTCTGCGACGCCGGGAACCTCATCCGAACGCGGCGTCGAGCCGATATCGATTGACAGAATGTCGTAACGGATCGGCGGATGGCCGCGGGTGAGCACAGCGCGCGCGGCGCGGTCGAGGCCGGTCGCTTCGTCGCGGATCAACCGTGCGCCGGCAAAAGTCGCGAGCCGACCGAGATCGATATGGCATTCCTCGAACGAGTAATACCCGGCAACGTAACCCGGCAGCATGCCCGAATAAGGCGTCTCGACGCCGCGCGTGACGAGCGTCACACGCACCCCCGGCGCGGGTCGCATGCCGAAGCTCTTCAGCACATGGACATGCGCATGCCCGCCACCGACGAGCACCAGGTCTTGCTCTATGATCCCGCGCTGCTGCATCGCCGCCACTATGCCCGAGCGCCGCCTCGAAGACGAGACTCGATGACGGCAACCGTTGAGCCCGACCAGCCTCGGTCAGCCTCGCAACGATGAGATGCCGACCTCGGCAACAAGTCCAGAGCGACCTACGCTCGAACACTGACCGATCTCGGCGTAGAGTTGGGGAAGATCGCCCTGGCAGCTTGCCTCGTTGCCAGTGCGGCCCGGCGAAAAACCGCTCCGGCGCCATCATAGAAATATGGCGGACCTATCGTCGCTGTTTACACAATGCTCGTCGGATCTCCAGCCAGGCCCAAGCGGCTGCGTTAATTCCTGACCACACTCTCTGAGGTGACAGTCGGTCCGCCATTTGCGGCAACATAGACCGCCCTGTTGGTTTCGATATTAAACATCGGCACACGAATTCCAGGATCGAATTGGGGACGGGCACGCAGGCGCCCGGCCAATTCGAGGTGATTGCCGATGTCAAAGAACTCGATCATGTTCTTGTGATAACGGGCGAATTGCAGAAAGGTGTGCGTCCGCGAGGCTATGATTCGGCAGCCGAGCTCGAGAGCCTGGGTGATCGGGCCTGAGAGGATTGACCGACCTCGAGATAAGGGAACACCACCGCGTCGCAGATCGCCATTCCCGCCAAGAAGTCGACGTCGCTCTGCGGGCCGAGGAAGTGAATTCGGTCCGACAGATCCTTGGGGTGTTCGATCAACAGATCACGCATCGAGCCGTCCACGGCGACCGAGACCGCGGGCGCGCTCGCCGCAGCATCGGCCCTGATCCGCTCGGCAACGCTGGTATCGACATAGCCTGCCTCGAACAGGGACGAGACGACCGGATCGATCGGCTGGTGGAGTTTGATTTCATTGGGATGAACGCCGCCGAAGATCAGCAGATGATAATCCTTCGGCAAGTGGTGTAGGGCGCGGACCACGGTATCAAATCCCTTATAGCGCCCAAGAAAGCCAAACACGCCGATCAGCTTGCACTCCTGTGGGATCGGGTCGAGCACCGGAAACTGCCGGCGGCAAGCGGTACGGCGAACCTGCTGCGCCTCGGCTAGACTGAGGAATGCGAGCGGATGGTCGTGAACGCTCCGCATGCCGTGAACATATTTCATATGCGCCAGATCACGGCGGGTGTGCACGATCAGAGACACGGGCTTGAAGCGCTGAGCCCGCCGCAGCCGGCTGGCGACACCTGCCGATAGAAGGTACTCTCGGTTGTACTGCGCGCGCATGGCGATCGCCTTGGCGAAATTGCACCGCAAGATTTCTTTGAGATATTCCCGGTGATTGAATGCTTCACATTGAAAGACGGTGTGAAACGTCACTGACAGGCGCGGCGCCGCTCGGAGAATCCACGAAAACCGTCGATGGATATCTTGGCAGGTCCGGCCCAATGTGCCGTGTTCCAGTTGCAGATTGACGCAATCGTAATCCCTTATCTCACGACACGTATCCTGGATGTGCCGGTCGGCGAATTTTCTGACGCGGCCGTGGTTGCTGCGCAACAGATATTGATCGAGGTTAAATAAAGTAACATCGAATACACTGCTCAGTTGTTTTTCCAAACTCCGCGTATAGGCCGCGATGCCGCACAGATCGTCGCAAGTCGAAATCAGCGCTAGCCTCTTGCGGGTGCGGCGGATGTGACGAAACGGTGATGTGCTGATCGCCGGCGGCGAGAGAAGCTGCGGACGGGATTCGAATTCGAGTGTCGTCATGATCTCTCTCTTCCGACAATTCCCTATGCCAACCGCGTCGTCGCAGGCGTTCTACAAGTGCTCACGCACCGTCTGGACCGTGAAGGCGCCGATCACCCAGACGGCGCAGCTGAAAAAAAAACGCGATGCCGATCGAACGCAGCCGTCGAGGGTAGAGCGCTTCCTCGGGTAAGCTGGGCTGGACAAAGCCGGCGATGTACACTTGCTGACGGTCGGCGTTCATGCGCGCCCGGTCGAGCGCTTCGAGCGCATGCTGATAGGCCTTCTCGGCGAACGTCCGCTCGCTTTCGAGCCGTTCGTAGGACTCCATCACCCGCGAGAGGACTTCCGAGCGAGATTTTTCGGTATCGGTCACCTCGCTCTCCACCGAATGGAGCTGCGCCTGCAGTGATTGGATGCGCGCTTCCAGCATTTTGACCGAGGGCGCATCGGCCCGCATGTAATGCTTGACCGTCGACAGCTCGGTTTCGGCACGAACGATGTCGTCGCGTATGCGGGCAGCGAGTGCTTGTACTGCATCGGCTGACTTGCGCGGATCGATGAGGCCCTCGCGGTCGCGGAATTCGCTGAGGCGAGTCAAGGCGGTCTTAAGGCGCTTCTCGGCGCGGCGTACTTCGCTTTCCGAATTCCTCAGCGTGTCGCGCCGGGCGCGTGCCGACAACTCGTTTACAAGGCGCTCCGATGACGCAAAAATTCCCTGCGCCAATTGGAGCGCGTCTTCCGGCGTGAAGGCGCGAGCCCTAACGACGATTGTTCCATTGGTTACGTCGTAGAACGCATCGACCTGGTTTTTCCAGTATCTGACCAGCTCCTCGATCGAGACTGGCAGCTGCAGACGGGCCCACCAGTCGGCGGTGGAGCGTGAAAACATCTCGCGCAGATCGAGCGTCTTGGCGAGGTCATCGATAATGTCGCGGCTGCCGAGGTATTGGACGACCGCGTGGGAATCGACACTTACTGGGGAGGGTGCGGCACTTGGCTGGAAAATCCCGGCGATCTCGCCGCGCACCGGTTCGACAGCGCGCAATGCAAACCGGAATTCCGCGACATATTGGTCGGCGGCGATAAAAAAGTAATACACTCCGGCGAGGATGGTCGGCATTGCAACGACAATGACGAACGACAGCAGACGAAACGGGACCCGCCAATGACGTGCGGCGCTTGTCGCCTCATCGGCGAAGTTCGGTCGGTCGAAAACAGCAATCGGCGCGGCTTCGGTTGTTGGAACCGGAAGGGCGGCGGCGACCGACGGCGCGTCTAGGCGTGGCGCGAGGCTCTGGGTGGTCAGCCCCGGAGCGTGCGCATTCGCAGTTTGAGTCCGGGGCGGTGCCGTCATCGTGCGTGTTCCTGTATAAGGCGATGGTAGCGCCCCAGTGCGGTTCCGATATCGCCGTATAAAGTAAGCGCGCCGTTGGCGAGGACTGCGCCCTTGTTACAGTATTGGCGGATCGTGTGCGCGTTGTGCGTCACGAGGATGATGTCGGAGCGCAACAGGCGCTCGCGGAACGCCTCAGCGCATTTGCGGCGGAAGTGCTGATCGCCGATCTCGGTTACCTCGTCGATGAGGTAGACATCAAAGTCGATGGCAAGACAGGTAGCGAAGGCGAGCCGCGCCCGCATCCCGGCCGAATAGGTGTTGACCGGCATCTCGAAATAGTCGCCGAGCTCGGAGAACGTCTCGACATAGTCGATCACGGCGCGTATCCGGGCCCCATAAATCCGGGCGATAAAAGTAACGTTTTCGCGCCCAGAGAGGGCGCCGTGGAACGTGCCGCCGAAACCGAGAGGAAACGACACCCGGCCATAGCGCCGGATTACACCGCGATCGGGTGGCTCTGACCCGGCGAGCAGTCGGATCAATGTCGACTTGCCCGCCCCGTTGACGCCGAGAATGCCGAAATTGTGACCGGCTTCGAAAACAGCATTGGCATTGTCGAGAACGGTTTTGCGGCCGGCTCGCGTGCGATAGCTCTTGCATACCCCGTCGAGCATGATCATAGCGGTTCGCAAAGCCGGCGGCGCAAAGCGCGCTCGAGCGCCAGTCCCACCAGCAATGTCGCGACAGCCACTGCAGAGAGGTAGGAACGGTCGAGCCAGTGCGGCTCGTATTCCCGGAAGAAGCTAGAACGAAACCAGTCGACTCCATGCAATACCGGGTTCCAGGCCAGAATGTCGCGGATCCAATCCGGCATCATACCCGGCACGTAAAAGATGCCGGAACAGAAGTACAAAAGGCGGGTCAGCTGCGCCCAGATCTTGTCCCATGACTTGCTGAATGCATTGACGACGGCATTGAGAAAACCAGAACCGCAACCAAGCAGCCAGACGACGATGAGTGCGGCAAATACTCCCGTCAGATCCTGCGGGAAGGCGCCCAACCCGATCGCCGCGAAACCCGCCAACAGGATGACGGCGACTAGCGCGTCGGTGATCAATTCGAGCAGACCCCGTGCCATCAGCACGTCGAAGGTCCCGACCGGAGGCAGCTGCAATAGCGACCCGTTGCTCGTGATCGCATAAGTCATGCTGGTGCTGGTATGGACAAATAAATGGTAGGGAATGATCCCGGTGTAATAGAAGATGAAGAATTGATCGCCGATCGGCGGCTGGCCGTGCATCATCACGGCGAAAACGAGCGAGAGCATTAGGATGTGCAAAATCGGTTCGAGCAGCGCCCACCCGTATCCGAGCTTCGAGTCACCGAACCGCGTGCGGGTCTCGCGGATGATCAAGGCGTGAATGACACGGCTCTGCGTCTGTAGAGCCTCGAAAAAGTTCGCCCGAGGCCGCGGTCGCCAGCGTGGACGCGGGCCGCGCTCGCTCAGCACGACGTATTCGCCGTCGAGGGCTTCGAACCGTCGATTTAGCACCTGGAGCACCGCCTGTGCGTATTCCTCGTTTTCTGGCGAGGCGCGGATCAGCTCTCCGCCTATCGCGAGGGCCTCGGTGAAGCGACCGCTGTCGTAATAGACGGTTAGCTGCGATCGCTTTGCGTCCGGATTGGTCGGATCGAGCTCAGCCGCGCGACCGAACGCATCAGCGGCATCATCGAGGCGCCCGAGCCGGTACAGCAGGTTCGCCCGATGCAGATGATATTCCGGGGTGTCAGATTTGACGGCAAGGGCGCAATCGATGAAGTCGAGCGCCTCTTCCGCCCGACCGCGAAGCATCTCGGCAGCCAACAGGAGCCGCAATGCCACATGATCATCCGGGTGCGCAGTGACCGCCCCGTGGATGACATCGGCCGCTTTGTCAAGCTGTCCGGACCTCAGCAGCAGCTCGGCGGAATGCAGTGCGTTGAAGCGATCTTCCGGTGCCAAAGCCAGTGCGTGCAAGGCGAGCTCTACGCTTTCGTCGCAGTGGCCGAGCGCGAATTTGGCGCTCGACAGCTGGCGGAGCACCCGGCTGTCCGCAGGCTCGACGGCCGCAGCGCGAACCAAATAAGCGACCGCGTCCTCGTAGCGGCCGGCAGCTTCGTACTGACACGCCGCATGAGTGGCAAATTCGGCGGCACTCGGAGCGAGATCACTGGCCCTGCTGGCGTGGAATATCGCGCGGTCGAGCTGCCCAGCGGCGGCAAACGAACCGCTTGCGTGTCGATGCCCCTCAGCCCAGCCGGGACGAATTTCCAGCAGCTGCTCATAGGCCGTCGCAGCTTCACTCCATCGTCCGCAATTGCTGAATATCCAGGCGCAGATGTTGGCTACTTCTTCTTCTTGTGGTCGCAACTCAAAGGCGATCCGGGCGCAATCCACCGCCTCCTCGCGACGGCCGTTGTGCAGCAATGCTTCACCGAGCCGACCAAAGAAGATGGGACGTTGGTGGGCGGCAAGCTGGTAGCGGGAAAGATACAGCTGGCAGGACTCGAACATGCTGGCTCCAGCCGCGCGCGGAGAAGCGGCGGCATCGATTGCCTCTGCACAGATTTCACTAACGTCGCTCACCTGGTACTCTCGAGCGTGCTTTAACTCTCAGTAAAGATTAAGATTTTCTTAGTCAGGATCGCCCATTTCCCGTCAAAATCTCGTCAAGGACGCGTCCATAATGCGTCAAAATTTCTCCGCTTTATGAGTATAAAAGGTATTTGATCATAACAATTTTATATTAATTTAATAATCGATGCAGGTTTTGGCAATAAAGGCTGAAATTTGTCTTAACAAAGAGATTTTAATCTTAACCAGTTCGGTCGAATGCAGCGTTAGCTGGAGATCGAGCTGCTCATCACGGGCCGGCCGCCCCGAACGCGATCGTTGATCGTCGATACCGAACTCCCGACGTTCGGCACCAGCCGTCGCTGCGACAAGCCCCTTCTTGACTGGCATCGCCGCGTGTTGGACCGTAAAGTAACGCGACGCGGAAAGGAGAAAGGGCGATGGCGTTCGAGTTCGGCATGTTCCACGAGTTTCAACGCACCGCCGGGATTACCGACGAGGCGGCGTTTGCCACCTCTTTTGAAGAAATCGATGCCGCCGAGCGCTGGGGGCTCGATGCGATGTGGTTGGCGGAAATCCACGTCAACCCCGAACGGTCTGTGTGCTCGGCGCCGCTGACCCTAGCCGGCGCCATCGCCGCCCGCACCAAGCGCATGAAGGTCGGGACCGGTGTCCAGGTATTGCCGCTCTGCCATCCGCTCCGGCTCGCCGAAGAAGCGGCGACGGTCGATCAGATCAGCCGGGGTCGGCTGATTTTCGGGGTCGGGCGCAGCGGCTTTCCCCGGACCTACGAAGCCTATGGCGTGCCCTACGGCGAGAGCCGCGAGCGCTTTGCCGAAACGCTCGAAATCCTGAAGCGGGCGTGGACCGAACCGTCCCTGTCCTATCATGGCAAGTACTACAGCTTCGACAACATCAAGGTGTCGCCGAAGCCTTACCAGAAGCCGTGGCCGGAGATCCGCATCGCCGCCAACAGCGCGGACACATTCCCGCGCATCGCCCAGCTCGGTCATGGCGTGCTGGTCGCGGTGCGCCAAGGCACGCTCGAAGAGCTGGAACCGAATATCGGGGCGTATCGCGAAGCATGGAAGGAGGCGGGCCATCCCGGCGAGGGTAGGGTTTTCCTGCGGGCGCCGGTCTATGTCGCCGAGACCGACAAGGCGGCGCGTGAGGAGCCGGAAGAGAGCATCATGTATTTCTACCGCTATCTCGGCGAGCGGCTCGAAGACTCGGCGACCCGCGCGGGAGTGCAGCAAGGTGAGTTGCGGGCGGCGCGCGGACGGCGGTTGCAGAACATTACATACGAGGAAGCGCTGCGCGAAAAACTGATCGTCGGCTCGCCAGAGCGCGTCGCCGACCGTCTTATGGGTCTGCAGGAAATCCTCGGTCTCGACGGCATCCTGTGTGAGATGAATTGCGGCACCAAGATCCCGCACGACCGCGTGATGAAGTCACTGCAGCTGCTCTGCGAGAAGGTGAAGCCGCAGTTTCATTGACCCCTCAGGGTAGTTCGGCGAGACCCATCGCCTCGCCGAAGCGCCGGCTCGCCTCGAACGGGTCGCCGTATTTGCGGTGGCCGGCGGAAATGTGGGCGCAGGCCAGCAGCAGCCGCTCGCGATCCCGGCATTGGTTCTTGCCATAATCCTCGAGCATGCATTGTGGGATTTCTTGGTTGTGCGGATCGTTGCCGATCCGCGCCGCCATCAGGGCCAGCCGCTCGACGAGCCGTGAACGGTCCTCGCCGGTGTCGAGATAGGCCTTGGTCCAAGCCGCCGCCTCGGGCGGGTCGAGCGCTGCAAGGCTCGCCTCCAGGCGCTCGATAATCTGGCCGCCGCTCAGCCGCTCGACCGCGCGCGGTGCAGCGATCCTATTCGGTTTCAACCAGCCACTGCCTCGTTGGTTCCACGCCGCCTGGTTCACCATCGACCCCGCGACATAGAGCAATTTCAGCCGCTGCGGGTGCGCGAAATTGTCGTAAAACCAGCCGAGCGTATTGCAGTACTCGTAGGTGTGCTGCGGCATCGAGAAGTTGTTCGGACCGTCGGTTTCGAGCACCACTTGCGCTGCGGCGAGCTGGATCGCGTCGATGATCCGCCGCGGCGACTTGCCGGCCAATAGCAGCGCGCTGATCTTGTCGATGTATGCCGGCTCGTGCTGACCCACGAGCGCATTGACCAACTCCTCGGTCTCGGCTTCGTTCAACGCGCCGGTATTGGCCAACAGGGTAGGCTCGCGTTCGGCGGTGCCGCTCTGCGGGACAGCGTGGACTTCCTTGCCCTCGATGAAGATCGTGATGACGTTACAGGCCATCTCGTAGACCGAATGCCAGCGCGGCCCCACGGCGATGTCGAGCGCGCCCGCATAGATCGTGTCATGGGCGTTGTCCCAGCCGATCGCATTGCCGATCTCGACGACCGACCGCGCACGGTAGGCTTTGTGTCCGGTCGTGTAGGAGCGGTTGTAGAGCATGCGGTCCTGCACATCGATCATGCCGGCAAAAACCAGCTGCGCCAGCACCTCCTTGCGATGCTCCGTCTCTTCCATGAGGCCGAGAAACGTGCGGTAAGCATCGATCACCTGGCCGCGCTCGACCAAAGTCAGCCAGTGGTTGAGACGCTCATTGAGCGGGCCCGATTCCCTCATCGGCTCCTGATCGGGCCAATAGACGACCGGCTTTGGCGGCTCGGTGTTCGGCATCTTGTAGCCGCGCGTCGCGTAATGGCCGGGCGCCTTCAGGATCTTCTGGTTCCAGATGTCGAGCCCGGTCGGGATGTACCAGATCGTCTGGGCGAGCGGCAGGCCGGCGAGCTTTTCCGGCAGCATCTTCTGCAGATTGATCGCCGCCCGTGCCGACAGCAGGCAGTGATCATTGTTGACGAAATTGGGAAAACCGTCGTCGATGCGCTGGTGGTATGGCACGTGCGTATAGGGCGCGTGGATGCGCACCGCTTCGGCCATGATTTCCGGCAACGGCCGGCCGCGGCGCAGCAACTCGTAATAGACGCGGCTGCCGGCCTCCTGATCGCGCGCGAGAATGTGATCCTCCAGTTCTTGATAAAGGTGAGCCGCTTCCTGACGGCCATTTGCTGGGGTTGCGGCTTGGCTGGGCATCGGCTTATCTCGCGGTCGGTGGCATACTCCATGATCTTAGTCATGCGCCGCTTTGGGCGGCAACTGGCTTGCCCGCATAGCGCAAATGCATGCGAGGAGTAGAGGCCGATGGTTCCCGGCATCTTTCACCGCGATTTCGCTCCGACACCCTATTGGTGGGAGGCCTATACCCCGACGGCGGGGGAACCGACCGACGTGCCGCGAGAGGCGCGGGTGGCGGTCGTCGGCGCCGGTTATGCAGGGCTGTCGACGGCGCTCGAGCTGGCCAAGCATGGCATCGATGCGGTGGTGCTCGAAGCCGGCGAACTCGGCTTTGGCGCCAGTACGCGCAATGGCGGCGCGGTCAGCGGCGGGGTCAATATCGGCAAGAGCTTTACCGGCAAGACCCCCGACATCGATCCCGACCGCGTTCCCCGCCTGTTGTCCGACGCCTCGGACGGATTTGCACTGATCGACCGGCTGATCGAGGAAGAGAAAATCGACTGCTCCTGGGAAAAGCCGGGCCGCTTTGTCGGGGCCTGGGCAAAGAGACATTTCGAGTGGCAATCGCAGCGTCTCGCCGTACTCAATGCATCCGCACAATCCGGCGCCTACATGGTGCCGCGCGAGCGGCAGCGCGACGAGATGGCAAGCGATTACTACTTCGGTGGCATGGTCGTCGAGCGATCGGGCAAACTGCACCCAGCGCTCTACTACAAGGGTCTGCTCAAGGCGTGCCGCCGGCGTGATGTTACGGTGTGCGCCGAGGCGGCGGTTTCGCGCATCGGCCGAGCCGGTATTGGATGGCGGGTCGAGACCAGCCGCGGTGCGGTGTCGGCCGGCGATGTCGTGATCGCCACCAACGGCTATACCGGCAGCCTCACCCCGGCGCTCCAGCGGCGGGTGATACCGATCGCCAGCCATATCATCGCGACCGAGGAGTTGCCGGATGATCTGGCGCAATCTTTGATCCCCAAACGCCGCACCTTGTCCGACACCAAGCGGGTGCTGTGCTATTACCGGATGTCGCCGGACGGTACGCGCATGGTGTTCGGCGGACGCGCGCGGTTCACGCAGGTCGATGCGACGGTCAGCGCGCCTATCCTCCACCGCTACATGACCGATCGCTTCCCACAACTTCGCGGCGTCAAACTGACTCACGCCTGGACCGGCAATGTCGCCTTCACGCTCGACGCGCTGCCGCATATGGGGCAGCGCGACGGGCTGCATTACTGCCTCGGCTGCAACGGCAGCGGCGTGGCAATGATGACCTATCTCGGCTGGCAGACGGCGCGCAAGATCGCCCGTGTCGCCAATTATGCCTGCAGCTTCGACACGGAAGAATTTCCCGACCACCCGCTCTATTCCGGCAATCCCTGGTTTCTGCCGGCGGTTGGCGGGTATTATCGGCTGCGCGACAGCATCGATCGGTTGCTCGGTTAATCGGGAGGAGGAGATGGATTTCGAGACCTACAAGAACTCGCTCGGCGGAGCATCGCCGCCTGCGGGGTTGGGCCTGGCGGCCCAGGCGCTGTGGTGGGAGGCCAAGGGCGACTGGCACCTGGCGCATCAATGCGCGCAGAAGCAGGCGGATGCCGAGGGCGCCTGGGCGCACGCCTATCTGCACCGCGTCGAAGGCGACCTGCGAAACGCCGGCGGCTGGTACGGCCGCGCCGGCCGCCCGATGTCGACCGCGCCCCTCAAGGAGGAATGGGAGACGATCGCCCGCACGCTGCTGGGTTAGTTCTGTCTGGCCCCGCGCCTCGCGCGCGTGCGCGCACGAGGCGAAAAGAAATCAGGACCAACCTGTTGCAATCCTTCGATTCCGGTTTCAGAAACAGGGGAATAACAGGTCGGAGCAGGCGGGTCGGCAACGGCTTCGGGCATCGGCAAGTCGGAGAGGCGAAACGGGTCGAGAGGAAATGAGTTCTCCGTTCGTTCCTGTCAAGCTCCCGCTCGCCAACGACGGTTGAGAATTTCGCTTTTCCCTGGCAAGGGTAGGCGAGCGGCACGGTGTGACGCTCCGCCAATTCGAGATGAGGCGTCATAGATGTTAAAGCCATGGCGGCGCCAAACGTCACACCCCGCTTTCTCGGGGCGCGATCGACGAGGATCGGCACCCACGCCAGATTACCTCACAACGCCTTGTTATTGGTGACGTCCCATTTGGCGGATACTTGGGTGTCTTTCGTCCCATCTGCCTTGAAGGGTGCATATTCGAAATCGAACGTACCAAATTTGATCATGATACTTTCTTGAGGCCGGTCTTCTTCTTTAGTTTCTTGGAAGATCATGGAGGTCACCATGACGTTCTTCATATTGATGACGAGATATTCCTGAGGGGTTTTGCCGGCTTTACGCACGGTCAGGGTCGCATCTGAGATGTTCTCGCTTCTGGCCGTTGCAGCCACCAGAAGCGGTGAGGCAAGATCGGTGAGTTTTTGGATCGACATTTCCTGAAAGGTAGGCCTCACGACGCCGGCGCCGCTGCCGCCTTGCGCTCCCTGTCCCGCCGAGAGACCCCAGCTCCAAGCGAGAACATCGATCTCACCCTTGTGCTTCGCGTCTTGGGACTCACCCGCGATGCCCGCGAGCTTGAGAAAGATGTCAGCAGGCAAGGTGTTCCCCCATTGTCGGACCGGATATGAGCCGTTCATGACGCCGAGCGAACCGATCGGAGGATCGCCGGCAGCACAACATGCATTATAGTCGACCCGTTGCCAGATGCCAGCGTGGGGTCGGCGGCGGAGGCCGTCGCGCATGCAGGATGTGAGATTTATGGGACAGAAACGATCCCCGGCGGATGCCAAAGGTAGGGAGCAGATTTCGGCGGCGAGCGGCTCGCTGCTGGAAGAGCTGAACAAGATGCCACGGGAGATGCCTCCCGCGGGTACAAACGAGGAGCAGATCCGCGCTTTTTTAAAACTCGGCATAGGCAAGCACCGGGACGGGAGCTTGGCCGAAGCAGAGCGAATGTACCGGCAGGTGCTGCGTTGGCAAACCGACAACGCTGACGCCTACCATCTCTTAGGGCTCCTGGCGGCCCAGCTCGACGAGTCCGACGACGCGCTCGCATTATTCGCCCGCGCGATCGAGCTGGATCCCGGAGTCCCCGAGTTTCATGCGAACCAGGGCAATGTGCTAAAGATCAAGTCGCTGCTTGATGAGGCTGAGACGGCATTCACGCGCGCGCTTTCGCTCCGGCCGGACTTCCCCGAAGCCTTGATGAACCTCGCGACCGTGCGCCGTAATCGGGGCGATCTGGAGGCTGCCGAGAAGCTGCTGCGGCGCTCACTGGAGCTGCAGCCAAATTCGCCCGCAGCACAAATCAATCTCGCGAATGTCGTTTTGGCGCGCGGCTCCTTCGACGAAGCGACGACGCTGTATACAACTGCGCTCGAGGCTGAGCCGCATTACATACACGCCTATGAAAGCTTCGCCCGAGCTGCGGCTCGGTCCGGAAGGATGGAAGAGGCAGCCGCAGCGTTTCGGCGCCTACTATCTTTTGAGCCCGGCAATATCATTGCACGATACCTGCTCGCTGCATGCCTCTCGGACCCAGATTGTGAGAAAGCGCCTGAGGGTTACATTCGGCGATTGTTCGACGACTACGCCCCCCATTTCGACGAGTCGATGGACCAGCTTCGTTATTGTGCACCTCGACTGATTGCTGAGGCGCTCGCGAGCTCCGTTGTTCCGAAGGGATCACTCGTTGTTTTCGACGCGGGCTGTGGGACCGGACTGTGTAGCCACGTACTTAGGCCTTTCGCTCGCCATCTGGTTGGCGTCGATCTGTCTGCCGGCATGCTAGCCGAGGCGGCGAAGCAGAACCTGTACGACGAGCTCGTCGAAGCCGAGCTTGGCAGCTACCTGGCTGAACACCCGTCCACCTTCGACATCATCGCGTCGGCAGACACCCTCGTCTATACTGGGCGGCTTGATGAATTGATCGACGCCGCAGCGGGCGCGCTGAGGACCGGTGGCCACTTCGTTTTCACTCTTGAAAGTCTGCCCGAGAACCCGCAGACGCCTTCTTACCGGCTGATGCCGAGCGGACGATTTTCACACAGCCCGGCGTATGTGCGCGAAGTTGTCGAGGATGCCGGTCTGATCGTCACCACCCTAGTCACTGTCGTCCCGCGCTTCGAAGGCGGACAGCCCGTCCACGGGCTGCGGGCAACCCTGGTTGCGATGGGATATCGCCCACACTGACCCCGACCATCGGGCGCCATCTCTGTCAATCGCCCGCCTTCAGCGATTTCCAGTCGACGCCCCGCTCGAAGGCGGCGGCGGCGCGGTAGATCGTCTCCTCGTCGAAGGCTTTGGCGACCAGCATCATGCCGACCGGCAGACCGTCGACGAGGCCGCAGGGCACGCTCATCGCGGGATGGTGGGTGGAGTCGAACTGCGCGGTATTGGCCAGCATCTCGAAGCCGCGCTGCAGGATCTCCTGCACCGGCGCATTGGCCTCGGGCAGCGGCGTCGCGACGAGCGGCAGCGTCGGCATCAGTAGGAGGTTATAGCGCGACAGCACTTCGTCATAGGCGCGGCGCAGGCGTCGCACGAGGTTCTGCGCTTTGGCATAATGACGGCCGCGGTAGCGCGTCACCATGTAATGCCCGAGCAGCATCGTGTTCTTGAGGGTGTCGGAAAGCTCGTCTGCCCGATTGCGCCAGCCGCTGTGGAAATCGACCATCGAGGTGACGTAGAGCCCCTGCCAATTGAAGCCGAAGCCATTGCCGAGCATCATCTGCATCAGGGCGCCTTCGGCCGCGATCGGCAGCCAGATCGCCGAACCGTCACGGTGCATCGGTATCGATACGGTGTCGACCGTCGCACCCAACGCCTTGAAACGTTCGGCCGCCTCGCGCACGACCGCATCGACTTGAGTCAATGATTGCTGATGCCCGAACCCCTCTTCAACGATGGCGATGCGCAGCCCTGTGGCGCCTCTGCCCAATGCTTCTCGGTAGGGCTTGGCCGCAGTGCCGTATTGCCGTGGGTCGAGCCCGTCCGGCCCGGCCAACACTTCGAGCAACAGTGCGTTGTCTTCGACCGTCGCCGTCATTGGCCCTGTATGGTCCAAGGTCAGCTCGATCGGCATGATGCCGGTATAGGGCACCAGACCGTGGGTTGGCTTCAGTCCGTAGATCCCGCAGAACGAGGCGGGAATGCGGATCGAGCCGCCCTGGTCGCCGCCCAGCGCCATCGGCACCTCCCCGGCAGCGACGACGGCGGCGCTGCCCGAGGAGGAGCCGCCAGCCGAATAGCCGGTACGATGCGGGTTATGCACCGGACCCGTGGCGCTGGTATGGCTGCCGCCCGAAAAGCAGAAATATTCGCACACCGTCTTGCCGACGATCGTGCCGCCGGCGTCGAGAATGCGCGTCGCGACGGTCGCGTCGACATCCGGCACATAGCCTTCCATCGTCGAGGCGCCGTTCATCATCGGCACGCCGGCGAGGCAGATATTGTCTTTGAGCGCCACCCTTTTGCCCTTGAGCGGGCCCCCGCCTGCGCCTTCGATCTCGGTCTTGACGTACCAGGCGCCGTAGCGGTTTTCCTCTGGCGCGGGGCGCCGTCCCGGCAAACGCGGGTAGGTGACCGGCGGCAGCTCGTCGGGCATCCGGTCGAGGCGGTTGTACGCCTCGAATGCCGGCGCTAGAGCTTCGTGATGCGCGGCGAGATCGGCTTCGGCGAAGGTAAAGCCGAGCTCTGTCGCGATTTCGTCCAGCTGCTCGATTGTCGGGGTTTTGACCGTGTTGAGCGACATCGTCGTTCCCCCTAAGCCAGATGACTGTTAGTCGTTCGACCGATGCTGATAGCGCCGTCCGGCGAGATATCGCACGCCCGCTGGTCCCGACCGCTCGGCATGTCGGCACCCCGCCGCCATAGCGAAGGTGTCGCCGGTGCGGTAGGTCCGCTCCTCGCCGCCGCTGGTGACCGTCATCTCGCCTTCGAGGACGAGCAGCCGCGCGTCGAACTCGTGGGCATGTTCGGGGTTTACCGCGTTCACCTCCATGCTGCGATCGATGATTTCGCCGTATCCTTGCGTGCTTAGTTCGGTCTCGAATTCCGCCCTGTTCATCGGCTTTTTCCCCAGTGAGTCGGCGCATCGTACGCCACCGCGGATTATAGCACGATGGGCCGTCGGGACTATTCTTAGGCGCGGCCCGGCTCCGTTGCGCGGTGTCCTTGACCCCGTGGGCCGGGCGCTGTGTTGCGGGTCGCCAAAGTAGGAGCGCTGGCAGAATGAACAGCTCGTATATCGGGGCGGAACAGGTAACCGAAGAAGACCGGGCATACGTAGGGTCGCGCTTTTCCGAAGTGCGCGCCGCGTTGTTCGCTAATCCGTACCAGAAGGTATGGGGCGGCGCCAGTGAACCGCCGATGCCCGTCTATGATGTGACGCTGGCGAGCGTGCTGCGCGGCGCGCCGCCATTCGGCCCGCCCTATTTTTTCCGGCAGGCAGTCGCCAGAGCCGTCGATTCGAGAGCCGATCTGCGTTGGGGCGCCGAGCGCAGGGGGTTTCGGCGGATCATTCATCCGAACGGCATATGCCTGACCGGTTTATGGGAAATAACCGAGCAGACGTCGTATTCCGGTTATTTTCAGAGCGGCAGCCGCGCACTGGCGGTCGGGCGTTACTCGACCTGCTGCAACGAGACGCGGCGCGGTCATGAGAGGTCCCTGTCGCTGGTAGGCAAGCTGTTTCCGACTACCGATCCAGAGCACCGCGAGCTGCTGCGTACCGCCACCTTCATCACCCAGCAAGACCTCGGCGGCGACCGCACCGACTACATCAACGACGCTGAACTGCGCAATGCGCCCAATACAACCAGCTGGCGCCGCGGCTTCGGGGCGCCGATCCTGCTCGTTGAGGCAATCCTTTTCAATCTGACCGACAAGGAACCGACGCAACGCCAGCTCTACCAGATCGCCGAGCTGGGCAAACCCGACGAGGAACCTACCCGTGCGCCGGCTTTCATGAGGCTATTGGTCGATTCCGCCCAGCCGAGGATCCCCGGCGAAGGATTGGACTTTCGCGATGAAATCATGGCGCAAATCTACGATCGCGGCGATCCCGCGCCAAAGCGCAGCCTGACGTTTCACATCGAGATAACGGACGAGGGCTCGACACATGGCCCGGCGTTCTTTCAGCGCCGCCGCTTCGCCAACTGGAGGCGCATCGGCAGACTGGTATTCGGCGAAGCGGTTGCATCCTACAATGGCGACTTCGTCATCCACTTCAATCACCCCACTTGGCGCGATGATCGTAACGACCCGTCGACCGACACCCGCATCAATGAACGCAAGGTGCGGTGAGGCGAGATGACAGCGGCCACGCCGAGCCTGGCAGGACGAAGAATGTTGCCGCCAATCAGGCGGCCGTTAAACTCCGTGCTTCCGGCGTGAAGCGGGAGGTCGTGTTGGCAGGCGTGCTCGAAGGCATTCGGGTTCTCGATTTCGGGCGTTACATCGCGGGGCCGTTCTGCGCCGCGCTGCTCGGCGATCTCGGTGCTGAGGTCATCCGCATCGAGCGGATCGGCGGCGGTGAGGATCGCGGCATGATCCCGGTCGGCGCCGGGGCAGACGCGGGCGGTGCGATGTTCCTGGCGATGAACCGCAACAAGCTCGGGATGACGCTCGACCCGGCTGCACCCAAGGGCCGCGAGATCGTCAAAAAGCTCGTGGCGACCGCTGATGTCGTCGTCGCCAACCTGCCGCCGCGCGTACTGCGGTCGCTGGCTCTCGACCTCGACAGCCTGCGCCAGACCAAGCCCGACATCATCCTGACGACCGTGACAGGGTTCGGCTCCGGCGGGCCGCTCTCGCACAAGCACGGTTTCGACGGCATCGGCCAGGCGATGAGCGGTGCGGTGTACCTCTCCGGCACCGCCGAGCAGCCGATCGCGATCAAGGTGCCGTGGGTCGATTTCGGCACCGCCTGTCTCTCGGCGTTCGGCACCTTGGCGGCGTTGATCGAGCGCGGCAAGACCGGGCGCGGCCAGAAGGTCGAGGGCGCGCTGTTGCGCACCGCCATCGCCTTCACCAACGCGACTTTGATCGAGCAGGCACTGACCGGCGTCAACCGCACGGCAATCGTCAATCGTGGGTTCAATTCGGGGCCGGCCGACATCTTTCGCACCCGCGACGGCTGGATCGTCGCGACGGTAATCGGCGAGCCGATGTTCCGCCGCTGGGCCAGGATGATCGGCGAGGAGCATTGGCTGGCCGACCCGCGTTTCAAAGACGACCAGTCGCGCGCCGACCATGGCGAGATCATCTCGGCCCGCATGAGCGAATGGTGCGCGTCGCGAACCTGCGCCGAAGCCCTGGCCGCGCTCGAGGAGGCGAGCATCGTCGCCGGGCAGGTCTATTCGCCGCAGCAGGCGCTTGACGATCCGCACATCCGGGCCGCCGGCCTTCTCGAAGAAGTTTCGTTCCCCGGGCTCGAGGGAACCTTACCGCTGGTGCCGACCCCGATCGAGCTGTCGGAGACCCCCGGCAGCTATCGCCGCCCGGCGCCGCGCATCGGCGAACACACCGAGCAAATCCTGCTCGCCCTTGGCTACGACGAGACCACGATCGCCGTGCTGTGCGAGGAGGGCGTCATCTGAGCGGCGCGTCCCACGACAACGCGCTCAGAGCACGAGCTGCGTCTGAGTAACGAGGGCGACGAGGCGGCCCTCCGTTGTCGAGATGCGCGTCTGCCAGATCATCGTCCGCCTACCGCGATGGACCGCCGTCGTCTCCCCGATGATCCGCGTCCCGACCGGCGCCGGTGCGACGAAATTGGTCTTGCTCTCGATTGTTGTGGTCCCGGCGCCTTGCGGCAGGTTGAGGATGGTGCCCATGGCGCCGAGCGTATCGGCGAACGCCATGATCGCGCCGCCGTGAAGGATTGCCGGAATCGTGCACAGCTCTTCTCTCACCATTATCTCCGCGACGATTTTCTCGGGCGAGGCGCTGGTTAATTTGATGCCCAGGAGCTCGGCAAACGGCAGCTTGGTTCCGCTGATTCGCTCAAGATGATCCAATTGAGTTCCCCTTGATGAGCCGTGCGCCTTTTCCACGCAGCAGAGAAGCATCGGATGCTCCTTCCCGGCAAGGCCCCCAGCTGGACGGGGAGGCGCCGCGAAAATCATGCTAATGCCATGATTTTGGGGTACCGTCTCGATCAAGGATCGGCGCGATCCCACGGAGGACAGCTGCGCATGCGTAAAGTGGCGATCATCGCCCTGATATTCCCGCTCTTTTCGGCCGGCGCTTTGGCGCAGCCAAAATCCGGGAATGACACCGTCTATGAAGAACTCAATTTCTTTGACGAGGCCTTCGAACGGATTCGCCAGGACGCGGTCGACCCGATATCCGATACAAAACTGATCGGAGCGGCCATCTCCGGAATGTTGTCAGGCCTAGATCCGCGCTCGTCCTTTCTCGACGAAGCCGCATTCAAAGCCTTACAGGAACCGGCAAATGACAACCAAGCCGGCCTCGGCCTGGTGGTGACGATCGAGAGCGGACAGCTGAAGGTGATCTCGCCCCAAGACGGCTCGCCTGCCGCTGAGGCCGGTGTAACGCCCGGGGACGTGATCTTCGCAATCGACAAGGAGCCGACTTACGATCTGACGTTGAGTGAAGCCGAGCAGAAGCTGCGCGGCGCGGCCGACAGCGAGGTCGAACTGACCTTGCGCCGTGGCAACAGCGGACCGATCGAGCTCAAAATCAAACACAAGCCGTTCAAGCTTCAGACCGTAAGCTCGCGCGTGGAGTCGGGCAATATCGGCTATCTGAGGGTTGCCGGCTTCGATGCAGGGACCGCGGCGGCGCTGGGCGCGGCGGTGCAGGACTTGCGGCAGAAGACCGGCAATAAGCTGATCGGCTTTATTCTCGACTTGCGCAACAATCCCGGTGGCAGCTTCGATGCCGCAGTAGCGACCGCCGATGCGCTGATCGAGAAGGGCGACATCGTCGTCGTCAAAGGCCGCAAGCCGGCCAGCACCAAAAAGATCAGCGCCACTCCCGGCGACGTCACAAAGGGCCTGCCGATCGTCGCCCTGATCAATGGCGGCACCGCGCGGGAAGCAGAGCTCGTGGTCGGCGCGCTGCAGGACAATCATCGGGCGGTGATGCTCGGCACCAAGAGTTTCGGCGAGGCCTCGATCGAAACTATGATTCCACTCGGCAATGGTGGGGCGATCCGTCTGACGACCGCGCGGTTCACAACCCCCAACAGCCGCGAGATCCAGGGCAAAGGTCTCGAACCCGATGTCGGCGTCGGTGCGCTCAAGCTCGCAAAGCTCGGGCACGGCGAAGGGCGGCACGAGGCCGATTTGCCGGGGGCACTGAAGAACCCTGACGAACCCGACAGGGCCCCCGCCAAAGCGCCCGCCGATGCCCCCGCCGGCGCCACCGCAACGCCGCCGCCGACGGAGACCCCTTCCGTCGCCACCGGCGAGATGGGCTCGCCAAGCGACGAACAGTTAACCCAAGCGATCGACGTTCTGCGCGGCCTCTCGCTGATCGGCCGGCGCGCATCGGGCTGAGGCGGCAGCCATCGGCTCCCCCGCAACGGGGGAGGGCTCCATCGTCCGACGCACGCTAACCCGGCGGCTCTGATTGCGGAACGAAAAGGTTAAAATTTAGGCAGATATTATATCTGTTTGCGCTCGATTGGGCCTGCCATCGCCACAATCAGGCTCCGAGGCGGAATTAACGCGTCAACAGGGCTGCCAAGAGCGCAAGCGCCAGCAGCGCGGCCAAGCCTTGCCAGACCTGGAGGGGTGCGCGCTCATAAAGCGTGCGGGGACGGGGAATTTCAGTCGGCGCGCGCGGCGGCCCGGCCTCCATCTCAAAGGCAAACTCGGTCACGTCATCGAAGCGCTTAGCCGGGTCGAGCGCTGTCGCGCGCGCGAGCGTGGCCGAGAGCCAGGCCGGCAGGTCCGGCCGCAGCACGCAAAAATCCTTCGATTGGTTGCGGCGCGGCGGGCTGGTGGCGTCGAGATTGCCGTACGGGAATTCGCCCGTGAAGGCGCGAAACATCGTGACGCCAAGCGCGTAAATGTCGGTGTCCTCGTTACCGGCTTCGCCTGCGAACATTTCGGGCGCCATGTAGGCCGCTGTACCCGGGATGTTCTCCGGCGGAAATTCCTCCAATCCGGGCACGCGAACGACTCCAAGATCGATCAGCTTCAGCGATCCGCCGCCTTCGAGGATCACGTTGTCCGGCTTGATGTCGCGATGAATGATGCCGGCATGGTGCAGCGCAGCCACCGCGCGAGCGAGCGTGACGGCGATGTTCCGCCCTTCCTCTAATCCCAGCGCCGGAGGCCGCGAAAGACGTCTTTCCAGAAGCTCTCCCTGATAGAGCGGCATGACCGTATAGAGACAGTTCTGGCGTCCGGGCGGCAGTTCGATCACGCGCCCGATCGAGGGATGGTGCACTCGAGCACCCACCCAAGCCTCACGTACGAAAGCCGCGCGATATGCTTCGATGCTGGCCATCTCGGGCTTGGGAAATTTCAACGCGACGCTGCCGCCGTCGATTTCGTCCTCGGCGGCGAACAGCCGGGTGTATCTCCCCTCGGAGATCAGCGCCTTCAATACGAAACCGTCGACCGTCTCGCCTCGCAGCGGCACCGGGATCACCGGCAGCTGCAAGATGGCAGCGCTGATATCGGCCGAGTGCGCGGTCGGCAGTGCCACAACGTCCAACACCAGTGCGGTGCAGTTGTCGCTGCTGCCGGATTGCAGCGCGGCTGCAACCAACGCCTCGGCGGTATCCTCGGGGGCAGAGCGTTCGCGCAGAATATCCGTAATCCTCTGGTCCGTCAGAAACCCATGCACGCCGTCGCTGCACAACAGGAACCGATCGTGCGGCGCCACCGGTTGAGTCGCGTAGTCGAGGCGCACCTCCGTCTCCACTCCGAGCGCGCGATTGAGCGTGTGCGAGCGACCGGCGCCGTGTTGGCGCACGTGGTCCGCAGTCAGACAGGTCAGGCGGTCGCGGCTCAAGCGATAGGCACGCGTGTCCCCCACGTGAAGGACGTGCGCGATGCGGCCGCGCAGCACCAACGCCGTCAGCGTGCAACCCATCCCGGCGAGGTTGGGGTCGTGGCGGCCCATCGTATTGATCCAGCCGTTGAGCGCACTGACGATTCTGGCCCCCGCTCGCTGCACCTCCATGGTCTCCGGCAGATCGCAAAATCCATCCAGGAAGCCGCGCACACCAGTCTCAGCGGCGACACGACCACCTTTGGCGCCGCCGATGCCGTCAGCAATCGCGGCGATCACCTCCTGACGTGGCTTGGGGAGTTCCGAGCCCAACAGGGCCCCGGCGAAATCCTCGTTGGCTTTGCGGGGCCCGGTATTCGACGCAAACCCGACACTGGCCCGTATGCCGGTCTCAGCCGCCATCAGTCGCGTCTCCACGTGCTCACCGCGATTTCTCCAGACTGCAGCGACTACGTCGAAAATAGCCGCCGGTGCTCGACGCGACACTTGCCGTAAGATCGCCAGATTTGCGGTCGAGCCTATAATTGCCGCCGTCCGTTGGATCGAACCAGGAAATCTCGGCGCGTGTGATCGCGGCCGGATAGGAATCGACGGTGGCTTTGCGGTAATCGATCATAATCTGCCACGACGAGCCGCTGACCGAATTGGTGCAGGTGATCGCAGTCTCGCCCTCTTGCGCCTTACATTTGATCGTCAGGATGGCCAAACCCGCTGCCAACCCGACTATCCCGGTTGCGAGGACTCGGTTGCGGAACATGGTTGTGTGCGCGTTGCCATGTGCCGATCCATACCCAAAGCCGCGCTTCCTGCAAAGGCGGCCGCGCCATTACCGTTGGGCCCAATCACCTATGCCTAAATTTTAGGCGCACCGTCCCTTCGGCGCGACGGCGGAAGGGCTGAATTTGCGAAAACCGAGTATTTGCGAGCGGCTTTTCACCGGAAAGTGCCGCTGGCATGCCGCTTGCCTCCACAGCGGTATCCCGCGCCTGCGTTGGGGACAGGGAAAACTGTGAGCTTCTCCACGGCAAAAAAGATAGGGAACAAGTAATGCTCGTACCATCACCCAAGTGGCTCGACAGCGGCAACAATGCATGGCAGCTAGCGGCCGCAACATTTGTCGGCCTGCAAAGCATACCCGGCCTAGCGGTTCTGTACGCTGGCTATGTCAAGCAGAAATGGGCGATCAATTCTGCCTTCATGTGCTTCTACGCCTTCGCTTCGGTGTTGGTCGTATGGGTTCTATTCGACTACAACATGGCATTTGGCGAGCAATGGTTTCCGTTCCTTGGGAAACCGGCGCTGGCGACTTCAGCGAATTTTATGACCAGTCAGGCGACGATACCAGCGGCGGCCGCCGGCATGCCGGAACTGACATTCCCGATGGCCACCTTGATGTTCTTCCAGTTCGTGTTCGCGGCGATCACGGTGATCATCCTTGGCGGCGCAGTGCTCGGCCGCATGAACTTCACGGCGTGGGTGATCTTCTGCCCGGTGTGGATGACCCTGGTATACACGGTCGGGGCGTTCAGCCTGTGGGGCGGCGGCTGGCTGTCGCAGTTGGGGGTGCAGGATTTTTCGGGCGGCTACGTGATCCATCTCGCTGCCGGCACATCCGGATTCGTCGCCGCAGCCGTGGTCGGGCCTCGTCTGCAGGCGGATCGTGAGCAATTCCCGCCCAATAGCCTGCTGGTTACGTTGATCGGCGCCGGCATCCTGTGGCTGGGATGGAACGGCTTCAACGGCGGCGATCCGTACTTCGCCAACCACGATGCCGGCGCGGCCGTGCTCAACACCAACACGGCGACAGCGGTAGCCCTCCTCGTCTGGACGCTGATGGACAAGATGGCCTACGGCAGGCCGTCGATCATCGGCGCGGTCAACGGCATGATTGCGGGTTTGGTGGCGATCACGCCCGCTGCCGGCTTCGTCAACGGCTGGGGCGCGATCATCATCGGTATTGCGGCCGGCATCATTCCGTGGGCGTCGATGAACAAGTTCCAGAAGACCAATTTCATGATGAAGGTCGACGATACGTTGGGCGTATTCTCCACCCATGGGATCGCCGGCCTAACCGGCGGTCTGCTGGTGGGCATCCTCGCGTGCCCAGACATGCTCGAGTACATCGGCACCGAAAAGGACGCGCCAGGTGTCAGTGTGACCGGCTTGCTTTACGGCGACAGCGGCAACCAGCTGCTGCTCCAGCTCGCGGGTGCGGCCTTCATCATCGTCTACAACGCGATCGCCACCTTCGTCATTCTCAAGGTGATCTCGATCTTCGTGCCGTTGCGCATGGCTGAGGCGCAGCTGGCAGTCGGCGATGATGCGGTTCACGGCGAGACCGCTTATGCGATCACCGTAGGGGAAGCCGCCGAATAGGCGACCGTCCGGTCACCGCTGCTCTGGCTCTGAAGGGTGGGTGCGGTGCACTGCCGGGTGTGCCCCACCTTTTCCTTTGCGTGATTCAGGACACCGGCACCGCCGCGGCGGCCGGCAGTGCCGGCGCGGCGACGATCTCCCGTTTGAGCCGCTCGATCGCCGGCTCCTCCAGTGTCTCGCTCTCGAGCAGCGCCGCCGCCGTGCGGTCGAGCAGCGCCCGGTTTTGCTGCAAAATGCCAAAGGCCCTATCGAAAGCGCCGTCGACGAGTTGGCGCACCGCCCTATCCACCGCTTCCGCGGTCTCGTCGCTGTAGTTTCGCTCCTGCGGCAGCGGCACATTCGGCTGCAGAAACGGCGAGCGCTCCCGGTCGTAGGTTACGTTCCCGAGGGCCTCACTCATGCCGTAGCGCAAAACCATCGCGCGGGCGATATCGGTCGCGCGGGCGAGGTCGTCCGCGGCGCCGGTCGAGATTTCGTGAAACACCAGCTGCTCGGAGGCGCGACCACCGAGCAGCCCGGCCATCTTGTTTTCCAGTTCGGCGCGCGTCATCAAGTAACGGTCCTCGGTCGGCCGCTGGATCGTGTAGCCGAGCGCACCGATGCCATGCGGGATGATCGACACTTTGTGCACGGAGTCGGTGCCCGGCAGCGCCAGCGCCACCATTGCGTGGCCGAGCTCGTGATAAGCGACGACCCGCCGCTCCAGCGGATTGAGTAGGCGGTTGCGTTTCTCCAAGCCGGCGACGATGCGCTCAATGGCCATCGTGAAATCGGTCATCGTGACTGCTTCGGCGTTGCGCCTCGTCGCGAGCAACGTCGCCTCGTTCACCAAGTTCGCGAGGTCCGCACCGGTAAAGCCGGGGGTCAACGCCGCGATCTGCTCGGGCTTCACGTCGGCGGCGAGCGTGGCTACTTTTTTCAGGTGCACCGCCAGGATCTGCTCGCGCCCGCGCTTATCCGGCCGGTCGACGAGAACCTGGCGGTCGAAACGTCCGGCGCGCAGCAGCGCCGGATCCAGGATCTCGGGCCGGTTCGTCGCGGCGAGCAATACGAGACCGCTGGACGGATCAAAGCCGTCAAGCTCGGCCAACAGCTGGTTCAATGTCTGATCCTTCTCGTCTTGCCCTCCCGTGCTGAAGGGACCGCGGGCGCGGCCGAGCGCATCGAGCTCGTCGATGAAGATAATCGCCGGCGCGTGTTGACGTGCTTGCTCGAACAGATCGCGTACCCGAGCGGCGCCGACGCCGACGAACATCTCGACAAATTCGGACCCCGAGATCGAAAAGAACGGAACGCCGGCTTCGCCGGCGACGGCGCGGGCGAGCAAAGTCTTCCCGGTCCCCGGCGGACCGACCAGCAGCACCCCCTTCGGCGGACGGCCACCGAGGCGCCCATAGGTCCTCGGGTCCTTTAGAAAGTTGACGATCTCGACCAGCTCGTCCTTGGCCTCGTCTACCCCGGCGACGTCAGCGAAGGTGACCTTGGTTTGCTTTTCGACATAAATCTTGGCGCGGCTCTTGCCGATTTGCATCAGCCCGCCCAGCCCGCCTTGACCCATGCGGCGGATTGCGAACATCCAGATCCCGACGAAAAACAGCGCTGGCAGGATCCAGGAAAGGAGATCGGCGATCCAGTGACTTTCGATGACGCCGCTATAAATTACCCCGTGTTTGGTCAAGTTCTCGGCGAGCTCGGGCGGTTGCACTCGCGTCGTGATGAAGTCCTTGGTCCCATCAGGCAAGGCTTCCGTCAAGGTCCCTTGGATCTGATTCTGGCTGATCCACACCTCTTTGACCTTGTCCTCGTCAACGAGCTTTTCGAACTGGCTGTAGGGGATCGGCGAAAGCTTCCTGCTCTCCAGGTAGAGATCCTGGATCAGCAGCATGGCGAGGACCACGCCGATGATATACCAAAAATTTATGTGATATTTTTTATCGGTCTGATCCATGGCAGGTCTCTTTTCCGTTCAACTCGTCGCGCCGGGCGTCCTCAATATAGTCGAGGTGGGGAGCCGATGACCCAGACCGCAACCTCGCGCTGTCAGGCTGAGATGCCGAATTCCCATGCCGCTTCGCGCTCGCGTGTCGGCTCGCTACCGACCGCATCGAGACGCTGACGTACCGCGTCATAGATAGCGCGCGCGAGATCGGGCTGTCGGCCCATCAGTTCGCGAAAATCGGCGATGTCGAGCCTCAACAGGGTGCAAGCTCGAGTGGCGACGACGGTTGCCGTCCGCGCGGCGCCGGTCAGTAAGGCGATCTCACCGAAAAATTCTCCAGCCTCGAGCCGGCGCGGTTCGGGGCTCAGCTCAATCTCGACCTCGCCCGCAGCGATGAAATACATGCAGTCGCCCAGCTCGCCGCGCCGCACAATCGTCGCGCCCACGGGAAAATCCCGCGGCCGCAGAAGCCGGGCGACCTCGGCTATCGTGGCGGCCCCGATCATCGTAAAAAAAGGCACCTTGGCGACGACATCCCAGGTCCGCAGGAAGGCGTGCCGGCGGATCTCCTGCGCAAAGGCGGTGGCGAGGATGCCGGCCATCAGCGCCAGCACGACGATGCCGCAAATCATCACGACACCGGCCAGCGCCCGCCCCGGCAGCGTCTGCGGCACGGCATCGCCGTAGCCGCTGTTTGTCATCGTCACGATCCCCCACCACAGAGCCGCCGGGATCGATCCGAATGCGTCCGGTTGCGCCCGGCGTTCGAGGAGGTATTCGAGGCTCGATGCGGCGACGAGCACGACGCCAAAGCCGAGGAGCACCGAGAAGAGCGCGCGGTGCGCATTGGCGACCGCGCGCCGCAGCCCCGCCAGGCCCGGCGCGTATCGAGGCAGCTTGAGAACCCAGACAAGTCCGAAAAGGATCGCATCCTTCGTATCGAGGACGAAGCTGAGAATGCCCGGCAGGGCACCGAGGAAATCGAGCGCCCCGCCGAACGACAACGCCCAATCGAGGCGCGCGCGCCAAGGGGGACAATCGCTCGCCCCCGGAGCCCCTGGCGCGGCCGCCAGCCGCAGCAGAAATTCGGCAACGAAGAAAGTCGATAACAGACGAAAAGCACCGGCGAACAGGCCGCCATAAGCGGCTCGCCATGGTCCGACGGTATCGGCCAATATTACGGCAATGCCGGCCGCCACCATCGCATGGTGTACCGCGCGAAACCAGCGCGCCCGCCGCTCCGCGGTTTCCGGCCGGAGGATCTCGTAAAGACGTCTCTCGTTCATCGGCCTCCGCTGCTGATTTCCCGGAATTGAGCGCACGATTTAATGCCGATCAAAGTTTCGTGAGCTCGTTCCTGCCAGCCCTCGCTCGACCGCCCGGTGAACAGCCCTGAGGTTACGCCCGGTGGTTATCTCGATGCCACCCTCGCCGCGTCGGAATGAACGTGCCGCAGTGCAGCCATGCGCTTGAAAGCGGCGGGGATGCCAACACCTTAGGATGAATATCTAAATTTGCAGGAACCTGCGAGGCCGCGACCGTCACGGAGATGTCAATGAGCACGCCGATCGCCCCGAAAACCCGGATGTGGAAGGCGGCAGCTGTTGCCGCCGGGCTCGGCTTGGCGATGCTATCTGCCGGGGCCGACGCGGCGCCGGCGAGCGGCGGCGATACCGTGCGCGGGCTCTACGATGCGCTGCTCGGAGCGATGAAAAACGGCCGGACGCTCGGGCAGAGCGGGCGCTTCACGCAGCTGGAGCCGGTCATTCGCCGCAGCTTCGACATCCCCGCGATGGCGCGGCTGTCGGTCGGCGCGTCCTGGGCCGGTCTGAACGAGGCGCAGCGCCAGCAGGTGACCGACGGCTTTGTACGCTACATTTCGGCGATCTATGCCGACCGCTTCGACAGCTACGCCGGTCAGAAGCTGGAAGTGACCGGCGAACAGCCCAGCGGCGGCGGGGTCATGGTGAGGAGCCAGATCATCAAAGCCAACGGCGAGCCGGTCAGGGTCGATTACATGATGCGCCAGAGCGGCGACGCCTGGCTGATCGCCGACATCTATCTCGACGGCGCGATCAGCGAGGTGGCGACCCGCCGCTCCGAATTTGCCGCGATCCTGAAGAACGAGGGCATCGATGGCCTCGTCGCGGCGCTCAACCGCAAAGCCGACATGCTCACCGGGACAAGCGCCCGCGCGTTCTGACCTCTGTGCTCGGCGCGGCTGTTGTCCGGGCGAGCAGCCAAGGTGTCAGGATCATCCTCGACGGTTTCAGGCAGTCGCGTCGCGGCAACTCGCGCACCCTCGAAGACAATCTTGTCGTGCTGCGCGCGGCTGAGGCTCGTATAGGTTCCGAAGAACCGATCCCATACCGATAGGACGGCCCCCGATAATTCGAGTTCGCCTGGTCGAACACGATCGAGTGATGGACGCGGTGCATGTCGACCGTGACCAGCACCGGCTGCAGCCAGCGCTCAAACCAGTCGGGAAGGCGGATATTCCTATGCTGGATGCTGGCCGTACCGGAACACTGCGAGGCCATGGGTTAGCGCAACAACAGCGGAAATATCGAGCACGATCACGGCCACCCAGTATACACCCGACGCCAAGACGTACTCGATCGGATGATGGCGCACCGAGGTCGTCACATCGACATCGGGATCCGAGGTGGTGCAGCGCGTGAAAGCGCCATAAAAACGGCACCGCGTGCTCGCACCTGTGCACAAGGTAGCGCATCACGTCGACAAGCAGAAAACCGGCCAAGAAGCTCACCCCGACGTTGACGAATGGCCAAGAGGGCAAAGTTACCCCTGTCACTGCCTCGAACTCGGCACCGATCGGCAGCTCCGTCTTGTCCTGAGATATTGTGAGTGCTGTTCGCCAACTCAGCAACGTCGGGGTTGGATTTTGAACCTGGTCCTCGTCACCCTTCATATTCGAACCGCCTGCGGCGGTTTCGGCGACAGTCACCAGTTCTTGCCAGTGTGTCGTGCGGGGTCGCATGCTCGAGAATCCGTTTCGCAAAATAGACAGTTCCGCGAGTTTCGGGCGACATGTTCTCTTTTGCAATGGCTTAAGAGAACTTCGCAATGGAAATTGCGCGATCGCGGCTATTCGAATGGTTCGCTTTGGCGGCTCTCCAACAGCCGCAAGAGTGGGCTTCCCCTGGCCTCAGAGTCGAATAGTAATCGCATGAACGGATAGAATTACGTCACTACAAATGAGGAGCTGCACGGAAACGATGTAGTTACCTGGAACGAGTCATTTGACACGCCACATCCATTAGGTCAGGCTCGTCCCTCTGGACCGATGTCAGTGGCATACTTTCGGCCCCGTCTCCTACTTTAACGCTGAGGAGACTTTGTAAAGAATTTCGCTTACTAAAGGGACAAGAAGGTTTATGGATCACAAGACCTCGCTCATTTCCTAAAATATTCGCCATATGGCGTCTGGCTATTAAATTTGACTAAATTGCTATGTGATTAAAATACTTATCGTGGTTTATTGATATTATTCATGTAAATTTCAATACATAACCCTCTCCAGCGAACATGTTCATGAAATGTTCTTGGGGACCTGCGGCTCGCCTCACGGTAGCATAGCCCAGTCGATCAGAGAGGGGATTCAATGGCTGGGCTGCGTGTCGTGCAGTTTGGGACGAGGAGCATTGTGTCGAGCAGTTGGCGGAGCTTCGCTGGCCGGGCGGGTTTGTCTGTGACGGGTGTGGCGTACGTCAGGCGTGGCGGCTGAAGTCGCGCCTGCCGGTGTACGAATACGCGACCTGCCACCGACAGTGGACCATGGCGCACAAGCTGCGCCATGGTCTGAGCGAGGATTCGTAGCGTCCACTGCACGGCTTTCTGGAAACCGACGAGACCTTCATCGGTGGCTGCGGTGACCCGACAAGTCCCGGTCGCAGCACCGCCAACCCCTACAAGAGCTTGGTCGTCGCTGCCACCGAAAAGGTACCGGCGCCAAAGAGGCGGAGCGGAAAACACGGCCACGCCGTCAGGCGCCAGCACGGGTTCTTCGCCGGCGATGCGCGCATCGCCGCGCTGCCGACCGCGTCCGGGGTCGAACTGGGGGTCTACCTCAAAGCCAATGTCGCCGCCAATTCGCATCTGCTGGCCGACGGGTTTGCTGGCTATCGCGGCCGCGAGGCCGATCTCGGTGAGTATTTGAAGCACACTCCGGTGATCCAGGACGACAGCGCCAATGCCGGCCGATTCTTCC